>WNGL01004274.1_pt1 | contig 26500 bp, 20 predicted proteins | sample 5400591 | NCBI WGS metagenome assembly WNGL01 (sample SAMN13153377, study PRJNA577476) | soil metagenome | isolation source: 80 cm soil or saprolite under Garry oak tree replicate 1 | place: USA:California | collected 2016-06-15 | reverse complement strand
GGTTGGTGGAACGACTCCACCGCAGAGTGATTCAGGTGAGATTTCCAGAGTCTTGGTCCTCAACCTTCTCTGGCGAAAAAGCGGTGCTCACGCACCGCCCAGGATATTTCTGTCTTGACAACGCCTTCGCTCTTATCGACGGGCACCCTGGGCAGATCCGTTTTAGGGAAGGTGATCGGCAAATCACGCCACGCAGCCCAGTAGGCGGATGCGCCCTGTGATTCGAGGTGGAGAATTGCCTCAAGTGTGTCAGCCCTTGCGACTGCAGTTCGAAATTGGGCGATGATTTCGGCAGTCGTTGAATCCAGCAGCTTGTTGCGTGCGACCCGCTCCTGCCCAGCAAGTTTTTGGTATATCAGCTCCCGCGTGATTTGTAAGGCCGCTCCGGACAGCGGTGCCGTAGCCTGAGCACGCCTGAGCCGGGCATCAGATGGCCGGACTGGTCCGGTGGTTGTGAGCACAGAGCCGTCACGCTCCAGCATGACAAAGGCTGCATCCTGATCCGCCAACCAGCGCAGGGCGGCGAGGGAAACCAGTCCATCAGAGCCGATGACAACCAGCCGTTTTAAGCCGTGTCCAACGCGTGCAAATCTAGTCTGTCTACGTTCAGCACCGATCCCATCTTCAACGAGCAGGTGGCCCCGATCAACTCGGACGTTAATCCCGTAGCCAAAAAGAGTGACTATCCCCTGTCGGGGTTGTGGCGATTCGGGAATTTGAGATACGGTTTTCGTAGCTGCCATCGGACGCACGCTCCTATGGTGGTCAGGGCTTGTCGTCTGCTGATAACAGGCGGCGAGCCCGCGTTCTTACTAGAACTTTTTCAAATAAGTCTCAACCGCGCGACGGAAGAGTTCCGCCATGGGCGCTCCTGTCTTGTCGGACACTCTCCTCAGCTTCTCCAATAGCTTTATTGGTAGCCATACAGTTGTACGCTTTTTCACAGGGATATTTTCCCACGTATGTCAATGTATGTCAACAGGTTGGAGAGCGGGATTCGTTCGTCGGGTCTTCTTTGGCGATTTCCGCTCGTCTTTGCCACACTCGCTGGACAGTCCTCAGGCTAACCCCCTTTCTTTGTGCGACACGTTTTTGCGCATCCTTCAGTCTGACGCCTTCCGCGAGGAGGCTCCCGATATCCTTACAAACTTGCAAGTATTCGTGTTCCTTTAATCCTCTTGGTCGGCCTCCTGGCCTATGTGGGATCTTTTTCGCCGCCTCTTTGCCTGCCTTGGGCAAAGCCTCGCGCAGCGTATATGGAAGCAACCGGATGGCGTCAACTGTCGCACTGAGCTGCTCAGGGGTTGGCTCGGGCTCCTTAGCAAAGCGAGCCTCTAAGCCTTCACGACTTCGCGCTTGTTTCAGGATATGCAACTGTTGTTCCGCTTTACGGCAGGCATAGCGTAGAAACGCGGAAAAATTTTCAAACTGCAATAAACGACAAGCTTCGTCATAGGCCTGGAGAATCTGATCGTAAGTTTCCTTTTTCATTCTGTCATGCCCTTGGTGACAAAACCATTCTGCCCCCTTTTGGCGCCGTGGGAGCCATAACTCTATCCCCCTTGTACTGGCTTTGGCCGCGCGTGACCATGTCATCCGGTGACGGGGATGATGCGACGCGGCAGTGACATCCCGCGAAAGAAGAGCGAAGCGCGAGCCCGTAAACGAGCTCTTGGAACTCTGGCCCGCATGCGCCGGACGGGCGAAACGCTAACAGCAGCCGCACGGGAACAGCACATCGACCCTCGGACGGTCCGAAAGTATATAGGTTCAGAGCTCAAACAACTGTCAGGAGCGCGAACGCAACCCACGAAGGCGGATCGACGACAGCGGCGCATGCTCGTTCCCACGTTGCGCGGAAATGTTCCAGAGACAATCCGTGGATCAAAACAGGCCTCCCTTTTGGGGCGGTACATGTCGGTAGTTGGCTATTTTCTACGCACAGGAAACGCTGAAGGCCTGAAGGAATTTGAAGGGCGCTCAATCGCTGGTCATCTTCTCATCACTGACCCAGACATCTTGACTTCTCTAGCGCAGGCGGGTGCCCTGCAACTTGATGAAATCTACGCAATGCCGGAGTCATCGTCTTGATGGATGAAAATCCTATTCAAACGGCTCGACGGCTCTCCAGGCGGGAAGAACAAGATCGCTGTCTGCTCTGCGGGCGCGAGACTCGAATCGAGCTGCATCACGTCGCCGGGCGATGCCACGATTCACGATTGACCGCTCCCCTTTGCCAGGCATGCCACGCGCTGGCTACGGAGAACTTGCGGAGGGCAGATGTGAACATGCAACACGAACCGAACTCCGTGGATCGAGTCCGGAAAGCGCTGAACGGGGCATGATCCCGAGAAATCACAGGAGAAAAACAAATATGAGTCTGAAAACAATGTTAGATGGCCGCAGCAACGGTCCTTCGCTTTTAACCGGTTCCGACGTGCCAACCGGCACGAAAACGGTGACCATTGTGGTGGCGGCGATTCGGGAATCACCGAAGGAGTTCAGCGCGCCCGCCATCATTGACCTCAAGAAGCCCGTTTACGGCAAAGCAGCATGGGCCGTGAACAAAACTAATCTGAAAGCGATCATCAAGGGTTTTGGCGATGATCCAAAAAAGTTGACGGGTAAGAAGATCAAACTGGAGATCATCTCTGTCCGCAACCCACAAACAGGCGACATCGTTCCAAGCCTGGCGGTGAGTCCGAGAAAGTAACTTGCTGCGAGAAAGCGAATCGAGGCCTCTCGGGCACATGAATGCACGGGAGGTTTCGGTTCGGGCGCTGCGTCGAACAGCGCTGCAGGGAGCATGCGGACCGATGAACCACGAAATCTTTCTGCGCTGTCACACGCGCGTGCTGGATGAGAAACCGAAACAACAGGCGCAGGGCAAGAAGGCAGTTCGCCTGCCTCGCTATGTGTTGGTCCTGGATACCGAAACAACCACTGACGCCCGCCAAAGTCTGAATTTCGGAGCTTATCAGTTCTGTCGAGCTGAGCCCTCGGGCAACTACACGCTTCGTGAGGAAGGGCTGCTCTATGCCGATGATCTCGACCGCCGCAAACTGACTGTTCTGCAAAGATACGTCCAGAACGCGAACGGAAAATCGCGAATCAGTCGCATGTCAAAGCTAAAGCTTTATGATCGCTCCACGTTCGTCGAGAAGGTAATGTACGCGGCGATCCAAGCGAACGCTGCAATCGTCGCGTTCAATCTTCCATTCGATCTGTCGCGACTGGCCGTCGAGTACCGTGTTGCACGCGTTGCGGGTGGACGTGGGTGGAGTTTCGTTGTGTTCCGATACCGAGACAAAAAGAAGCGCAAGTGGCTTCCGAACAGCTTTCGCCCGCGCATTCAACTCCGGCCCAAAGATTCGAAAGCTGCCTTCATGCGTCTGGCAGGCGGGGACAGCGATCAACCATATCGACGTGGACGGTTCTTGGATGTGAAGACCTTGGTATGGGCGCTGCGTAACAAGAGTTTGAGCCTCGACGACGCCTGCCGCGAGTACAAGGTTCCGGGAAAACTCGACCACGTTCCAACTGGACGCGTTACGCGGAAGGAAATCGAGTACTGCCGACAGGACGTAACCGCAACAGTCGGCCTATTGAATGCTGTGCTTGCCGAGTTCAGGCTATACCCCCTCGGTGAACTCCCGCCGGAGAAGGCTTACTCGGCTGCATCGATTGCGAAGGCCTTTCTTAGCACGATGGGAGTCACTCCACCCATGCGGAAATTCTAATGCGATGGCAAAACGCGTCGATGACGCTACTCTCGGCATTTGCATGCAAGGGTATTACGGTGGACGTGCTGAGATTCGCATTCGCCACACACCTATGCCGGTGGTTTACATCGATTTCACGAGCCAATATCCCACGGTAAACACCCTTATGGGATTGTGGCGCATCTTGACTGCCGATAAGCTTCGCGTCCAGGACGCGACCGCCGAGGTGCGGGACCTTCTCAAATCCCTCACCCTGGATCGGTTGTTCGATCCGCCCATGTGGCCAAGGCTGGCTTTCTTCGCGCTCGTCCAGCCAAATGCCGACGTTTTGCCCGTGCGGAAAATCTACGCTGAGGCACACGCAAACGATCAGACCAATATTGGGTTGAATCCGCTCACCTCGGAAAAACCGCTGCAGGCCCTGACATTGTAGCTTAAGACTTTTTCCGGAAGGTGATTGAAGAGCGAAAAGGCAAGGACAAGAACGACCCCCTCTACTATTTTCTGAAGATTCTGGCTAACGCCGGATGCTACGGAATCTACGCCGAGGTCAATCGATTCCAGACTGGCAAGAACAACGCCAAACAGATCGAGATTTTTTCAGGAGATGAGAGGCGAACTCAACGGAGCTGCATCTTTGAGGCTCCCGGGCCATGGTACTTTCCACCGATATCAGCCCTGATCACCGCAGGTGGCCGCCTGCTACTAGCTCTGCTGGAACGCTTGGTTAGCGATGCGGGCGGAACCTACCTGATGTGCGATACGGACTCGATGGCCATCGTAGCTTCCGAACACGGTGGTCTGGCCTCGTGTAAAGGTGGAGACGTGCGCATGCCAGATGGGAGCGACGCTGTGCGTGCGCTTTCCCACGAGCAGGTCCGGCATATCGTGGCGCGTTTTGAGTCATTGAATCCCTATGATCGCAATCTTGTTCCGGGCTCGATTCTGAACGTCGTTGAAGAGATCAATTTCGACTCAGCAGGCAAGCAGCGTGACCTTTACGGCTATGGCATTTCCGCCAAACGTTATGCACTGTTCACACATGAGGACTCGAAGATAAAACTCATCAAGGCGAGCGAACATGGGTTGGGACTGTACTACAGGCCCAAAGAGGGACGCGATTCAGACTGCGAATTGGCACTATTTATTAAAGAAGGTTGGCAATGGATTCTGAACCGTGCGCTAGGAATCTCATGCCAAGAACCGGACTGGTTCAGTCTGCCCGTGATGAGGCGCATCGCCATCAGCACCCCCAACGTGATGGCTGCGTTGCGCAGGCTTAACCGTGAGCAAGCACGACCGTACAACTTCGCTTTATCACCGGTCATACTGAATGTGTCCGGATCGCCGATTACTTTGCTAGGGCCGTTCGAGAAGGATCCTACGCAGTGGGCGAGAATGCCTTACATCAATATTCACGATGGCTCCACGCACACGCTGAGCCCACCGACGCTGCTTGCCCTGCCACAGACATTCGCGATGGTGTTCTCGCAATACCACCGACATCCGGAATACAAGAGCCTCGCGCCGGATGAGAGTCCCTGCAGAGCTGAGAGCCATGGACTGTTGAAGCGATATCCGGTCACGGCTTCGGGATTCCACTTGATCGGGAAGGAGACCGAACGTGGCTGGGAGCACGCTGAGGACATCAGCACGCTGCTGCCAGCGCTTGTGCGGTACCAGGAAAAAGGTGTCTTAAGCGACAAACTGCGACAACGAATAGGGCAAATCTCACTGGCATTTCTTGAGCATGAAACCGGCTTAAGCCGACACACTATTCTGCGAGCACGCCAGGGTAAGCGCGTGCATCCAAGGTCGCTCCAACTCCTGAGGACGACAGTACGCAAGGTTCCTATCGGGAAAACCCGCGCAACTGCGCGTGGCTGATAAGTGTGTAAGGGCGATCTTTCACCCGTTGGAGGAAGCAGGGTCTCATCGCAGACCGTTGGTAGCGCGTCAGGTTTCGCTTTCGGACTTAGCTCTGTGTCGCCAAGTCCGAATTGCACGCAGTAGACAGATGACATCAGACCCGGTCACCGCAACGCTCGCACGCAGAGTAGCAGCCGCTGCGTTATCGGCCAGATTATAGCCCCGTGATTGTGCCGCTATCTCTACTGGACGACCTGAGTCAAAATCGGCGAGACGCTGGGAGCCCAACGCGCCGTAATATGGTAGGAGGCGATAATCGAGTGTTTGCCTGTGGACAAAGTCGAACGCGTCAGAGTGGCTTTGCCTCCACTTAGCAATTTCGCCCCAATGACCGTCGACCCGTCCTTAAACGTCACCCATCCTGTGGGTGCGGTGGGCGCAGACGAGGTTACTGTCGCAGTAAAACTTACTGCTTGTCCGGAGACCGATGGGTTCACACTCGCGCTAACTACGGTAGAGGTTGGATATCGGTTGACGATCTGTTTGACGGTGGCGAAACTACCGATAAATGTATCATCGCCAGCGTAAGCTGCCCTAATGGTTGGAGCTCCTGCTGGAATTGAAGAAATAATTAGGGATGCAGTGTCAGCCTTCAGCGGAGCCGTCCCATAAATTCTTGTGTCAATACTGAAGGTTATCGTTTCGCCATCGGGCAGCGGCGTTCCGGAGCTCGAACTGAGTTTTGCAGTGAACCTCACGGCTTGGCCAACGAAAGAAGGATTCGGCAAAGACGTGAGCGTCGTATGTGTGTTCGCCTCTAGCACATGCTGATTAAGCTCTGAGTTGCTAAAGCCATACTTCGAGTCGCCGCTATAAAGCGCAGTGATAGCGTTCAACCCCAGAGGCAGGTCGTTCGTAGCAAACTTGGCCTCACCATCTATGAGCGTACTATTTGCCAGAGTCGTCCCGCCATCCACGAAATCAACAGAGCCCGTTGGTGTTCCGCCCGACGGTGACGAAACCGTTGCCTTGAAGGTAACACCCTTGCCCAGCGCCGAAGGGTTTGGGTTAGAAGTCAATTTCGTCACTGTGTCTAGTAGGCCGAGACCTGTGAGTGAAACTGACTGCTGGGGCGCGCTGTCCGCGACTTTAACAACTGCGCTTCGGTTTCCGGTAGCTTTGGGGGTAAACGTGACAGTGATGGAACAGCTTGTACCCGGCGGAACCGAGGTGCCGCAGTTGTTGGTTTGGGCAAAATCACCGCTGTTAGCTCCGGTGATGTTGATGGATGTGATTGTCAGGTCGGCGTTGCTCGCATTGTTCAACACCGAAACTTGGGGATTGCTGGCGACGCCTGTCGGCTGACCACTAAAATTCAGGTGCAGCGGGAATTGGGTTATATCCGATGGCACAGCACTGATTTTGGCTACGAAAGCGTCACCACCGCCATTTAGAAATGGCTGCAAGGGACGCATCGTTGGGAAGGTATTGGAGCCGGTTGTGCCAATGACGTGAGCGTTGCCTGAACTGTCCACGGCGATGCCGAGGCCTTGGGGCCCGACACCGGGAGTGCCCACGAAATCAGAGAACACGTTGCTGCCGAAATAAGTAGAGTAAACCAGCGCTGATCCGGTCGGATTCACTTTGGTTATAAAGGCGTTTGCCTGTCCAAAAACAGGACCATTCCCAGTGGGTTGCAGGGGGTGCGCGGTCGGGAAGTTTAATGAACTGGTGATGCCAGTGACGTAGGCGTTGCGGGCGCTGTCCAGCGCAATGCCGGTGGCAAAATCATCCTCGTTGCCACCCAGGAAGGTAGAGTAAATCAACGCCGATCCGGTGGGGTTGAATTTGGTAACAAAGACGTCCAAACATCCATAGCCGCCCCCTCCGCCACACGTGGTTTGAAAGGCGCCAGGCGTGGTGGGGAAGGAACTTGATTCGACAACGCCGGTGACGTAAGCACTGCCCGTGCTATCGACCGCGATGCCCGCACCAGCAGTCCTCTCTCCACCAAGATAGGTCGAATAAACCAGGGCAGACCCATCCTTGCTTAGCTTGCTCACAAACGCACCGGTTCCGGTCCTCAGCAAGGCGCCGGGTGTTGTGGGAAAATCGGCTGAGTCAGTCAGGCCGGTGACATAAGCGCTACCTGCGCTATCGACTGCGATGCCGTAGCCTTTTTCGCCGTAACCGATGGAGGAGCCTCCCAGGTAAGTGGAGTACACCAAAGCCGAACCTGTAAGGTTAAATTTGGTCACGAATGCATTGCAGCAGGCACCACTGAAGTCTGTCTGAAAGGCTCCCGACGTGGTAGGAAAGTCGCCTGAATGAGTGACGCCAGTGATGTAAGCATGTCCTGTTGCGTCCACCGCAATACCGAAGCCAGAGTCGTCTCCGCTGCCACCCAGGTAAGTCGAGTAGACCAAAGCCGATCCTGTTGGGTCTAACTTGCTGAGGAAGACATGCTCACAGTTGAAGAAGCCGCAAGCGGGGGTAGTGGTCTGGAACGAACCGGGTGTGGTGGGAAAGTCGCTTGAATAGGTGCCACCCGTGACGTAGGCGTTGCCCGCGCTGTCTACGGCGACGCCGAAGCCGCTGTCTCCGGCAAAGGCTCCACCGCTGCCGCCCAGATAGGTGGAGTAAACCAAAGCGGACCCTGAGGGGTTGATCTTGGTCACAAAGGCGTTCGCACAGCCAACGCCATTTCCGATGTGGCAGACTCCCTGAAAGGCGCCAGCGGTGACGGGAAAGTCGGTTGAGACAGTTTTTCCAGTGACATAAGTATTGCCCGCGCTGTCCACTGCGATGCTGTTGCCCGAGGCGCCGCCGCCGCTTAAATAAGTTGAATAAATCAGCGGATCTATGTATAGCTGCCGAGTGACGTCATACTTCGCAAGAACAAACCCCACATGATTCTTATCAGTCAGGAGATAGCGAACCGCAACCAAATGCCTCACACCGTTCTTCTCCTGGTACGCCAGCGGTTTGCGCCAGTGAATCTCACCCTCGCCTACCTTGAACACTAGGTCGCCTTGCGAATTTCGCGGAATCTGATTCGCCCCGCGCACGTCGAACCCGATTCGACGCGGGTCTGCACCCGGCGCGACGATGAAGTCATATTCGAGATGCTGCTGGTTGCCGTAATAAAGAAGGTCGATGCCTGAATAAATTCCCTCGTACTTCACCTTTGCAAAGCTCGGAACATTGCTGCGCCACCTGGCGGGGTCGTTGCCGATCAAATAGTTGCTCTTGCCGGGCAGTTCATCGACACCACTCACTTTGGTTGAAAGGTTAGCATTGCGAAGCTTCATCCGGAGCACGCTGCCAGAAATCGTTTCATCCATTGCGTCGTGTCCGGGGGATGCTCTCTGACCGGCAGCTTTCAGCAAAAACTCATCTTTACTCGCGCTACGGGAGTCCATCACGGATGAGGACCCAGGCCGTTGAGGCCAGACCCGCTTCCTCGCGCCAAATACAAGCACCGCCTCATCCCGGGTAAGAAAAAGCGAGTACCCGTTCGAGCGGGAAAGAAACTTGACTCGCGCATCAATCTGCCCACGATTAGCCTCGAAGCTCAGGGGCAACCTACCGTAGTTGACGAGAATCTTGGCTTGATCTTTCGGACCGGCTTGCGAGGGACTGATCGGAGAATCAGCCGCCACGCTGTTATCGATTCCAGCAGCCGGACTCGATTGGGAGAACAAAAATGTCGGGGTTAAACACAGAAACAAGCAGGCGACATCGGCGCGCTTCATATATGACCTCCGTCACAGACGATTAAGTGACAGAAAAAAGAGCCCGGCTCCATCCGCCCTATCGCTGAAGCTCATGGTAGGCTAGTGAACCGGAAAATTATCCGCCCTGGTCCACCAGCGGTCAAGTGTTTCTGCTTTCCTCGATTTAATCTCTGTTGTTGCGGTATCTACGTTTAATTAGGAACAAACGTCGAATCGCCTGCGGGATCGCCCGGCTGATATCCCGGCCCGGCAGGGGTGCATATTCCATCCCGCTATGAACGATAACCGCTGTTTACTATCTGGTTAGGTGCATATTCCATCCCGTTGTGTTCTCACCCCCTGAAGAGTTTGACGGGGTGAGAACATGACGGGACAGAATCTGCACCCCGCTCGGGCATTGTGGTCATTGTGTCCCCTATTTCGATGACACGCCGTTAGGTGAGAAGTGAACCCAGATTTAGGAGTCGGCAGTTGTGAAATTCTTTTGCATCTTCATATTCGCGGTTCCGCTGCATGATTGATAACTGCAAGACGTGGGCTAAGCGTAGTCCAGTGCGTTCCAAATACCCGTTTACCCAATCGGGGTTGCACAACGCGTATTGGCCTGTTAGTTCGTACTCACCATCACGAATTCGCTCTAGGCTTCCAATTTTCCAGTCGTGCCCCTCAAAGAGGTGATCGCCCGCACTTTGGTAAAACCAACCTTCTCCATCATGAGCGACTGAACCGTCCTTCACGAAAAGGTTAAAGGTTGGAAAAAACGGCGGATGCAGTCCCCTCCAGTATTGCCAGATGTTAATGTGCATAAACCTCACCCCGGCAACGAGCGGGTGCACTTCAACGCCCTCTATCACCTCGCTTGAATCATAGAGTGGAATCCAACCCTTGAGTTCCGGCCCATCGAACACAGAGACTGAATTGTTCGACCCGGGATATTTCATCCAGACTTTCCGCTTTAGTTGCCGATGAATTCTGTCGCACACATCTCCAACTGGACCCTGTATTGAGTATGCGAACGGAAGAAGTGAAAAATAACTTCGGATTGCCTGTGTTGCTGGCACTATAGCGCCTTCAGCCGCAAACACCTGACGCCCGCCCACTGTGTGTTCTGGAAGTTGGGTGCACTGATCCCATTCGGCAAGCGTCGAAACCTCTCTTGTTTGTGGGTAAGAACGGGGCCACCAGTCAGGAAGAGCACCCGTCGCAATGTCCCAAAGAGAGAGGTCAATTGGACATACCTTCATCGAATACTCAACGAAATGTTCCCTAGACAGAAGTTGTTGAATACGAAACCATGCAATACACCTCAAGAAACTTGATTTCAATGCTTCTGCCACCGTCGACGAGGCCCCAGGAAGATTACCCTTTGGCCCTGGTCCTTGTGTATAGGAGGAAACCTCGTTGAGCTCTTCCGGCACTCCTAGAGATTTCATTAGCCTTTCAAATTCCCATCCCCACAACTGCGTGAAATTGACCCTCGTTTCTTCGGAAATCTTGTCAGCGGTATCGGCAAAGTAAGGTGGTAGAAACGCTCGACGATAACGTGTGAAAAACAGCCGGGGAATATAGGTAGAAGGGCACCCTGCCAAAATCGCCAACTCGCTGTATCCTTCCAACTCGGGTTCGTTCATTGAAGCTCCGATAACAGCGTTTCTGAGACTATTGACGGTGTTTGGATCGCTTGTCTTATCCTCTCGGTCGGAGCGTTCCATCCCTGCCGAGTGGCTCTTACCATTGGGAGGAGCCAAAGCACGGTTCGACTCTCAAGCTTCTCCAAGCCCAGGCCTTTTGTGAGCGCGTTCAATGTAGCTTCTTCCGTTTGATCTTTGAGCAGCAACTCTGCAAGTTGCCTAGAAGCGCGCTCACGAACGAGAGGCCCTATCCAAAATGCTCTCGCAATAAGAGAATCCAACGCGCTATGTGACGAATCGAACCACGATACATTCGGCAGTATAAGATTTGCCATCAACTCTTCTATAAAAGTCAGATCGGCTTCGACCAAAGCCTCAGCAGGTTCAAGCTGTCCGAACCTTACCAAGAACTCGGCACCTGGTGACGCAGGAACATATGTCATCTTCCGAAGAGGTGTCCCATATATGGATGTCTTGCATGTCCGATGTACAAAATCTAACCATTTGTCCGGATAACGTTCTAACAATTCCGACCATATCTTGTTTCGTGCTTTTGGACTCAACGCAAACCGCGACCATATAAAGGACTGAGTGGAAGCCATGCAAAGGCATTGAAACGCCTCTTCTCGTCCATCGAACTCTTCCGCGAAAGGCACCATCTCAAGAAGCAGTTCTTCGTCAATAAGGTAGTAATCGCGCTGGCGCATCCAATCTCGCAATGCTTTGTACGCAGCTTCAGCATTTCCCGCCTCCACCTGGGTTGCGAACCAGTTGCGTGAGAACTTGTGCTGCTCATATGGTGGGTCAAGTTTGTTCAAATACTGCGCCACCTGTTCCGGCTCGATTTCGGGCTGCTCGTAACTTTTAGCTTCTTCGGGCGGAGTTCCACTTGAAGGAGTGTCGAAGTTAACTAGGGCAATTGGGGAGGGCGGTAGCTTAACAAGATTCCAAATCTTTGCAGCGTCCTTGTCACCTTTATTGGCGCGTGCCTGGAGCTCAGATTGAGAATCTTCGTCGATGGATGTGGCAGCGAGTGCTCCTTCAAACGGATCACTCAGATCAGCAACGCGAAGTACCCTTGCAAACACTTTTTCAGCCCAATAGAACTCTTCTTCGCCACATAACCCAACGTACATGGAATGCAAAACATCCGGACATGCGGTCTCGCAAGCGTCCGCAACCTCCAGCACAACATTTCCAGTTTCATCTCCATCCGTGAAGTTCCCTGCCTGCTTTGCAATTCGCGCCATTCTAGAGAGCCATCCTCGTGCTTTCATTGAACCAGCTCGTTGACACTGAGAAATAGATTCAATACCGAGGTATAACGACATATCTTTGTGGTAGCCGTATCCAAGCGCATTAGAAGTAGCCAGTCGAAGCAAATCCTTGCAAACATCATAGTGAGCAATTCGGTAGGCAAGCGTCGCCAGGTCTACGTAGTGCTGCGCACGCTCAGGAAACGTCTCGATTCTATTAGCCCAATCTGTTGCCTGTTGGTCCAAGAAAACGGTGATCGGCTTTCCAGCGAGAACAGCAGGTTTCAACTTTAGCAATACCTCTGTCACACCATAAGAGCCCTTCAGTTCTGCGACAGATAGAAGGTCCCCTAGGAATGCGGAATCTACCGGCTGCGATTTGCGGCCGAATCGAAGGCTTGCGAAATCCGAGCAGATTTCAATCACTGCTTTTCGGTAGGCTTTTGAAATTCCCCACCAGTCACGATGCTCGGGAAACAAAAATTGGGGTACATCGGCAAGTGCTGCTAGCGGCATATCTAAGATCGCTGAATCGCTTGCGGCCAGAAATGATCCATGATCGAATCCCAGTTGCCCGACGGCAGCATATGCCCGATGTGCCCAGGTTTCCTGCTCCAACCTCTGCCGCCATTCCTGAATCGCAGAGTTCTGTTGCTGCGCTCCTGCAATTAACGATTCATAGTAAATGCGCAGGAATAAATCTTCGATCCGAGACTCTTCCGGCGTGTCGTATTCTTTTGCGGTGACAGGCAGATTACCAACGGAAGGAAGATCGGGAGGAGGTACCGAAGCCTTTTCGATCAGCACCGCGTATAAGCGCCGCCAATATCCTTTCGATGTCACATCGGCGGTTACGAGGGGCGAGCGGCCGGAAAAGAGTGAAGCTTTATATATGCGGTCCACTGTTGAAGAATGTGCATTCTGCCATTCACTTTCAGCGATGATCTGCTTGAGTGTAGTGGCTTGCTTGCTTTCGACCAGCGTATCAATGTAGCTATTGAACAGTGTGGCGCGCTTTTCACCGTCGTTCAGAGATGTGACAAATGCGAGCACTCGTTTATGAGGTTCTCTCGCTTTCGCTGCAATGATTATCAGCGCGTGCGCGTTCTTGTCATACTCGTTTTCTGCCCGCCCTAACATAGATTTTCGCTTGCGGCTAAAGCGGCTGTTAAGTTCGGAGATGATTTCTCTGAGCGCATCCATATCCCCGACCAGGGCTAGATCCGTGCCAAGCTCCAGCAGGAAATTGGGTGAGCGGGTCTGAATCTCTGCGGTCAGAGCCGATCGGTTAATGGACGTCTTTTTCTTCAGTCGACGGACCAAAACGTCAATGGAGTCCCATATCTCTTCATTGGAAGTCCAGCTATCCTGTAAATAAAGATTCAACTGACCAGCGAGCAATGCTTCCCCGAAAGCACTCTTTTCCATAGCCGCCTGCGTTGCCCACTCGATCTGATCGACGACTTGGTCTGCTGGTCGAGCGTCCAAAACCGCCTGAATGAGCCAGCTTCTATTAATCGTTTTAAGGAGAGGGCCTGGGTTTCCTTGGAAGTACAGGATCCGATTCAAGTGTGCCCATCGAAGATTTTCGGGTCCTCTGTGCTGCAGCCAGTCGGCGAGCCTACGGAGTAGCGATTTGCTAAGGGTCTCGTATTCTTTAGTGCTGCGAATAAACTCGCCAAAGCTTGTATGAAAGAGCTCGATGTTCTGTGAATCATCATTGACAAAAGGTTTGAGTGTGACCAATGCACGCAGCAATTGACTTCCTGGCACATTTTGGGATTCCAAAATACCGACGATCTCTCCTGAGCTCACTGGAAAGGACGCCAATGCGAGCAGCAAGGCTATTTCTTTTGTCGCTTCATCAGTTCCGAGCCATAGGCGGGTGTAGAAGTCTAAGAGATTATTTCCAAACGCTGGGATGCGGCTAATGTCAGTTGCTCGAAAATAGTTATCTTGCCCCTTTTGCCTGAGAGCTTCCAGGACGTAGCGACAATGCAGTGGGTGTCCACGCGTAGCGTCAAGGAAAGTCCACAAAAATTCTTCGTGTTCGTGTTCGTGAATCTTGAGCCAATCTGAATTGGCTTCAATCAGTTGCTTACAAGTAGTGCGGTCGAACAGAGGCACGGGAATGCGATTCTGTTCGGACACGATATCCGAAAGAAGAAAAGATACCTTTTGTTCGTGGAGTGGTCTCGTTCCAAAGACAACCCACAAGCCCGTTCCGATGGGCAAAAGATCCCGCAAGAACCTCTGGAGTTCGATGGCGGACGCGGAACGTTCGACCTCATCCAAACCATCCACAATCAGAACCATTGTCTCTTTCTTGTCAGCCAGAGATGATGCCACGTGGTGAAGGATCTGAGCGAATCGAACTGGCTCAGGATTTAAGTTTGGAAGACTATCTGACACTTCGTTGATGAGAGAATTGAGAATGGATTCGGAGGCGGCCTCGAATTCAAGACGTACGGACCGCTCAGGGTCATCCCTATGGATAAAGTAGTGATGACGAATGCAATTAATCCCGGATTCCCGCGTGCGTCGATACAGGCTACTCAAGAAAGTGCTTTTCCCTGAACCAGGGGAGCCGTGTATGAGAACTGCACCACCGTTCACATCCCTAAACTTCTCAATTAGGCCTTGAACCAGTTCTGGCCCGGTGTCCACGAAGTCTTTGGGAAGAGAGAACAACTCATTGAGCGGGTGCGGGACGTTCCACCCTGCGGCAGTCCTCACATTCGAAAGTCTTATCAGTCCGTCAGCCGGCCGACGTTTGGCCCATTTTCTTGCCGCATCCTCAAGATCTCGAAATCCTGCGGTGCTTATTCCAAGTGCTTCAGCCCGCAGCGACAATGAAGTTCTATGGACTTCAATTTCCAGATAATCAAACCTGAAAACTAGCTTGTCTAAAAAACTCTCGACAAGAGATGCTTTTTCTCCGGCTTGTTCAAACAGTAGTGCCCATTCGTCTGGGGCGTTTGACTCTAGCTTAGTAGCATCCAGCGTGAGCAGTCCCGTACTGCTATCTTTCTTCGTGAAACTCACTAAACTGTCTGCCGCTGTACGGTTTGTCAGCAGCTCCGCACGTACATCGATGAACCGCTGCTGCTCTATTGCGCTAACCCACGACTTGAACCATTTTTGGAAGAGAGATTCTTTAGATGCTTTTTTCCCTTTTGGTCTGTCCAACAGCTCCGAGAGCGAAACGTCGATGCGGGACGCTCCTGGAATGCCCGAATGCTTGATTTGCGTTAGGGTGAGTTTGAGGTCCGGAGTGCAGCGGACTACGTCATCTAAGAATCCAAATTCGTCTTCCTCGAATGCTACCCACTCATATCGGTCCGGATGTTCGAGCCATTCAATCAGAACGGCAACACCATACAAGTCCTGATACTCAAAGCCTTCCCGAATTGAGCCAGTTCGAGTGAGCGGATCTGTCATGTCGGTCCCAAGATGTAATACTAAGGATTTCAAATGCTACAGAATCGCTATCAACAAATTCCAACCAATTTCGCGAGTGCTTGCCAGTGCCTGGGGTGGGGGCGACGTTTCCCACGCCTTATATGAGCAGCGTAGACCAATGAGACTTTGAGCTCACGCCCAATGGCTGCGTTCGTCAAGTTCATCAGCTTCGGCTGAATCTCAGCCGTAAATACTTCGTTGGTCATGGTGATCTGACCGGATCGCAACCATTTCTGCCGAGCCATATCGTGACGGCGTTTCGTTTCTACGCGCGAGCGCTGCGCTTTCGGGCTATGCGCCAAGACTCGCCCGATTTTCGCGCCTTTGAGGAGTGACGCTGTCGAGCGAGCAATTGCACAATGTTGGCAGAACTCGTGACCAGCCGTCACGCGTCCGCCACACCCTTTGCAAACCCTTTCTGGAGTTGGTGCTGGTCTGGCGGGAGTAGAAAATGTACTGCCTTTAGCTTCGCGCTTCCGCTGTTGAGTCAGCCTCGTTGGAGGGAAGTGTTCACTAGGTGGACGCTTCGAGCGGGTACCCCAGAGCTCACGTGCAATATATTCAGCCCAAGGCCCTACAAACTTCCGCCACGTCGAAGCGGTTTCAGAGAGTTTGTTTGCAAGCGAAGCCATCAACCTGCAATTGCCCTGACGCGTTTCGAGGAACCAATTTCGCGTGAGCAAATCGCGAGTGATCCAATTGAGCAGCCACGCGTCAATTTTCGGTCGGACTACCTCCATGAGATCGCAGGCAAGACTATCTCGCGCTGGCGTGTCGGTGTGAAGCACACCAAGAGACGGGTCCAGCCCAAGGGCAGATAGGGCTAAGCGACATTCACTTTCTAGGACTGCATAGCAGTAATTAAGAATCGCATTTGGAGGGTTCGTCGCGAGACGCGGAGACCCGGTGAGAACGGATACCCTTTGACCAAACGTCTTCCAATGTTCAGGAATTCGTGCGATGTCCTCACGTGGATACAGAATGGGAGTATTGCTCCATGCGTTCCAATACACCCGCGCAGCTTGCGACTCGAATAATCGCACGCGTTCGAATGTATCGGCTCCAGCTAAATCTAGACGGAATTGCGAAATCGCATTCGCAACATCAGGTCGATGTATTCCCTCTCGAATGACCATCGCTTGGCCTTCCAGCTTGGCGGAAATCAGTTCGCGCGAAATCTTCAGGGCTGTTCCATTTGTCAGAGCGAGCCCCTGCGCTCGACGCAGACGAGCATCCGAGGAGTGAGATGGACCCGTGTTTAGCAGAATTTTTCCGTCACGCTCCAGCATCAGGAATGAAGCCTCTTGATCTGCCAACCAACGGAGCGCCGCGAGCGAGACCATGCCGTCTGATCCGATTACCACCAAGCGCTTAAGTTTGTGTCCTACGCGTGGAAGCCGCGCACGTTTCCGGTCAGCTGCAATTCCATCTTCAATGAGCAAATGGCCGCGATCGACGAGCACCTTGATCCCGTACCCCGACAGAGTAACGGAACCGTGACGTGGGACTTCGAGTTGTGGAATAAAATTAGCGCTGCTCATATATGCTCCTGAATTTGAAAACAAGAACTCAAATAGCAATTTTTTCTTCGTCTGCGAATGCACGGTCTATGGCACTAGGGCTCGATTTGCGTTTCCAATATTCTCTTGAAATGGCAGCAGCCAACTGAGCCCGAGTCGTGCCCTGTTCAAGCACCGCCTTTATGGACCTGCGAAGGTAGTACCAGTGTTCCCGGAGATCGGCGATCGCAAATGCTTCGCCGTTGGGACGGCGCGCTCGCAGCCATCTTTCCGCATCCCGTACCAAATCAGGTCGTCGGGCATTGGTGCTGATAATCCTCTCGAGGATTTGAAATATTCCATAACTTAGGCCACCGGAGTCATCCGGCCATTTTTTACATCTCCTCGCAGATTGTCGGCAGCCAATGAAGGGGAGACCTGCCAGAGCATTGGCGATATTTAACGGATTTAGCGTGTACCGCTTGCTTTTACAAAAGCGCAAAAACTCGTTGCGAGCGAAATGCGCTTCACCGTCCCTAATGAGGGCGTCCAAATCCTTCTCTTGCTGTGCCAGTGCCATGTATTCCGTTCCGGCGCGTGCAAGCGTTCGGGCTCTTTGATAAATTGCCTCACAAATCACGTCTTGTTCTGCAGGTGACAGCGCCGCAGCGGGTATCACCCTGAATTTCTCGAGTGACTCCCAACACTTTTGCAAGGCCTCATAAGCTTCTAGATAACGAGCGTGAATTTGTCCGCTCTGTTTGCGCTGCCGATAAAGCAGTCTTGAGTCAGCCGGACTTTCCCCTGCCCATAGCAGAGCCCTAACCGCATGCTCTTCTTGCTCTACTCGCCTTTCCCACGGTTTCAGAACCCTTTGCAACTGTGACATCGTTCGAACATTTGACAAGAAAGATCCGACTTCATCCCATGTCGTTTCAACCAGCCAACGAAAATGCTGCCTCAGGTTCCAAAGTCTGTCGTTGTCCAGTTGTTGGGGATAACCACGCGGCTGTTTCCGCTCACGAGTGAGTTCCTCGATAATTTTTTCGGACACATTAAAGTCGTCATCTTCCATATGATTGCCACTTTATTTCAACTTACTGCATATCAATTGCCACATTAATCCATAACTTCCACAAAACACTACGCAAACTGATGATATCAGACGTGTTAGCTTTGCATGAATAAGTAAGACACGGAGGAAACGATGCGAAGTGGCAAGAAACAAAGTCACAGAAACTCAACTTACAACAAAGCTCTTCGGGTCCTGGCCAATATGCGCAGGACTGGTAAGCGTTTGAATGCAGCCGCACAAGAAGAGCACATGGACCCTCGTACCGTTCGCAAGTATGTCGGAGCAGAACTTCGGGGCGGTACCGGACGCACCAAGCCGACAAAGAGTGACGGGCGAAACCGCAGGATGCTGATTCCGACAGCGCTCGGGACCTCACCAGTCAAAGTACGCGGATCGAAACGCGCTTCGTTGCTCGGCAGATACATGTCAGCCGTAGGCCAGTATTTGCGGACGGGTGATACCGATGGTCTTAAGGAATTCGATGGCAAAACAATCAGCGGAAATCCGCTGATCACCGATCCTCTGACCCTTACCGCTCTCGCTCAAGCAGGAAGTCTGGAACTAGATCGAATCTATGCGCTTCCGGGAGCCTCGTCATGATTGATGAGAATCCCATTCGCACGGCGCGACGTAAAACGCGACGGCTAGATCAGGGGAGATGCATTCTGTGCGGTCGCACTGGCGTTCTGATTGAAATGGATCACGTTGCCGGACAGAGGCACGACCCAGACCTCACGGGTCCCTTGTGCCGATCCTGTCACGCCTTGATTACCGAGTTTCGAATTCGCGCAGGTGCGGACATGACACAGCAAGGGAAACCAGCTGAGCGCGTGAGGGCTTCACTTAAATCGGCAGCGGTGTTTATGCATGAGTTTGCGGAGGCCATGCGTAGATGGGCCGACTGGCTATGACACCGACCGAACGAGACCCACTTGCCGACGCATGGAAACGAAAAATTCGAAAAAGCTCCGGGCTGCAAAGCCCGAGATTAAACAATGAGGTAAGCACAATGTCACTCAAAACACTGCTAGACAAGAGTACCGGTGAGGGCGGGGGACTGATAAATGGTTCCGATATTCCTGCCGGAACTAAAACCCTAACGATCACGGTTGCGACAATTCGGAAATCCCCGGATGGGTTCGGAGCGCCAGCAATCATTGATCTCAAGACACCTGTTTACGGCAAGGCAGCGTGGCCGGTGAACAAAACTAACTTGAAAGCACTTATCAAGCTATTTGGTGAAGATGAGTCCAGCTTCGTTGGCCGAAAGGTCAAGCTGGAGGTCATCTCAGTTCGCAATCCCCAGAGCGGGGACATCGTGCCCGGCCTGGCGGTCTGCCCGAAACAATAACTCAAACCTGCGATGAATCGATCACCCCTCCGGGGTGTGTTGTCGGCGAGGGGTGCGATTCTCGTAGCGAAAACTTCTTAAAAGGAGCAATGGAAATGAATCACGAAATTTCTCTACGTTGTCACACACGAATTCTCAACGATAAACCTGAGCAGAAACCCAGCGGCAGGAAATCGCCTGGAATGCCCAAGTACGTACTCGTTATAGACACTGAGACCACCACGGACGAACGACAAGCTTTAAATTTCGGAGCCTATCAGTTCTGTAAGGCCGGTTCAGATGGGAAATACATTTGCCGCGAAGAAGGTCTGTTTTATGCTGACGACCTGGACGCAGTCCAAGTCGAAGTCCTTAGAAAATATGTAGAAACAAAGGGCGTCAACCCAGCTAAATGGGGACCGCGCCTGAAATTCTATAGTCGCTCGGTGTTTGTCGAGAAGGTGATGTTCGTCGCTGTTCAAGCTGGTGCCGCGATTGTCGCTTTCAACTTACCCTTTGATCTCTCCCGCTTGGCTATCGAGTATCGTGTTGCGCGGGGCGCTGGAGGTCGGGGGTGGAGCTTCGTCGTATTCCAGTATCAGGACAAGAAGACTGGCAAGTGGCTGCCAAACTCGTTTCGGCCGCGAATACAGCTCAGGCCAAAGGATTCCAAAGCAGCATTTATTCGTTTGGCTGGTGGTGACATGAATCAGCCTTATCGCGTGGGACGATTCCTGGATGTCAAAACAGTAGTTTGGGCACTGCGCAATAGGAGCATGAGCCTTGAAGGTGCATGCCGCGAATTCAAAGTTCCAGGCAAAAAACCGGATTATCCGCCAAGTGGGTGTGTGACCTGGGGCGAAATCGACTATTGCCGACAAGACGTGAGCGCAACTACGGGTTTGTTGAACGCGGTACTTGCAGAATTCAAAAGATACCCTCTCGGTGATCTTCCTCCGGAAAGGGCATATTCCGCTGCGTCAATCGCAAAAGCATTCCTCAACACAATGGGCGTCGTTCCACCGCTGCACAAATTCAAACTGGATGACGAGATCGCTGGAATCTGTATGCAGGCATACTACGGGGGACGTGCGGAGATTCGAATAAGACACACACCTGTTCCGGTCATTTACACAGACTTCACCAGCCAATATCCGACCGTAAACACCCTTCTCGGATTGTGGCGAATGCTGACCGCCGAAAAACTTCGGGTTCACGATGCCACAGATGAAATCCAAAGATTTCTCAACTCGCTTACTCCCGATGAGTTGCTCAATCCGAATACATGGTCGAAGTTTGCGTTTTTTGCACTCATTCAACCGGATGGGGATATCTTCCCTGTGCGGACGGTCTATGGTCACAGCCATAGAGGCGGCCAAACAAATATCGGACTCAACCCGCTGACCTCTGCAAAACCTCTCTGGTTTGCTGGTCCAGATGTGATCGCATCCTTTTTGTTGACGGGGAAGATTCCGCGAGTTCTTCGTGCTATCAGGTTCGAACCCGAAGGCCTCCAGCCTGGGATGAGATCAGTATCGCTAGGTCTAGGTTCAATTGATCCATATAACGATGATTTCTTTCGCAAGGTGATCGAAGAGCGAAAAAGCAAGGACAAGACAGACCCGCTCTACTATTTTCTGAAAATACTTGCGAATGCAGGCTGCTATGGAATTTATTACAGCGGGAGGGCGCTTGCTCCTGGCCATTCTCGAAAAAATGGTTACCGACTCAGGGGGAACGTACCTGATGTGCGATACCGATTCGATGGCTATTGTGGCTTCTGAACACGGGGGCTTGGTTCCATGCCAAGGCGGAACGTACCGGACGCCAGAACGACGAGAAGCAGTTAAAGCGCTTTCAAGCAAAAAAGTTCAAGAAATCGTGGATTGCTTTGAAAAACTAAACCCCTACGACAAGAAGATTGTGCCCGGTTCGGTCCTGAACATTGTCGAAGAGCTCAACTTCGATTCGAACAAGAGACCACGGCAGGTATGGGGCTGGGGCAATTCTGCAAAGCGTTACTGTCTTTTCGAATACGTCGACGACGGTAAGGTAAGGCTCGTAAAAGTGAGCGAGCATGGGCTCGGACTCTACTATCGTCCAAAAGAAGGACGCGACTCTGAGTGTGAGGTTGCAATGTGGATTAAAGAGGGCTGGGAATGGCTTCTTAATGGAGTTCTGGGAATCTCAAGCACAACACCAGATTGGTTCCCGTTACCTGTCATGCGACGGGTGGCGATTACCACACCTAATGTGATGACAACCTTACGCATGCTAAATCGGGACCGCGCTCGCCCGTACAATTTTGCCCTGTCTCCGGTGCTACTAAATCTCACGAGTTCACCAATCACTCTGCTGGGACCGTTTGAGAAAAACTCTGCGAAGTGGACCAGCATGGCCTACATAGATATCCACAATGGAACCGTTCACAGACTCAATCCAGCATCCCTACTTGCGCTGCCCCAAACCTTCGAAATGGTCTTTCATCAATACCAACGACATCCTGAATCCAAGAGCCTCGCGCCAGATGGAACTCCTTGCAAAACTGATAGCGCTGGCTTATTGAAACGATATCCCGTTACTGCCACGGGCTTTCATTTGATCGGCAAGGAGACGGAACGGGGTTGGGAACAAAGCGACGATATTAGTACTCTCATGCCTTCACTTGTCAGGTACGGAGTGAACAGTGGCATAGCGGAGGAGCGGGTAAGATCAAGGCTGCTGCAAATACCACTAGCCTTCCTGGAAGGCGAAACCGGATTGAGTCGACACACCATTTTGCGAGCGCGGCGAGGACAGCCGGTTCACCCTCGGTCAATTAACTTATTGAAGGCGATTGTTCGATGGGTCCCTCTTAAAAAACGAAAAACTTAGGCTTTCGCGTATTTACGCTGGGTTGGATTTTCCAGATCATCGGGATTCAAGGTGAGACGCAACCGCGTGTCGCGTCGCAGGTCTGGCCTGTTGCGCAACAGGAAACCTGGCTTGGATTCGGGTATCCACCTGGACGATAGCCACAGGCAGACGTGTTTGGAGAGCAGCAATAAGGCGGGATAAACCTCCCGGTAATCGGCCTCCCGTTACTATCCACGACACTATCCCAAAACCCGGTGTTACAATTCTCAGGAGCGCAACACGGCCCATCTTGTTCTTGTTCCGGGTGGCAGGCATCCAAGCCTGGGTGACACACACAGGCGTTCTGGATGACGGAGCAATCTCGTCCATCGGCACAACACTCATCATTGCAACTGTTCGAACCTATGGGGCAACACTCTTGATAGACACCTGGGGAAAGCGTGTACTTGCCATAATTCGTTCTCATTGTTAGGTTCTGAGCGCGACGGTACATATTCTCGATGTAGGTTCCCCCTAGTTGTTCGCTCGGTGGGGCGGGGCTCCATTCGGGCCCCCATGTATTATCAAGATGCGTGCCCTCGGCATTTCGGGCTGCGTGTGCAAGCTCGTGAATTAGGAATGCGGTGGGATCGTCAAGGGCTGGGGGAACACCCCGAACACGGAGCCTCTGATTGCGGTTCCAGTAAACTATAGATGGTGCGCCTAGTGCTGGATCTTCAGCGTTGCGGTCGGGCCCAGGGTCGTCCCGGACTGTGACGCTGTCCCCGTCATAATCCTTCGATTATGATCCAGTGCGACGTTTGTGCTACGGTCAGGAGGTGATGGAACAACTGATTATCTCGACAATCGGTTGTGACTTCCCACGCCACCACCGCCGCGTTCACGTCCCGAGCAAAACTAGGATCGCGGTTGGCAGGATCGGGTCGTATCTCAGCGTTGCTCACTCCTGGTGAGAGGAGCGACATTGACGCCACAATCCAATACATACTCGTCTGTAGTCGACCTTTGAGAAGCCATAGCCGAATCATATGGGTGGAAATTTCCTAAGAGTGACCTGAACCGTAATAGGCCTCGCTGACACGGCGAAGTGATACACATTTGGAAAGGTTGTATCAGGGCCAGAATAGAAATACTGGAATCTCAGAGTATAAGCGCCGGACCCTCGTGGGTTGTAGATAAACACAGTGGGTTCCTGCCCAACTGTGAGATCCAGCCTATATATGACGTTTATCGGAAACTGGATGCTCGACTGAGGAGCCAGGGTCACGAGCTCGAGACTCGCTATGCTGTTCGGATCCTCGACGAATTCGGCACGTTTGGCGGTAGGAGTGAGCGTGACCGTATTCGGCCCGATCGATCCAGATGCGTGATAAGTGATCGAACTTACGCCAATCACCGCAGGAGAATACGTCGACACGGTGACCGCGGATGCTGAGATGTTCTTAATCCTCGCAGTCAATCCCATCAAACCGGTCGTGGCTGTACCGTCAAAAAGGCCGGGAGTGAGATCGTAACGCTTGTCATGTAGGATAACCAACGAAATCGGGCTTGGAGGAGGCAATATCTTCGAATCCGGGTTGTGGGTAGAAGGTTTTGGCCTTGTATTTCTGGTCTCGGTCTTTTGGGAACTCGCAGGAAAAGATTCAGCGGCCTGAGCGCTGATATATTGCCGCGAAAGTGCAACCGACGTGAGCAGAACGACGGCAAGGTGGAACCAAGTTCTATTCACATTCAAAATCTCGGTGCTAGGCTGTCACTGGTGGTTCAATGCGCAACAGGCTATCACACAGAAGCAAGTCTGGAGGTCGGAAATTTGGGAGATTGAACCAAGATGTCTGTGCGAAAGGAGACATTTTAGAGATGACTTGGAATCGGATAGGTCTTCTGACACTTTTATGTCTGTTAACAACGAACGCACGTTCCCAAACCAATAACGCGAGCAGCGCAACTGGGGCGGCAGTTGCTACCGCCAAGGCGCCTTGCGGAATGACAAACCAACAGGCGGACAAAATCCTGGTTGAGCTGAAAGAGATCCACAATTTATTGGAGAAAATCCAACGGCAAGGTGGCCCAGGAACCGCAGCGACTGCGATTGGCCCCCCTACAGAGAGGGTCAAGATGACTGTGGCTAGTGGGTGGTTTTCACTGGGCCGCGCTGACGCTCCTGTAACGATAGTTGAATTCACTGACTATCAGTGCCCCTATTGTAAGCGGTTCCAAAACGACACCTTTCCTGATTTGAGAAAGAACTACATCGACAAGGGTAAGGTGCGGTTCATCAGCCGCGATCTTCCTCTGGCTTCGCACCAATACGCGATGAGAGCAGCCGTGGCGGCGCTTTGCGCAGGGGACCAGAAGAAGTACTGGGAACTCCGTGACGCAATGATTGCCAACGCCCCCGATCTAGCCAAGGAATCCATCAGAAACTATGCTGCTACATTGTCGCTTGATATGGCTGTTTTCGACTCATGCCTTGAGGCGGATACCTACAAGACTCAGGTCCAAAACGACTCGGCTGCTGCCGCCGCCCTGGGGATCAGCGGCACTCCAAGCTTCGTGATTGGGAAGACAGCAACCGATCAAGTCGACGGCGACCGCATTGTGGGCGCCCTGCCTATATCGGTCTTCGATGCAGAAATTCAGAAATTCCTAATGGCAAAACCGTAAAGCCTGACGGGGAACGATGTACGCGAGTCGTGAGCCACTAGAGTTGTACATATCCATTTCGGTTCGCACGCTTTTTGCTATTTGACAACTGGTCTGTCTCGACGGGTGCATATTCCATCCCGTCCTGTTCTCACCCCCTGAAGAGTTTGACCGCGTTTTCTGCCCGCCTGTAAGATCGAAATTCAGCATTGCAGGGACCAAAACAGCCGAGCTGCGCTCGGCATGGACGGGCGGGGCGCCCATCCCTACACGAACATGCCGCACGATTTACCCAAAACGTACGAACCGGGCGCGATCGAAGCGCGCTGGGCCGACTACTGGACGAAGGAAAAGCTGTTTTCTGTTCCGACTCCGGCGCCCGGTGAGACGCGTCCGGTGTTCACGCTGCTTTTGCCGCCTCCGAATGTGACGGGACGGCTGCACATGGGGCACATGCTCAACCAGACACAGATGGACATCATTGTGCGCTGGCATCGCATGCGCGGATTTCTGACTCTTTGGTTGCCGGGAACGGATCACGCTGGAATCGCGACGCAGATGATGGTGGAGCGGCAGCTTGCGAGCGAGGGCAAAAATCGGCGCGACCTGGGCCGGGAGAAATTCGTAGAGCGCGTTTGGGAATGGAAGCGCCATTACGGCGGCGCCATCCTTGACCAAATGAAGCGGCTGGGAGCGTCAGTAGATTGGGACCGCGAGTACTTCACCATGGACGAGAATCTTTCGCGCGCGGTGCGCGAGGTTTTTGTCCGCCTCTATGAAGAAGGGCTGATTTATCGCGGGAAATACATTGTCAACTGGTGCCCGCGCTGCGAAACGGCGATTTCGGATTTGGAAGTGAAGCACGAAGAAGTTGCTGGAAAGCTGTATGAGATACGTTATCCGGTGATCGGGGCGAATGAGTTCATCACGGTCGCAACCACTCGCCCGGAAACGATGCTGGGTGATACGGCTGTCGCAGTGAACGAAAAAGACGAGCGCTACAGGCATCTGCATGGGAAAAAAGTTCTGCTGCCGCTGATGCAGCGCGAGATTCCGATCATTACCGATGAGCTCGCGCAGCTGGAGTTCGGGACGGGCGCGGTGAAAGTCACGCCGGCACATGATCCGAACGATTTTCAGGCTGGGCTGCGGCACAACCTGCCGCAGATTGACGTGATGGACCAGAACGCCCGTATGAATCAGAATGCGGGCGCTTATGCGGGGCTGGATCGTTTCGAAGCGCGCAAGCGCGTGCTGGAAGATTTGCGCGCGCAGGGGTTTCTTGTTGGGGAAAAAGACTACACGATTTCGTTGGGAAAATGCGACCGCTGCGGGACGGTGGTCGAGCCGCGGCTTTCGACGCAGTGGTTTATCAAAATCAAGCCGCTGGCGGAGCGGGCAACGGAGGTCGTTGAAA
>WNGL01005843.1_pt1 | contig 26502 bp, 23 predicted proteins | sample 5400591 | NCBI WGS metagenome assembly WNGL01 (sample SAMN13153377, study PRJNA577476) | soil metagenome | isolation source: 80 cm soil or saprolite under Garry oak tree replicate 1 | place: USA:California | collected 2016-06-15 | reverse complement strand
CGGCGGCCCGCTGGACGTGCTCCAGGTACTCGTCCAGGAAATGCCGCCGGATCCGCCGGGTGGTGATACTGAAGTCCCGGTTGGCTAGATGACGGATGAAGGCGTGGATGGCCTCATCCGCGGGCGTGCGGTTCTCCCCCGTTGACATGCCCGGAAGACTACCTGCCTAGTGGTGATAACAGCAAGAAGCGTCAAGACCACCATCACCCTGCCTAACTGACGGACCAACCATGGTCCGGGTCGGATCGCCTTGAACCGGCCCGGACCCTATCCGATCCGACCCGATTCCCCGCTCCATCAGCAGGCTCGGCAGCCCCGCGTTTCTTGCTGTTATCAACTCCTGACCAGGCACGGTCAGGAGGAATGGGCACTGTCATCTCCAGCTGCTATCCGGCTTCGCCGGCAGGCCCGCGACTGTCCACGCCTGCTGCGCCCGCGCCACGTCCCCGCCCGCTTCCTCCAGCACCATCTTCTTGGCCGCCGTGCTGGGTACGGCTCCGTCGGCACCGAGGTCCATCAGGTGCGCCAGCATCCGGACCGACTGGTTCCGCTGCCCCGTCTTCCGCTCGTTGTACCGGTAGACCAGCACCCAGCGTCCCTCCAGGGAACGGGCCCGCTGGATCATCGCCTGACCGCGGTCGGTGTCCTTCTGCTCGGTGCGGATCGGCTCGCTTTCGCCCGACGGCAGGCGCAAGGTGAGCAGCCCTCGCCGGCTCGATTCCTCGATCTCGACCTTTTCCAGGAACGCGATGAAGGTCCGTGCCGACTCCAGCCGCTCGATATCCTGCTTCGCCTGCTGGGCGACCAGGTGCAGGTCCACGGTCAGGCCGTGGACCCGGCGGCCCCACGCCGCCTCCTCCCCCGGCGGACACGGTCCGGCCGCCTGGGCGGCCGCGATGACCAGGCTGTCGTCCACGGGCCCCATTATCGGCCGCTCGGTATCAGGACCGGTGGAGGCGCGCACCCGCTCCAGCCGTGTCGGCGGTCAGGCCGTCACGCTTCTTGCTGTTATCATCAAGGGAACGGCTTACTTTGCCCGGCGAGGGTAGATGAGAGGGCGACCAGGCAGCGGTTCGCGGTCCCCGATAGGAGGATCCCCGTCCATGTTCCGTCGCAGTGCCCTCCCCGCCGCGGCGTCCCTCGCGGTCGTACTGCTCGCCGTGACCGGATGCAAGATCCAGGTCTCCGGTGCCGCCCCGGGCAGCACCTCCACCGCGGGCGCGGTGCAGGCCGGTACCTCGGGCGTGACCAGGTCGGGACCACTGATCGTCGAGCCGGGCGCGGGCTTCTCCCCCGTCTACAGCCTCATCAACGGCGCCCGGCACAGCATCGACGTGACCATGTACGAGTTCTCCGACACCACGGCCGAACACGACCTGGCGGCCGCGGCCAGACGCGGCGTGCGGGTGCGCGTGATCCTGGACCGGCGGGCGCGGAGCGTGAACTCGGACGCGTACTCCTACCTCGGCTCACACCGCGTCGCGGTGACCTGGTCCTCGACGGACTACCACTACACCCACCAGAAGACCGTGATCATCGACGGGACGAAGGCCGTCATCATGACGGCGAACCTGACCAGCCGGTACTACGCGACGTCACGCGACTTCCTGGTGATCGACACCGAACGGGCCGACGTCTCCGCCATCACCACCGTGTTTAACGCCGACTTCAAGAAAAAGGCCGTCCGGCCCGGCGACGGGAGCGACCTGGTCTGGTCGCCCACCGACTCGCAGGACCATCTGATCGGCCTTATCAACGGCGCGACCAGCAGCCTGCGCATCTACAGCGAGGAGATGGGCGACCGGACGATCGAGAACGCGCTCATCAGGGCGGCCAAGCGCGGCGTCGACGTCCAGGTCTGCGGAGAGAACGAGAGCGGCGAGTACGACAGCGCGTTCGCCAAGCTGGCCCGGGCCGGGATCCGGATCAGCTACTACAGCTCCTCGACCGGCTTCTACATCCACGGAAAGGTGGTCGAGGCCGATTACGGCACCAAACACGGGAAGATCTTCGTCGGCTCGGAGAACTTCTCCAACACCTCCCTCAACCAGAACCGTGAACTCGGACTGATCATCTCCGGTCACGCCGTCATGTCCGCGATCGCGGGCACGTTCGCTACGGACTTCCGGAACGGCAGGCACTGGTCCTCGGCGTAGGGTTCTGATCATGACCGTCAACCTGGTCCGATCCGGCACCTTGTATCCCGGCGTTCCCTACGCGTACGCCTCGGTCGCCTCGCGTGGTTCGCTGATCTTCACCGCCGGGGCGTGCCCCCTCGACGACCGGGGTGAAGTGGTCGGCGCCGGTGACGTCCGGGCTCAGGCCAGCCTGGCCGTGGCCAATCTCGCCAGCGCCCTGGCCGAATCCGGCGCCACGCTCGCCGACGTGCTCAAGACCACCGTGTTCGTCGCCTCGGCCGATCGGGCCGATCTCGTCGCGGCCTGGGACGTCGTCAGGGCGGCGTTCGGGGAGCACGACGCGCCCAGCACCCTGCTCGGCGTGACCGTGCTCGGCTACCCCGGCCAGCTGGTCGAGATCGAGGCCGTCGCCGTCGCCCTGGGATAACCGCGGATCACAGGGCCCGATCACAGGGCGAACGAGCAGCCGTCCCAGTACGCCTCGACCCGGGGATGGCGTCGCCCGCGCACCCCGATCTCCAGGACGTCAGGCATCCGCCCGGCGGGGGCGCGGAACCATACCTCCAGGCCGTCCACGTGAGCCGGGCTGAAACCGGATAGCGCCGCCGGGGGCACGGTGGCGGCGTGCATGTACACGGGGGTCCCCCAGCAGCACACCCGCGGATGAGCGGCCCAGACCCACAGCCGCCCGCCGCGCCCGGATGCGAACTCCCCCGCCTTGGCGCTCACATCCACCCGCACGACACCCTCCAGGTCAGCCCCAGACCTGCACGTATCCTTTCACGACCGGTTCGCGGTGTCACCGTGCGCGAGCAGGTCAGGAGCCGAGCGCGGCACGCGGCAGCGGCCATTCCAGCCGCATGATCCCGCCGACGGGCAGGTGCGCCCAGGCCGCGGTGAGGTCCATGGTGCCGCTGATGGCCAGCGCAATAGTCCCGTCGTCCAGGCGCCCGAGCAGGCTCGCCACCCGCTGCCGGTAGTCCGCGTCTGCCTCCTCGCCCGGCCGGAGGCGGGCCCGCACGCCGTCCGGGGTATCCGGCCCGTCCTGCCACCTGTTCACCACCGCGTTCGTCGCGGCCTTCGCGACCACGTGCCCGCGCCAGTTCCTGGCCCCGAGCTCGTCCAGGGCCACATCGGTGACTAGCCGGGCCCGGCGGCCATGGCTGCGGGTCCGGGCCAGGTTCGCGGCGGCGAACCCGCCGCGGGCCAGCACTCCCCACAGCCCGTCCTCGATCCCGAACAGCGACTCCACGATCAGGTGCGGGAGGTCGTGCACGACGTGCACCGCGACCTGCCGGGTGGACCCGTCCGGCATGCTCATCCAGGTCCGGTCGAGCGCGGTGGTCTCGCCCTTGACCAGGGTGATCTCGGCCACTCCCCCAGTCTGGCACCGCCAGGAAGGAACTCAGGCGGGAACCGGCGCGGGCACGGGGGGAATCGAGCCGGACGGCGGGAGCACGGGCACGCGGGCCGACACGGTGTCCGGGTAGATCAGCCCGGTGCCGGTGTTGAGCACGACGACCTCGTCTGTTTCGGCCAGCCAGCCGGACTCGCGCAGCTGCCGGACGGCGGTGACGCAGGCGGCGCCCTCCGGGCAGATGAAGCTGCCCTCCAGGCGGGCGACAGCGCGCTGGTCGGCGAGCAGCGCTTCGTCCGTCACGGCCACGGCCGTCCCGCCGGTGGCGTAGAGCGCCTCCAGGATGAGGAAGTCGCCCAGCGCGTTCGGCACCATGATGCCGAACGCCACCGTCTTCGCGTCCGGCCACGGCTCGCTCGCCGTGGCGCCGGCCTCGAACGCCCGGACGATCGGCGCGCAGCCGGCCGCCTGGACCGCGACCAGCCGCGGCAGGTCGCCGGACACCCAGCCAAGCTCGAGCAGCTCGCGCAGGGCCTTGTAGATGCCGATGATGCCTACGCCCCCGCCGGTGGGGTAGACGATCACGCCGGGCAGCCGCCAGCCGAGCTGCTCGGCGATCTCCAGGCCCATGGTCTTCTTGCCCTCGATCCGGTACGGCTCGCGCAGCGTCGAGGTGTCCTGATAGCCGCGCCGCCGGGCCACGGCGGCCGCGACCAGCTTCCCGGCGTCCCCGATCAGGCCGTCGACCAGGTACAGCTCGGCTCCGGCGACCGCGCACTCGGCCCGGGTGATCGCCGGGGCCGCCGCGGGCATCACGACCAGGCTCCGCAGCCCCGCCCGGGCCGCGTACAGCGACCAGGCCGCGCCGGCGTTGCCGTTGGTCGGCATGGCCACGGCGGAAACTCCGAGCTCGGCGGCCCGGGAGACGCCCACCGCGGCGCCACGCGCCTTGAACGTGCCGGTCGGGATCAGTCCCTCGTCCTTCATCAGCAGGTTCGGCACGCCGAGCGCCCGGCCGAGACGCGGCAGCGCGATCAGCGGCGTCATCCCTTCGCCGAGGCTCACCACCCGGCCGGGCGCGCGGACCGGCAGCAGCTCGTGGTAACGCCACAAATCCGGCGGCCGGCCCGCGATATCGCCCGGGGACACCGCTACCTGCCCCAGGTCGTACCGGGCCAGCAGCGGGGATCCGCAGGGGCAAGTGCCCTGCACCAGGTCGGCGTCGTGACGGGCGCCGCAGCGCGGGCAGTCAAGGTGGGACAGGGCGGAGTACGTCACTGCCCCTCGGCGAAGGCGATCAGCTCGGCCGGGGACCAGGTCAATTGGCCCGAACGGAGCTCGGTTGCTGTCTCAGCCACCCAGCGGGCCTCGGCGGCGAGCACGGCCCGCTGGTACTCGGTCTCCAGCATCGCGATCCTGGGCAGCCCGTGGCCGGCTTCGGCGGCCGTGTTCGCGTCCAGCGCGGCGAGCATCCCGGCCAGCCGCTGGGCGCGCCGCTCCAGCACCTCGGCGAGTTCGGCGGGCTCCAGCATGAGCACGTGGGACAGGGCGGCGGGGAACTCCGGGTACTCCTGCCGGGGCTCGGCGAGCATCTCCTCCAGCCAGCGCCGCGCCGTCTGCCGCCCGGCCTCGGTGACCTCGTACACCGTCCGCTCCGGATAGCGCGGATCCCGGCCGGTCTCGCGCACGGCGATCAGGCCCGCGGCGAGCAGCCGCTCGATGGTCCGGTACAGGCTGGTGCGCTGCTCGACGTTGACGACCTGGTCCTTCCCCCACTGCTTGATCAGCCGCTGGATGCCGTAGGGATGCAGCGGCTGGTAGTGCAGCAGGGCCAGCACGGTCAGGGCAAGCGGTGAACTGCGCGGCGCGGCGGCGGATGGGCCGGAGGTCAGCTGAGCCATGTCCCCGATACTACTCCCAACGATTCTAGTTGACTTGCTACTAGTTGCAATGTAACTATAGATGGCGAAGGCAACCACGACATGGCTAAGGAGCCCGCAAGAACGGCAGCTACCCGACCGTGGACGACCCCACGCGGGCGGCTCGCTAGCCGGATCTCCGTGCGCCCGGCGATCCCTGAGCGCAGGCACGCCGGAGCGTAGTCTCGGAGCATGCTAGGAACCGTGACCGTGCTGCGCCGGTACCCGGTCAAGTCCATGCTGGGCGAGGAGCTGGACGTGGCCGAGGTTGGCCGCGGCGGACTGGCCAGGGACCGGCGCCTGGCCGTGGTCAGCCGGCAGACCGGCAAGGTGGCGAGCGCGAAGTACCCGCGGCTGTGGCGGGACATGCTCACCTTGTCCGCCGAGGCCCTGGACGACGCCGCCCGGATCACGCTGCCCGACGGGAAGACCGTGTCCAGCACCGATCCCGGCGTCGACGAGGTCCTGTCCGCCGTGCTCGGCCAGCCCGTCACGCTGACCGACACCCCGCCGCCGGGGGCCACGCTGGACCGGGCGGTACCCGAGGCCGTGCTCCGCGACGGGATAAGGGCCCAGGTCGCGGCCACGCTGATCGAGATCGGCGCGGCCGCGCCGCCGGGCACCTTCGTCGATTTCGCGCCGCTGCACCTGATCACCACCGCGACGCTGGACCGCATCGCCGAGCTCAGCCCGTACCGGCGCGTCCGGCTGGAGCGCTACCGGCCCAACGTAGTCATCCGCACCGAGGCCGGTGGCTTCACCGAGAACGACTGGCTCGGCCGGGATCTGCACGTCGGCGACGACCTCGTGCTCCGGGTGATCGCCAGGACGCCCCGGTGCGCCATTCCCACCCTGGCCCACGGCGACCTGCCTCGCGACACCGAGGCCCTCCGCGTCGTCGCCCGGCACAACCGGGTCAGGCCGCTGCCCGAAGCCGATCCGGAGCCGTGCGCCGGCGTCTACGCCGAAGTGCTGCGCCCGGGCCGGATCCGGGCCGGGGATCCGGTCCGCCCCGTCCTTTAAGGCTCGGCCTCGTGACACCGGTAGCTAACACGGGGCGCTAGCTGTGCAGTTCGGCCCAGACGACCTTGCCGGGCCAGCCGGGAACGCTCTGCCAGCTCCAGCGGTCACACTGCGCGGCGACGAGAATCAGGCCGCGCCCGCTCTCGTCGTCGGGCCCGGGATGCCCGGCGGCCGGCGCGCCGGGGATGACGTCCCACACCTCGACCAGCAGTTTGAAGCGGTCGCTGGCCAGCCGCAGGACGACGACCGGCATCCCGGTCCCGTCGTACCGCGGGCTGCCGTCCGGGGCGGTCGAGGCACGGACGGCGTTGGTGACCAGCTCGCTGACGATGAGCTCGGCCGCCTCGGCCAGGTCGTCCATGCCCCACTCGTGCAGCACGGCGCGGGCGTGCAGCCGGGCGCACGGGGTAGCTCCGGGCAGGGCACCCAGCGGCAAGGACGTCGACAACGGCCAGGAAGCCGACATACCGGACGGGTCCGTGACGGGGTCCGCCCAGGTCACGACGCTGCCCTCGCCCATGGTTCGGGGTGCCCCCCTTTCACCTTCCAGTGTGCCTGGTCACTGTCTTGCCGGGTGAGAGAATCGTTGGTTACGTCGCTCTTACGATTGTCACATTGGCGATACCCAGGCAAAACGACACGCCGATGAACGCAGAAATACCCGGCGAACGGCGGCATCAGGTGCGGAAACGGCGATGCAGCTCGCGGACCTGCTGGTCCAATTCCGGTACCGGGCCCTGCACCGTCAGGCCGGGAGCGACGTCGCGGACCGCGAGCGCGCGCACCGGAGACGACGGCGGCACGCCCAGCTCGGCCAGCCACGCCGTCAGCTGCTCGGACGAGCTCACGTACACGATGCGGCCGAGCCCCACCCAGGCGTGCGCGGCCGCGCACATAGGGCAGTGCTCCCCCGAGGTGAACACGGTGGCGCCGGCCCGGTCAACCGCGGTCATGTTGGCCGCGGCCCAGCGGGCCAGCTCGAACTCCGGGTGCCTGGTCGCGTCGCCCATGGTGTTCTCGCGGTTGCGGTCCTCGGCCAGGACCCGGCCGTCGGCCGCGACGAGCACCGAGCCGAACGGGTGATCCCCGGCGTCCACGGCCTCGGCCGCCAGCTCCACGCAGCGGCGCAGGTGCGCCAGGTCTTCCGGGGCGATGCCGCCAGGATCGCTGCCAGCGTGCGATGGATGAGTCACCTCAGCTCCGTTCGGTATCGATGTCCTGTGATCCTGCACGTTCGGCTACGGTCGCCAGCGTCCGCCACACTGGCTCAACCTATCGATTAACCATTCGGGCGCCCGGACCGGGGGCGGTATGCTGTATTCCGTGAACGGTTACGGACAGCAGGTGATGATGCCCCGCGCGCGGGGCCGCTGACGCGTCCGGACGTTCCTTTCCGAGGCCCTGCGACGGGGCCTCGATGTGGTCTACGCGCTCGGAGCCCCAGCTAGGAGGCTGCGATGACCGCGACCTACATCACCACGACCATCCCCTACGTGAACGCGCGCCCGCACATCGGGCACGCGCTCGAGCTCGTCCAGGCCGACGTGCTGGCCCGCTACCACCGCGGGCGCGGCGACGCGGTCCGGTTCCAGGCGGGCACCGACGACAACGCGCTGAAGAACGTGCTCGCGGCCGGCGCCGCCGGGCTCGGGGTGCGGGAGTTCGTCGACCGCAACGCCGAGGCGTTCGGTGCGCTCGGCGGCGCGCTGTCGCTGAGCGTGGACGACTTCATCCGCACCAGCCGCGATCCCCGGCACCGGCCCGGCGTCGAGGCGTTCTGGCGGGCCTGCTCCGCTGACCTGTACCGGCAGCGGTACACCGGCCTGTACTGCGCCGGCTGCGAGCAGTTCTACACCCCGGCCGAACTGCGGGGGGGCCGCTGCCCCGAGCACGGGACCGAGCCGGAACGCGTCAGCGAGGAAAACTGGTTCTTCCGGCTGTCCCGGTACGCCGCACCGCTGCGGGAGGCGATCACCACCGGCCGGGTGCGGATCGAGCCCGCCGGGCGCCGCAACGAGGTGCTCGGGCTCATCGACGGCGGGCTGCCGGACTTCTCCGTGTCGCGGCCCGCCGGCCGGGCAGGCGGCTGGGGCATCCCAGTGCCCGGCGACCCGGACCAGGTCGTCTACGTGTGGTTCGAAGCGCTGTGCAACTACGTGACGGCGCTGGGCTACGGCCAGGGCGGCCCAGCCCATGGCGAGGCCTACCGGCGCTGGTGGGCCGGACCGGGGAACCGCGTCCACCTGCTCGGCAAGGGCGTGCTGCGGTTTCACGCCGTCTACTGGCCGGCCATGCTGCTGGCGTCCGGGCAGCAGCTGCCGACCGGCATCTTCGTGCACGACTACCTGACCGCCGACGGCAAGAAGATCAGCAAGTCCGGCGCCGGCGCCACGGCCCGTGGTCCTGGTGCGCTCGAGCCGGCCGCGCTGGCCGCGGAGTACGGCGCCGACGCGGTGCGCTGGTGGCTGCTGCGCGAGGTGCCGCGGGTGGGCGACGCCGACTTCACCGTGGCGCGGCTCGTCGCCCGGGCCGACGACGAGCTCGCCAACGGCCTGGGCAACCTGGTCAACCGGGTGGTCGCCATGATCGGCCGCTACCGGGACGGCCAGCTGCCCGGCGGGCCCGGCCGTCCCGCGGCACCCGGCGGTGAGAGGCTGGCCGCGGCGTGCCGCCAGGTCGGCGACGCGGTCGGCGCCGCGCTGGAGAACTTCGACTTCCGGCAGGCCACGGCCGCGGTCTGGAGGATCGTCGACGAGGCGAACGGCTTCGTCAACCGGGCCAGCCCCTGGGAACTGGCCAGGACCGGGCCGGGCGGCGACCCGCGGCTGCTCGACGCGGTGCTCTTCCAGCTGCTGGAGGCCTGCTCCGTCCTCGGCCGCGAGCTGACGCCGTTCCTGCCCGGCACGGCGGCCCGCGTTACCGCCCAGTGCACGCCGGGCGCAGACGGGCGGCTGCCGGGGCCCCGCCCGGTGTTCCAGCGCCTGGCCCAGCGGGCCCGGTCAGTACCGGCGGCCGGATTCTATGTGTGCTGAGCCAGATCGTGATGAAGCTAGCCGGCCAGCTCGCGCTCCAGCGGGGTGCGGAATCGCGGGGTGATCAGGGTCTTCGCGTGCCGTTGGTCCGCCCCGATCCAGTCGCGCAGCCGCTGGGCCTCGGCGGCGATGGCCGCGGCGGCCTCCGCCCCGGCGTCTTCGAGCAGCCGGACCGCGATCTCGCCGTCCTTGCGGTGCGCCCAGCCGCCGACGATCCGGCCCTCCCACCAGGCCGTGGGGCCGATGTTCCCGGACCGGTCGAACAGCGCGGGGGCGTGCTCGCCGACGTACCAGGCCCGGTCGCGCCAGCCCATCGCGGTGGGGTCCAGGGCGGGCAGCAGCGCCGCCCACGGCCCGGCGGCCGGCGGCTCCTCCTCGTCGGCCGCCAGCATGACGCCCGGGGTGCCGTCCAGGTCGACGTCGGCGATCTCCAGCTGGTCCAGCGCCTGCCTGACCTGCCCGGCCGTCCAGCCGGTCCACCACTGCAGGTCGGTCCGCGGGGCCGGGCCGAACCCGTGCAGCCAGCGGCGGGCCAGCTCGGCCCGGGCGGCGGCGGCCGGCGGCCGGGGCTGGTCCGGTGCGGCGGTCCAGGTGAACTGGCTGGAGGTCCACCCTCCGCGCGGGCGGCCGCGCACGATGAGGCCCTCGGCCGACAGCAGCGTGAGCAGCCTGGTGGTGACGTTCACCGGGCCGCCGTAGCTCTTGTCCGCGGCGTAGACGATCTGGGCGCGCAGCCGCGGCTCGTCCTGGGCGAGCTCGCCGCCGGTGGCGCTGCCGCGGGCGGCCAGCGCCTGCACCGTGGCCTCGCCTACCTCCTTGAGCCAGTTCGCCCCGTCCGCGGCGACGCCGGACTCCTGCACCCGCCGGGCCAGGTCCCGCCGCATCCGCTCGGCGATCTGGTCGGTACAGGCCGCCTGGATCACCGGCACCAGGGCAGCGGGCACCACGAACACCGTCCGCCGCATCCCGAGCATCCGTATCAGGGTGCGTTCGGCGTACAGCGCGTGCTCGATGTCCGCGTGGCCGGCCCCGGTGCGGGCCCAGGCCGACAGGTAGACCGAGGCCGGGTCGGTGCCGTGCAGCCCGATGATGTCCGCTACCGCGTCAGGCACCGTGGCGGCCCTGGGCGCGAGGTGGTGCCGGGCCGCCAGCCGCGCCCGCCGCTCGGCCACGCCAACCGGCCTGCTTCCGCTTCCCATGACGACGACCCTACTCAACAACCCCGGCACGGTACCGTCTGACCATGATCACCTTCCGGCATCCCGGCACCGTGCTGACCGACCGGTTCTTCGCCGTCCCGCTCGATCACCAGCGGCCGGACGGCGAGCAGATCGAGGTGTTCGCCCGTGAGGTCGTCGCCGCCGACAAGGCCGACACCGACCTGCCCTGGCTGCTGTTCCTGCAGGGCGGCCCCGGGTTCGGCGCGCAGCGTCCCAAGGGCAGGGATTCCTGGCTGAACCGGGCGCTGGAGGACTACCGGGTCCTGCTGCTCGACCAGCGCGGCACCGGCCGGTCCTCTCCGGCAAACCGGAAGACCCTGGCCCGGCTCGCGGCCGCGGGCCCGCAGGCGCAGGCCAGCTACCTGACTCATTTCCGCGCCGACAGCATCGTGCTCGACGCCGAGCTGATCAGGCGCGAGCTGACCGGCGAGCCGTGGAGCGTGCTCGGGCAGAGCTTCGGCGGCATGTGCACGGTCACCTACCTGTCGTTCGCGCCGCACGGCGTCAGGGAGGCGTTCATCACCGGCGGGCTGCCCGGGCTCACCGCCACGCCCGACGACGTCTACCGGCACACCTACCGCGCCGTCGCGGCCAAGAACGCCGCCCACTACGAGCGGTACCCGCAGGACGCGGACGTGGCCCGGCGGGTGGCCGACTACCTGGACACCCGCGAGGTCCGGCTGCCGGACGGCGCGCCGCTGACCGTGCGGGCCTTCCAGTCAGCCGGGATGATGCTCGGCCAGGCCGACGGCAGCCACGCGCTGCACTACCTGCTGGAGGACCCGTTCGCCGGCGATGAGCTCTCCGACGCGTTCCTGTACGCGATGATGGACCAGCTCAGCTTCGCCAGCGGGCCGCTGTACGCGCTGCTGCACGAGGCGTGTTACGCCCAGGGGTGCGCGACCCGGTGGGCGGCGGAGCGGATCAGGACCGAGTTCGCCGAGTTCGACCCCGCGGTCAGAGGGTCTACGCCGCTGTACTTCACCGGGGAGATGATCTACCCCTGGATGATCGACGCTGATCCGGTGCTGCGCCCGCTCCGGGAGGCGGCCGGCATCCTGGCCGAACGGGATGACTGGCCGCCCTTGTACGATCCGGCCCGGCTGGCCGTGAACGAGGTGCCGGCGGCCGCCGCCGTCTACTACAACGACATGTACGTGGACCGCGAGCTCTCGATGCCGACGGCCCGGGCTATCCGCGGCCTGCGAACCTGGGTGACCAGCGATCTAACCGTTTTCTGTCGTGGCCGTCCGGTCCCGCCGGGCACCGTAGGGTGGAACCGTGCGTGGACTGTCCCGCGTCCTCAGCGTTCCCGCCGCTCTCACCGGGCGGCGGCTCGTCCTGGCGATCGCGGCCGTGGTGGCGGGGGCCGGCGGCACCGCCCTCGCCCTGACCACGTCCGCCCCGTCGCACACCGCGGCGATGTCCCGCGGTGACCTGACCCGCGCCGCGCTCAAGGTGACCGCGGGGACGCCGTTCCTCGACGTCAGGATGGGCCGGCTCGGCGGCACGCTACTGCGCGTCTCGACGCCGGACGGTGCCCCGGTCCGGCCGGTGCTGTCCGGCTCCCGGCTCATCGTGCTCTCGCTGGCCGGCGCCGGCGTCCCCCCGGGACACCCGCAGGACTCCCGGTACGTGGTCAGGGTCGTGCTCAACTCGGCCGTCACGTGGGAGCTTGACCTGGCGGGCGGCACCCAGCGAACAGTGGCCGACCTGCGCGGCGGCACGGTGGCCGGGGTCTTGGTGACGGCGGGCTCGGCCGTGCTCGACGTGAGCCTGCCCCGCCCGTCGGGGACGCTGCCCTTCCTGCTGGCCGGCGGGGCGAGCCAGTTCCGGCTCAGCCTGCCCGGCGGCGTTCCGGTCCAGGTGACGGCGGGCGGCGGCGCGTCGTCCGTGTCGGTCGACGACCGGGAGCTGACCGGGATCGCGGGCGGCACGGTGCTGACGCCGCCCGGCTGGGCCACCGCCACGTCCCGCATCGACCTCAACGCGACCTCCGGGTTCTCGCAGCTGACGGTCAGCCGCTGGTCCTCCCCCGGCTCCTAGCCCCGGCCCAGCGTGCTTGGATTGGATATAAACCTGACGAATCCATCCGGCGACGACGCCAGCGGAGGTAGTACGTGGACATCGGAATCGGCCTGCCCAACACGGTGCCTGGCACAGAGGGCACGACGCTCATCGACTGGGCCAAGAACGCTGAGGAGGCCGGCTTCAGCACCTTGGGAACCATCGGCCGCCTGGTCTACCCGAACTACGAGGAACTGATCGCCCTGTCCGCGGCCGCCGCGGTCACCAGCCGGATCCGGCTGACCACTAGCGTGCTGCTGGCTCCGCTGTACGTCAACACCGCGCTGTTCGCCAAGCAGGCCGCCTCGCTCGACCGGCTCTCCGGGGGGCGCCTGGTGCTCGGCCTCGGCCTGGGCGGCCGCGACGATGACTTCACCGCCAGCGCGCTGCCCACCACCGGCAAGGGGCGGCGCTTTGATCAGCAACTGACCGAGATGAAGCGGATCTGGGCCGGTGAGAGCTACGGTTACGCCGGCGCGATCGGGCCCGAGCCTGTTCGGCCCGGCGGCCCCGAGCTCATCCTCGGCGGCGCGGCCGAGGCCAGCTTCCGGCGGGTCGCATTGCTCGGCGACGGGTGGATCATGGGCGGAGGCACGCCCGACATGTTCGCCGAGGCCTCGGCCGGGGTCGACAAGGCCTGGGCGCAGGCGGGCCGGCCCGGCAAGGCGCGCAAGCTCTCGCTCGCCTACTTCGCCCTGGGGCCCGACGCCCGGAACCAGGCCGACAACTACCTGCTGCACTACTACGGCTGGCTCGGCGACGTGGCCCGGCAGATCGCGGCCGGCGCCGCAGTCAACACCGAGATGGTCAGGGGCTACGCTGACGCGTTCGCGTCGGCTGGCTGCGACGAGCTCATCTTCGTCCCGACCACCGCCGCACCTGACCAGGTCGGCCTGCTCGCCAGCGCGGTCCTCTAGGGCCGGCAGGATTACGTGACGCCAGGGCTGCCTACCGTCCGGAAGGCATCACGGATCTGGGCGGCGACATAGCCGGGGCGGAACTGCGATAACGACACGGATTGCACTCACACCCGCGGCCCGGCCGGGCCGCGGACGGCGGCCAGGTAGGCGAGGATCGCGTCGCGGTTGCGGCTGAGGCAGTCGATACGCTGCCCGAGCCGTTCCTCGCGTTCCAGTAGTTCCGCCGTCTCGGCGGTCAGGCACTGGGCGGGCAGGTGGATCCCGCACGCGAGGAACGGCAGGATCCTGCGGATGATCTCGGTGGTGAGGCCGGAGTCGAGCAGGCCGCGGATCTGCTCGACCCGGTCCGCGTCGGCGGCGTCGTAGCAGCGGTACCCGTTGCTGTCCCGCTCGGGGTGCAGCAGGTCCTGCTCCTCGTAGTAGCGAAGCAGCCGGGCCGGGACGCCGGTCCGGCCGGACAGCTCACCGATCAGCATCGGGCCGGGATGGTCATTTGCCTTCACATTAGTGTGAAGGCTTCAGCATGGTCGGGTGCTTCCCGACACGTTCCCGTGGTGGGGCCTGCTGGCCCTGGCCACGGCGGCCTTCACCGACGTGGTGACCGACCTGCTCCCGGCCGGGCTGCTGCCCCAGATGAGCACCGACCTGCACGTGCCCGAGGCGCGTGTCGGCCTCCTGGTCAGCGCGTTCGCGATCGCCTCGGCGCTGGCCGCGATCCCGGTCACCGCCGTGCTCCGCGGCCTGCCCCGCCGCCCGGTGCTGATCTGGGTGCTCGCGGGCTTCGCGCTGCTCAACGCCGTCACCGCCGTGTCCGGCTGGTACCCGCTGACCTTCGCGGCCCGGCTGCTGGCCGGCGTGATGGGCGGCACGCTGTGGTCGATGCTGGCGGGCTACGCGGCGCGGATGGTTCCCGTCCGGCAGCGTGGCCGGGCTATCGCGGTCGTCCTGGCCGGCATCACCGTCGCGCTGTCCGCCGGCATCCCCGCCGGGACGGCGCTGGCCGGGGCGCTCGGATGGCGGGCCAGCTTCGGCCTGCTTGCGGGGCTGGCCCTGCTGCTGACGGCCTGGATCCGGTGGCAGGTCCCGGCGTTCGCCGGGGAGCCCGCGGACCGGCGCGCCCCGCTGCGCCGGGTCGCGCGGCAGCCTGGCATCCGCGCCGTCCTCGCGGTCACCGTGCTGCTGCTCACCGGGCACCAGGCCATGTACACCTACGTCGCTCCCTTCGCCCCGGGGCGGACCAGCGTGGTCCTGCTGGTCTTCGGCGGCGCCACGGTGGCCGGGATATGGATCACCGGTGTCGCGGCCGACCGGTATCTGCGGCCCGTCCTGCTGGGCGCGCTGGGCCTGATCGCCGTGGCCATGCTCGTCCTGGGACTGGCGGCGCGAGCGCCGGCGGCGCTGCTGGCCGCCGCGGCGCTGTGGGGGGCGGCGTTCGGCGGGGCGCCGACGCTGCTGCAGACCGCGCTGGTCGACGCGTCGGGCCCGGCCAGCGCGGACGTGGCGACCGCGATGCAGACCACGGTGTACAACATCGGCATCGCCGCCGGGTCACTGGCCGGGGGCCTGGTCCTGGGCGGCACCGGGGCCGCCGCCCTCCCCTGGGTGACGCTGGTGTTCACGGTCGCCGCGCTGGGCACCGTCGGGGCCGCGCGGCGCACCGCCTTTCCTCCCGAAAGGCGGGAGGAAAGGGGAATACCCGGCCGGGTGGCGCTGTTGCCGCGGGCGTGACAGGACAGCCCCGAGAAGACGTGCAGTTCTGGTTCGATCCGCTGTGCCCCTGGGCCTGGATCACTTCCCGCTGGATGCTGGAGGTGGAGAAGGTCCGGCCGGTGCGCACTGAGTGGCGGATCATGTCGCTGGCCTACCTCAACCTGGTCCAGCACGAAGGCAAGGGCCTCACCGAGGACTACCTGGAACGGATGAGCAAGGCCTGGGGGCCGATCCGGGTGGTCGCGGCCGCGGCCCAGGAGCGCGGCCCGGACGTCCTCGGGCCCATCTACACCGCCATCGGGACCCGGTACCACGTGCAGGGACGCCGGGAGGACCCGCAGGCGATCCCCGAGGCCCTGGCCGAGGTGGGCCTGCCCGCGTCGCTGGCTGGCGCGGCGGACAGCAGCGAGCTCGATCAGCTCATCAAGGACTCGCATAACGAGGCGTTCGACGACGTCGGCCTGGACGTCGGCACCCCGGTCATCCGCATCCGCGGCCAGGCCATCTTCGGTCCCGTCGTCACGCCCGCACCGCGCGGCGAGGCGGCCGGCCGGCTGTGGGACGGGGTGGCGCTGGTGACCGAGACGGACGGCTTCTTCGAGCTCAAGCGGAGCCGGGACCGCAAGCCGTCGTTCGACTGAGCCGGTCGGCGCCCGGTACACCCCGTCAGCCAGCCCGTGGTTCGGCTTGTATGACTTAGACGCTGCGAGCTCAGGTCCGTTACGAGCGGACGGCAGGGCACGCGCCTCGGCCCGTTCGGTGCACAAGAGATGCTTCGTGTGTTAGTTCTTGGCTCACGCACGTTGGCCAGGACTCGAGGTGGTGTGATGTCGGATCGTCCGTATGAGCTCGCCCGGACACCCGAGGGGATGGTGGCGCGGGTCCGTTTGCGGGGCAGCTCGGTGCTCACGTCGCCGATGCTGAACCGGGGCACCGCGTTCACGTGGGCCGAACGGGAAGCGCTCGGGCTGACCGGCCTGCTGCCTGACGGCGTGTCGACGATCGAGGAGCAGCTGAAGCGGGTCTACGCGCAATTCCTGCGCCAGCCCGACGACCTGGCCAAGAACCTGTTCCTGGGCCATGTGCGGGACCGCAACGAGGTGCTGTTCTACCGGCTGCTGTGCGAGCACATCCACGAGATGCTGCCGATCGTGTACACCCCGACGGTGGGGACCGCCATCGAGCGGTACAGCCTGGAGTTCGGCCGGCCGCGCGGGGTGTACCTGTCGGTGGATCATCCGGACCAGATCGAGACGGCCTTCCGCAACTACGGGCTCGGCGCCGGCGACGTCGACCTGATCGTGGCCACCGACTCCGAGGGCATCCTGGGCATCGGCGACTGGGGGGTGGGCGGCATCGCGATCGCGACCGGAAAGCTGGCCGTCTACACCGCCGCGGCCGGCCTGCATCCCCGCCGGGTCATCCCGGTGGTGCTGGACGCCGGGACCGACAACCAGAGGCTTCTGACCGAGGACGTGTATGTCGGCGCCCGGCACCCGCGGATACGGGACGAACGGTACGACCAGCTCATCGACGCCTATGTCAGCACCGCCACCCGGCTTTTCCCGAACGCGATGCTGCACTGGGAGGACTTCGGCGCCGCCAATGCCCGCCGCATCCTGCTGAAGTACGCCGGGACCTGCTGCACGTTCAACGACGACATCCAGGGCACCGCCGCGGTGGTGCTAGCCGCCGCGCTGTGCGCGACCCGGGCCGCGGGCACGGCGATCCGCGATCAGACGGTGGTAATCCACGGCGCCGGCACCGCCGGGATCGGGATCGCCGACGCGCTGCGCCAGGTCATGATCGACGAAGGGCTCAGCCCTGACCAGGCCACCGCGCGGTTCTACGCACTGGGCAGCAAGGGCCTGCTGACCGGCGACTACCCCGGGACGCTGCGCGACTTCCAGGTGCCCTACGCCCGGACGGCCGCCGAGGTCGCCGCCTGGCCGCGCGACCCGGACGGCCGGATCGGCCTGGCCGAGGTGGTGACCCGGAGCCGCGCCACCATGCTGATCGGGACCTCGACCCAGCCCGGGGCGTTCACCGAGCAGATCGTCACCGCGATGGCCTCGCACGCCGAACGGCCCATCATCATGCCCCTGTCCAACCCCACTTCGCACTCCGAGGCCCAGGCCGCCGACCTGATTACGTGGACCGGCGGGCGGGCGCTCGTCGCGACCGGCAGCCCCTTCCCGCCGGTCCCCTACGGCGGGGTCGAGTACCAGGTCGCCCAGGCCAACAACGCGCTCATCTTTCCCGGTCTCGGTCTCGGCGTCACCGTCAGCCGGGCCCGCCGCGTCAGCGACGGCATGCTCGTCGCCGCGGCCGACGCGCTGGCTGGCCTGGCCGACGCCAGCGCTCCGGGCGCGGCCGTGCTGCCCCCGGTCACCAGCCTGCGGGCGGTGTCCGCCGCGGTCGCCGAGGCTGTCGCCCGGGCGGCCCGGGCCGAGGGACTGTCCGACGTGCCCCTCGACGGCCTGGCCGAACGGGTCCGCGCGGCCATGTGGGAGCCGGCCTATCCCAAGGCGGAGGCCATCTGACGCGGCTTCAGGCGGCGCCGAGGGTCAGCAGGGACACGGCGGTAGCCTGCTGGACCGGATCGTCGCTCAGTTCGCGCCGGACGCTATAAAGGGCCTCAGCCAGGGTCTGACCCGCTCGCAGGTACCGGTGCAGGTCGACCATCATGGGTACCACGGCGTGATCGTTGAGCGGAACGATAGCGGCGATGATTCCCGCCGTTCCGAGCGGGAGCAAGCTGCTGACCAAACCGAGCAGCTCATCAGACCCGGCCGACGCCAGGGCGCCGGAGTCACAGCTGGACAGGACCAGCCGGTAAGGCGCCCGGTTCAACCGCTCGAAATCGTAGACTGTCAGCGGCCCGTCGTGCATGTGCAACGAGGAGAACAGCGGGCTACCAGCACGAAAGGTCCCGTGCGCGGCGATGTGAGCCAACCAGGTCCCGTCGAGCGCATGCAGCACCTTCTCGGCCGTGGCCGCGCTGTCTTCCAGCACCGTAGCGTCGTCGTACACCCGCGCAAGCAGGGGAACTTCGGCGCCGTCCGACGCCAGGCCGGGTCCGCGGGCCAGGGTCACATGACGGTGCTCCGGTACCGGCGCAGCGAATGCGCGCATCCAGGCGCCTGCGGAAGGAGCCACGCTGATCGTCCGATCGCGCAGCGCGGGAAGAATAGCCCACGGGATGGCGTGCAGCTTGCCGGGTGGGACGATGATGACGGGCCCGTCGCCCAAGTGGCTGACGGCGGGACCAAGCAGCGCCTGCTGGAGTTTCGGTCCGGCCGCCCTCAGGATGGCCAGGGCGCTGTCCGGGTCGTCGCTAGGCCTACTGCGGGCTAGGCGGCGCAGGGCGAAGCGAGCGAAGCCCGCGGCCCGGGCGGCGTCGCTGACCTGGCCCGCCGCGAACTGCCGTACCTGGCCGGCCCCGCAGGTCAGCACGTGCAGACTGCCGTCAATGTCGACGATCTCGATCAGCCGGGCCTGGCCAAGCTTGTCGAGCAAGTCGTTGATGCTGAGCGAGCCATGGCCGGAACCGCCGCCACCCTGGGCTCGCAGCGCGCTGGTGCGCACCGTATGCTCCAGCCGCTCCTGCTGCCGCTGCAGATCGGTGCTCGGCCTGCCCTGGCTGCGCGCCTCCTCCAGCTTCCTCGTCACCCTGCGCAGTGCCGCCAGGCTGGCGTTCAGTTCCGCGTCGGCCAGCGGCCGCACCGGAGGTACGGCCTGCGCGGTGGCCCGCCACCGCTCGCTCCAGGTCAGCAGCAGCCGCGAGCGTCGTGCCCGGACAGCGTGGCGCAGGGCCAACGCGGCCAGTTCAGCGCCGTGGACCGTGGCCTGAGCCCGGAGCTCGGAGGCACCAAGGGTCAACCGGTGCTCATCCAGCACGGCGAGCCCCTGACGGCAGGCGGCCAGCATTCGCGACGAACGGTCCTCGGCTTCGGCTCGCAAGGCCTCGCCGAGCCACCCGCTGACACGCGACAGGGCCGGACCGCGCCGCCGGGCTCGGGCCGCTGTAACCAGATGGCGGACGGCTTCTTCACGGCGGCCGAGATCTAGCGCTATCCTTCCCGCCAGCAGATGTGCCTGCGTCGCATCGCTAGCCCTGAACGCCTCCAGCTCCGTGGCCGCCCGGTTCGCCTGCCGAAGCAGCCCGGCCGACGGAGGGCCTGCCTGATAGCGGGCCTGGACGAGTACGCGTTCCGCGTGAGACTGCCACCAGGCACTGTGCTGTGATCGGAACAGCCGGTACGCCGCTTGCGCCCAATCCTGGGCGGCCTGGGGACGGGCCGCCGCCAGGGCGCAGTTGGCCGCCATCAGCAGCAGTTCAGCTTTCTTCGTGATCCGGCCATGGATCTGCTCCATCTCGTGGACTGCGGCGTCAGCCTCGGCCAGCGCGTCAACGGCCAGTCCGGCGGCCAGCAGCACGGCGCACCGGTCGATGCGCAGCGATATGACCGGCACTTTCAGCAGCCGATAGCTCAAGGTAGCCGTATCCAGGTAGGCAAGCGCAGCCGGGATGTCGCCCGACACGAAAGCGACGTTCGCGCGGTTGCCCACCGTCAGACTCGCTTCCAGTTCCTGCCCGACCCCGGTGAACAGGCGCCCGGCGACGGCCAGATCGGCATCGGCTCGGCTGGCCGCGCCTGGCGCCCCCACCGCCAGGTGAGCCATCGCGCGGGCGTTGAGCGCACGAGCCGTATAAACCGGGTCGTTCGCGCGGCGCAGAACACCAATTGCGTGCCGAAGGTCTTCCAGGGCCGCCTGATAGCGCCCCAGGGTCACGAGCATGATCCCGCGGCGGACCTCTATCTGCGCCGCCAGGACACCGGTGGAACGTCCCACGGCTTGGTCGAGCGCGGCCAGCCCGGCCGTCGTCCGACCGGCGTAGATCAGCGCCGGGCCCAGGCTGGCGAGGACGTTGACCTCACGTTCGGCCGAGCCTGTCAGGCGTGCCAGGCGCTGCGCCTCACGCAATTCACGGACCGCGGCTTCCACATCGCCGAAGTCACGCAGGACGATCGCCGCGGCCTGATGAGCCACCGAGGCTTCATATGGGTTCGGCTGCCCGGCCAGCACCAAGCGCGCGCTGGACAGTGCGTCCCTGGGACGCGAGAGTGCCAGCGCGAGCAAGTCATCGGTACCGCGCGAACCTGCCCGGGGCACGCGAGCCTCCCCACCCACGAAACGATCCTAGTTCCGGTCTATTCGGAGGGATGTGTATTAAACCGGCACGCGGGCCCCTCTGTAGAGATACCCGAGCCATCTACTACCGAATATCATTCTTGATTGTCCCCGCTGACGTCGACCGCCGTCGACCCGGTCAGTACGAAGATCTCGACCCATTAGACCTCGGTGATCCCGTAGGCCTCGCCATCGCCCATCTTCATCGCCCGTCGCCTGGAACCGATTCCGGGCCACGATCATTCTGGGAGGGAATTGTGCCAGGAGAACTGCAACCCAGGATCGCTGACCACGTCAACCACATAGTCCAGGCGTTTCAAAGCCGGGGAACCGATACCCGCAGCGAGAACCATCCCGGCGGCGGGATGGACTTCCTGCACGCCGAGCGCCAGATCGTGGTCCGCGCGGAGTACCGCGACCGGGTCCTGTCGATCCTGCAGCGGGCCACCCAGCACCGGGCCAGCGTTGTACCGTCTCGCGTCGAACCCGTCACCAGGGGTGTCGAACTGCTTCACTTCGATCCCGCCGACGATCGCACCGACGGCTGGGTGCTCGGTCTTATCGAGGAGATCGACAGGGAGCTCGGCCGGGGCATTGCGACGCCTAACCACGTGCTGACCGTGACGGGCGATATGCATCCCTGCCCGGCCACGGAGCCGGAGGAGGTGGAGGACGGGATCGAGCCGTATCCGGGAGTCCGCCAGGAGAACAGCGGAACCGGCGTGCTGATCTACATTGCCGACACCGGCCTGCTCAAGGGTGCGGAGATTAGCCATCCGTGGCTTCGGGGGGTTAGCTGCGACGAGACCAGCCACCCGTGGCGGGCCGGGGATGGCGACCGGAGCGACGAGGACGAGCTGCCGCCGCCCGAGAAACTGCCTGACGGCCAGGTGATCCAGCCGATCGGTGTCTACGACGGACATGGCACGTTCGTCGCTGGCGTGGCCCGGTGCATGGCGCCGGATGCGGACATCATTGTCGGGAATGTCTTCAACACGGCCGGCAGCGCACTGGAGACGGATTTCGTCAGGAAGCTGGACGAGGCACTCAATCACGGCGTGGACATCTTCCACTTGTCGGTCGCGACGCCGACCAGGAACGATCATGCGCTGGTGTCACTGGAGGGCTGGATGCGGCAGCTGCGTGACTACAAGGGCACCGTCTGCGTCGTCGCGGCCGGGAACAGCCAAGCCCGACGGCCGTGCTGGCCGGCCGCATTCCCGGGAACCGTCTCGGTCGGTGCGCTCGCCCCCGACCGGCGCAGCCGCGCGGACTTCAGCAACTACGGCGGCTGGGTGGACGTGTACGCGCCAGGTGCGGACCTCGTGAACGCCTACGCCTCCGGGATCTACACCTGCCATGCCACGCCCTTCAAGGATGAGGAAAGGACGTTCCACGGGATGGCCAAATGGAGCGGCACCTCCTTCTCAACTCCGATCGTGACCGGCCTCATCGCGGCCCGGATGTCTCACACCGGTGAGAACGCCCAGCAAGCGGTCGCTGCCCTCTTGACCGAGGCCAGGACGAAGGCGATTCCTGGAGTGGGCCCGGTTCTGCTGCCTGACCACTCGGTGGCCTGATCACCGTGAGATAGCGCGGACGCCGGTGTTCTGCTGGCCGGCGTCCGCGCTCGACTGTGCACACCACGCCAGCGCGAAGAGCGCCGTTATACCGCTGCGGCAGAGGCCGCCCAGTCCGCTACGACCTGGCGCAGCACCGGAAGCGGCAGGGATCCGTGGTCGAGGATGGCGGAGTGGAAATCACGGATGTCGAAGGCTGCTCCCAGCCGGGCTCGGGCATCCTCGCGCAGCCGCAGGATCTCGCGCTGCCCGACCAGGTAACCCAGCGCCTGGCCAGGCAGGGCGATGTAGCGGTCGATCTCGGCGTCGACGAAGTCCTCGGGCATGGGCGAGTGCGCTAGCGCGAACTCCCGGGCCCGGGCCCGGGTCCAGCCGCGTGCGTGCAGGCCGCTGTCGACGACGAGCCGGACGGCGCGCCAGGCGGCGCAGCCGAGCATGCCGAGCCGTTGCACGTCGTCGGAGTACAGGCCGAACTCGTCGGCCAGCCGCTCGGCATACAGTCCCCAGCCCTCGCCGTGCGGTACGACGTAGAAGCCCGTCAGAAGCAGGGGCAGGTCCGGCAGCAGCTGCATCCGGGCGAACTGCGCGTGGTGTCCGGGTACCCCTTCGTGGAAAGCTGTGGCCTCCAGGGCCCAGCTTCCTGCTTGTCCGGGGCGGACGTCATTGAACAGGTACGCGCCGGGGCGCGAGCCGTCCCGGGCCAGCGGCGAGTAGTAAGGCGGCGCGCCGAACCCGGCCATGTGCGGCGGCATGGGTTCGACCGCGCATGGCGGCGGCAGCGGTGAGCGGAACATGTCCGGCAGCCGCTCCTGCGCGCGGGCGATAGCCTCGGCGGCGCGCGTCATCGCAGCCGCGCCGTCCGGAGCGGTCAGCGCGGGGTCTTTGCGGAAGTGGACCATGATGTCGTCGACATCGCTGGCGCCCAGTGGCCGACGGCCGAGCTCGCCGATCTGCTCCTCGATGTCCGCCAGGGCCGCCAGGCCCAGGCGATGGAGCTCGTCGGGGTCGAACGGGAGCGTCGTGCCGTTCCTGACGCACGACGCGTAGGCGGGTACTCCGCCCGGTACGTAGAGCAGGCCGGCCTGCTCTGGCGGCCGGCACCGGGGCAGCAGCTCGGCGAGCAGGTCAGCGTAGCGGCCGATGGCCGGGCGGACTTGATCCCGGATGACGCGCTCTAGATCGTCCCGCCAGGCCGCCGCGCCCGCCCAGCCCTCGGGCGGCCGATGAGCGAGCATCGGGTCCCGGTCCGCGTGCGACAGGTGATCCTTGAGCTGCCTGATGGCGTCGCTGACCAGCGGGGCGACGGGCGTGAGGCCGTCCCGTGCGGCGGTCCGCAGCCGCACCGCGTGCTGGTCGAGGTAATCCGGGATCTGCCTGCACCTGGTCAGGTAGGCGGTGGCACTCTCCGCTTCGCTCACGCGGGTTCGCGACGCGATCAGCAGGACCAGCGACGGGCCGCCGAGGGGGAAGGTCGTGACGCTGAATTCGTAGACCCGGGAATCGGCCGCGGCCAGCTCGCGGGCCGCGGTGTCGCGCACGGTCTCCAGCAGGACACGGCCACTCGTATCTCCCGGGTCCGCCTCGCAGTTGGCGCAACGGGCGATGATGTCGGTGAGCCGACCGCGCCACGCCCGCTGGTATTCCGGTGACAAGTCAGGTACCGCGTCGTCGTACCCGCTGATCGCCATGAACGATGCCGCGAATGGGTCACCGCGGAGCAATACCTCCGCGAGCTCGCCGGCCAGCGCTGCGATGGTTGCCCCAGAGGTCATGGTGCAATACCCCTTAACTGTGGACAGTGGTACGCGTACTCATACTCGCGCCGGACGGCCGTCCGGAAGGCCGGCTCGTCCGCGAACCCGCAGGACCGCGCGTAGCTTGCCAGGTCATCCGGCACCGCCGTGCCGCGCCGTTGAGCGAAATACCATTCGATGGCGGCCTGCCCCTCGGGAGCTGCTCCCGGCCGCCCGTCGTCGTCCAGCTTGGCCCTGGCCCTGGCCACCAGCTGCGCATACTCCCCCCTCAGCCGCAGATCGTCGAGGAGATGGCCGAACGCGTCCCCTTCGGCCTGCCCGCAGGCCCAGCGCACCATCTCCTCGCTGACGACGAGCCGCTCGAAGTCGTCTGCCGACAGCTCGCTGTCGGCCAGGAACCGCGTCAACTCGGCGTCCTGTCCTAGGTCCCGGCTAGTCCTGAACTCGGCGACGGCATCATCCAGCCTGTCCCGGTCGATTGTCACTCCCTCGCGCTGTGCGAAGTCAGCCGCGAACACCCGGAGCAGGCTGCGGCAGCACGCCGACTCGAAGGCCTCGGGGCCGAGCAGGCGGATCTCGTCCAGTATGGGTTCCAGCATGGGCCGCGAGCCGGCCACGCCGTCACGGGACAGGGTGTCCGCGCGGCGCTTCGCCACCTCCCACATGGCCGTGTCCGCCATGCTCCAGCTCACCTCCTGCGGCGCCGGGTCGGCGGCGAGGAAGGTACGCATCTCGCGCAGCATGGCCACGGCGTCGGCGGCCTGCTGGTCGATCCGCCCGGCGGGTAGCCACCGCCTGAGCGCCTCAAGCTCGGCCGCGTCGGCTTGCCTGGCCTCGGCCGCCCGGAGCAGCTCCGGCCAGGTCCGCTCGGGATAGAAGAGCGCCGTTCCGGCGACGAGAAGAATGCCGCGCGTGGCGGCAGAGACGATTCCCTGATCCTGTGCGGCCAGGAGCGTGCTGCGGATGTTCACCATCGCCTCGGACAGGGGCCGGTACCCGTCCTCGGCGGTGCCGTGCCTGACCGCTACCTCGTCGTCCCGGTCCAGGGTCCCGTCCCTGAAAGCCTGATAAACCCTTCCGGCGCCGTGCATCCCGAAGCTGTCGAGCTCGGCCGCGCGCAGCGCCCCTAGGCCGCCGGCGCCGAACACATGGACACCATGTTCCATCATCCACATGATTTCCTTGTGCCACGCGGCCGGGACGCGGTCGAAGTAGCCGTCGACGATTCCGATGGCACGCGGGCGCCGCCGCCATAGCCGGTAGACGTCCCCGGCGGACACCGGAGGGAGGTAGACGGCGTCGAGTTCGGCCCGCGCCTCCTTCTCGGCCAGCGTGGGCCCGAGGAAAACATAGATCTCGCTCATCGGTCCCCGATCAGCTCGGCAGCCCGCCCGCCGAGACGGCAGTTCGGGACGGTCGTGACCGGCCCTTCCAGCCCGGGAACGATGACCCTGACGACCGGGATGCCGAACTCCTCCCGGGTCAGGTCCACGGCAACCACCTCGCTGATACCGGCTGAGCTCAGCGCGGCGAGTTCCCAGGCCACGTCCGCGTCGAAGCTGTCGCCGTCGAACGCCGGGACGGTCGCGAAGTCGCGGACCGCCTCGCCGTCCGGAACTGCCTCCGGCCCTGGCGGCGCTTCGGTGTCCATTCCGTAGCCGTAATCCCATCCCGCGGGATCGTCACGAGCACCGGAGATGCAACCCAGCCGGGCCTGGGCGGCCTCGGTGAGCGCGCGCAGCAACGCGACGTTCCGGTCCGGATGGCATCCCATGCCCTCGGCGTCATGCGCCATGACGACCGGCGGCTGGCGCCGTTCGGCTATCCGGCACGTGAAGGCGGGGATGCCGATGTCGGAGGTCATGTCCCAGATCTCCGCCGTCATGCCGGCCCGGTCAATCCGGTCAAGCGCTTCACCGCAGCCGAGATCGTCCACGGTCCGCGGGTCGATCCGGCGCGACGCCGCATCCGCTGGCGCCCGCACGGCGTGCATAGTGGCCGAGTCACGTTCCACGATCTCGCATATCGCGTGGCTGATCGTCTCGAGCAGGTGATTGCCGGAAGCCAGCCCGTTGGACGTGGCGATGAAACATCCCGTTCCGGTCGGCTTGGGCAGCGTGTACGCGGTGTGGACCATCTCGTAAGGAACCCATCTCGGGGTTCCGGTGAACAGCTCCCGCCCCTCGATCCACAAGATGGGCGCATCGGGGTGATACTCCGAGTCCGTCGTCCTGGGCAGGAGGTCGACATCGACCAGGGGATGGCTGGACCGCAGGTCGTTGACGCTGCCCAGGACGAGCGGCAGGGTGATCCGTTCGGCCATGAACGCCTCGATGCTCTCCATGACACCGGACGCCTTGGCGACCGCCAGGTCGAGTCCCTTGCCCAGCGACACCGTGACCGCCCTCGAATTCGGCCGACAGACCGTGACCACGGGGAGACCGATGACGTCGAGCCCGGTAATATCGGCCGCACGGGTAATGCCCATAACCGGGAAGAAGCGCCGCACCGACTCGAGCGTCTCCTCGGGAGAGACGAGCCGGTGCGTCCCGGCCCGGTGGTTCTTTGGCGCCTCGGGCCTCCCCG
>WNGL01011975.1_pt1 | contig 26506 bp, 19 predicted proteins | sample 5400591 | NCBI WGS metagenome assembly WNGL01 (sample SAMN13153377, study PRJNA577476) | soil metagenome | isolation source: 80 cm soil or saprolite under Garry oak tree replicate 1 | place: USA:California | collected 2016-06-15 | reverse complement strand
TCCGCCGCCCGTCTCAAGGTGGAGCGCAGCGACCTCGAGCTGAAGGACGTGCAGGACGGGAAGGGCCGGCTCAAGGAGGAGGAGGCGAGCTCCGCGGTGGCCAACGCCGAGCGCGACCTCGCCAAGGCCAAGGCCCAGCTCGAGGACCTGAAGCCGCTCCTGGCCGAAGGCTTCATCACCAAGATGGAGCTGGAGCGGGCGGAGCAGCAGGTGGCGCGGGCGGAGGACGACCTCGCCCTGGCCAGACGCCGGCGCGACGCGCTCCTCAACTTCGGGCGGCCGTTGGAGCTGTCCCAGGCGCGTTCCGACGCCCTGTCCAGCAAGGAGAGCTTCCGCCAGCTCGAGGCGGCGTCCGCCTACCGGCTGGCCCAGAAGCAGGCGGCCATCTCCTCCGCGGAGAGCCGCATCGAGGAGGCGAGCGCGAAGCTCGCCCTCGCCAAGGAGCAGCTCGCACGGTGCGAGGTGCGGGCCGACGTGCCGGGGATCGTGGTCTACAAGGACGTGTTCTTCGGCTCCGAGCAGCGCAAGCCCCAGGTGGGCGACCAGGTCTGGGCGAACCAGCCGCTCCTCATCCTGCCCGACATCTCGAGGATGGTGATCGAGACCAAGGTGCGCGAGACCGACATCCACAAGGTCGAGCGCAACCAGAAGGTCACGGTGCGGGTGGAGGCCTACCCCGACCTCAAGCTCACCGGCGCGGTCACCCTGGTGGGGACGCTCGCCCAGGAGGAGAAAGAGCGCCGCGGGGTCAAGTTCTTCGGGGTGACGGTCCAGGTCAACGAGTCCGAGCCGCGCCTCCGCCCGGGGATGACCGCGCGGGTGGAGATCCAGGTCGAGGAGCGCAAGGACGCGACCTACCTTCCCCTGGAGGCGGTCTTCGAGAGGGACGGCCGGCCGCTCGTCTACGTCGCGCACGGGCGCACCCCCCGGCCGAGGGAGGTCGTCCTGGGACCGTCGAACCAGGACTTCGTGGTGATCGAGAGAGGCCTCGAGCCGGGCGAGCGCGTCTACCTCCGCGACCCCGGCGCCCCGCCCTCCGACTTCGGCGGCCTGACGAACCCTTAAGCGGCCCAGCCGAGTTCGGTACTGGGTGACCGTGAGAGGACGCGCGTGACAAAGGAGTCCATCAATCCGTCGTCGGTGTTCCGAAGCCTCGATCATGGCTTTTCGCAGGCCGTGGTCGCCAGCGGCAAGAGAACGCTATACGTGGCGGGACAAACGGCGTGGGACTCTCACAAGCAACTCATCGGCGGCTCCGATCTGGAAGCGCAGGCAAGGCAGGCGTTCACGAATCTGCGAGCCGTCCTCGAGGCTGCCGGGGGTACGCTTGCCGACGTGGTGTCCTTGCGGATCTATGTTGTCAACTACCGACCGGAGCAAGCCCCGGCGGTGGGTGGCGTCTTCAGAGACTTCTTCTCCGGTGAGGCGGCGCCCGCGTCAACCTGGGTCGGGGTGGCCGCCCTCGCTGATCCAGGGTTTCTGATCGAGGTTGAGGCGACCGCCGTACTCGACTGAGCATGAGGGCGAAGAGGCGGTCCACAAGGCTGGGCAAGGACTTGCTGCCGGTGGTCGGAGCAGGGTGACACTGACGCGTCGCGCGGCAGAGCTCGGCACCACGGTGAGCCGACTGATCGAAGACTCGGTTCGCCTCGCGGCGGCCAGACCTCGAGCCGCTGAGCCGGAGCAGCGCCACCCACTCGGTGCGGCGTGACGCTTCGGGTGGCCTCCCGCCCGCGTCCGGCGGAAGGCACGCTATACTCGTCTTGGAGCTACCGAATGGCCCTGATCGACGATGAGACGGCCGCCCAGCTCAAGGAAGAGTTCGCAAAGCTCGTGAACCCGGTGCGGCTCCTCGTCTTCTCCCAGGCCCTCGCCGATCCCGAGTCGGAGCAGGTGCGGCGCCTGGTGGAGGAGATGGCGGCCCTCGATCCGAAGCTCTCCGCCGAGTCCTACAACTTCGTCCTCGACAAGGAGAAGGCGGGGTCCCTGGGCATCGCGCGCATCCCCGCCGTCGCGATCCTCGGCGCGGACAAGGACCACGGGATCCGCTTCTACGGGATGCCCTCGGGCTACGAGTTCGGCTCGCTGGTGGACGCGATCCTGGACGTCTCGAGCGGAGACAGCGGCCTCCTCGCCGATACCAAGCAAGCCCTCCAGGACCTGGCACGGCCCGTCCACATCCAGGTGTTCTCCACCCCCACCTGACCTCATTGCCCCCGGGCGGTCCGCCTGGCCTGGAAGTTCGCGATCGAGAGCGAGAAGGTCACCGCCGACGGCGTGGAGGTGACGGGTTACCCCGAGCTGGCCCGCCAGTACCATGTTTCCTCGGTCCCCAAGACCGTGCTGGGCGAAGGGATCGAGTTCGTGGGGGCCCTGCCCGAGCCCATGCTCCTGAAGCACGTGCAGGACGCGGCCGCCCAGGGAGGCGGCTTGATCGTCACCTAGGGCACGGCGCGAGGTCATGACCTCGGACGAAAGCCTGGCGCCCCAACCCCGATCCCCGGCTCCCGCCCGGCCCCCCGGCAAGCGCGAGCTCTACATCGACGCCTTCCGTGGCCTGATGGCGCTCGTCATGGTGCAGGGGCACGTCTGCGACGCGCTCCTCACCCCGGCCGCCAGGGCCGAGCCCTGGTACGTCTTCCAGACCATGTTCCACGGCTCCACCGCCCCCGGCTTCCTCTTCGCTTCCGGCTTCGTGGCGGGGCTGCCTCGGGCTCCGCTCTCCCTGAAGGCGAGCCTCCGGCGGGCCCGCCGCCTGCTCTTCGTCCTCGGGGTCGGCTACTTCCTCCACCTGCCCTACGTCTCGCTGTGGAAGACGCTCGCCGCCGCGAGCCCGGCGGAGAAGGCCGCGCTCTTCGCCTGCGACGCCCTCCAGGTTATCGCGGTGACCCAGCTCTTCGTCATCGCGCTGCAGGGGGCGGCCCGGCGGCGCTGGCCGACGCTGGGGGCGCTCCTGGGCCTGCTGATCCTGGCCGGGGGGCCCTTCGTCTGGGCTTCGGGCCTTTCCACGCGGCTCCCCGCGCCCCTGGGCGCCTACCTCGACCAGCGGACCGGCTCCCTCTTTCCGGTCTTTCCCTTCTCGGCCTTCGTGCTCGGGGGGACCCTCGCCGGATCCACCCTCGGCCACGTGGATCCGCGCGTGCGCCGGCGCCGTGCCCTGGGCGCCGGGGCCGTGCTCCTCGGCCTGGGGATCGCGCTCGCCCCCCTGCTCGAGGGGCGCGTCGGCTTCTGGGGCGTCTCGCCCGCCTACGCCCTGATCCGGCTGGGCGGCCTTCTCCTGCTGCTGCTGCTCGTGGAAGCGGCCTGCCTCAGGGGAGGGCCCTTCGTCGCCGCCCTCGGCCTGCTCGGCCACGAGACGCTCCTCGTCTACGTCCTGCACCTGCTGATCCTCTTCGGCGGGATCTTCGGCCACGGCCCCCTCGAGGCCTGGCACGCGCAGCTCGGCTTCCCGGGAGCCTTCTCCACGGTCGGCCTCCTGATCCCGGTGCTCCTGGCCGCGGCCGGGGCCTGGCGCAGCTTCAAGTCCCACCGGCCGCACGAGGCCCGGCTGGTCCTGGTCTTCCTCACCACGGCGTTGCTGTGCGAGTTCTTCACGAGCCCCTGGTAGGATGGCGCGCGTCCTTGACCAGCCCCCCGAGACCGTGACCGACGAACCCGCCGTCCTCTGGCTCGACGCGATCGAGGACCGCGACCGCGCACGGGTCGGGGCCAAGGCCTTCACCCTCGCCCGGCTCCGGCGGCGCGGCTTCCCCGTCCCCGACGGCTTCGTCCTGCCGGCGGAGGCGCCCCTGTCCGCGGCGGAAGACGCCTACGCGCGCCTCGGCGGCGCGGTCGCCGTCCGGTCCTCCTCGACCGCGGAGGACACGGAGGAGGCGAGCTTCGCCGGACAGTACCGCACGGTGTTGAACGTTGCCGGAGGCGCGGCGCTCGTCGCCGCCGCCCGCGTGTGCCGGGACTCGGCGGCCGCGGCCGACGGCTACGCACGGGCGATGGGCACCGCCGCGGGCCGCATGGCCGTCCTCGTCCAGAGGATGGTCGAGCCGCGCGCCGCGGGGGTCGTGTTCACGGAGGATCCGCGCGACTCCTCGGCCCTGGTGGTGGAGGCGCGGGCGGGGCTGGGTGAGGCCGTGGTCTCGGGAGCGACGACCCCCGACCGCTACGTCCTCGACCGGCGCACGGGCCTCGTCCGGGAAGGCCCCGCGCGGGGGAGCCTCGACGAGCTCGGCCTGCGGGTGGTCGTCGATCTGGCGCGCCGCCTCGAAACCGCCCTGGGCGCGCCGCAAGACGTGGAGTGGGCCCTCACGACCGAGGGACCCGTGCTCCTGCAGGCCCGGCCGATCACGGTGGAGGCGGGCGAGCGGCCCGACCCCCGCTTTCGCCGCCTCACCCGGTCGAACGTGGGCGAGGTGCTGCCCGATCCCGTCACTCCCTTGACCTGGTCGACGGTGGGGGCGTTCCTCGAGCAGGGTTTCCGCGGCGTGGCCGCGGCTGCGGGGCTGCTGCCGGAGAACGCGGCCCCCTTTCTCGTCCTCCATCGCCGCCGGCTGTACCTGAACCTCACGCTGTGCGTCGAGGTGGCCGCGCGCCTTCCCGGGATCACCGCGGCCGACGCGGAGCGCCTCTTCCTCGGAGGGGGCGCCGCCGGAGAGCCCCCGCCCGTGCGGCTCTCCGCCCTGCCCGGCTTCGCGCGCGTCGCCCTGCGCCTCGTGGCCCTCGCCCGGCACCTGCCCGCGCGGGTCCACGCCGCCGAAGAGGCGGTCGGCGCGCTGCCCACGCCGGCGGCCATCCATCGCGCCGGGCCGGACGAGCTGGCGGGGTACCTCGACGCGTTCGCGGAGCGGGGCCGTGAGCTGGCCGTGACCCACGTGGCCTCGTCGGGTTCCTGCGGCTTCCGGCTGGCCGTTCTGGGCGGCCTCCTGGGCCGCCTCGCCCCCGGCGACCCGCAAAGCCGCCTGAGCCGTCTGGTGACCGGACTCCCGGACGTGGACAGCACGGCCCCCACGTTCGCGCTCGAAGCCCTGGCCGAGGAGGTGGACGGGCGCGCGGACTGGCGGGACTGGCTCGGGCGATCCGTCGCGGCGGCGGCCGCCCTCGATCAGGCGCCGCCCGCCCTGCGGGCGCGCCTCCGCGAATTTCTGGACCGCTACGGCCACCGCGCGGTCTCGGAGGGCGAGCTGGCGGCTCCGGCCTGGGAGGACGACCCGCGGCCGCTCACGGCTGCGCTCCTCGCCCTCGTGGACGGGGAGCGGACGGCGGCGTGGAGCCGGCGCGCGCGGGCCGAGGTGCGCGGGGCCGACGAAGAGGCGCTCCTGGCCCGGCTCGACCCCATCGGCGGAGCCCTGCTTCGCTGGGCGATCCGCGGGGCCCGCGCCGCCGTGCGCGGGCGCGAGCACACCAAGTCCCTCACGGTCGCGCTCGTCCACCATGGCCGCCGGCTCGCGCGGGCGGCCGCGCGCCACCTGGTGGCCGCCGGGCGGCTCGACCGCGAGGACGACGTCTTCTTCCTCGAGTTCCCTGAGCTGCGGCGGGCCCTCGCGGGCCAGGGGCCCGCGCGCCCCCGGCTCGAGCGCCGGCGGCGACGGCAGGAGAGCGAGGGGAGCCTGCCCGCACCGCGGGAGGTGGACCTTCGTTCCGATGCCGCCGCGCCCGAAGCCGCGACGGGGGGCCTCGGGGTGAGCGCGGGGGTGGCGGTGGGACCCGCGCGCGTGATCCTGCCCGGCGAGGCCTTGCGTCTCGAGCCGGGCGAGATCCTGGTCACGCCGGCGCTCGACGCGGCCCTGGGCCCACTCCTCGCCACCGCCGGGGCCGCGGTGGCCGAGATCGGGGGGATGCTGTCCCACGGCGCGGTGGTCGCGCGGGAGCTGGGGGTGCCGTGCGTGGTGGACCTGACGGACGCGACCCGGCGCTTCCGGACCGGCCAGCGGCTCCTCGTGGACGGCGGCGCGGGGACCGTGGAGGCCTGGAGCCCGGCCGCGGGCGGCGAGCCGAAGGGCGAAGCGACGCAGGGGATGCCCGCCCTGCTCCGTAGTGAGGACGAGGCGCCCGAGTCGCTCCACACGCTCGAGGCACACCCGTGGGCCCGTGAGAGCGTCTACCTGAACGTCCAGGACGCCTCGGCCGGCCTCGTTCTCGTGGCTTCGCTCGGCCTCCGCCCGGGCGGACGCGGGGAGTCGCTGATCGCCCTGGGCACCCCCGAGGGCGGCGTGCTCTTCGGCCTCGACCTCGCGCGCGCGCAGACAGACGGAGAGGGCTTCGCGGTGGCGGGCCTGCGGGTCAACTGGAGCCCGTTTCGCTTCCGCGCCGCCACCCGTCTCGCGCTTCACGAGGCCGCGGCGTTCCCGGCTGGTCCCCTCCCCCTGCTGCTCCGGCCGCGCACGATCGAGGTCGCGGTCGATCTCACGCTCGAGCCCGCTACCCCGGCGGTCGACTTCTGCCAGGGCCTTTCCGCGGAGACTCTCGGCGCGCTCGCTCCTCTCGGCGCGCACCACGTCGAGCAGTCAGGGGTCTGGCGAGGAGCGGTGACCCTGGACGGCCGCCGGATCGCGGTGGCCGGCTCGGGCAGCCGCGATCACTCGTGGGGGCGGCGGAGCTGGGCGGCGGCGGACCACTGGCGGCTCTTCACGGTCTCGTTCGGCGAGGACCTCGCCGTGCACGCGCTCGCGGTGAGCGCTTCCGGGCGGCTCGTTGAAGGCGGGTTCGTCTGGCGCGAGGGCCGCGCCGAGCGCATCACCCGTGTGCAGTACGTCACGGAAGGGAAGGGAGCGGCGCTCCGCGTGCTCGAGCTGCGCCTCACCACCGCCGCCGGCCCGCCCCTCCGCCTGCGCGGCCGCGTCTTGCGCACGATCACGGTCCCGGTGGACGTGGAGCGCCGCCCGGCCCGACACCTGCTCGGGCGGCCCTACCGGCTGGTCCTGCACGAGAGCTTCACCCGCTACGAGACCGCCGACCGCGTGGGCCACGGCATGGCGGAGTTCACCGAGCGGCCCCTTCCTCCCGCCGGATGAGCCTTCCTCCGGCCGTCTACGAGCTGCTGGCCGCGCCCGGCGCGTTCGCCCTCGCCGCCGTCCACGCCCGGCGGGCCCTCGGGCCCCGCAGGGCGGCGGTGGAGCTTTTCGCCCTCGTCGCCTACGGCTACGGCCTGGAACGGACCGCGATCGTGGCCTTCGGCTCGCACGACTACGGACACGCCTGGCGCTCCGCCATGGGCGGGGTCCCGGTGGCGGTGGCGGTGACGTGGTCGGCGGTGATCGTGGCCGCGATGTCCCTGGCCTCGCGCCTGGCCCGATCGTCCGTCGGCCGGGCGGCCGCGGCGGCTCTCATCGGCATCAGCCTGGACCTGCTGATGGAGCCGGTGGCGGTACGGGCGGGCCTCTGGAGCTGGACGCCGCCCGGCCCCTTGCTCGACGTGCCCGCCGGCAATTTCATCGGCTGGGCCGTGATCATGGGGGCCTACACGTTCGGAGCGGAGCGCTGGGGCGCCTCGGGCCCGCTCGCCGCTCAGGCGGTGCGCCGGCTCGCCCTGGGAGGCGCGGCCGTCGGCGTCTTGCTAGGCGTAGGCACGGTCTGGCACGCCCTGGGCGCGGAGCGCCTCTTCTCGGGGCCCCGCGGCTGGGCCGCCTGCGGGCTCCTGTGGGCGGCGACGGCGGCGATGGCCCTCCGGCCCCGCCCGTCACGGGTAAATGCCCCGCGCGAGTCGGCCGGAGGACCCCCGGAGCGCGGCCTCGCGGCGCGCCTCGGGGCCGCGGGCGGCCCCTTGCCCGCCTCGGTCCTGCTCCTGTTGACCGCGGTATTCGCCACCGACGCGATGGCCCAGGGGGACGCCCGCCTCGCCCTGGTCGCGCTGGGCTCGGCTGGGGTCCTGGCCGCGGTGGCGGGCCGCGCGGCTACTTGAACAGCTTCTTCAGGCTGGCCAGGGCGGAGTCCTTGGGGGCGAGCGCCTCCAGCTCCTCCCGCGCCGCCTTGTGCCGGGGGCTGATCTGGATCGCGGTGCGCATCTCCGCGATCGCGCGGCTGCGGGCCTTCATGGCCTTGTAGTAGAGGCCGAACTGGTAGTGGATGTCGGCGTTGTGGGGGTCGAGGCGCACCGCCTCGAAGAACTCGCGCTCCGCCTGCTTCGCGGTGCGCGGGTAGCAGGTCATGGCGATCGCGAGGCGCAGCCGGTAGGCCGCCACCTTGGGCGCGATCTGCGCCAGCTTCGCGTAGACCTGGACCGCGTTTGCGAAGTCCGAAACGGTCATGCGCACCTCGCCTTCCATCAGGAGGTGCTCGATCTGGGCGGAACCCGCGAAGTTCGACGAGCCGGGGGCCGCCACGCCTCCGGCCACTGCGGGGGCGGCGGCCGCCGGAGCCTGCGCGGCCGGCTCGGGCGCGCGGGTGGGAGGGACGGGACCCGGTTCAGGGGCCTCGCGCGGGGGTGTCGCCGCGGGAGGCGAGGTCTCGGCGCTTGCCTGGGGCGAGGGCGTCGATTCTGGAGCCGGCTCCGCCGCGGCGGAAGCCGGCGCGGGGAGGGCGATGGCCTCGGAGGCCCCCGCGCGCGGGGCCGGCGGCGCCTCGGGCGCCTCGGCTTTCAGGGGACGCGGCGGGTTCGAGGCCGGCGGCGCCTGGCGGGTCAGGCGCAGCATCGCCGAGGCCCGGCCGATGATGACCTCGATGTCGGTCTTCACCTGCTCGTCGTCCCCCACCGCCTCCCGCAGCGCGTGGTAACGCTCCATCTTCTCCTCGAGGGCCTTGATCAGCTCGTCGCGCGGGGCGGAGCGCGCCACCTTGAGCCAGCTCTCCTTGTCCAGGTTGGCCGACCGCTCGAGCTCGTCCTCCACCTCCTGCCGGATGGCGTCCTTGCTCGACGGATCGGGCTGCCTCTGGAGCGCGGAGAGCAGGAAGGTTCCCGTCTCCATGGTGACGATCGGACGCACCGCATCCCCCTCGGCATCCTCGAGGATGCCGGAGGCCAGGAGGGCGTAGACCGTCTTGAGCCGGGAGGGAGCGAGCCCCCCCGCGGCCCAGGCCAGGCGCCGCACGGTGACCCGGCGCTGGGCCAGCTCCAGGATCTCCTTCTCCTCGGCGGAGCGCCTCCCTTCGAAGGGGAAGGGCGGCAGGGGGGCGATGGTCACGCCGCGGTCGAGGTTCCCCAGGCCGGCCAGGATGAGCTCCGGGCTGGTCATGGTCTTGATGCCGTCGTAGAGCAGCTTGTGGATCGAGAGGCTGACCATGTACTCGAGGGGGATCGGGCAGCGGCGCTCCTCGAAGGCGGCCACCCCCTCGGGCATCTCGAAGAAGCTCAGAGCGACGCGCCGGACCTGGCGGGCCACCGAAGTCCCCAGCTCGTTCTTGTCCATCACCCCGGACTGCACGAGCGCGTCCCCGAAGCGCTTCTTGTTCTCGCCCTTCATGAGGGCGGACACGCGCTGGAAGTCCTCGTCGGTGATGCGCCCGAGGGCGACCAGCGCCTCCCCCAGGCGGTCCTTCTTGAGGTTGCTCGCGGCAAAGACGATCCGCCCGTGGTCGAAGAAGACGGTCTTGACCAGCTTCACCGAACGCACCTGGAGGTCCCCGCTCTTCCGGTCGGCGGAAAGGCGCCGGATCGTCTCGGCGAACGGGGTTACGGAGAGGTCGGTGAGCATGGGGTCCTAGTTAGCACGCCCCGGACGGGCGGACAAGCAGGCTAGCGCAGCTCTCGCCACAGGCGCGCCATCTCCACGAATATGTTCACGATCACGCGGGGGGATTCTTCGCCCGCACCAGGAACTCGGCGTCGATGAAGCTCCCCTCGCTCTTGAGCTCGATCCGTTCGAGCAGGGAGCGCCGGAAGAGCTTGAACGAGAAGTTCACGTCCCGCACCCGAAGCTTGAAGAGCATCCGGATGAGGTGGGTGTAGGCGAGGGTGTAGAGCGTCCGCAATGGCCCCTCCGCGGTGCGGTCGTGGCGGTAGGCCGCGAGCACGTCCGCCTGCTGGTATTCGAGCAGGCGCACCGCCCGGGGGAGCTCCTTGAAGTCGAAGGGGAGGTCCGCGTCGCTGTAGGCCACGAGATCCTTGGCGGCCAGTGCGTAGCCCGCCCGCAGGGTCCCCCCGAGCTTCCGGTTCCGTCGGTTGTGGATCACCTTGATCCGCGCGTCGTCACGGGCCAGGGCGTCCGCCAGCTCCCCGGTGCGATCCGTCGAGCCGTCGTCCACCAGGATGATCTCCCAGTCCGCCGTCACCTCGGCGACCGCCTCCCGGGCCGCCGCCACCGCGCGGTGCACGTAGGCCTCCTCGTTCCACATGGGGAACACCACGCTGATCGAGGGCGCCATGCCGAGCCAGAAGGGTATCATCTCCCAGACAGGTGGCACGGAGCCCCACGTGGATCAGCGTTCCCCTCCCCCTACGTGGGGAGGGATAGGGTGGGGGGTCGATGAAGGAAAGACCTATGGACAACCTCGCAAGGGTGCTCCTGGAGGACGCGCGCAAGCGGCTGGTGGGCGGCTATCCGGCCCAGGTCCGGGCGGCCCTGGACACCCTCACCGACGACCAGGTCTGGTGGCGAGCCAACCCCACGAGCAACTCGGTGGGGAACCTGGTCCTCCACGTCTGCGGCTCCACCCGCCACTTCCTGGGGAGGGGAGTGGGGGGCAGCGACTACCGCCGGGACCGGCCGCGGGAGTTCGCGGAGACCGGCCCCCTGCCAAGTTCCGAGCTCCGGGGCGTGCTCGAGGAGACGGTCGCGGAGACCGAGCGGGTGCTGGGGAGGCTCGACCCCGCGCGGCTGCTCGAGGTCTCGGACCGGGCGGGAGAGCCCCAGACCATGCTGGCCCTGGTCCTGCGCACGGCCCACCACTGGGCCGTCCACACCGGCCAGATCGTCTACGCCGCCAAGGCCTTGCGGGAGGGAGCCTTCGACGAGCTCTGGGCCAAGACGATGCGCTGAGGCGGATCAGCGCACGAGCGCGCAGGCTTCCGCGACGTGGTGGTCGGCGTCGAGCTCGCCCCGGATGACGTCCCGGATGCGCCGGTCGGGGCCGATCACGTAGGTGACCCGGCGGGCCAGACCGATCAGGGGCCAGCGCACCTCGTAGGCCGAGAGGACCTTCCCCTCGGGGTCCCCCACCATCGGATAGGGAAGCTCGAGGGATTCCCGGAACCGGTCGCTCGTCTCCTGCGGGTCCTTGGAGACGCCCACGATCGCGTAGCCCGCCTTCCGGAACCGCTCGTGCTCCCGGCGGAACCCGCCGGCCTCGCGGGTTCAGCCGGGGGTGAAAGCCATGGGGAAGAAGAAGACCACCGCCCGCTCCCCCCCCGCCAGGAGGCGGTGGAGGGAGGTGTCGCCGATCGCGAAATCGGGGGCGGGGTCGCCCGGGTTCAGCACGCCGCGACGTTATACCGATGGACGCGACGCGGCAAGCTCCGAGAATGCGGTCGGGCCCGTATGCCCCCGAAATTGTCTAGGATAGGAGAGCATGACGCGCGCCATCATCGTCGGAAGCGGGACCGAGATCGCCCCCAACCGGGTGACCAACGACATGCTGGCCCGGATCATGGACACGAGCGACGCCTGGATCCGCGAGCGCAGCGGGGTCGCGACCCGTTATTTCGTGAACCCCGGCACCGCCACCTCGGATCTCGGAGCGGCGGCGGCCCGCAAGGCACTCGAGCACGCAGGCGTGGCGCCGGAGGAGGTCGACTTCCTGGTCTTCGCAACCATGACCCCCGACCACTACTTCCCCGGATGCGGGGGCATCCTCCAGGCCAAGGTGGGAATCCGTCCCGTCCCTTGCTTCGACATTCGCCAGCAGTGCTCGGGCTTCCTCTACGGCCTCGAGCTCGTGGACGCCCACGTGCGGGCGGGGCTCGCGAAGACGGTCCTCCTGGTGGGAGCAGAGGTCCACAGCGGTTTCATGCCCTGGACGGATGGGCAGTTCGAGTTCATGTACGGGCGGAGCCCGACCCCGCCCACCCCCGTGGAATACGCCTGGAACACCCGCTTCCGCCACCTCACCGTGCTCTTCGGCGACGCGGGGGCGGCCGTGGTGCTGAAGGCAGGCGAAGGCGGGCGAGGCTTGATCGACCACATCCTGCACGCCGACGGAACGGACTACGAGAAGCTCTACGTCCCGGGGACCGGCTTCAAGCACCGCCCCTACACCGATCCCGGGCAGTTCCAGCGGGGCGAGCACATCCCGGTCATGGACGGGCGCTACGTCTTCAAGATGGCCACCAGCCTCATGATCGAGGTCTCCCAGGAGATCCTGAAGCGCAACCGCGTGGGTGTCGACGACCTCGCGATGGTCCTCATGCACCAGGCCAACCAGCGCATCAACGAGTACTGTCAGAAGGCGCTCGGCATACCCGACGGCAAGATCGTGCACAACATCGACCGCTACGGGAACACCACCGCCGCCACCATCCCGCTTCTCTGGGACGAGTGCGTGCGGAACGGCCGCATCAAGCCGGGCGACCTCGTGCTCATGGTCGCCTTCGGGGCGGGGATGACCTGGGGAGCGAGCCTGGTTCGGGCCTAGGCGATGCGGAAGCCCGGGCCCGAGCGTGCGAAGCCCGCCTGGGCCAGGAACGGGGCGAGCGGGCTCTCGGCCAGCGGCTCCCCCCCCTCGGCCGCCCAGCCCAGGCTCGCGCGGCCCGTGCCCGCAGCCCAGCGCGCGAGGGCTTCGGCCAGCGCGCGGCCCACCGCGGACCGGGCTGGCTCGTCTTCGGGCAGGAACGGCCGGAGATCGCGCTCGCCCTTGCCGAGCCAGGCCGCGAGCTGTCCGTCCACGAGCGCCACGTGCGCACCCGCGGCGCGCATGGGCCGCACCCCCTCGGTCTTCGGCCACGGCAGGGCCGCGCCGTACGGGTTCGCGGGGTCGGTGGCGGCGAGCACGACCGCCCGCGCGTCCTCGGGGTCGCCTTCCCGCAGCGCGCGGAGCCGTTCGAGCGCGCCCGGGTGCGCGAACTGCGAGCCACCGCGGCCGGCCACGAAGTAGCCCCGCCGCACCCGGCCCGCTTCCTCGAGGCTCCGCAGCACCGGGTAGAGGGCGCCGAAGCCGCCTGGCACCTCCTCGGCCGCGACCGCGTCGCGGGTGAGAACGCCGTGACGGGCGAGGAGCTGCTCGGCGAGGGCCATCGCCCGCTCGGTGGGGGTGGGTGGCTTGCCGGGCGCGGGCACGAGGCTCCACCGCCCGGCCGCGCTCGGGGGGGCGGGGCGGCGCGAGCGGAAGGCGGAGAGCCGGCCCCGGCGATCGGCCCGGGCGGCCCGCGCCGAGAGGAACGCGCGCAGCGCCCCCGGGGTGTCGTTCGTGACCTCCCCGGCCCACACGAGATCCCACAGCGCGTCCAGCACGGGCCGCGCGAGGCCGCCCCCTGCGGCCTCGAGGAGCTCCGCAAAGAAGCAGGCGCCGCGGCGGGCCAGGTGCTCGCGGAGGCGCTCGTGCGGCTCGCCCTTCGGCCCCTCCGCCGCGGCGGTGTGCAGGAGCGGCAGGTCGTCGGCGAGGTAGAGGGCGAGCCGGCCGTCGCGGTCCCCGAGCGGCCCCGACCCCACCCACACGCCCTCGCCCGCGGCGCACAGGGTGTCGAGGTCCGACGGGCGATAGTCGGGAAGGCGGGCGGGCAGGATGTCGCGCTCGAGAGCGGAGGCCGGGAAGACCGCGCCCTGGAGCTGCTCGACGACGTCGAGCAGCGCGTCGGGTCCGGGTCGGAGCGCGGCGCCGATGACGCCCTGCCAGTCGAGGAGGAGACGCGCGAGGGCCGAGGGATCGGCCGGCTCGACTTCCTTCCGGAGGCGGGCCAGGGAGCGCCGGCGCAGGGTGGCCAGGACCTCGGGCGCGCACCACTCACGCCCCGACCCCCCCGGCCGGAACTCGCCTTCGAGGACGCGCCCCTCCGCGGCGAGGTCCTGGAGCGCCGAGGCGAGGACCGCCTCGCTCGTGCCGTAGCGCCGCGCCACGTCGGCGGGCCGGAAGGGCCCGTGGGTCCGCGCGTAGCGGGCGAGGACCTCCCGGAGCGCGTGGGGAGCGGGCTCCAGAAAGGCCCTGGGCAGGCCCGAAGGAAGAGCCACTCCGAGGGCGTCGCGCAGCCGCCCCGCGTCCTCGGCGGCGGCGAACCGCTCCTCGCCCACGATCCTGATCGCGATCACTCGACGCTCCGCTCGCAGGCCAGAGAGCCAGGAGCGCGCGGTCTCGAGGGTGGCGCCCTCGACCGCCTCGACCCGCGCCGCGACCTCCTCGAGCGTCAGGTCGCCCAGCCGAAGCAGGAGGTCGTGCAGCCGGTCGGGGTTTTTCGCGCGGTGGGCGGGATCGAGCGCCTGCAGGCTCAGCTCCAGGTCGCCGAGGGCCCGCCGGTCGATCAGCTCGCGCAACTCGGCCTCGCCGAGCAGCTCGCGGAGCTGCCGCTGGTCGACGGAGAGGGCCTGGGCCCGCCGCTCCGCCAGCGGCGCGTCGCCCTCGTAGAGGTAGTTGGCGACGTAGCCGAAGAGCAGCGAGGCCGAGAAGGGCGAAGGAGCACTCGTATCGACGGTCACCAGCCGCACCTCGCGCCGGCGCACCCGCCGCGCCAGGTCCACGAGCGCGGGCAGGTCGAACACGTCCTTCAAGCACTCGCGGTACGCCTCGAGGACGATGGGGAACGAAGGGTAGCGTGCGGCCACCCCCAGGAGGTCGGCGGCCCTCTTTCGCTGCATCCAGAGGGGCGTGCGCTGGCCGGGGCGTCGGCGCGGCAGGAGCAGGGCGCGGCCCGCCGCCTCGCGGAAGTGGGCGGCGAAGAGGCTCGTCCCGCCCAGCTCCCGCACCACGAGGTCCTCGATCTCCTCGGGCTCTGGCAGGAGCGCCGCGGCCTCGGGGGGGCGCTCGCTCTCGGGGAGCCGCACTACGATTCCGTCGTCGCTCCAGATCGACTCCACCTCGGCCTCGCCGGCGGCACGCAGGCGCGCCTCCAGGGCCATGGACCAGGGGGCGTGGACGCGCCCCCCCCAGGGCGACAGGATGCAGAGCCGCCAGTCGCCCATCTCGTCCCGGGTGCGCTCGAGCACGAGGGTCTGGTCGTCGGGGAGCGCGCCCGTGGCCTCCCGCTGCTCCTCGAGGTAGGCGACGAGGTTCTCGGCCGCGCGCGCGTCGAGGGCATGCTCCCCCCGGAGCCGCGCTACGGCCTTGGCGCGCGGGGCGGACAGCAGCTCGCGGGTGAGGCGGCCGATGGCCCGGCCCAGCTCGACCGGCCGCGCGCCGCGGTCGGCCTTCCAGAACGGCGTCTTGCCGGGCTCGCCGGGAGCGGGCACCACCAGGACCCGGTCCCGGCCGATCTCGGTGATGCGCCAGCTCGAGGCCCCCAGGACGAACACCTCGCCCTCGCGGCTCTCGAAGACCATCTCCTCGTCGAGCTCCCCCACCCGACGGCCCGAGCCCTCGCCTTCCGCGAGGAACACGCCGTAGAGCCCCCGGTCGGGGATCGTCCCCGCGTTGGCGAAGACCAGACGGGCCACTCCCTCCCGGGCGCGCACCGTCCCGCGCAGGCGGTCCCAGGTGAGGCGGGGCCGCAGCTCCGCGAACTCGTCCGAGGGATAGCGGCCGGCCAGCATGTCGAGGACGCCCTCGAACTGCGCGCGGGGCAGGCCGGCGAAGGGCGCGGCGCGGCGGGCCAGGGTGTAGAGCCCGTCGACCGTGCGCTCCCTCACCGCCACCGTGGCCACGAGCTGCTGCGCGAGGACGTCGAGGGGATTGACGGGGACGCGGGTCTCCTCGACCTGGCCTTCCGCCATGGCCTTCGTGATGGCCGCGGTGGCCAGCAGGTCTCCGCGGTACTTCGGGAAGATCATCCCGCGGGAGACCGCTTCGACCTGATGGCTGGCCCGCCCGATGCGCTGCATGCCGCTCGCCACGGAGGGCGGGGTCTCGATCTGGACCACGAGGTCGATCGCCCCCATATCGATCCCCAGCTCCAGCGACGACGTGGCGATCATGCAGGGCAAGAGCCCGGCCTTGAGCGCGTCCTCCATCTCTACGCGCTGCTCGCGAGCGACCGAGCCGTGGTGGGCGCGGGCAAGCCGCTCCCCGGCCAGGTCGTTGAGGGCGGCCGCGAGGCGCTCCGCGAGCCGACGGCTGTTGACGAAGATCAGGGTCGAGCGGTGGGCCCGCACCAGCTCGAGCAGGCGCGGGTGGATGGCGGGCCAGATGGACCGGCGGGAGACGAAGCCGGCCGGCCCCTCCGGAACGCCTCCGGCGGCGAGCTCGAGGGTCTCGCCCGGCCGCGACATGTCCTCCACCGGCACTTCGACCTTCAGGTCGAAGGCCTTCTTGGCCCCGGCGTCCACGATCGTGACCGGCCGCGGCTTCCAGGCGCGCTCCCCCATCCCGCCGCCCAGGTAGCGAGCCACCTCCTCGAGCGGGCGCTGGGTGGCGGAAAGGCCGATGCGCTGGAGCGGCCTTCCCGCCGCTTCCTGCAGGCGCTCCAGGGAGAGCGCCAGGTGGGCGCCGCGCTTGGTCCCCACGAGCACGTGGATCTCGTCCACGATCACGACCTCGACCGAGGCCAGCATGGCGCGGGCCTGCGAGGTCAGGACGAGGTAGAGGGATTCCGGGGTCGTGATCAGGATGTCGGGCGGCTGCCGGGCCATCCGGGCTCGTTCGTCGGAGGGGGTGTCGCCGGTGCGGACCCCGATCGCAGGGACGTGGCATGCCTCGCCCCGTCGCCCCGCGACCCCCGCGATGCCGGCGAGGGGCGAGCGCAGGTTGCGCTCCACGTCCACCGCGAGCGCGCGCAGGGGGGAGACGTAGACGACCCGGCAACGCTCCCCCTTGCCCGGCACCGGCGCGAACATGAGCCGGTCGATCGCGGCGAGGAACGCGGCCAGGGTCTTGCCGGAGCCGGTGGGGGCGAAGACCAGCGTCGACTCGCCCCGCCCGATCGCGGCCCAGCCGAGGGCCTGTGCGCGGGTGGGAGCCGGGAAGCTCTCGGCGAACCACTCCTCGACCGCGGGATGGAAGCGGCCGGGAGTAGCCAGGGTCTTGGGGCGTGGGGGAGCCATTCCGCCTCGGAGCGCTCGCCGGACGCCGGAGCGCCCGACCATCATAGGGGAGGAGGGGCCTCCCCCGGGACCGTCGCCTGGGACCGTCGTCTTGACCGGCCCAGAGGCCGTGTGTATGGTCCGAGGGTCGCCCACCGCGAAGACGCCCGGAGGGGCATGGGCCGGGAGGGGATTCGTTTCTTGACCGTGGCTCTCGTGGGGGTGTCCTCCCTCGGCTCTCCCGCCCAGGAAGAGAAGCTCGACGCGCAAGCGCTGCACGGGCGCGACCGCGCCGCCCTCCTCAACGTGCGCACCGTGCTCCTGGCGGAGAAGCAGTTCGCGGCCCGCAACGGAGCGCTCTACGGCCCCTTCGAGTGCCTCACGAAGCCGGAGACCTGCCTGCCCGACTTCCCGAAGGAGGACGCGCCCTTCCTCGATCCCACCTACGCCTGGCTGGAGACGCGCCTCGGTTACGAGCGGCAGTTCCATCCCGGGCCGAAGGCGACGGAGGACGAGCTCCGGCGCGCGAAAGCCGTCCCCGACAGCCTCAAGTCCTTCGCCTTCACCGCCGTCCCCGTGAAACCCGGAGAGACCGGTCTCCGGGCCTACTGCGGTGACGCCACGGGCAAGATCTGCTTCACCGCCGACGGCGCCCCGCCCGGCATCCGGGCGGGCCGCTGCGTCCCCCCCTGTGAGGCGCTCAAATGAGCGGAGCCGCTCGCAGAACGGCGGTTCCCTCCCCCTACGTGGGCGATACATCGGAATGAAGCAGTGCCGGTCAAGCTAAAGCCAACTCCGACGCATTCCGATGTATCGGAGGGACAGGGTGGGGGTCGATGAACAAACGGAGCTGGTCGACCACAGCTGTCCCCTCGCTGCTGGCCGCCGTCGTGCTCGTCGCCCGCGCCCTCGTCGCGCTCCCCGAGCGGGCGGACCCGGTCCCCAGGCCCGAGAGCGTGCTCGGCTTCCGCCCCGGCGAGGACGGCCGGCTCGCCGACTGGCCCCAGATCACCGAATACTTCCGGCGGCTGGCCGCGGCCTCGACCCGCGTCCGCACCGAAGACGTCGGGCGCACGACCGAGGGCCGCCCGTTCCTGCTCGTCACCATCACCTCGGCCGCGAACCAGGCGCGGCTCGAGGAGATCCGCCGCGACAACCTGCGCCTCTGGGATCCCCGCGGGCTCACGGACGACGAAGCACAGCGGATCCTCCGCCGCGGCAGGGCCATCGTCTCCATGAACTACGCGATCCACTCCACCGAGGTGGGCAGCTCCCTCACACCGCTCGTGCTCGCGCATCGGCTGGCCACGAGCCCGGCCCCCGAGATCGCGCGCGTGCTCGAGGAGACCGTCGTTCTTCTCATTCCCTCCCACAACCCGGACGGGACCGACCTCGTGACCGCCTGGCAGCGCGGGCACGCGGGGACGCCCTTCGCGACGACCACGCCTCCCGCCCTCTACCAGAAGTACGCCGGCCACGACAACAACCGCGACTGGTACATGTTCACGCAAGCGGAGACCCTGCTCACGGTGCGCCACCTGCATGACCGTTGGCGGCCCCAGATCGTCCACGACGTGCACCAGATGGGGACGCGGGGAGCGCGGCTCTTCCTGCCGCCCTACCTCGATCCGTGGGAGCCCAACGTGGACCCCGCGCTGCGCGCGGCGGCGGGGGCGCTGGGCAGCGCGGTCCAGGCCCGGCTGGTGGCCGAGGGGAAGACCGGGGTGGTGACCCAGGCGATCTTCGACGCCTGGACCCCGGCCCGCGCCTACCCGCACACCCACGGCGGGGTCCGCATCCTGTCCGAGACCGCTTCCGCGGAGCTGGCCTCGCCCCTCGTCCTCACCGCCGGGGAGCTTCAGCCCGGCCTCGGCTACGACCCGCGGACACCCTCCTGGAACTTCCCGGCCCCCTGGCCGGGGGGCACCTGGGGCCTCCGCGACATCGTGGACTACCAGCTCGCGGCTTCCCTCGCGGTGTTGGACCAGGCGGCGCGGAATCGGGAGAACTGGCTGCGGACCTTCCTGGGGGTGAACCGCCGCGCCTCGGCGCGCCAATCGCGCGCCCGCCGCGCGTTCGCCGCCGGCGGCCGGCGGTTCGCCGCGGGCTCCTACGTGGTGCGGATGCAGCAGCCGGCCAGCGCCTTCGCCAAGACCCTGCTCGAGCGCCAGCGCTACCCGGACCGCCGGCAGTGGGACGGCGGCCCGCCCGTGCGGCCCTACGACGTGACCGCGCACACGCTGCCGCTCCTGCTGGGGGTCACGGTGGAGACGGTCGAGGCTCCCTTGACCGCCGACCTCGAAGCCGTGGGGGAGGCGGTCGTGGTTCCCGGCCGCCTCGAAGGCAGCGGGCGGGCGCTCGCGCTCGGCCACGGCAACGCGGATCTGGTGGCCCTCGGCCGCCTGCTGCGGGCGGGGGTTTCCGTGGAGTGGGCGACCCAGGCGTTCGAGGACGCCGGACGCCCGTGGCCGCCGGGCACGCTCCTCGTCCCCGCGGCGGCCCGCGACCGGCTCGGACCCCTCACCCGCGAGCTCGGGATCACCGCTCACGGCGTGACCGCGCACCCGCGATCGCTCCGGCTCCGGAAGCCCCGGGTCGGGCTGTACCAGTCCTGGGTGCCCGCCATCGACGAGGGCTGGACGCGCTTCGTCTTCGACAAGGAGGCCGGGGTCGACTACGAGACGCTGCACGATGCCGAGGTGCAGGCGGGCCGGCTCGCGGAGCGCTTCGACGCGATCGTGCTGCCCAGCCAGTCGCCGGCAACGATCCGGAACGGCCACGCCCCGGGCGCCATGCCCGAAGCCTACGTGGGGGGTCTGGGCGCCGCGGGCGCGGCCGCGCTCAAGGCGTTCGTCGAGGGCGGGGGCACCCTGGTCGCGCTCGACTCGGCGGCGCTCTACGCGATCGAGGCCCTCGAGCTGCCCGTCACGAACGTGCTCGCGGGCGTGGAGGCCGCCGACTTCTACTGCCCGGGGGCGATCCTGCGGGCCGGGGTCGACCAGCGCCACGCCCTCGCCCACGGCCTTCCCGCCACCAGCCCGCTCTGGTTCGAGTCGAGCCCCGCCTTCGAGACGCGGGAGGGGGCGGTGGTCCTGCGCTACGAGCAGGACGAGCCCCTGCTCTCGGGCTGGCTCCTGGGCGGGAAGCGCCTCCAGGGGAAGGCCGCCCTCGTGGAGGTGCCCCGGGGACGCGGCCGCGCGGTCCTCTTCGGCTTCCGGCCGCAGTACCGGGCCCAGAGCTGGGCCACTTACGTGCCGTTCCTGAACGCGCTCTATCTCTCGGCCGCGGAAGGCCGCTAGGGGGGGCCATGGTCTCAACCCGCGCGCTCTTCACTTCGGCCGCCGTGCTTTGGGCTGCCCTGCTCGCGCCGCCCGCGCAGGCGGCGGAGGCGCTCCGGCAACACCCGGCGAACCCGCGCTGCTTCCTTTTCCGCGGCCGACCCGCCGCTCTCGTGGGCTCGACCGAGCACTACGGCGCGGTGCTGAACCCGGACTTCGAGTGGCGACGGTATCTCGACACGATCGCCGCGGACGGGCTCGACCTCGTGCGGATCTTCAGCGGAGCCTACTTCGAGAAATCCGGCGACTTCGGAATCCGTGACAACACCCTCGCCCCCGCCCCGGGGCGGGCCCTCGTCCCCTGGGCCCGGAGCGCGACCGCGGGAGCGCGGGGGGGCGGGAACACCTGGGATCTCGACCGGTGGGACCCCGCCTATTTCGAGCGTCTGCGCCGGTTCGTCGAGGAGGCGAGCCGCCGGGGGATCGTCGTGGAGGTGGTATTCTTCTCCGCCAACTACGCGGGATGGGGCCTGAGCCCCCTCCACGCCGACAACAACGTCAATGGTCTGCCGGTTCTGGACAAGCGCAAGGTCCACACCCTCGACAACGGCCCGCTCCTCGGGCGCCAGGAGGCCCTGGTTCGCCGCATCGTGGCCGAGCTGGCGCCCTTCGACAACGTCTACTACGAGGTCCAGAACGAGCCCTACGCCGACCTCCCGGAGACGGTCGACACCACGAACCCGTACCTGCTTTCGGCGGAGGTGGCGAAGGACTGGCTCTTCTGGAAGAACCGCGTGGACCTCGCGAGCCGGGAGTCCCTGGCCTGGCAGGAGCGGATCGCGGAGGTGGCCGTCGAGGAAGACGTGAAGCGCGGGAGCCGGCACCTGGTCGGGCAGGACGTGGGCAACTTCCGCTATCCGCTCCGGGACGTGGACGAGCGGGTGGCGATCGTGAACTTCCACTACGCGTGGCCGGAGGCGGCGACCCTCAACCGCGACCTGGGCAGGGTCGTCGGCTTCAACGAGACCGGCTTCGCGGGCGCGGAAGACGCCACCTACCGCCGCCAGGCCTGGGAGTTCCTCCTGGCGGGCGGAGGGCTGTTCTGCCACCTCGACTACTCCTTCGCGGTGGGGCACGAGGACGGGACCGCCCGCAACGAGGCCCCCGGCGGAGGTAGCCCCGCGTTGCGCAAGCAGCTCCGGGTCCTGAAGGACTTCCTGAACGGGCTCGACCTCGCCGCCCTCGCGCCCGATCCCCTGGTCGTGCGCGCCGCCCCGGGGGCCTTCACCCAGGCGCTCTCGGCGCCGGGAAGGCAGTACGCGATCTACGTCCGCGGGGAAGGCCGGAGCCGGCTCACCCTCGAGCTGCCCGCGGGCCGCTACCGCGAGGAGTGGGTGGACACGAAGGACGGCCGGATCGTGAAGACCGAAGCCTGGGACCACGCGGGCGGCCGGCGCTCGGCCGAGAGCATGCCCTACGTCGCCGACGTTGCCCTGCGCCTCCGGGCCGAGACCCGCTGACTCCCGGACGGCCGGCTACCGGCTGCGGCCCTGACCGCGCAGCAGCTCGCGCACGCGGTCGATCGGGATCGCCTCCACGGTGCGTCCGGAGCCGCTCACGGTCACGGCGCGGAAGAGCGAGTTGAGGACCGCCTCTTCCGTGGCCTCGAGGGCGGCCTCGAAGAGCGGGGAGAGCGCGTCGCCCGTCACGCAAGCGGCGCCGGGCGTCGTGGGAGCGCCGTGCCGGAAGCGCAGCGCGGTCGAGAACGCGATCGCGTAATCGCCGCTGCCGTTCGTGTAGGCGGCGCCCGTGCGGGCCAGGCCGAAGAGGGCGCGGGCGGCCAGCCGCTTCAGATCGCGGGCGAGGAGCGGCGCGTCGGTGGCTACTACGATCATGCAGGAGCCGCCGGCTTCGCCCTCCTTGGTCGAGCCGTCCGCAACCCGCGGTTCCGTGAAGGCGTGCTGCCCGAGCTCGCGCCCCACGGGCACCCCATCGACCGCGAGGACGCCGTCGAAGTTCGTCTGCACGAGCACGCCGAGCCGGTGGCCTCCGAAGCGGGCGGGCAGGACCCGGGAGCTGGTGCCGATGCCGCCCTTCCAGCCGAAGCAGACGGTGCCGGTGCCCGCACCCGCCGCTCCCTCGGCCACCGGTCCTTCGGCCGCGGCCACCAGGGCCGCGCGGACGTGCTCGCGGGTGACCGGAAGGCTGCGGATGTCGTTCAGCCCCCCGTCGTTCGTCTCCCCCACGAGCGCGTTCACCGAGCGCACGGCCTCGTTGCCGGGCTGGGCGAGCGTGTGCGCCACGACCGCCTCCACCGCCGTCCCCACCGCCAGGGTGTTCGTGAGGACGATAGGGGTCTCGATCGTGCCCAGCTCTTCGACCTGGGTCGAGCCCGCCAGCTTCCCGAACGCGTTCCCCACGAACACCGCCCCCGCCACTTTCTCCTGGAAGAGGTTCCCCCCATGGGGCAGGACCGCGGTCACGCCGGTGCGGATGCGCTCGCCCTCGACGATCGTGGCGTGGCCGACCCGGACGCCGGCCACGTCGGTGATCGCATTGAGGGGCCCCGGCGGGAAGACGCCCGGGGCTACGCCGAGGTCACGGGCGCGGGGACGCGCGGCCTCGTCGGCACCCGCAACCAGCGCGAGCACCAGGAGGCCCGCCCCGAGACCCGCTCGGGCGCGCCTCACGAGATCCCGTTCACGGCCTGGGCAGACCCCACTCCGCCGCCAGCGATCGCCAGACCGCGTCGGGAAGCTGGACGAGGACGGGCCGCTTCTCGGGATCGAGCCAGCGCAGCAGGCTCTCCATGGGCGCGTCGTCGAAGGCCGTGCAGCCCGCGGTCACCGATCCGGGCGCGGCGCGCAGGTGGAGGAAGATGCAGCTCCCGCCGTCGGGCGCGGCCGGAGCGTCGTTGTGCCCCACCCACACCACGAGCCGGTACAGCGCGTCGCTCCGCCGCATGTCCTCGGCCGAGGACCAGTCCTTCGCGACCTCGCGCTCGTCCACGAGCCGGTTGTAGAAGGCGGAGCGCGGGTCGTCGACGCACCGCAAGCTGGGCGTGGCCTGCCGGTACGGCAGGCGCGTTCCCGCGGGGGCTTCGGGAGCGTAGCCCGTCGCCAGGCGCAGGTCGAAGACGCCGGCCGGGCTCTTCCCATCGCCCTCGCGCTTGGTCGGGCCCTCGAGGCCGGACCGGTGCAGCCCCTTGCCCCAGGCAAGACCCGTCCGTCCCAGGGAGCCGCCCACGGCCTCGCCGGCCGCGGTCCAAGGCGCCTCGGCGCTCGCCCGCTCGTAGCGGCGTACGCGGGCGTCGGTCGCGTCCCAGCTCGAGCTCACGGAAAGGACGATCTGGCGGCTCGCGGGGGGGATCGGCGAGGAAGGGGCGGCGAGGACGGCCAGGACCAGCAGCATGCCCGAGTCTAGTACGCGGCCGCGTTGAAATCCCGCGGAGGCTCGACTAGACTCGGGGGTCGCGTCTGCTGGGAGGTCGTCCAACGGTAGGACACATGGCTCTGGACCATGGTATCGGGGTTCGAATCCCTGCCTCCCAGCCAACTGATACCAATTGCTCTTAGGATTAGCTGCCTCGGGGAGAAGCCGGCATAGCTCCACGAGACAATGGTGCAGCGGGTCTTGCCGGGCGCTCGTCAGCAAAGACCTCGTCTTCCGCGCTCCGGCGCCCGCTCGAGCCGTCGAACAAGCGGATGGAACTGACGCATCACAGCCGGTGATCCAGACCGGCGCGGGCGCTTCCCAGCTCATCCGCGGTGCTGGACGGACACTCGGGAGGACAACGGACATCCGAGGAGGACCGAGACCTGGCCGGACGCCTATTGATTTCCTTGGTAGTCGGCATGGTTCTTACCGTAGGGGCTCACGCGGGCGATCGTGGCACTCCGGCCGAAGCGAAGGCCATGCTTGCGAAGGCGGTCGCACACTACAAGGCTGTGGGACGAAAGCAGGCCCTCGCCGACTTCACGGGCAAGAAGCCGCCGTTTGTAGATCGCGACCTGTATGTCTTCTGCATAGGTTCAGATCGCGTGATTGCGGCGAACGGAGGCTATCCGTCCTTCGTGGGCTTGTCTGCAGATGTGCTCAAGGATGCGAACGAAGGCTTCTCGGCAGGGTTTTGTGGGAGACGGGGCGTATAACCCAAAGGGGTGAGCGGGGCCGTCAGGGACCGAGCCCTCGCCGTGGCAACTTCGGTGGGATCTCGCATCCACGCACGTGCTCGGGTGGCTTGCACGTCCTTCTGGACGCCGGCGGGCCCCGGTCCCTTTCCTGCCGTTCTGTTCAATCACGGCTCGGGCGGCACCGATGTCGCATTTACGCCTTCAACTTCCTCGACCAGTACGTCAGACGCTGACTGCGCCCCGGCTACCGCGGCACCATGGCCGTGAAGGGGAAGACATAGGCCTGCAGGAGCACCAGCAGGCCGACCAGGCACGCCAAAGCCAGGCTGTGGAAGAACACGTAGCGCAGGATGTCGCCTTCATGGCCGTACCAGCGCGTGGCGGTGCTGGCCACCACGATGCTCTGCGCGTCCACCATCTTGCCCATCACGCCCCCCGAGCTGTTGGCGGCCGCCATCAACGTCGGGCTCAGGCCGAGCTGCTCGGCGGTGATCCGCTGCAAGCTCCCGAAGAGCACGTTGGACGAGGTGTCCGAGCCGGTGAGGGCCACCCCCAGCCAGCCCAGCAGGGTACCGAAGAACGGGTAGAGAACGCCGGTCTTGGCGAAGGCCAGGCCCAGGGTGGCGTCGAGCCCCGCGTAGCGCGTGGTGAACCCCAGCGCGAGCATGGCGGCGATGGTGAGGAGAGACAGGCCGACGAGCTTGAGGGTGGCCCAGTAGCTGCGGAGGAGCTCGGCCGGGCGGTAGCGCATGACCAGGGCGGCGATGAGCGCGGCCACCAGGATGCCGGTGCCGGTGGCGGAGAGCCAGTTGAGGAGATAGACGGCGGCCTCGGGCTTCGGCGCCACCACCACCGGGGGCACGCGCTGCACCAGGTTGTGCAGCCCACGCACCGGGAGGCGCAGGACCGAGATCCCGTCCAGGAGCGCCTTCGTCTGGGGCAAGCCCCAGACGAACACCACCACGCTCAGGATGATCCAGGGCAGCCAGGCCCGAAGCACCTGACCCGACGAGTGGCCGTGCGACGTCTCGGGAGGCGGCGGCGCCTCCTTTCCGTCCGCCCCCCAGTGCTGGCGCGGCCGCCAGACCCGGAGGAACAGGGTCACCGCGCCCATCGAGATCAGCGCGGACACCACGTCCACCAGCCACGGGCCGTGGAGGTTCGAGATGAGGAACTGAGGCACCGCGAAGGCGCCTCCCGCCACCAGCACGGCCGGCCAGATCCCGAGGACGCCCCGCCAGCCCGCGAAGGCCCAGACCAGCCAGAACGGCACGATCACGGAGAAGAACGGAAGCTGCCGCCCGGCCATGGCGCTCAAGCTCCGGAGGTCGAGATCGGTGACGCTCTGGAGGGCGATGATCGGCGTGCCGAGCGCGCCAAAGGCCACGGGCGCGGTGTTGGCGATGAGGGAGAGGCCCGAGGCGGCGAGGGGCGAGAAGCCCAGGCCCATCAGGATGGCCCCGCTCACGGCCACGGGGGTGCCGAACCCCGAGGCGCCCTCGAAGAAGGCGCCGAAGCAGAAGGCCACCAGCAGGAGCTGCAGGCGCTGGTCGCGCGTCACCGCGGTCAGGCTCTCGCGCAGGATCGTGAACAGCCCCCGCTGCACGGTGAGCTGGTAGAGGAACATCAGGTTCAGGATGATCCAGCCGATGGGCAGGAGGCCGTAGGCGGCGCCGAAGGCCGCCGTGCCGAGGGCCATGCCGGCGGGCATGCCGAACACGAGGACCGCCACCGCGAGCGCGGTGAAGAGCCCCAGGAGGGCGGCCGTGTGGGCCCGGAGCCGGAGCCAGGCCAGCGTGCCCAGGAGCACGATCACGGGGAGGGCGGCGAGCAGGGTCGAGAGGAGCCGGTTGCCCAGGGGGTCGTACACCTGCGGCCACGACTGCGCCGTCTGTGCCAGGGCGGCAGGTGTCATGGCAACCCCCCGAGGTGGCCCGGAGCCGGAGCAAGTTATACTAGAGATTCCTGAGGCCGTCGCCTGAGGCGCGGGGTCGACCAGGCCCGCATCCCTTCCCTCGCGCCCGCCCATTGAAGCGCCGAAAGACTCCGGAGGAAGCGTGATCCAGTCATTCGCCTATTTCGTCGTGCACCTCGCCCCCATCCTGCTCGCGCTCGGGCTCGCCTGGACCGTCCT
>WNGL01006224.1_pt1 | contig 26537 bp, 25 predicted proteins | sample 5400591 | NCBI WGS metagenome assembly WNGL01 (sample SAMN13153377, study PRJNA577476) | soil metagenome | isolation source: 80 cm soil or saprolite under Garry oak tree replicate 1 | place: USA:California | collected 2016-06-15 | reverse complement strand
CACGGGAGGCCGGCGACGGCCGTGCGGCCGGCATTGACCGGCCAGACCGGCCCGCGATAACCGAACTTCTGCAGGAAGCCGGCCGCAAGCCCGCCGAGATTTCCCTCGCGGTCCGAAGCGCCGACGACGGCCACCGAGCGCGGCGCAAGCAGCGGCGTCAGATCGCCGAACGAGGCGGCGGGCTCCGCGTCCGACGTCACTATCGTCCCTTCCAGACCGGCTTGCGCTTCTCTCGGAAGGCGCGCGGCCCTTCCGCCCCATCCTCGCTTTCGGCGGTCTCCTGATCGAGGTGGCGCGCATAGGCAACGAGCGCGGGCGCAAAGGCGGCGCTCAGACGATAGAGCCGGATCGCGGCTCGCACCGCGGTCGGCGAGCTGTCGCAGATCATCTCGGCGAACTGCTCTGCCGCGGCGATCAGCTTGTCCCGCGGCACGACCTTGTTGACGATCGATTGCTGGAGACATTCCTGCGCCGTCAGGCGGCCGTTGCACAAGGTGAGGTAGGCGGCCGTCGTGCGCGGAAGCATCTCGTAGAGATTGTGCGCCGAGCCGAGTCTGCCGACCTTGGTGTGGGTGTCGCCAATCCACGCGTCCTCGGCCATGACCCGGAGCTGACATTGCAGCGCCAGCGTGAGGCCGACGCCCACGGCAAGTCCGTTGATCGCGGCGATCAGCGGCTTTTCGAGATTGACGTCGCTCGGCTGTCCGCCGCCGCCCCAATGAAAGAGCGGATTGTTGGGGTCCTCATGCGGTGTCCGCAGGCCCTTCTTCTGATACTCGGCGAGGAATTTTACGTCGCGCCCGGCGCAAAACGCCGATCCGGCGCCGGTCACGATTCCGACGTAGATGTCGGGATCGAGACCGATATCCCGCCAGCAAGACCGCAACTCCGCATACGCATACGAGTGAAGCGCGTTCTTCACGTCCGGGCGGTCGATCGTCACATAGGCGACATGACCCTTCTTTTCGTAAATGACGTGCTGCAAATTCTTGGGACTTGTGGACGGATCGTAGGGGGATTCGTATTGCGGCATCGTGGATCTCCCGTTTCGTCGGCCGGCGGGCGCAGCCATGGTCAGGCTCGTTCGAGCGCACGCTTCTGCGTCGCCGCTTTGCGGCCCGCGCGCGGCAAAGTCTTGGCCTCCTCGGCTCGCAGTCTTTCGGAAGCCTGAAAAAGGCGTTCGAGCAGCCGCAGCAGCAATTTGCGTTCCTGCGGCGATAGACCGGATTGCAATCGACTTTCGCGTTCCCGCCACACCGGTTGCAGTCGCATGACCAATGCGGCGCCAGCCCGGGTCAATTTCCAAACCCGACGGCTGGAGCCGGGGTCGGTCGGGATTTGCTCGACCGAGCCGCGCTGCGCGAGACGGTTCAACACGCGGCTGACGAGGCCCTTGTCCATCGCGGTCAGGGTCACGAGTTCGAGCGAGGAGAGGCGGCGACCGCTTCCGAGCGTGCTCAGCAATCGCATTTCAGGCAAAGCGAGGCCGAACTTGGCAAGGTAGAAACGCATCGCCCCTTTGCTCAGCGAACTCGCGAGCGCATAGACCCGATAGTTGATGGACTGGTTTTCGCGCTGCAGCGGCTCGACGGTCATGAATGCGATCTCCTCGCGCAGTGCGCGGCGCAATAGACCGACCGCGTTGACTTGTCAACGAAGAACGGAATGGTGTAAGCTCCTTGCTCGCGATCGGGAGGACGAGATGAAACTTCCCCGCCGCAAGTTCCTGCATCTGGCCGCAGCCGCTGCTGCCTTCTCGACCGCATCGCGCCGGACGGGAGCGCAAGCCTATCCGTCACGGCCGGTGCGCATCATCGTGGGTTACGCGGCGGGTGGCGGACAGGACATCCTCGGCCGATTGATCGGGCAATGGCTGTCGGAGCGGCTCGGCCAACCGTTCGTCATCGAGAACCGGCCGGGCGGCGGCGCCAACATCGCGACCGAAGCGGTCGTGCGCGCCCCGCCCGATGGCTACACGCTGCTCACGATCGGTCCCGCGCACGCGGTCAATGCCACCCTTTACGACAAGCTCAGTTTCAATTTTCTGCGCGACATCGCGCCGGTCGCGAGCGTGACCGTCAACCCCAGTGTGCTGGAAGTGCATCCTTCAGTCCCGGTCACATCCGTGCCCGAATTCATTGCCTACGCCAAGGCCAATCCCGGGAAGCTCAACATGGCTTCGGCGGGCAACGGAACCGTGCAACACGTCTCAGGTGAGCTGTTCAAGCTGATGACGGGCGTCGACATGGTTCACGTACCCTATCGCGGTGCCGCTCCCGCTCTTGCCGATTTGCTGGGCGGCCAGGTGCAGGTCATGTTCGATACCCTGATCTCCTCGATCGAATACATCAAAGCCGGGAAATTGCGCGCGCTGGCGGTGACCACCGCGATGCGCCACGAGCTATTGCCGGACCTGCCAACGATCGGCGGCTTCGTGCCCGGCTACGAATCGAGTTCGGTCAATGGCATTGGCGCGCCGAAAGGTACGCCAGTCGAGATTGTCGATAAGCTGAACAAGGAAATCAACGCAGGGCTCGCCGATCCTAAGCTCAAGGCCAAGTTCGCCGACTTGGGCTCCACGGTGCTTCACGGTTCGCCCGCAGCCTACGGCAAGTTCCTCGCCGACGAAACCGAGAAGTGGGCCAAGGTTGTGAAGTTCGCGGGCCTCAAGCCGGACTGATCCGGGCGATACCGGTCGCGGGAGACATCCCGGACAAGGTCGCCCGCATGGCGGACTATCCGCCTGAGGTCAACGCTTGACCCGACAAATCCATCTGTTTGAAGCAAAGAATGTTTTTGCAATGGATGCCTGGGTCAAGCCCGGGCATGACAAGTCATGAGTTGTGAAGGTTGGGATAACAAACCCACAACAGCCGGTAAAATATCTGCAAGCCGGAACGCGGCGCCGCTCATCTCTGATAAAAGATTTGCACGTTAATCCCGTCGGGGTCCTTGACGTGCAAACCAGCATAGGGGTCGTCTTCCGGACTCGCGCCACGCTGTTTCAAATAGCGCGCAGCAGATTCCTTGCTAAAATGGGGTATCCCAATCGCGAAGTGATCCACAATTCCGGCGGGGCTTTGATGGTTGAGAGAGACCAGCGTCCTGGTGGTCCCGAGGCGAATAATTCCGTGCGGCTGATCCTGGCTGATTACGGAGAACCCGAACATTTTTTGATAGAAATCGACGGAGCGCTGAATATCCGCGACTTGAATGCTGACATGGTCGATGTCCGCGGTCTTGAAATCGATGTCTTCTTGGGCGGCGGCGGCCGTTCCGCTCGCAGCCAGGATCGCGAGACCTCGAACCAGTTCTCGACGGCTGAGTGAGCCCTTCTCGAAGCGAGTCAAAAGATGAGAGATGATCGATTCCATGTCGATTTCCTTTCGCTCGAAAGATGGACTTGGCAGCAAGATTATAGGGCATAATCCGGCCTGTCTTTGCCGAAAATCATATCCGACGAGCCCGATGCAACGAGGCACAGCAAGAACGGAAGGCGCCAGGGGCACTTGCGCTGGTGTCGCGGTCGGCCCGTTGGCCGCGTGACAAGGCGCCCACGCCACCCCGCCCGGCGGCACTTGACAAGGCGCTCAATCGGCACGACCCTTACAATCATTCCTTTGAGTTAGGTGCCGCGTGTTTTCCGCGGCAAATCCTGCAATCCGATTGCAGAAATTGCCGGCATTCACGCCAGGTCAGGGGGTCATCGGGGGGAAGCCTGGTCCAATATGGATGGAGGCTCTCATGGTGGTACCGACGCTGATCAGGGAACACATGGAAGTCCTAGGTTCGGACGGTACGCATGTCGGGACCGTGGACCACATGGAAGGTGAGGACGAGATCAAGCTGACGAAGGACGATCCAGACGCAGGCGGCGAGGATCATTACATTCCGCTTGCATGGGTTATCCATGCGGAGATCAAGGTCCACCTCAGGCAATCCGGCGACGACGCCAAGGCGCGGTGGAACACCCACTGACGGCAGCCTGTTCTGTCGATTTTTCAGAGGAGGCCGTCAAATGCACTACTCTGACTATTTGCGAGAACAAGCAGCCGAGTATCGGCGGCTTGCTCAAGAGGCGGAAGATCCCGCCATCAAGGAAGACCTTTGCGACTCGGCAGCGATCTGCGAGGAGGTGGCCGACAACATCGACGACCGTCGGGCAAGCGGGTAACCACAAAAAATCAATTCCAGCAACCGTCTGGTCGTTACCCTCATCACGCAGCGATAATCGATGTGACGAAGTGCGCGAGCGACTACAGCCGGCGACACGTTGCAAGCCATGTGCTCAGCGAGACGCTGACGTTGTCGGCAAGGAATCTTCACCGAATATTGAACCGGACCGGCACCTCGATCTCCCCGCCGGGAAACTCGGGGGGCGGGGGCGGGAAAGGTTGCGCGCGGTGCACCAGATCGAGGGTCTCCTGGTCGAGCACGGAGGAGCCTGAACTGGCCACGATGCGGCTCGATACCACACGCCCCTGGCGGTCGATGCTGAAGGCGAGCCGCACCACCCCCTGCTGGAGGCGGTTGCGAGCTTCGGAGGGATAGCGCTTGTTGCGCTCGAGAATCCCCGCGACCTGACTCTGCCAGCGCGGCAGCGCGGTCGAAGTGCTGGCATTGGGCCTGCCCTGCGCCGGCGCAGCCGGGATCGCAGCCTGGCGCGGCGGGGGTGCGGGCGCGGGCGGGGGCTGCTCCTCCACGGGCTTCGGAGGCTCGGGCTTGGTCTCCGGGGGCGGGAGCATGACCGCCGCAGCGGTCGGCGGCGTGGGCTCGATCGGTTCCTCGACCTTCTCTTCGACCTTCTCGATCGCCTCCTGCTCGGGTTGGGGCGCCAGGTCGTTCGGCAGCTCCATCGGCGCGGCCGATATCGGGGCAAGCTCGATGACGATGGCGGACGCAGGCTCTTGCGCGTCGACCGGCTCCTCCCACTGCCCGATCGCGGCCGCGATCCCGCCATGGGCGGCGAGCACGAACGCAGCGCTGAGCACCCAGCGCAGCAAGTCGTGTCGATCTTCGGGCGCAGGCGCGATCATGGCGTCGACGTTTTCTCCAGCCCCACCAGCGCCACTTTGAGGAACCCCGCCGCACGCAGGAGGTTCATCACTTCCATGACTTCGCCATACGGGACAACTTTGTCAGCACGAAGGAAAATGCGGGTGTCCTTGTCGCCGTTCGCCGCCTGGTCAAGCGCGCCGCGCAGCGTGGCACGGGAGACCTGCTCGTCGCCCAGCGCCAGCGTCAGATCGGGCTTGACCGTGAGGAACAGCGGTTTCTGTGGCCGCGGCTGCGGCTCGGCGGTCGAAGACGGCAGGTTGACCGCGATGTCGACCGTCGCCAGCGGCGCCGCCACCATGAAGATGATGAGCAGCACCAGCATCACGTCGATGAAGGGCGTGACGTTGATCTCGTGAAGTTCGGCGAGCGTGTCCTCGCCGTGGTCGAGACGGACGCTCATGGGATCACTCGGCTGCCGACAGTGAAAGCTTGCGATTGGACGGGACCGATCCCGCGCCTGGCTGGTCGAGGTCGCGGCTGACCGATCTGAGCACCTCGGCCGAGGCGTCGCCCATCAGCGCGCGATAGCCCGCGATCTGGCGCGCGAACATGTTGTAGATGACGACGGCGGGGATCGCGGCCGCGAGCCCCAGCGCGGTCGCGAGCAAAGCCTCGGCGATGCCCGGGGCGACCACCGCGAGGTTGGTGGTCTGCGCCTTCGAAATGCCGATGAAGCTGTTCATGATGCCCCAGACGGTGCCGAACAGGCCGACGAACGGGGCGGTCGCCCCGATGGTGGCGAGCACGCCGGTGCCGCGCGAGATCCGGCGGGCGCCCGCGGCTTCGATCCGCTCCAGGCGCGATGCGATCCGTTCCTTGATGCCAACCTTGTCCAGGGCGTTGCCGGAAACCTGCAGTTCCGCCACCGCCGCGGCGATGCAGCGTCCGACGACGCTGCGCTCCTCGAGCGGCTGTCCCAGGTTTGCCCCCGACGCGCGCAGCTTGGCGAGCCGGTTCAGGTCCGCGCGCAGACGCCGCTTGACGGTCATGAGCTCGATGGTCTTGGCAAGCCACACCGTCCAGGTGACCACGGAGGCGAAGGCAAGGCCGATCAACACCGCCTTCACGACGATGTCGGCGTTGAGGAACATGCCCCAGGGGCTGAGATCGCGCGGCAGCGTCGCGGTGTCGACGAGCGGCCCGATGGGGGGCGCTCCCTCCTGCGCGAGCGCGGCGAGCGGCCCGCAGCAGGTCATGAGCGCAACAAGCACCGCAGCGCGAAAAGCGGCGGGGTATCGGAACGGACGCGGCGGGACTTGAGTTCTGAACATCGACATTGGTGCGACCTTCTTGCCATAGCAATAGCATGCGATGACTAAGCGCGGCGAGCATGACGTTGAGACGGCCTGGGGACGCGACGCTATGCCCGAAACCGGCATGACTTTGATGTCAGGCCAGGGGTGGCGCGCGGGCCTGGAAAAAAAGACGCGGCAACGCCGCCAATTTGAATTCGACGCTGCTTCCCGCCCACACTCGGCTGGAGACCAGAGGCAACGGCAAGGCGGGCGCCGCCGCCGGCACCGACGAGGCGGTCAATTGGATCAGCGCACAAACGGCACAAAAGTCGCCGGCTGGCCCGTTGGAGTCTGGTCTTGAAGGTATGGCAGGGGCTTTCGGCACATCCGCCGGCGCTTGCGCATTCCAACCGGCGGCCAGCACCGAGGCCGGCGCAATGCCATAGAGATGCACGTGCGCAAAGGACAGCGCGAACTGGACCGCGAGCGCAAACGCCGCCAAGCACGAGCCAAATCGCAGGTTCGAACGGAACCAAGGCATGTTTCATGCACCTTCGCTCTGGGCGCGCCTATTCTATCGTTCTGGCCGTCCCGTGTGCAACATCGGCACCGGCCGGTTTCGCGCCAAAGCTCGGGTCGTCTCCTGCCCGATGCACCTGCCCCTTCCGCGTGCACGGGCAAACGGTGTAGCTTCGCCGCAGGGCTGGGCTTCCTCAACCGCTGGAACACGATGGGGACACCGCTCGAAGACGAGCCGCTTGCGGTCGGTGAGAAATATCTGACACCGAAGAGGTAAACGAAGACCTTGCGGCAACGATGCAGACAGCGTGTCGAAGCAATGGGTATGACTGCATCCCTTCGCATCAAACAGGCGGGCGGCGTCCTGGCGGTCCTCGTTGCCGCCGGCATCATTGCCGCGGTCGAGATGCCGGATGACCCAGCGCCGACACCTGCAGCGGCAGCGATCCAGGATTTCAGCGCGGCGCAACGCTACGTCTTCGTGCCGAGCCGGAGCACGCCGGCCGTTGCGGTCATCGAGAGGGAGAGCGACAAGGTTGTCGGCACGCTGGATTCAGGTGTCGTTCCGACACAGGTCGTCGTATCCGAAGCAGCGGGCAAGCTTGTCGCTATCGATGCTTCTCTCCGCCGGGTTTCGATCGTCGACCTCAGGAACGGGCGGCAAAGCGGCGTCGACCTCGACTTCGTGCCGCAGCGGCTCTTGACCAGTGCCGACGGCAAACTGGTCGCGGCGATCGACCTTGCCGCCGGGACAGTCGCGTTCATCGAATTGGCCCGGGAGCGCGAAGCATCCCGGGTGACGGGATTGCCGCCAATTCGCGACCTGGTGTTCGGCGCCGATGGCATATCCCTGTATGTGGCAGCCGATGGGCTCGAGGGCATCGGGGTCGTGAATATCGCACGCGGCAAGCTGATCGAGGAAATCCCCACCTACGCCGCCGCGCCGGGTGATATTTCCGGCCTGACCCGATCGGCCAACGGCTGGTTGCTCTATGCCAAGGCGCGCGACGGCCGGTCCATCAGCGTGCTCGACCTGAGCAATTTCCGGCCGGCTCGACAGCTTGACGTTGGGCGCGCCGCGACCAAGGCTTTTCCGACCGGCTTCGGCGGCTATCTGGTCGTCCCCGACAATGTGGAGAAAACGGTCACGGTCGTTGCCACCTCGTCGATGTCGGTCGCCGCGGTGCTCAAAGGATCGACGAGGATGACCACCGTCTACAGCGGCTGGTTCGACACGATCGCGCTGGTGCCCAGCGCCAGCGAGCGCAAGCTCCTCGTCTACGATCTCGAAAAACCGGCAAAGGCTGGCGAGATCACGCTGCCGGGCGCGCCCGGACCAGGCGCGGTCACCCCGGAAGGGACGAAACTCTATCTTGCCTTGGAAGGGACGCGCCAGGTCGCCGTGATCGATCTGCAAAAACGGCAACTCGTGAAAACGATCGAGGTGGGGCACGAACCACTCGCCGCGATCCTGGGCCGCAGTTTCGACTTCTGTCACAACTGACTCGTCGAGCAGCTCGGAGGATCGGGCGTGAGTTTCGTGACGGTCAATGGCATTTGCAAAACCTTTGGGCGCGGTTTCGCGCTGCAAGATGTTGGTTTTACCGTGCACGCCGGCGAGGTGCTCGGCCTGATTGGTCCCAATGGCGCGGGCAAGACCACGTTGTTCGAATGCGTTGCTGGAACGATGGCGGCGGAGGCCGGGTCGGTGCATGTGCGCGAGCAGGAGATTTCGCCATCGAAACGCAAGGACGTGCTGTACTATCTGCCGGACCGCATCACGCCTTGGGCCATGCAGTCCGTGAGCTGGGTGCTGGGCCTCTTTGAACGCCTTTATGCGTCCGGAGTGAAAGCATCCGAGCTTTTGAATGTCCTCAAACTTTCTTCCTTGTCGAAGGCTCCTCTGGGATCGCTCTCCAAAGGAGAGCTCAAACGCACGCTCCTTGCGGCCGGGCTGCTGACGCCGCAGCCGTTGCTGCTGTTGGATGAGCCATTCGACGGTTTGGACTTGCGTCAAACTCACGATGTCATGGGCCTGCTGAGAGAGCACGCCGGGCGAGGGCGCACTTTGATGCTTTCGATTCACCAACTCGTCGATGCTGCTCAGGTCTGCGACCGGCTCGTGCTGCTCAGTGGGGGTCGGGTCGTGGGTGAAGGCACGATCGACGAGTTGAGAGATCGCGCCGGAATGCCTGGAGCCGGCTTGGAGGAGATTTTCCTTGCGCTCACCTAAGATCATGGTGCTCCTCGCCAAGGAGCGAGATGAGCTCCTGGCATCGCGCGCCTATTGGCTCTTCCTTCTCATCATTGGCCCGCTGGTCGGGCAGAGCTTCATCAGCGCGGTCAATCTTTATGCGGAAGTCAGCGGCACGGGAGGACCAGCGGCGCTGTCGCAGGGTCTCACCCCGCTCGACGGAATCCTGGTGCCGACGTTCGGAGCCTACGACCTGGCGGTGACGCTGCTCTTTCCCTTCGTCGCCATCCGCCTCGTGTCGGCGGAAAAGGAGAGCGGCGCGCTGAAATTGCTCATGCAATTTCCGGCGCGCCTCGGGACCACGCTCGCGGCCAAAGGAATCGTCTTGCTGTGCGGCTGGTTTGTCGCCTGGCTGCCCGGGCTGTTCGCAATCGCCTTGTGGAGCTTCTATGGCGGGCATTTGTACGTGCCGGAAGTGCTGAACCTGCTGTTCGGTCACTTGCTTCGCCTGTTGCTGAGCAGTGGCGTCGCGGTTGCGGCGGCGGCGATCACGGAAAGCGCGGCGAGTGCGGCGATCGTGACGCTGGCCTTCACGTTGGGAACGTGGGCGCTGGACTTTGTCGCCGCCGGCCAGGGCGGCCTGTTGCAGCAACTCGCGGCCTATACGCCGACGGCGGCGTTGCGCTATTTTGAACAGGGCCTGTTTCGTCTCAACACGGTTTCCGTCATGCTGGCCTTGACGGTGACGGGGTTCGCGTTCGCGGCGGTGTGGCTGCACACCGGGCGCCCTTGGCGCTCCCGGCTGCTGCATACCTTCGTCCTGGCCGTGATCGCCGGCGCGATCCTGAGCGCAGGCGGGTCGCTGCGGCAAAGCTGGGATTTCAGCGAAAATCGGCGCAATTCGTTTCCGCCTGCCGACGAGGCCACGCTGGCGCAGCTTCAGGACCCCCTCGACGTGACGGTTTACCTGGCGGCGCAGGATCCGCGCCTGGTCGATCTGGAGCGCAACATCCTGGGCAAGCTCGCTCGCGTCGTTCCCCGCATGAACGTGGCCTACGTCGCAAGCTCGCAGACCGGGCTGTTTGAGAAGGCCGACGATCATTATGGCGAGATTTGGTATGCGATCGACGGCCGCAATGCGATGACCCATTCGGCGACCGAGCCGATCGTGCTGGAACTGCTGTATCAGCTGGCGAACCTCAGCCCGCCGGTGCGACGGGATGAAGCGCCGTTTCCCGGCTACCCGCTGGCAGCGTCTCCGAGCGGCGCCGCCGTCATCTTTTACGGGCTGTGGCCGCTCTCGCTCGGCATGATATTGTGGCTCAGGCGAAGACCTGCGGCCATCTTCTTTGGGAGGAAGACATGACCATTCGATCCGCCGTCCTCGTGGGCGTGGTTTTCTGCGGCTTTTTGCTGTCTGCCGCGGCGCAAGAGACCAATCGCACCACCAAGATCATGCTGACCGACGACAAGGTCGGCAGCGAACCGGAAACCTTTTTGGCCGTGGTCGGTGATTGGACGGTCGCGCAAGACGGCGGCAAAAAGGTCGTGAGCGTCGACGGGCAACGGTGGCTGAACGGCCAGGCCGCGCGTGGCCTCGCCGAGAAGGCGCGTACGATCTACGGCTCGCGCTACGATCAGTTCATGGACAATGTGAAGGCGTTCGCGTACTTCCCCTATGCCGTCGCAAAGGACATCGACGATTTTCAGAACGGCGAAATCAGCATGCGTTACAAGCTCCTCGGCGGGCAGCTCGATCAATGCGCGGGGATACTGTTCAACCTGAAATCGAACGGCGACTATCTGACCGTGCGCTTCAATGCGAAGGACCACAATGTGGTGTTGTGGACATTCAACAAGGGGACGCGGAAGTTCGTCAAGAAAGGCGTCGAGGATGTCGATGTGCCGATGAACACCTGGAACGATCTGAAAATCAGCGTCAAGGGCACTCAGCTGCAAGCCTTTATGAACGGAAAATTCTATATCGATTACAAGCTTGCCGAGCCGGTCTCGGGCAAGATCGGGCTGTGGTCCAAAACCGACAGCGCAAGCTATTTCGACGACTACACGGTCACGCCGGCGGGAAAGTAATATCAGGTAACGAGTACCGAAACCAAAACCGTCAAGCTGAGTTGGGCAGAGAACGAATCATGACGTTCTGGAACTGCACATTGCCCGTATGGCATTGCAAGCCGATGTGGCCCTCGCGCTGGCGCGCGGTGCTCGCCGGGATAGAGTAATTTGTCACGAGTTGACCATTGAGGGTTACCTTTATGAGGGTGCTGGTGGCCTCAATTTCAAACGTATTCCACTGACCAGCAGGTTTGGATGCAATGGTCGAGGACGGCGCCAGGGCATACACGGCACCGGTCTGGTGCAGCGGACTGAAATTCTGACCCGTGTCGACGTTAAACCCCATGTCATCGATCTGGATCTCGTAGCCTCTGTCCGATGCCCGCTTCCAATCGTTTGCCGGGTCGCTCGCATTCAGCGCAGGGAAACGAAGCAAGATGCCGGAGTTATCGGCGCGGCCGCCAGGGACACTGGTCGTGGGATTGAAGGAGAGCCAATCGACCTTGAGGACAAAATTCCGGAACACCTCGCGCGTGTACCAGAGCAGGCCGAGTCCGTTCGGTCTCGCCTCCAGGATCGAGCCGAAGATCGTGAGAAAATCGCCGCCCCCGGCCATCTGCCACCCCTGACGGGAGCCGCTGAACAGCGGCTTGAATGCCGGATTAGGGGCGGCTGTCCGGCTGGTCACGATGGCATCCGCCGTTCGGCGGGCGAGTGTCGTTGCGGTGAGGGATGGGTTTGCCGAGCCGATAACGGGGAACAGCGCTGGACCGGCCACGTAGGCATTTGCGACGTGGTGGAATCTGCCGAACGGATCGGTGACCGACTGGCCGGGGGGACCCATCCACAGAGTGCCGGCCTCATGGTGAGTCGTCCCGATCGCGTTTCGGTTGACATTGATATTCTGTATGTCCGCGGGGCTTCCGGCCACGGCCTTCGCGAGGGCGACGGCCGCGTCTTCCATTTCCTTCCAGGCCGTCATGTCGGCGTCCGACGGCTCGAGATTGACCCAGGCGCGCGGACTTCCAGTACGAGGGTCGCTCTGCCAGGCGAGGTTGACCCAACTCTTCTTCGTGTCTCCGGGCTGCGCGCTTGTGTGACCGATCATCTGCCCGATGGCGCGCAAGGTGATCGCAATCCATGCCGGGTCCTGGTTCGCCCGCAGGGCGTCCAGCAGGTCCAGGTCCGGCACCGCGGTAAAGAGGTTGGCGTCGGAGCTGCCGCCCGTGCTGGCGGTCACCTGCAAGTGGTATTCGTGCCCGTCGCTGGTGGCGCCGCGCACGAGCAAGGCGGCGATCTCCAAATCCGTCGGCTGGGCGGGCAGGCCGGGAATGGCGGAGCGGCGAATGCGCGCGGTAATGTCGCTCCGAAGGTGAGCCATCAGGTTGGATCCCATACGGTTCGCACCCATTGCGGGAGCTGGCAGGGAGTCCAGTGCAAGTCGGGTGGATTCGATGGTGCTGGCGGCCAGCACCACAACGCAGTCGGGAGAGAGAAGAGGCGGGCGGAGGAACTGCTGCTGGTCATTGACCCGCAGCTCGAGTTCAGTGACTCGGTTGCCTGATGTTTTCAGGCTGACGACCTGGGCCCGCGGCAGCAGCATCAGGCGCCGCCATGCATCGATATTGTTCCGCCAGCGCCGTCCGATGTCTTCCCGGATGGTGTCGAAGAGCAGGTACGCGCTGCTGTACTTATCGAATGGGAACAGGCCGGACTCCGGGGCCTTGCCCTGGACCGCGAGCGGCGCTTCCTCGACCAATTGGCCGGCCGCGATGACACCAGCGAACCGAGCGCTCAATCTCTCGAAGAGCGGCCCGGAAATATAGTCGGTGGTTGGCCGCACGCCCATTTCGGTCTCGACGGCTTCGTAGTTCGCAAGCAGATAATTGGCAGCATCGGTCGGCCAAGTGGCTTGATCCGACGGGCGCGGACCAAGGTCGTCAGCGGTCAGGCGCGGCGACCATCCACCCCAATACAGCGATCTCCCCCCGATACAGTAGGCCAATCCCGGAAACGCTTGATTGCTGTGCCAGGGGTGCCCCCAAACCAGATTTTGCGGTCCGGGGTCTTGCGCATTTGCGGCAACTACTTGCTCTGCCGGTCCGCCCAAACCCAGGCGGGGCAGGTTCTGGACGTGGGTGGGAAGAAGAAACGACCCGGCGTCGATCACCAGCACCCGGAGGCCGATATTCTCGGCCCGGCGGTAAAGTTTATCGGCGATGTACCCGCCGAACATGCCCGCCCCGATGACGACGATATCAAACGGATCACCGCCATTGTTGCTGACCTCGGCCCAAGTGCCGCACACCCAACGGCCGAGAACGTCATGGGAGAACGTTGTCTGCTGGACATCAACGAGAGCGTTCGGATCTGGGTTGAGGCGGGGCAGCATCTGAGACTCCTATGACAATTTTGTGTCGTCGCGGGAAGCGGGAGCCGTTAGCCAGTGGATCGAACTCTAGCACTTGGTGCCCGCACCCGACAGTGGCGATGATTTTGTCGGGATCGGCGGCCCGCGAAGTGCAACACCCGCCGGCTCGAACAGGCTGCGGCTAATTCGCCAGGCTCAGCGACTGCAGCGCCTGCTTCCATTTCGCCGATTCGGCGGCAAGGAAAGTCGCGAACGCCGCGTCATCCTCGTAGGCCACCGACGCGGTCAAGGCGCGCACATTGGCCTGCACGCTCGGGGTGGCAAGAATCGCTCCGACCTCGCGCGAGAGTTTGCTGACCACGGGGGCGGGCGTACCCGCGGGCGCAAACAGGCCGATGAACCCGCTGCCACGGCCGAAGCCGGAGACGCCGGCTTCGGCGATGGTCGGGATCTCAGGCGCAGCGGCGGACCGCTTGGTCTCGGCCATCCCGAGCGCGATCAAGCGGCCGGCCTGAACATGCGGATAGGCGGAGGTGATGTCGACGGAAGCGACCGGAATCTGGCCCGCCAGGACATCGACGACCGCGGGCGCGGTCGCCTGCTTGAGAAGCTCCATGGTGAGATGCTGGCCGGTATTGACCCCGGTCGAGCCATAGCTCACGCCCTGCGGGCTCGCTTTCGACCGCTCGATCAGTTCCCTGATGGTCTTCGGACCGGTCGAGGGATTGGCCACCACGATGACCCCGACTTCGATCAGCTTGGCGACCGGAGCAAGCTCGCGCAGAAAATCGGGCGCGGTGGAATTTGGTAAATTCGGATTGATGAGCAGCGCCCCGGTGGCGCCGATTCCGAGCGTATCGCCGTCGGGCGGGGCCTTCGCAACCGCGGTGAGCCCGAGCGAGCCGCCCGCGCCCACATTGTTCTCGACCACGACCGACTTCCCCATCCTGGCGCCGAGATCGGTCGCGATCGCCCGCGCGATGCCGTCGGCGGAGGCTCCGGGCGCGAACGGAACAATGATCCGAATGGGTTTCTGGGATGTTTGAGCGAGCGCTGAACTCGACAGCAGCAGCACTGCCAGCAACAGGGCATCCCTGAACAGCATCATGGTCTCCCCCGGGGCGAAGTGGCGGTTGCGCGGGGGGCGATGTTAGCGAAATCGCGGGCTGCGCACCACGCGGCGAGGATGCGTAAAGTCACCGACGGCGTCGAAATCAAGCCCGCTGAGACAATGCTCTTTCCGCAACTGGTCAGGTGAGAAGGACTACCGATCATCCGGGCGCAGGTGAATTCGACAGCCGGCGTCCCGGAACACATCGGCCGCGGGCACGTTTCAGCATCGAGATTTGAGGCAAACCGAGGACAGGGCATGGTCGATGCGGTCATTCGTGCGTTGAGCATGGCCTTCGCCATGGGATGGGAAATCCTGTGGCCGCTGATTCTGGGTTTCGCACTGTCGGCTGTCGTCCAGGCGGTCGTGTCACATGAGCAGATGAGCCGGCTCTTGCCCGATGATGGGCCACGTTCGATCGCGATCGCTCTCGGGCTGGGCGCTGCGTCGTCTTCCTGCTCCTACGCGGCTGTTGCGCTCGCCCGCTCGATCTTCCGCAAGGGCGCGAATTTCACGGCCGCCATGGCGTTTGAAATGGCTTCAACCAACCTTGTCGTCGAGCTGAGCATCATCCTGATCGTGCTCATGGGCTGGCAGTTCGCCGCGGCGGAGTTCGTCGGCGCTCCGATCATGGTGGCAATTCTGGTCTTGCTGTTTCGAGCATTCTTGTCGCCGCGCCTGGTCGCGGAGGCCAAGGAACAGGCGGAAAAGGGCATCGCGGGTCGCATGGAAGGTCATGCCGAGATGGACATGGCGGTGGCGAATGGCCGCTCCCTTTGGCAACGGATCATATCGGAGGAGGGGTTGACCGCGATCAGCCACTATTTCGTGATGGACTTGGCCGCCGTCTGGCTCGACATCGTCGGCGGACTGCTGATTGCCGGCGCGCTGGCGGCTTGGGTCCCAAACGAGTTCTGGCAGTCATTTTTCCTTATCGATCATCCTGTATTCGCGAAGCTTTGGGGGCCGCTCGTCGGGCCTTTGGTCGCGGTCATTTCCTTCGTGTGTTCGGTAGGGAACATTCCCCTGGCGGCTGTCTTGTGGAACGGCGGCATCAGCTTCGGCGGCGTCATCGCCTTCATTTTCGCCGACCTGATCGTGATCCCGATCCTTGACATCTATCGGAAATACTACGGGCCGAAGATGATGGTCTTCCTGCTGGTGACGTTCTATATCGCGATGGCTGGAGCTGCGCTCATCGTGGAGGCCGCATTCGGACTGCTCGGCTTGATCCCGCAACAGCGGGACGCGAGCATCGTCGAGTCGTCGGTCACGTTGAACTATACGACGTGGCTCAATATCGCCTTCCTCATGCTCGCTGCGCTGCTCGTAGGACGGTTCCTGAAAACCGGTGGCCCCAGGATGCTGAGAATGATGTATTAACCGCGCGGCACGGCGGCCCCATCATCCTGGATTTGCATGGAGCGGATGGGATATATTTTGCGGCCGACAAAACGAAGGGAGAATGCTCATGACCACAATCCTCTACGCGCTTGGCGCCCTCGCCCTCAGCGGCGCAGCCTACGCAGCTTTCTGCTTCTTTTGTCCGTGAGACTTTAAGACGAACGATCGATTGACTTGGTGAGGCGGACGAAAAAGGGCCCGCGAGATGCTCGTTTCGCGCCGCTCCGTGGTCAGGTTGACAGGATCGGCCGTCCGTCGTCCGATCAGATGCCGCGGCCGTCGACCTTTTCGGCCAGCTTCTTGACGAGGTCGGGAATTTTCTCGAGATGCGGATGCACGGCGAGCGCGCGGCGGAAGGCATCGAGCGCATGCTTGTCGTCGCCCAGCTCCTGCATGATCATGCCGAGCCCGGACAGCGCCCCGAAGTGGCGCGGCTCGCGCGTCAGCACCTCGTGGATGTCCTCGAGCGCGTGGCTGAATTCCTTTTTCATGAAGTAGACCGTGGCGCGCCGGTTCCAGCCCTCGACATAATCGGGCCGAATGTCGACGACGGCATTGAGCAGCTTGATCGCGAGATCGAGGTCCTTGCCGTCCATCGCGGTCTTGACCCGGCCCATCAGCAGGTTCGCGGTGTCGCCCCCGGCCGCGAGCCAGAGCGCCCAGATGCGGTTCTCGACGAATTTGGCGCTCTCGTCGGTGGGGGCGAGCTTGAGCGCCTCGAACAGCTTGTCGAGGCTGTGGGTCGGCTGGACCCGCGGAAGCTCCTTCGGGGGCTCAGGCGGCTTGAGGGGCTCCTGGTGGGGCTCCGGAGTGGGCTCGGGGGCGGCTTCCTGGGCGAGCGCGGGCAGGGCCAAAGCCATGGCCGCGGCGACGATCATGGACGAGATGACCGTATGGATTCGCGGGCGCATGGGGCGAATTCTATCCTTTGGCTGCGCCGCAGCAAGGCCATTCCCGTCAAAGACCTGTGAATGTGGCTTCGCCGCCACAAGCCTTCGGGAGGGCCTCAGCCTTGGCGGGCCTTGAACCGGCGCTGGGTCTTGTTGATCACGTAGACCCGGCCTTTGCGCCGCACGAGCCGATTGTTGCGGTGCCGGCCGCGCAGGGATTTCAACGAGTTGCGGACTTTCATGGGCTTGCTCCAGCGTTCCGCGCAGCCGGCGCGGGGGCCTGTTCGAGGGTCGGCCGGAACTTAAGGATGCCACCACCCCTCGTCAATGATCGCTGGCGTCAGGAGCAGACCCTGACGCGGCGGGGCGAGCTTGCTGCGTGTCGGCTTCACTCGGCGTCGGAGGGGGATCGGACGCATGGATGGCCAGTCCGATCCCGACGATCGCGGCGGTTTGGGCCAAGGCCGCGCGAACGCGCAGCTCGGCCCGGCGCTCGAGCACGAAATAGAGCGTCGGGATGATGAACAAAGTGAGGAACGTGGCCAGGACCAGCCCGCCGGCGACGACCGTGGCAAGGCTGCGTTGCACGTCGCTGCCGACGCCGGTTGCCAGTGCCGCAGGCAGCATGCCGACGGTCGCGACCGCAGCGGTCATGAGCACCGGGCGCAGGCGTTCGCCGGCGCCGGCCAGCACGGCCTCGAACAGGGGGACGTCGAGATCGCGGACGCGATTGAGGTTCGCCACCATGATGACCGCATTCATCACGGCGACGCCGAAGAGCGCAATGAAGCCGACCCCCGAGGCCACGTTGAGCGTGGTCCCGGTGAGGTGGAGGGCGATCAGTCCGCCCAGCGTCGCCAGCGGCACGACGCCGAGAATCAGCACCACCTGGCGGAGGATGCCGAACCCGGCATAGAGCAGGACGACCATGAGCCCCAGGACCAGGCCCAGGATCAGCCTGAAACGCGCCTCCGCCCGCTGCTGGTTCTCGAACTCCCCGCCCCATTCGATGCGATATTTCTTCGGATCGAATCTCACCTTCTCGGCGATGCTCTTCTGGGCGTCGGCCAGGAGCGAGGGAAGGTCGCGGTCGCGATAATTGAGCTTCAGCGTGAGGTTGCGTTGATTCATCCAGCGGGTGATCGTGCTTTCGCCCAGCTGCAATTGGACGCTAGCGATCTGCGAGAGCGGGACGAGCGCACCGCTGCTCGAGGTGAGGACAAGGCGGCTGATCGCCTCGGGGCTGTTGCGAACCTGTTCCGGAAAACGAACGGTGGTGTCGTAGCGGCGCTCGCCGATGAAGATCTGGCTCACGGCGTCGCCTCCGATCCCGACGCGGATCAAGTCCGAAATGTCGGCGACGTTGATGCCGTAGCGCGCCGTCGCCTCGCGATCGACCTTGATTGCGACCTGGGGCAGCGGCGGTTGCTGGTCGATGTCGAACGCCACGTCGTCGGTGCCGGGCACGGTTTCGAGAACGCCGATGATCTCGTTTCCAATGCGGCGCATCTCGTTGAAGTCGTCGCCGAAGATCCTGATGACGAGCTGGCTGTGCACGTCAAAGACCCTGTCGGTGACGCTCTCGATGATCGGCTGACTGACGTGGATCTCGTAACCCGGCATCTGGTGGAACCGGGCCACCAAGCGGGCGATCATGTCCCGCGTGGTCCCGCCGCCCGGCCAGGTGTCGCGGGGGCGAAGTCCGATGTCCGCTTCGATGTGCGACGGCGTCCATGGATCGGTGCCTTCGTCGTTGCGCCCGAGATGCGTGACCATGTGGGCCACTTCGGGAAACTCCCTGACCGCCTTGCGCAAATCGGCGGCCATCTCGGTCGCGGTCGCAAGCGAAATGCCGGCGGGCAAACTGACGTGGATCGTGATCGAGCCTTCGTCGAGCTGCGGCAGGAATTCCCGCCCGATCGTCATGCCGAGCCAGACCGCGGCGACTGCGGCGACCGCGCTCAGCAGGTAAGCGATGCCGGGTCGATCGAGCGACCGCTGCAGCGCGCGCCGATATCCCGCCTCGAGCCATTGCAGGGGGCGATTGCGGAACACGCGCCGAGGCTTGCGATAGGCCAGGTAGGCCAGCCCCGGAATCAGCGTCAGCGCGAACAGGAGCGCGCCCAATTGCGCATAGCCGACCGCATAGGCCATCGGCGCGAAGAGCTTCGCCTCGATGCGCTGGAAGGCGAACAGGGGCAGGTAGGCGGTGATGATGATCAGGGTCGAGAAGAAGATCGGCCGCGCGACTTGCAGCGCGGCCGCGCGGGCGTCGGCCTCGGTGAGGGGCTCGTCCGGCTTCGCCTCCCGCCGCCGCAGGATCGCCTCCGACATCACGATCGCGCCATCGACGATGATCCCGAAATCGATGGCGCCGAGCGACAAGAGGTTGGCGGGGATGTTGGTGAGATTCATCATGATGAAGGCCACGACCATCGCGAACGGAATGGTGATGCCGACGATCAGCGCGCTGCGTGGACTGCCGAGGAAAAGGATGAGGACGATGAGGACCAGGCCGATTCCCTGGAACACGGTGTTCGAGACCCTGTCAATGGTGGCATCCACGAGGTTCGAGCGGTCGAGATAGGGAACCAGTCGGACGTCCTCGGCCTGCAGCCGCTCGTTGAGCTCCGCGACCTTGGCGTGGACGCCCTCCATCACGCGCGAGGGATTCTCGTTGCGCAACAGCAGGACGATGCCCGCGATCGCATCATTCATGTCGTCCTTGCCGAGGATGCCGTGGCGCTCCTGGTTGCTGAGCTTCAAGGTGCCGAGATCGTGCACGAAGATCGGCGTGCCGTTGCGCTGCGTGACGACGATGTTGCCCATGTCTTCGAGCGTTTGGACGAGACCGATGCCGCGGATCACGTAGCCGAGCTCGCCGCGGGTCATCACGCTGCCGCCGGAATTGGCGCTGTTGGCACTGATGGCGTCCGTGACGTTCTTCAGCGACACATTGAAGCGCATGAGCTGCTGCGGATCGAGCTCGAGCTGGAACTGGGTCGTGATGCCGCCGAAGTTTTCGATGTCGGCGATGCCCGGCACCTGCTTGAGGGCTGGGATGACCGTCCACCTCTGGATCTCGGACAGTTCCCGCAGGCCCTTGGTGTCGGACTCGAGCGTATACTTGTAGATCTCGCCGGTGGGCGAGCTCAGCGGATCGAGGCCGGGCGTGAGCCCCGACGGCAGGGTGACGTTGTCGATGCGCTCCCGGATCCGCTGACGCGACCAATAATCCTCGATGCCGTCGCGGAAGATCAGCGTGATCAGCGACAGTCCGAAGGTGCTCCTGGAGCGCATCGCGACCAATCCGGGCGTCCCGTTGAGCTCGCGTTCGAGCGGGATGGTCACCTGCTGCTCGACCTCCTCGGCCGCCAAGCCGGGCGCCTGGGTGATCACCTGCGAGCTGACGTCGGCGATGTCGGGATAAGCTTCGACCGCGAGCTGGGTCCAGGAGTAGTAGCCGTAAACGGCGGCGCAGATGCAGATCATCGCCACCACCAGATGCTTCCTCAGGGCGTAGCTGACGAGCCAGTCAATCATTGAGCAGGACTCCGCCCTTCACCACCACCCGATCGCCGGCTTTGAGGCCGTTCTTGACGATCGCCTGATTGCCCTGCTGGAAGCTGATCTCGACCGGACGCGGCTCGAAGCTCCAGGGCTCGACCTCGACGAAGGCCACATTGCCGTCGTTCTTGAGAATAAGGGCCGTCAGCGGGACGACTGGCACCCTCTGCATGGGCGTGAAGAAGCTCACGCTGGCAAACATGTTCGGCTTCAATCGGATGTCAGGGTTCTGGAACGCGATGCGGACCTTGGTGCGGCGCGTGTCCGGGTCGAGCACGTCGCTGACGAAGAGCACCTGGCCCTTGAAGACCTCTCCCGGATAGGAAGCGAAAACGACCTCGACCTGTTGTCCTTTGGTGATCAGGGCGGTGTCGCTCTCAGGCACATTTGCCGTCACCCAGACGCTGCTGAGGTCGGCCACGGTCATCAGCGCGGCCGTCGCATCGTTCCAGTAGGCGCCGGGCGCCACCGCAAGGTCGATGACGCTGCCGGCCATCGGCGCTACGATGGTCACCAGCCGCGATTTGTTCGTGGTCTCGGCCTCGACGCCGATCTGCTTGAGCCGCGCTCCGGCGCGCTGGAACTCCGCCTCGGCGGTGACGTAATCGGTTTCCGCCTGCTGCTGTTCCTTGAGAGGCGCGCCGCCGATCTTCGTGAGACCGCGCAGCCGATCGCGGTTCTTGGTGGCGAGGTCCAACAGCACCTTGCCTTTATCATAGTCGGCATAGGCGGCCGCGAGATCGGGCGAATCGAGAATGGCGAGCGGTTGGCCCAGTTCGACCCGCTCGCCGAGCTGCACCTTGAGCTGGGTGATGCGGCCCGCGAGCGGCGGCAGAATCTTGGCCAGGCGCGCGGGATCGGCCTCCACCACGGCCGGCAGCACCAGACTGCGCTGAATCTCCTTCTCCCCGACGGCAGCGACCGTCAGCTTGCTGCGCAGGGCTGAGTCTTGCGGAATCGTAATCCGTCCTTCCTCCCGGATGAGGTGGGGCACGCTCTCGGGCGCCGCAGAAGCAAGAGACAGGCGCGGGTTATGGGATGAATTTCCGATGACGCGATATGCGAGACCCGCCAAACCTGCTCCGATCAGGATCAATGCAATCATCAACCCTGCAGGCAGAGGCATGCGCGCCAGCCTCGATTTCTTTTGGTCGTCGGGCGCATCGAGAGGCGGCACTTTAAGTCCTCCGAATCAACGATAGTGGGCGTAATTGGTCCTCTTGCTGGGTGAACCCGGCTGCGCAAAGTCGCGACGGTACGACGGTTGTCGTAACTGCAGCGTCACGGCACGCGGTGAGGCGTTGCGCGAGACCGGCAAACCACTGATGTCAGGAAACTGGCGGCGCGCGGGCGCGGAATAACAGGTATGGGGATGCCGCAAGGATCAGATCGACGCTCGGGTCCAACCACCTGCTCTGGCCAACGAGGGGCAGCGGCAGTGCCGGCGCCGCGGACGGCAGCAACGATCCGGCCAGTTGGCTCACCGCGCAAATGGCGCAAAAATCGAAAGCCAATCGAGTTTGTTTTGAAGGAGCAGCAGGCGCGTCCGGCAAAGCCGCCGACGTTTGCGCGGACCCGGGCTCGAAGACCAGCGACGCAGCGGATCGCGAGCCATCGTCGCGAAAATGAAAGTGCCCGAACGACAATGCAAGCTGGAACGCCAGTGCGAACACGGCGCACCACGACCCAAATCGCACGTGCCTGCGGAACCAACTCATTGCGGCGCACGCCCTGGCCAAAAGGGCCATGCCCATGAGAATGACAGAATTTTCACCCGGAAGAAAGGCGCTGTCAACAGCGCTACCCCGGCAAAACGCCACCGGTCAAGGGGCGTAGCCCGGATGGAGCGAAATCCGGGCTCTCCCGCGCGCACTGAGTTCGTGGAGAAACCCCCTCACCCGGATCGCGCGCAGCCGCTCTACTCGCGAAGACTCAAGATGGCCAACAAAGCGACCACCGAACAGCAAGTCGAGCGAACGTATTCGGAAAAATCCAGATTCGCGCACTCGCAAGGCATTGATAGGACTCAAGAAGATGTGTGAATACGATAGCCGCAAGCGGGGAGAGGTTGAGCCCGCGGCACGCACCGCGATCGCACCATACGGTTCTAGTCAGGTTGAAACCGCTTTAGCGGCGCGGCCCGCCGACGAAGGCGGGCGCGGCGCCGAGCCAGCGCATGCCGTCGATGACGAGCTCGACCGTGAGCACGAGAAAGGTGCCTTCGGCCGGCGTTGCCGGGCCGGGCGAGGTCGAGCCCGCGATCACCTCCAGCGGATAGCTGCCGATGGAGCTTTCCGCGGTCCAGGTCCGGAGGGTCGCGCCCGGCAGGTCATCGAGCTGCGCCGCAAGTTGCGCCGCGAGCGGCTTGGCGGCTTCGATCGAGGAGACGAGGCGGGCGAGCCAGGCATCGCCGCGGGAGGCGGCCTCGCCTCCGCCGCGGTCCTTGGCGAAAGTGCGGGTACGGCGGACCCAGCTCCCCTTGTAGGCGACCGAAGCACGCAGCGCGAAGCGGCCCGCGAGCGGCCCGGGTCTTGAAACGCGGATCATGCGCCGGTCGGCATCGAGGTCGGGGGCCATGGCGACATAAGCCTCCTCGGCGCCGGCGAGACGGGCATGCTTTTCCACCAGACCCGCGACCGCGCCGGCATCCTTGGCTGCGCCGGCATCGAGCTCGCCGAGCGCCGCGACGGCAAGCGCATCGGCGCGCCCGATCAGATGGCGCTCGGCGTCGTCGATGCGGCGGCGGACGGCAGCGAAGGGAGCGCTGGCATCGGTCAATTCGACTGCGGGCGCCGCGCCGACGACCTCGTCGTAAAGCCCCGCCGGAAGGCCATCGAATTCGAGCACGCCCACCCGCCGGCAGCCGCTCGCCGCGAGCCGTTCTCCGATGGCCGCGCCGGGCCTCGGCGTATTGACGATCTCGCTCACCGGATTGGTCGAGCGGATCCAATTGGCCACGCGCTTCGACAGCGCGGTCGCAAAGACGGGCGCGCCGTCCTTGCGCACGAGCAGGATGCCGTCGGACCAATAGGGGGTGAAGCCGGTGAGCCAGGTCACCGCGCTCGGCCGCACGAGGTTGGTGTAGAAGAGGACGGCGTCAAGGCCGTCGCGCTGCATCCTCCCCCGCAAGCGCGCGATGCGCTCATCGAGCGCGGCCTTCGGCAGCTCGTCCGGATTCCATCCCATCAGGCCGCGGCGCATGGTGGCTTCCGCTCAAGCCGCGACGCTGAAGAGTTCGCGCGCGGTCCTGGTGAGGACCTCGCAACCATTCTCGGTGACCACGACCACATCGCCCAGCACCAGGTAGCCCACCACGGGATGGTAGGTGTTGGGATGCACGATCAATGTCATTCCGATGTCGATCCGGGTGGTCACGTCCTCCAGGAGATGGGGCTTGCTGTCCGCGAACAGCCCGAGGCCGTGGCCCCGCACGCGCGTATATTCGTCGGTGACGTAGTCGCCGAGCCCGCGCCGCCGAAAGACCTCGTTCTCGGCGCGGGCGATGTCGGCGGCGGTGACGCCGTCGCGCACGGCCGCGATCCCCGCCTCCATGGCGTCGCGATAGAGCGCGAAGGCGTCGAGCTGGTCGCTGCTGGGCGGGCCGACGACGAGGGTGCGGCAGATCTGGGCGTAGTAGCCTTCGACGCAGGGCGTGAGCTCGGTGGTCACGAGATCGCCGCGCCTGAGCGTCTTGCCGCTCGGCGGCGCCATGCCGCGCACCTCCGGCCCGCCGACGCCGATGATCTGGAAATTGTCGTCGACGCCCTGGGTGCGGAAGAAGGCTTCGGTCTCGGCGATCAGCTCGTAGTCGGCGCGGCCCGGCCGCGCGGCCTGCCGAAACACCGCATAGCCTTCGTCGGCGATGCGGGCGGCGCGGCGGATGGCGGCGATCTCGGAAGGAAGCTTGCCCATCAGCAGGCGATCGAGGAATGCCGTGCGGTCGGAGAGGTTCAAGTCCTTCGCGCGGGCCGCGATCTTGCGCGGGATGAGCCGCTGGGGAGCGGCGCCGATGCGCCTGTTGCCCAAGCGGCCGAGGGCTCGATCGACCCGGTCGATGAGGTCCGCCGCAGGCATGACCTCGACGCCGGCGCACTCCACCTGCGCGCGCTCGGCCTCGATCGCGCTGTCGAGATAGAGGGTCACGCCATGCTCGGTCACGATCGCGAGGCCTTGGCCTTCGAGGATGCCGAAGTCGGTCGCGTAGCGCAGGTAATCGTTCTGCCAGGCATTGCCGTAGAGGACGAGCGCGTCGATGCCGGCCTCGGCCATCGCCTGTTCGAGCCGCGCTCTGCGATCCTTGAACACCATGGTGGCCTCGGTCGTCGTCGTAGGTTGGGTCGAGTTCTTCACGAGACCCAACAGCCCGTCAACCATCGCAATGTCGGCAGCTCCGAGGCGTTCCGAAGTGTTGGGTCTCGCAAGGGCTCGACCAACCTACGTGGCGACCTGGCCGTCAGTCCTTCCAGCGGGAAAAATGCGCCTCGACCAGGCGCACCAGCTCGTTGAGCAGGATCGCCAGCAGCGCAAGCGTGAGGACCAGCGCCATCAGCGCGGCCGGATTGAAGGTCTCGGCATATAGCAGCGTGAAGAAGCCGATGCCACCCTGCGACACGAAAATCTCGGCCAGCACCACGCCGAGCAGGGTCAAGGTCATCGCCAGGCGCAGCCCCGCGAACACTGTCGTCACCATGTGCGGAAAGATGACGTAGCGCACCTGCTGCGCGCGGGTTGCGCCCATGGCGGCAGCGCCGCCCAAGAGCAGCGGGCTGACATTGCGCATGCCGGCGATGGTGTTGACGATCACCGGAAAGATGCCGTGGCTGAAGCCGAAGGCGATCTTGCTCGCGGGGCCGAGCCCGAAGATCAGCACGAACAGCGGCAAGACGATCGCCTGCGGGATGCCGTAGAGCAGGAGCACGATCGGGTAGAGGCTGCGGCGGCCGGTCTCGGAGAGGCCGATCAGGATGCCGATCAGCATGCCGAAGACGACCGAGAGGACGAAGGCGACCAGGAGCTCGATCAGCGTCACGCCGACCGCGGCGAGGACCCGCGGCTCGCCGATGACCTTGGGCCACCAGGCGAGCGCCACGTCGCTCGGCCCCGCGATCAGCGAGGACTGGCTGAAGAAGCGCGCGTAGACCTCCCAGATCACGAGCAGGAGGACGATCAGCGACAGCCTCACCAGGCGCACCGCGTTGGCGCTCATGTCGTCACTCCCGCTCCTGCCGCGTCTCGGCGGCGAGCGCCAAGAGGTTGAGCATCACCGAAACGAGAACGACGAAGGCGATCCAGGCATAGAGGCGCGCCGTGTCCATCAATTCGGCCGCGAGCGCGATCGACTTGCCGACCCCGGCGGCGGCGGCAAGCGTCTCGCCGCCGAGCACCGAGGCGATGCAGATGAAGAAGCCGATGCGCAGCCCGGTGAGCGTGACCGGCATTGCGGCGGGCAGGTAGACGTAGCGGAACTGCTGCAGGCTCGAGGCGCCCATCGAGCGGACCGAGCGGATATAGAGGTCGTCGACGCTGGCAAAGCCGGCGATCGTGTTGAGCGCGATCGGAAAGAAGCTGTAGGTCGCGCCATAGGCGACCTTGGAATCCGGGCCGATGCCGAAGAAAACGACGAACAGGGGAAAGAACAGCGTGAGCGGGATCGCGAACATGCCGCTGAGCACCGGCTCGAAGATGCGAACGAGGTTCTTCGAGCGGGTAACGAGGAAGCCGACGACGATCCCGGCGACGACGGCGATGGCATAGGCCTTGACGATGGTGGCGACCGTGATGACGGCGGCCGACCATAGCCGGCCCGACGACACCAGCGACTGCATTTCGCGCCACACCAGCTCGGGCGGCGGCAGCAGGAGCAACAGCCGCTGGGTCGAGTGGGTGACGAAATACCAGGCGCCGAAGAGGATGGCGACGAGACCGAACTGGGTCGAGCGAATGAGGATTTGATTGGGACGCATTGTCATCTTGCCCATGGGCACCGCTTCCCTCCCCCGCTTGCGCTACGGGATTCAGGGATCTTCGCCTTGCGTAGCAAGCACATAGCCTTCGAGAGTTGCGGCGAGTCGGTTCCAGCCGTTTCGCATCGTCTTGGGACCTGGAGGCTTATAGT
>WNGL01002997.1_pt1 | contig 26550 bp, 31 predicted proteins | sample 5400591 | NCBI WGS metagenome assembly WNGL01 (sample SAMN13153377, study PRJNA577476) | soil metagenome | isolation source: 80 cm soil or saprolite under Garry oak tree replicate 1 | place: USA:California | collected 2016-06-15 | reverse complement strand
TGGTGCGGTTGTGGCGGTGCAGGTGGCGGATGCTCCCGGGACGGGATGCCAACGGCATCCGGGGGGAGGAGGAGTTCCTGGCCTGGCCAGATGCGGTCCTCGTCGGTGAACCGTCCTCCGGGCGGGTCTGGGAGTGGCCGCCCATGGTTGAGCTCCCAGATCTCTGGCCAGCGCAGCGGGTCACCGAGGTGGCGCTCGGCGATTCCCCAGAGTGTGTCGTGGGGCTGGCCGGGTTGTTTGGCCTGGACGATGTAGCGCTTGAGGACTGGGTGTTCCTCGGCCAGACCCCGCTCGTGCCGTTGTTGGGTGGCCCGGACGTGGATCGCGGAGGTTCCGTCGAGGTGCGGGACTGCGGTGACGGTGACGGCGGCGATAGGGCCGGGCGCGGCGATGGCGCCTGGCTGGACGAGGTTGACTGAGGGGGTCAGGAACAGGATCGCGCCGATGAGGCGAGCGGCGATCGCCTGGCTGAGCCAGCCGCCGGGAATCCGGATCGGCATGCGGCCACGCACTGTGCAGATCGTCTCGGTGGCCAGGCAGATGAGGAAGTGTGCCCACCAGACCCATGCGAGGGTGATCAGCGTGTTGGCGATGACGTCGTCTGGGAGCGGCCGAGTGATGGCGATGCGTAGCTCGGCGAGGGAGGGCAGGCTGTGCGGCAGTGGCCAGCCGCCCAGGCGCCACAGCAGGATCGGGATGCCGCCACTGAGCGCTGCCAGGACGAGCAGCGCGGTGAGCGCCCGGAGGAACTCGACGCTGCGGGCGCGTCGCCGCTGTGGCCTTCCGCGTGGGGTCAACAGCCCTCCTCCGTCGCCAGGCCGTGGCAGTTGTGGGCGCGGCCACGGCCGGTGCCGGTGAAGCGGCTGCGGCCGAGCAGGCCAGCGAACAGCGACGGCTGGGACCAGTCGACGACGACTTCGACGTAGTCACCGTCCGTGTCGTGGCCGAGCTTTACCTGGCCGGTGTTGCCGGTGCTGGCCAGGTAGGCGGCTGCGGTGGAGCGGGCCGCCGCGGGGTCCAGTCGGAACTGGCCGCCTGACCGGAGCGCGCCGATGTCCAAGCGTTGGGCGCCGGCGCGGGCGGCCTGCTCGGCAAGGTTGACCGCGCGGCGGTGCGCGGTGATGGCGTTGCCGCTATCGAAGACGAACCCGACCAGGACAAGGACCGTGAGTACCAGCAGCGGCACCGATGCGCTGATGCTGCCCGTCTGATCGGCGACGGCAAGCCGGCGGGCGTTCATGGCTGGATTCCTCGGTTCACGTCGATGGGGACGGCGTACGTGGCGCTGGTAGTCCGGTCCCCGAGCAGCAAGGACAGGCCGAGGTCCTGCAGGCGGATCGTGCAGGTGACCGTCACCTGGACCATCCCACCTGGCTGGAACCGCTCGGTGTCGGTGGTGACGTGGATGGCTTGGCAGGTCCGCCGGGCCTGCTGGAGCGAGTTGGCGGCGGCCGACGCGGCGGCGTGCCGGGCGGCCGGCACCGATCGCGTGATGGAGGCGGCCCGGGCGGCGTCGCGGGCCGCGCTGTCCACCTGCGTGTGGGCGACCATCGCCCGCAGGGTGAGCGCCCCCACGATCCATAGGGTGAGCACCAGCACCGGCGTCAGCACGACAAGCTCCAGCGCCAACGAGCCGCGCTCGTCCCGCAGAGGAGATCGGAATTGTTGGAGGTTCATGGGATGAACCCGCGGGAGATGGCGCGAAGCGTTCGGTGGGGCTGTGGACGGTCTGGGTGACGTGGACGGGGAAGCCGGGCACGATCCGCTGGGCTTGACCACTGACCTGGACGGTCACGGTGTCTGCGGTGTGCACGATCTGGATGCTCGGACCAGTGAGTAGCCCGGTGCCGAGCACGCCGAGGTAGCGGTGGGCTCGCTGCTCAGCGGCCGTGACGGTGCCGGCGCGTGCACGGGCGACACTGGCGCCTTCCTCGGCGCTGGCCAGCGCGACCCGGTTGGCCAGGTGCACGAGGGCGAGCTGCATCCCGACCCAGGCGATCAGCAGCACCAGCGGATAGACGAGGACCGCCTCCAAGGTGACCGTCCCGCGTTCACCCCACCCCGAAGGCCAGCGGCTGTGGGGCGTCGGTATGCGGTCACGGAAGGGTGATCCGGGTGACACCTTGCTCCACCTTGGAACGCAGGATGAGGAAGACCACGCCGGCGATGGCCACCAAGATCATCGCGATCGCCACCAGCTCCAGGGTCAGCGCGCCAGCCTCCCTGGGCTCCGCGCGTGCCAGCCGCGCACGCAGCGAGCCGACAAGGAACTGGAGTAGTTGGAATTCCGGCATGCAGACCTCCGGTCAGATCCGTCCAGTCACAATCCGAACGTCCCGAGCACTCGGGAGAGCGCCGGGATCACGAGGAACAGCAGGAACCCGCCTCCGAGGAAGGTGAGCGGCAGGACCATGTGCTCGCTGGCCTCGCCAGCCCGCACCTCGGCCTTGGCGACCTCTTGGTCCCGCAGCGCTCCGGCCATGGCGACCAGCGCCTGCCGCATGCGCGCGCCCTCGTCGCCGGCGATGGCGACCTGCTGGGCGAGCTGGCGCAGCTCCGCCACGTCGAACTCGTCTCCGAGCTGCGCCCAGGCCGCCCAGACCTTCTGCCGGGCGAGCCTGGTCCGGTCGAGGTGGTGCCGGAGCAGCGTGAAACCCCAGCTGTCGCCCAGCCGGGTGGCATTGTTGACGGCCTCCTCGACCTCGGCGCCGCCGGCCAGGTTGATCGCCACCAGGTTCAGAAGGGCCCCAACGGTGTAGCGCAGGTGCGCGCGCCGCTTGCGGGCCGCCGCGCGGACTTGCCAGTCGGGGAGCGCGAAGCCGACGATGGCCAGTCCGACGGCCAGCCAGGCCCGGGCGAGCAGGGGGACATGGACGCGCCCGAGATCGAGCAGCCCGCTGAGCAGCGGCGCGGTGATGCCAGCGCCCGCGGCCCACAGTGTCTTTCGCGCCATCTGGCTGTGCAGCGGCCGGTCCAGCAGCGCCAGATCAGCGTCCAGACGGTGGTGGTTCATCCCCAGCGGGCGGCTGAGTCTCGCCACGGCCTGGCCCAGCTGGGCTTGCCAGGACGCTGCCGCACTCCCGAGCGGGAGCTTCCCCGGCGACGGAGCGCGCAGCATGGCAAGCGCACTGCCGAGTGAGCGCTGGGCGGGCCACAGCGCCACGATCAGCAGCGCGAGCCCAGCACCGACTCCACAGCCGGACAGGATTGCGGCGGTCATGCTCGTGGTGCTCCTTCCGCATTGGGGATGCGCGCGGTGATGAACCGCTCCGGCGCGCCGTGCCGGCCGAGCCAGGTCAGCCCGGTCAGGCCGACCGCGAACACAGCGCCGACGCCGAGCAGGGCGAGCTGGCCAAGTGGGGTGCCGTATGGGGCCAGGAACGAGCGGCCGACCAGCAGCAGGATTGCGATGACGCCGAGGGTGATCACGGTGATCGCGCGGGCGGCGGCGTGCAGCCGGGCCCGGTCGGCCTGGACCCGTAGCCGCATGGTCGCCTTGGCCCTCGCGGCGGAGGCGAGCTCGCCGAGTTGCTCGGTGAGGTTGCCGCTGCGCTGGGTGGGGTCAGCGGCCAGGATCAGCGCGCCGACGACCAGGTCGCCGGTGTCGTCGTCGATCGCGTCGGCCAGGGGTCGCAGCGCGATCGCCAAGGGCTGGCCCTGCCGGATCCGCAGGGCCAGGGCCTCGAGGTCGGGGCGGATCGGCTCCGGCGCCAGCGGGACGGTCGCCACGATGGCCTGCTCGATGCTGGCGGCGGCGGCCATCATGCCCCGCAGCATCTCCGCCCAGGCCGCGATCGCGTTGATGCGCCCGATGGCCTGCTGAACGGCTCCCTTCGCGCCGAACAACGTCGGCCACCACCAAGCGCACAGCATGGCCAGCAGCGCGCCGACGGGCCACCGTGTCAGCACGCCGAGCGCCAGACCGATCCCGCCACAGGCGAGCAGCCGTCGGCGGACGCCCTCCCGGCCGCGCACCCGCCTCGGCGTCCAGGATCGGGATTCACCAGCGCCGAAGATGGCGAATACCAGGAGCGCGATGCCCGCACCAACGCCGGCGCCGAGCAGAGCCGCCAGGGCCGTGCTCATTGCACCCACCACCCGGCGGGCTGCTCCAGCCAGTCACGGTCGAAGCCGGCCAACTCCAGCTCCTCCAGACAACGCAAGGGGGCGCCAGGCCTGGGGACGGCACGGCCGTCCGGGCCTGGCTGGTAGATCTCGTTAGTGATCACCCGCTTGCCGTCGGCGCCGGTCACCTCCCGGACGCTGGAGACGAAGCGGCGAAGGGTGCCACCAGGCTGGTGACGCTCGTCGCGCTGTGCGATGAAGACGACGAAATGCACGGCGCCCGCGAGCATCTGGTAGGTCGTCTCCATGTCCAGCCGCTGAGCGGACTTGGCGGTGTACATCGCCACGCGCTGGAAAGCGCCGAGCGAGGACTCGGCATGAATGGTGCACATGGAGCCGGGATTGCCCTGGCTCATGGCCTCGAGCATGGTGAGGATCTCCTCGCCGAGGACCTCCCCGACGATCACCCGGCTGGGGTTGAGCCGCAGCCCGTCGCGGACCAGATCAGCCATCGAGACCCGGCCCTCGCCCTCGATGTTGGCGTCGCGTGCCTCCAGCGCGACCACGTTGGGATGCAGATCCGACAGCTCTGGCTCGTGCAGGCCGAGCTCGTAGGCGTTCTCGATGGTGACCAGCCGCTCGGTGGGCGGGATCTCGTTGATCAGCGCCCGCAGCAGCGTCGTCTTGCCAGCGCCGGTGCCACCGGCGATCAGGAGGTTCTTCCGCGCCCGGACCAGGGCAGCCAGGAAGGCGTGCAGGCCCTGGTCGATGGCGCGCAGGCGGACCAGGTCGGTGAGGAAGACGCGGACGAGCCGGTGCCGGCGGATCGACACGACGGGTCGGTGGGAGACGCTCATGGTCGCGAACAGGCGGCTGCCGTCGGGGAGTTTGAGGTGCAGGCGTGGCTGGCTGCGGCTGAACGCCCGGGGGTTGGGGCCCTTGCGTTCGGCGATCAGCTGGATCAGCTCGATCAGCGCCCCATCAGTGCTGGCGACCGCCGGCCCCTGCTTGACGGTCCCGTCGGCGTAGTGGAGCCAGACCTGGTCGCAACCGTTGATGTCGATGTTCTCGATCTCCGGGTCGTCCAGCAGCGGCTGGAGCCGACCGAGCCGGAACAGCTCCGCCTGGACCGTCGCGGTGAGCGCGCGCTCCTCCTCCTGGTCCAGTGGCAGCTCGCCACGCTCGATGCGGCGCCTGGCGTGCTCGGCAAGAAGCTGCTCGATCAGGTAGCCCGCGTGCTGCTGCTCGTCCTCACGGGTTGGCAGCCGCCCCCTGCGCTCCGCGCCTTCTCGCCACTCGGCGAGCCGCGAGGCCACTCGAGCATGCAGTTGGTCAGCGAGTGCCTGGTCAGTCGCCGCCAACCTGGCCCACCTCCTTGACAGCCGAGGTCGATGCCGACCGGACGGCGTGTCCGCCGGTTGGCGAGCTGTTGAGCCGGGTGGTGAGCGCGTCCACCAGCTCCCGGGCGGATCGGACCAGGTACGAGCGCGCGAGCTGGGTCCGTGCCGCGGCCCGTCGACGACTGGGCCGGCCGCACAGCACACTCGCCGCTTCAGGGTCGTCCGCCAACACACCCAGCACTGGAGTCCGCAGGCCGTCGGCGGTCAGCCTGTCCGCCACGGTACGGCGGTCGTAGGGCGCCTCGCCGACCAGCACCAGGCCGGTCGTGCGCCCGGCTTCCTCGAGGGTGGCGAGCCGCTGCTCCAGGTGGGCGATCTCCTCGACCGTGGGGCGGGCGACGAGGAGAACCAGGTCCGCGGCCTGGGGGACAGCTTCCGCGGGAACGTTCGGCAGGAGACGACCACAGTCCGCCAGCACGTCTACTCCAAGACCGGCCAGCGCCTGTGGCAGCAATGTCCAGACGCGCCCCAATGCCATGGCCTGCTCGAACGTCTGCACCCCGAGCAGTACCGGCACACCGCCGGGAGGGAGCCGCTGCAGATGACTCCAGAGCAGGTCAGGGCGCATCTGATGGCGTGCGTGGGAAGCCAGCGACAGCAGGCCCGGGGCAGGAGGCAGTCCGAACCGTGCGGCGATCGTCCCTCCGAAGGGATCGCACTCGACAACGGCGACTCGTCCGCTCCATACACCCGCCAGCGCGAGGGTTGCGGTCGTCACGCCAGGGGCTCCCTTGGCACTGGCCAGTGCGATGACGCTCATCCACCACCTGCCGGTACTACCGCGACGGCCACCTGGCCAGCGGCGGCCAGGCGGAGCACCGCTGCGGCTTGGGTCCGGTCGACGACGACCGAGACGTGCACGCTGTCGCCGGGCGCCGCCGGCTCGACGCTGAAGACTTCGGCCTGGTCCACGACGATCGAGGCGCTGTCCTGCTCGTCCGGCCCGGCAACCGGCTGGGACGTCTCGCGTGGGGGTGTCCGCACCAGCTGCACCAGGGCGCCCGGCGAAAGCTGGTCCGCGGGGAGCGGGAGCTGGGCGCCGGTCAGGTCCAGACCAACGATCGCCTCGCCGGGCGCCGGCGTGACCGTCGGCGCGAGCGCCTGAGACGTGACCAGCATTCCGGGCAGTAGCGTCGTGGTGGCCACCTTGCCGATGACGTGGTCGGCGCGCGCGGCCGAGACCGTCTCCACTGCGGCGTCGGCGCTGATGCGCGTGCCTCGAAGGTCCGCTTGCGTGATGCGATGGCCCACCGGGATAGTGCGCGCGACGACGATGACCTCGGTCCGGCTTCCTGCCCGCAGGTGCAGCACCGCTCCGACGGCGCCGCAGACCAGGATAAGCAGCACGGCGACGACGCCGAGCAGCGGTCGGGTCTGCCGGGTCGGGGGTGCGATTCGGAACCCCTCGGGCGGTGACCATCCAGGTCGCGTCGTGCCCGCAGCCGAGGCGGAGGGATTGGTTGGGGCCATGCTGGGAGGCTCCTCTGCTAGTTCAGCGTCTCGGCCTCGATCACCCGAAGCTCGGTGGCCCCGGACCGGGCCATTGGCGGCAGCGTGCCGCTGGCACCGATCGCGCCGGTGGTAGTCCAGGCGACGTCCCAGGTGATCGTGGCGGTCATGTGGTAGCGACCCGCTGGCTCTCCAAGGGAGTTCCGGCGGTAGGTGTACGAGCAGGCGGTCTGCTGGGCGGCAGGCGCATGCGCCGGGTCGTATGCCGTGCCAGGCCCATGGCATACGTGGACGGTGCCATCGCCAGGTCGCCAGGTGACTGTGGAGGGGGTGGCGACGACGGTCACCGACAGGCCGGGAACTGTGGCGGTGGCTGTGCGGCGGCCCCAGCTCGAAGCGTCCACCCATAGCCAAGTCGGCAGGTTGACGAGCTGGTCGCGGTCGGCGGGCGGGTTGGTGCGGATGACCGGGAGGGGAAGGGGTAGGAAGCGGCTGGCTTGCCGAGCGAGCATGGCCGGGGTCACTCGCTGCCCTGCAGGTGGAGCAGCGCCGGGGGCCGCCGCGGGATCCCCGGGCACGGGGACGATGAACCGGACGTTGCCCATCGGGTCGAACGAGATGTTGGCCGCGGACGGATTGGAGCACGTCGCTGCGAAGGTCAGGCCTCCGCTGGGGCCGACGACCGTGTTGTAACTGCAGGACACAATGCGTCCACCATCAGACGGCGCGCCGTCATCCTCCCCGTTGTCGTTCGAGGCTGCGTCGGCTGGCCGTCCGGGAGTGCTGGCGGTGGCGCGCACGCCGGTCGCGTCCTCGGAGACGTCGAAGCCGGGGCGGTTCCCTGCCCAGGCAGGGCTGGCGAATGTCAACACCAGCGCGAGGCTGAGCAGGGCGGCGGTCAGGGTTTGCATGGTTGCTTCACCACGGTCTTGGACACCAGCCACTTCCCGTTGACGAGGCGCAGCGTGACCTCGACTTCGGCGATGTCGGTCTTGCGCTCCTCACGGGGGGCGCCGGTCTTGGCGTCGTAGCGGAGGAAGTCGGTGACGTCGTTGCAGTCGGTGACGATGGCGGTGGAGCCGCGGACGGAGGCGACGCGAGGGTGCAGGCGGACGGTGCCTCGCACCACTTCGCCCTTGGCGTGGAGCTGCCGGTAGTCACTACGGACGTTGTCGAGGGCGCGGTCAGTGGCGTGATCGTCCAGCCGCGGGGAGTTCGCGTCGGCGGTCTTGCCGGCCTCGATGACGTCGGCCCAGAAGCCTCGGTAGGCGGCGAGGATCTCGTTTCGAGGATCGAGGGTAGTCGTCGGACCTGTCGACGACGCCGAGGACCCACCGCCCTGATCGCCGCCCCGGTCGGTGCAGCCCACACCGAGCACGACGATGGTCAGGGCCAACACGGCACAGCGCCACCGACGCGGCGCGATCCCCGAAGTTGCGGCAGAGACGCTCATCAAACCGGTCCCAGGTGCTTCTGTCCGGTGCCCGCCGCGATGCGGACTTTCGCATAGAACAGCATAGTTGTCATATTGGCTGGTAGACAGTGGAACGCGACAACTGTTGCGCTTGCGATCTGTCGGGGTGAAGGGGGTCAGGACCACTTCGACTCCTCCTCTGTTCGAGCGTCGTCGCTCCGAGGTGGCGACCCGGCAGATGGGCGGGTCCGCCACGACCCGAGAGTCCGGCGCAGCGTACGGAGCCGACCTGCAGGACCGTGCCTGGCCTCGGGGAGGAGCCCGCGGAGGTCGGCGGTCTCGGTGTAGGGACGGACCCGCAACCTGGCGGGCTTGCAGTGGCTGAGCAGTGCGAGCACCTGTCCGGGTCGCTGCTGGACCAGCGTGTGGATTGGGGCGAGTTCGTGCTGGCGGATCGAGGCGGAGCTGGTGCGGGAGCCGTCGGGGCCGTACATGACCGTCTCCTCGGTCGAGTCCTGCTTGCCGAGCAGGTGGGTGAGCAGGTTGAGCAACTCGACGTCGGTGGTGCCGGCCATGAGGACCTTGGCGAGGTGGTTGGTGACGATGGTGGTGGCCTGGCTGCCGTAGCGGTCGCGGATCTGGCTGAGGTTCTGGAACACCGAGACGAGCTGGCAGCCTTGGGATGCGAGGCTGGAGGCGTAGGTTCCCAGCTGCCGTAGCGGTGCAATGTTGCCCGCCTCGTCGAGCATCAGCAGCAGCGGTGGGTCCAGTGCCAGGCCGGTCAGGGCGTAGCGGTCCTCGAGGCCGCGGATCAGCCAGGAGACGAACGCCTCGATCAGCGGTCGGAGCTGGTCCTGGCGGTGTTCGGGAGCGTAGACGAAGACGGTGTTGTCGACCGGGGCGCCATCATCGTCGAAGCCTCGCAGGAACTGGTCCCGGTCGATGTCGCAGCCGGCGGCCATGCCCGCCACGGCTGGGTACCGGTAGACATCGAGCAGGACCTGGGTGGTGCCGTAGATGCTGTCGCGTCGGCGTGTGTCCGCTGCGACGCAGCCCGCCAGGGCGCCCTGGGCAAGCTGCGGGCCGGGGTCGGTGGGGCGGCGCGCCTGGATTGCGTCCAGCGCGTCGAAGACCTCGTCGGCACGCTCGGGCTGGTTCGCCCAGGCAAGGACATCGCCCATGGTGCCCGTGGGCTGGTTGGCGGCCGCGTACAGCAGTGGCGCCAGCAGGGTGCGGGCCATGGTCTCCCAGAACTCGGCGTTCTGGACGCTGTGGGACACGGATGCGGCCTGGGTGAGCCAGTAGGCCATGTCGAGGGCTTCCGGCCAGGTGCCCGCGCCGACCAGCGGGGACCAGCGGATGGCGGGGAGTCCGGCGGCCAGAAACGGGTCGAACAGCCAGACGCGGCCGCGCCGGCGGCGGGTCGGGAGGGTGGCCAGCAGCATGTCGACCTTGCTGGAGGTCGCGATGACCGGGCCGCGCCAGCGCAGCAGGGTGGGGATCACGAAGCTGGAGGTCTTGCCGCTCAGGGTCGGCCCGAAGACCAGCAGGCTGTGGCGGTGGGGGGTGGCGATGGTCTGCCGCCAGGGGGTGCGGCCGAGCACGATCCGCCCGGTCAGCGGCGTGTCGCGGCGCACGACCAGGCCTCGCAGATCCCGTCGGCCTGCCCAGCTCGCACCATCGCCCCCGCCCAGCCCCCCGCCGCCGAGCCGCTGCCAGGCACGCCACAGCGCGACCGCCAGCGCGGCGGCGCCTAGTGAGAGCATTCCCAGGACGGCGTAGAACGCGGTTGGGCCGGGAATCAGCGAGCGATCCTGGGGTGGCCACGCGGCGGCAGGGTCGCCCGGGTCTTGCAGGAGCCGCACGGCGACCGCGCCGGTCTCCGCGAACCCGGCACTCGGCGGCCGGTGGCCGGTCAGCAGCGCGCTGGCGGCGCCGGTCAGCCATAGCAGCACGACGGCCGCTGCGGCCAGGCCGGCGAGCTGCGCGAGGGCGGTGGTCCCTCCCGGCGATGATCGGCCGCGGCCAGCCGCTGTCATCGCCACCCCTCCGCTCCGTGCGGCTGGAGCGACTCCGGGGGGTCGGCGGTGCCGAGCATGGCCTGGTCGGTGTCGACGATCCAGCCCTCTGGGCTGTCGGGGCTCGGGGCCAGGAGGTGGTGGACGACGTAGGAGCGCGGGCCTACCAGCCACAGCCCCGAGCCTCGCTGGAGCTGAGGGATGACCTGCCGCTGGGCCTGGTTGAGGCCGAGCAGGTCGGTGCTGGCGCGGACTTCGCCGGGGTCCAGGTGGTACAGGACCCGTGTGGCAGTGTCGGCCAGCAGGCCCGCGGCCAGCTCCGCGGTCCGCGTGCCGGCGTCCCCCGCGGCCCTGAGGTCACCGAGGTGGTGCATCACCAGGATGTTCTGCACGCCGTACTGGCGGGCGAGCTTGAAGTTGGCCTGCGCCAACTCCGCAACGCCGGGGGAGGCGAGCAGGTGCCAGGCTTCCTCCTGGACGACGATGCGGCGGACGCCGTCCGCGCGGGTCCACTGCCCGCGCAGCCAGGTCGCGACACAGGCCATCAGGATCGGCTTGGCCTGGTCGGGGATCTGGGACAGGTCGATCGAGACGATCGGCCCGTCCAGCGAGAGGCCAGGGCTGGTCGGTGTGTCGAACAGGCCCGCCAGGTCGCCGGTGACGAGCCGTCGCAGCGCGAAGGCGAGGTCGCGGGCCCACTCGATCAGGTCCTCCAGGGTGGACTCCAGCCCTGCGGCTGCCTCCGGGTCGGGCCGCAGCAGATGCGCGACCACGTCACCGATGGTCGGCTGACGCCGTCGCTTGGCGACCTTCTCGAGCCGCGCCAATGCCAGTTCGAGGGCGGCGTCTTCGCGTGGCTGGAGGCTTCTGCTCAACAGCAGTTCGGCGATTGAGCGCAGGAGTGCCAAGCGAGCGTCCCCGGCGACGGCCGGGTCGAGCGGGTTCAGCCGGAGATGCCCGCCACGCACGAAGCGGATCGGGGTCACCCCGAGCGCCGCGCACAGGCGGTCGTACTCGCCTTTGACGTCGGTGACCAGCGGCACGTAGCCGAACAGCGCCTGCCGATACAGGTAGAGCTTGACCAGGCTGCTCTTGCCGTAGCCAATGTCCCCCAGCACCAGCATGTTGGGGCCGCGGAGCCTGCCGGCCTCATACAGCCGGAACGGATCGAAGCGAGCCACGCGATCCAGCGCGTCACGCCCGATGACCACCCCGCGGGTGTCCAGCGGGGCGTCAGCCATGAACGGGTAGACGGCCTGGGCGTGCCGGGTCGTGCTGCGGTAGGGAGCGCGGTGGGTCCCAGCTTGGTTCCGCATCAGCGTCTCCTCTGTTCGTCCACCCCGCGGGCCAGTGGCAGGGTCCAGGTGAACGCTTGGGCCTGTTGGCCTTCGAGCTGCCGGAGTTCGCAGCTCGCCATGCCGGCGACGTGGTCGACCGACTGGCACGCCTGGTCGAGGGTTTCAAGGTCGGGGGCGGTCACGGTGACGGTGACGGCGTAGAGCACGTCGGCGTGGCCGTCGGCCAGCTCCTCCATGCGCTGCACCGCCGCGGATTCCTGCTTAGCGTCCTGGGCAGTGTGAAGTTGCCCGAGCCGCTGCTTGCGCTCCTCCTCGGCCATGAGCCGCGTGAGCGTCCTGGTGACCGCCCGATTGGCCTGCCGCCGGGAGACCGGCTGAACGGTCATCGCGACGGTCCTGCACACGGTGCTGTCGCCGAGCAGCATCGGCACGAACCAATCCGCCGGGACCTCGCCGAGCGGCAACGCGAGCGTGAACGAGCGATGCCAGGCCCGATCGGCTGTGCGGTAGTAGCCCCATCGTTCCTCGGTCGCCATTGGCCACGGCCAGTCGCTTCCCCAGCCCTGCCCCGGATTGACGCGGGCGAGGGTGTCCAGCTCAACCTGAGCGGCCGGGTCGAACGCGACGCGGATGATCCCTTGATAGGAGCGCGGGTCGAGCCGCCGGCGGACCTCGACACCGAGGTCGGCCAGCTCGCGCGCCAGGGTGTCCACCTCGCGGGTCAGCACGGCGCATGCGCCCAGGTCGCCGCCTCCGGCCTGGCGGATCGCTCGCGTCGAGTGCTGGGACGAAATCTGTGCAACGACCAGCGTGAGGTGACGGGCGGCGCCCGTCGCTGTGCTCGCGATCAACGCAAGGTAAGAGCGGACCAGGTCGGCGGCGCCAGCGGCGTCCCGCGGGCGAGCCGCTCGCAGATCTTCCATGAGAGCGGCGGCGTCGTCGGAGGTCGTGCGCAGGATCCACTGGAGTCGCCGCAGCTCGCTGCCGGGCCCAGCCAGTCGGGCCAGGACGCTCCCCCAACGGCCGAGAAGCTGTTCCTGGGTCCCCGTCGGCTCCAAGAGGAACGGCGGCCCCTCCACCTCCAGTGCGGCGCTGTACAGACCCGCCGTCCGGTCGACCACCACGCCGAGGATGCTCTCCTGCTGGGGATGCGCCAGCATCTGGAGATCGCCGACCTCGGCCGGCAACGGCAGGCTGCTGGCCGCCTGGCCGTGCAGCGGCGTCCGGGCGCGAAAGTCGGTGTGGCCGCGGAATCGTGCGAGCCCGTACCGCAGGGTCAGCGGCACCCACTCGGTGGCCACCCGGCCGCGAACCGGCACCACGACCGCCGCAGCGGTCAGGCCGAGAAGCGCCATGCCCGCCATCAGCCCACGCGGGGTGGGGCTGGTCCGAATGACCCCGAAGACGGAGACCATCGCCACCGCGCCGAGGGTGGCGAGCTGGCCGGCAGCGAACGGACCGAGCACGCGCCTGCGCTCCGGTGGTGGGAACAGATAGCGCAACGGCTCGCTCATCACTGGCCACTCCGGTCACGGTTGGACCCGCGCTGTCGAGTCGAGCCGCCGCGCTGGGTGGTCGAGCCTGGTGGTGCTGCGCCCGGCCCGCGCTGTGAACCGCTCGGTCGGCCGCCCGTCTGCCCCTGCGCCGCTCGAGCGACGTGCGCTGCGGTTGCCTGTGCGGCGGTCCGGACCTGCTGCGCCACCACCGCGGGAGATCCTGGCCAACCACCTGCCGTGGCAGTGGCGGCCCGCCCAGCCGAGTGCGTGAGCCGGGTCAGATAGCTGCCGACGTAGACGGTCTGCAGCGCGGACCGCGGTCCGGAGCTGGCGGCCTGCCGTTGCCGTGCCGACGCCATGCCTGCCTCGACCACGGGCAGCAGGCTCAGCACCGCCCAGGGCGACAGCGCACCGAGTAGCAGCATGACCACGCCGGACAGGGCCGTCCCGAACTGCGCGCCGGTCGCGTCGCCGAGGCCGCCGAGGGTCGTCCCGGCGACGGCGCCCAGGCTCACGCAGAACGCGATGATCGGTTGGACGAAGACAATCGCGACCAGCAGCTCGGTGGTGCGTCGTGCCACCGGCCGGAGCACCGGCCAGATCCGCATGGCGTAGGCCAGCGGCACCACCGCCACCAGGAGGTAGATCGCGTTGGCCCGGAGCAGCAGCTCCAGCAGTACCAGCAGGGCCGCTGCGATCGCGACGATCGCCACCAGCGCCCCAACGACCAGGGGCACACCCTGCTGCGTCGGGATGGACCCGAAAGCCCCCAGCCACTGCGCAGAATGGCCCAAGGCGGTAGCGCTGTCGGCTCCGAGCTTGGCGAGCAGCACCCCGGATAGCCGGTCGGCGACCTGAACCAGGTACTGCGTGAGGATGGGCCCGGCGCTGCCGACGACGGCCGCCACCGGGACGTCGATGCCGAGCGCCGCCGCAAGCGCCTCCCAACTGCCCTTGGCGCCGGCCTGGATGATCGCCATCAGCAGCATGGCGACCGCCACCACCATCGCAAACCCCAGCAGCAGCCGGTACTTCCCGATCCACCAGCCAGCGCCGAGATCGGGGCTGGTCGAACTGGCCAGCATGGCCCCGATCTGCTCGAGGAACCATCTCGCCCCGTCAGTGAACCAGCTCGTCACTCCCTGCATGAGCGAGTTGCTGGCCACCTGGGCGACCGATGTGGCGACCCGGCCGGGAGTTGGCAGGCAGCCCAGCAGGCCTGCCGGCCCTCCAGGGCAAGAGATCGCGTTGGAGGGAGCGGCGCTCGCGGTCCCACTCCACAGCATCGTTGTCGTCAGCACGGTTGCCGCCACGAGCAGGCGGGCGGCCTGTCGGCGCCGTGGCTTACCCGAGCGGGACATCGGCGAACGCCTCGAAACCCTGGGTCGCGGCGACAAGCTCCGCAGGTGCGCTGGGCTCGGTCTGGCCGACGACCGGCACCGGCCCTGGGGTCGTCTGTGCGCTCTCCAATTTCCAGTCGTCGGCACGGCGCAGCGTCAGGGTGGAGGTGGCCCACAGCGCCTGGGGAGGGAGGTTGGCGTCGTTGCCGGCCACCACCACCGCCCACAGCCGCACCCGCGCCGAGTCGTGCTCCTGGTAGGCGTCGAGCCGGTAACCGAGGTAGCCCATGGTCAGCACCGACGCCACTCCGTCCCGCCCAAGACCCAGGCCGAACGGTCCGGTCGCCACCGCCGCTGCCATTCCCTGCTGCGCCGTCTCCAGCTCGGTGAGGCTGCCTGGAGCCGCCATCGCCGCCAGCGCGCGGTCGCGGCGAGCCGGGTCGGTCAGAAACCACCTTGAAGACAGCACCCTGCCGTAGGCGGCAGCGGCGGCCACCGCCCCCTGGCGGGTGGGAGCCCAACCCGCTGGAACGCCGTCGACCCAGCGGGTGGGTCCGGCGCCGTCGGTGATTCGTGCCGAATCAGCCAGCGCCGGGTTCGCGACGACCATCAGCGCCCGTCGAGGCGATGACGGGGGACGGCCGGCCCAGATCAGGGCAACGGCGGCACCGGCGACCAGCGCCGCGGCCACCACCAGACACAGCCGTCGTCGCACGACCTGTCGCCGCGCGGCCGTGCGCTCGGCGCGGCTTGCGATTGGTGCGCTCACCAGCAACTCCTTCTGTCTGGTCGGCCGGGCGGCAACCCGATGCACGAGCTGCCGCCCGGCCGGGGATCTGATGGGTTCGGATAGGTGAGAGTGGAAGGGCTCAGCCTGCGGCCTGGCCCGCCTGGAAGAAGGTGCGGATCAGCAGCGCGCCGATCCCGACCGCGAGGGCGCACAGCGCGGACACCAGCATCTGCTGGCGGCCTCGCGCGACGTTATGGGGCACCTGGCTGGAAACCCCGCCCGCCGTCAGGATCGCCCCCCAGACGAAGAAGCCGGCACAGGCCGCGAGCGCGATCGCCGCCAACAGGTTCAGCCCCTTGGCGGCCAAGCCGTCGGCCGCCTGGAACAGCGACCAGTCCGGCGTGTAGTTCACAGGTGACAAGGTGTGACCCTCCTGTTCGACTGCTCGGTTGCCTCCCCCAGCGGTCGAGCCACCCGGCGCCCGTCGGGGTCGGGCGAGGGAAGTCGGGTCACGCGGCTGGCATCGCGCGCGTCGCCCAGGAGCAGCCCGAACCGCTGGGGGAGTCGCCGCGCACTCTGCGGCAGGCCACTTACTTGCACCCTTGACGGCGGACTTACTGGTGCGCTGATTTCTCCCGACAGGAGCAGCGACGACTTCGACCGAGCTCACGTCAGCCGGGCGCTCAGCGCCTCAGCAAGCAACCCGTAAGCACCCGGGCCGACGGTTTCTACGGCTGGCCGGCCCGCGACCGCATCGGGGACGGCGCGTGGCCGGCCAGCCGTCCTGGATGGCTGTCGAGCCGGTTTTGGGAACGGTGCGCACCGCCGAACTGGGAGGGTTTACTGCGCGGCATCTCCATAGTCGAGCGTTGTAGTCCGTTCGGGGACACCGTCGGTCCCTCGGGGAAGTCCGCGAGCAAGCCATGGACGCGAGGTCCTGACTGCGCGTGAGTGCGAAGGTTGGCCTGGCGAGTTAGCCGTGGTTGAGGCGGTGCCGGTGAAGATCCTCACTGCCCGCTGTCAGCGCTTCATTGCAGCCAGGATAACCGCACATCTCTATGACGCCCCGCCTGAGGCCCTCCGCCCGCAGACTCCGTTGACCGGGGCCGTAGCCGTGGTCGAGTACGCGGTCGGCTACCGAGCCGCCGTGGAGCATGGCGTCGAGGATGCTGGTCGCCTTCTTGTCGTGGCCGGTCCGGAAGAACGCATTGCGGCCTACGCTCTCGCCGCACCCGCAGTAGCACTGGCCAGTCGGGACAGCCGCCATCTTGACCTCCTCGGCCTGGCGCTTCAGCCAACGCGTTCATGAGTTCGAGAACCAGATCAAGGATTCAACCTTCCCTGTCAGCGTACGTTCAGGAACGCGCAGGTGCTCTCGGCGAGAGTTTCAACGCCATCTTCACCGATCTGATCTGGCGGCCAGATTTCGACCGTCAGTTCGTAGCGCCCCGAGGAGAGATCGCCAGGAATTGCGAAGGGTCCCGGATGTCTGGCCCAGGGCCCCGGCTCTCTCGTGGTTGGGCGAGTTGGCGGTGAAGGATAGTTCGCGGTGGGCTGGCCGCGTTGCGGAGACGCGGGCGGCTGGGAGTAGCCAGACGACAGCGAACTGGACTGGACGGTGACGGTGGACCGGCCCGGACGTGGTCGCCTCCGGGCATGCCGGCCACACCTGCCACGGATCGGCAGGCGACCCGCCCGGGCTTACACGCCCAGCAGGACCAACGCCCGCTCGGTGTTGCGGTTCATTCGGCGGGTCGCGGCCGCGATGTTGGTGTAGCCGGCCAGGCGCAGCAGCCCGATCCCGGTGTTGTGCAACGCGGCGCGGACCTGCGGGCCGTTGCCGGTCCGCACCCGGCTGGCGTCCTCAGCGAAGGTCACGTCCCGAACATGGTGCAACGCCTCGATCGACCAGTGCCCTGGTGCCAGCACCCCCAACCGGGCAGGGTCGGCCCGCGCGGCGTCCAGGCTGGTCACGCCGTACTCGACCGTCGTCGGGTTGGACCCGTCCAGGTCGGTGGTGTGCCGCAGGATCTCCATGACCTGCCGCACACCAGGGAAGTCCACGCCGTCGCCAGCGGGCGCGGCTCGCACGGTGCGACACCCAACACGGCCGTGACCGCGGTCAACGGTGGTGTCCGGAGGGGAAAACGCCTGCTCAGGCACGCGGCTGATCGTCTCGACCAGGTGCGGCTGGTTATCTTTGGCGATGAACAGGTCCTCCGCGCCTTGTTGCTCGACCAGCCAGCGGGCATGCGCACGCTGGCAGTGCATCGCATCCGCGGTGATGACCCGCCCGGTCAGATCGACCTGCTCCAGCAGCGGCCGGAACCCGCTGATCTCGTTGCGCTTGGCCTCGACCCGCCGTTGCGCCAGCACCGTGCCAGTGTCATGGTCCAGTGCGGCCAGCAGGTGCACCGGCCGGCTGTCGTCGACGGTCGAGCCCCGCAGCGTTTTCCCGTCCACCGCCACCGCGACCACCGGCCGATCCGCACCCGCGGCATCCATCGGTGGCGTCGGCGCGGGCGGCCCGCTTGGAGCCGGACTCCCACCTGCCGCGGTGTCGCGGGCGGCCGGACTGCTCCTTGGTGACGGCTGCCCGGCGGACGGGTCGGCGTCCGGCGCCGTCCTGGTCTGGAACCAGCCGCCGAGCAGCCGTTCCAACGCATGCGGGTCGAGCCGTTGCAACGCCCGCCGGATCGTCGTCTCAGCTGGCGGGGTGTAGCGGCCGGTATAGGGGCTGGGCCACACACCCAGTCGGGCCAGCTGGGAAGGGTCCAAGTCGCTGGCGACCTCCCCGATCGTCACCCACGACCTCGCGCCCGCCTCGACCGCCACGATCGCGATCGCCAGCAGTGATACCAGCCAGTGCCGCCGGCCCCTTGGGTCCCGCGGGTCGGGTACCTCGGCGAGCACGTCCAGCAGCCCTTCGCCGACCGCCACGGCTTCAGGCTGCCGATCGCGTCGGCCCACAGCGTCTCCTCCCAGCCAGCTTCCACCGCCTGGGTCCTACCAGACACTTCCCAAGAACACCAACCCGCACAATCACGCTACAACGCCGACAGGCTCATCCAGAATCCGCCGGGGCCCTGCTGCCGGAGGCGGCATGGGAGAAACTACGAGCGCGGCTCAGCGAAGAGGCTGAGTCCCTGACGTGACGGACCTGGACTCGCTTGCACCCGCAGAGGACCGCTACTGCTCATACCTCCCTGGCTCTGTCCCGCCTTGCCCTTATGCTAGATCAAACTGGCCGAGGCGCACATATTCGGACCCCTTGCCAGGAGTTGCAGCGTTTGGGAGGATCGGTCCCATGAGGCAACCTGCGGAATTGTCGTTCGGTACGGGTATCTATAGCTTCCCGGCTGCCGCCAAACTGCTAGCGAAGCGTCATCCCGGGCTACATGCTGGGACCCTTCGATACTGGATGAAGAGCGGCTTGACCCCAGCCTCCTTCGGCAAAGCACCATCCGGATCGGACCTTCTGTCGTTCCATGACCTCGTGAGTCTAGAGTTGGTGCGCCGGTTCCGGGAAAAGAATGTATCGCTGCAAAAGGTTCGCAAGCTGGAATCCGAGCTGAAGCGGCGATACCCCAAAATTGCTCGCCCGATGGCGTATGAGGTCTTCTTTACGGATGGCTCGGCGATCTGGCACCAGTTCAACCCGGATGACGATACGCTGGTGGAGGAGCTGGTTGGCCCGCGTCCCGGTCAGTACGCATGGACGCCGGCAATCCAAAGTTTCGCCGAAGAGATCCGCTACGAAGATCATATGGCCATTGCATGGGATCTGAGTGCGTGGGTTGAGATCGATCCGACCATCCAATTCGGTGTCCCTATCGTGAAGGGGACGCGCACTCCTGTCAGTGCGATTGTTGCCGACCTTGGGGCCGGCTCACCCGAGGAAGTTGCCGACTGGCACGGACTCGAAGTCGAGCAGGTCGAAGACGTGAGGGATTACTTCGTCGCCGCCGCGTAGAAGAACCGTTCGCTTCCTTCTGGATGAGAATTTCAGTTGGAAACTCGGGTCTGCGTTGCAACTGCTCGAGTATCCGATCAATCAAGTCGAGCATATTCAAGGGCTTGGGAAGTGGGACTCCAAGCTTAACCGCTGGAGGGGCGCGACGGACGAGCAGATCGTCCGTTGGTGTGGAACGAATAATCATGTCTGGGTTACCCAGGATGAGGACTCTCGTTCGCGGGCTCTACGGATGGGATTGCTGAGCACGGAGGGCGTAGCAGTGATCTTCGTCTCGCCCCAGCCCAAGGGCCTGCAAGCGCAAACCGAGCTAGTTATTCGCCATTATCCCAGGTGGCAGGAACGGTTGGGTGCAGAGGCGGCAGGCTACAGCGCATGGCTACAGCCTCCGAATGGTCGGCTGAGGCGGCTCTCTCAATAGCATGCCTGCGTAATTCCGTTGCCCAAGGTTTCAAATCCCAAGTAGCGTTTTGCGGACAAGTTTTGTCACACCCAGGACGTACGATAAGGCCGATGAGATAAAGCGGTCCCCGCGAGGTTGCAGCCTCCCGGGGCCAGGACCAGGAGATGTGACCTCCATGGTCAGGCCGACGGTAGCACGACGCTCAGACGCCGACCAGATCGCGGCACTGCTGGACAGCCCGGAGATCAGCCAGCTTGTGACCGACTGGCAGCCACCCGCTGGACGGGTCGGCCCGGCTACCCGATCCGTCTGATGGTCGGCATGGCGCTGGCCAAGTCGCTCTACACCCTGCCGACCTGGACCCGCACCGTCGCTCTGGTTAGCGCCGATTTCCGCGCAGCTGTATCGGCCCTGTGGTCAGGCGAAGTCGAAGCGGAGTCGGCGGCCTGCCCACCAGGGGACGGTGGTGGCGGCAGGGAGGTCGGCGCTGCGAAGGACGGGTGAGTAGGCCCGCCGGTCGAGCTTGACGATGATCGTGTCGTCGGTGTTGATGATTTCGCCTGGGGTGTCGAGGAAGCGGCGTTGCAGGGTGTCGGGGGTGGCGGTGTCGTAGTTGCCGGGCAGGCGCAGGCGGAAGGCCGCGGTGACCGCCTGGGCGAGGTCGCGGCCCAGGCCGGTGACGACCAGCTGGCGGACGGTGGCCGGGTAGTTGGTGAGCTTCACCCCGGTCATCTCGTGCACTCTTGGCTTGGTGTGCTTGCCGGAGCGGTCCAGGGTGATGGGCGTGAAGGCGGTGGGCGGGAGCTGGTTGATCTGGGTGACCAGGCGGGGTGAGCGGGGCCGCAGGGTGAGGAACTTCACGCCGCGCTGGTTGAGCTCGCCCAGCACGGGCTGGGTGGTGACCTTGGAGTCCAGGATCAGCAGGTGCGGGTCGGCGCCGGAGACGGCCTTCCAGTGGTCGCAGAACGCCAGCACCTCGCGGGCCTGGGTGGCCTTGGAGATGTCGGCGCCTGCGTAGACGAGGTTGTGGGTGCCGGAGTCCTGGGCGAAGAAGGTCAGCACGCTGCGGGTGCGTTGGGAGCGGCGGGGGACGTAGTGGCGTTCCAGCGCCGGGTCGTCGCCCCAGTGCATGACGGCGTGGAAGTCCAGGTCGAAGATCGCTTCCTCGCTGCTGGCCAGCCCCGAGGCGATCATCTTGGCGTCCAAGGCGGCCAGCAAGGCGCGCTGCTGGTGGTGGGCGAGCCGGTAGGAGTAGTCGGTCAGCGCGGTCTTCTTCGGCAGGACCCCAAGGCCGGCGAACAGGCCGGCGGCCGGGTCGCCAAGCAGGTCGTCGACGTGGGACACGCGCCGGGTGCCGGTGAGCTTGAGCGCCAGCAGCGACAGGATCCAGCCGGTCGCAGGGACCACGTTGGTTCCGGGGTAGCCGGCGCGGTGCACCAGGGCGGGCAGGTCCAGGGCGACCAGGTCGGGGATGGCCAGCAGCAGCCCGGCCATGGCGGTGTGGACCCGCTGGGGGAAGGCGTCGAAGTCCAGCACGCTGGTCTTGGGCAGGCGGGTGTCGCGGCCGGAGGTGGCCGGGGAGGTGCTCGCCTGGTCGGCGGGGTCGCGCAGCAGGCGGCCGAAGCCTTCCTCGCGGAGGATCTGGCCGACCCCGGTGCGGTTCAGGCCGATCCCCTCCACGGCGAGTCGGGTGCTGATCTCGTACACCGACAGGCCGTCGCGGCGCAGTTGGATGACCCGGGGGAGGGCGCGGTCTTTTTTCGGGGCGTGCTTGCGGCCGGGTTTGCCCGCAGGAGCGAACAGGGCAAGCTTCCCGGCGCGCAGGTCGCGGGCCAGCGAATTCAGCGTGGCAGGGGTGTAGCCGAACCGGCCGGCGGCCTGGTCCAAGGAGGCACCCTCGTACAGGTAGGCGCGCAGCGCTTCGTAGCGCCGCTGGTTGGGCTGGGCCGGGTGGGCGAACAGCTCCCATCCCTTGCGCTGGGTCGGTTTGGCTGCCATGGCGCTGATCTATCAGAAGTGGCCTGCTGGCCGACAGTCGCCCGGCCGCGTCAGGAGTGCCCTGGTTGGTGGTGGATCGTGCTGGTTCACTCACACCCAGAACACGATAGATCGGCCTAATCTGTCATCATTGCGACCACGTAACGATTGCCACACAGCCATGAACGGCAGCCTTATAGACCCGGCACCTATACGGCCGCCATCGTTGCAGTGGTCTTCGAACACACTGGTCAGCAGCAGATCTGTCACCTGCCGCCCCCGCTACGCATGCCAACATCGGGGCCTAAAACGCTGAGCGGAAGTCGGCGTTAGCGCCTGGTGCACCCTGCCCGGCCACAAGACCTTCGGCATGACCCTCGACATCCGGGTGGCACTACTGTCCCCAAGCACCCATCTCACCCAACCCACCGACGACTGAACTCCCATTCAGACAAGACGGCCCCTATCCAGGGGGCCGATCTTGTCCTGTCCACCGCAGCCGCAGCTACTGGCCGCCAAGCTCCGGCAGGCGGTCACGGCGCGGGGCGGTCACGTGCTCGACGTGAGCGATCCGACGGCGGTCGTAAGCGCTGTAGGTGCGCTTGTCGGAGAGGGCCCAGTCGTCATCGTCATCGGCACGGTCGGCGCGAGTGATGTGTGGGCCAAGGTGACGCGACCGTTCGCAGTCGTTACCCATGCTTTCGGCGTCCTCCGAGGGGACTCAGGGGCGGACAACCGCTGCTCTGGGCGTTGGTGCTGGCAGCAGCCCTGCCAGGTGGTAACGCGGTAACCACCGGCCGGTACCGTGGTGCGCGTTCGTGCAGGTCACCGCGCTCACCCATGGTCGTACCCCCCGGTACGACGAAAGCATGGGTGACCCCCCGACCAGCAGCAACGTCCCGCCAGCTGGTCGTCCAGGGCGGGTTTGTGGTCGACGACGGCCGCGTCCGGTGGCTCGAGCGGCGCGCCCACCAGCTCGGGTTTCCGGACCTGCGCGGCTACCTGCAGGCCCGCTGCGACGCCGGCTACAACGTGCCCGCACTCGCCCAAGAACTCGGCGTCAGCGAGTGGACCGTCACCCAGGCCCTGGCCACGCTGGGCATCACCCTGCCACCACGGCCTGAGCGGCTGGCCCGGCAGCGGCGACGGTTCGCCAAGGAGCGGATCACCAAGCGGGTGGCCGCGCTTGGCTTCACAGAGGTCCGGGCGTACCTGGAAGACCGGCTGCTCGGACGCGAGTGGCTGCTGGCCGAGGTCGCCGCGGAGCTTGCCGCGGATCGGCGCACGGTCCGGCGGCTGATGCAGCAGGCCGGCGTCACGCGGCGGCGGCGGACCGCCCGGCAGCTGGCCGCTGGCGAGCGGGGCCGGCGGGTCCAGGCGGTCTCCTGGCAGCAACGGCGGGCCGCCCGGCTGGAGGAGTTGGGCTTTGCGGACCTGGCTGGCTATGTGCAGCGCAGGTACCTGGAACAGGGATGGTCGATCAAGCGGATGCGAGCCGAGCTTGGGGTCGGCCGCAACTGGCTGGTGGCGCAGATGGCAGGGCTCGGCTTGCGGTGATGCTGCCAACCGCTCGCCCGGGCTGCCAGAGCAGGCGCCTGGAGCCAGACGGTGCGGGTTCCTACGCAGCAGCGACGCGCTGTATGAGCGATGAGCGCTTTCGCGGCGGGCAGCCAGAGGCAGGCAGGGGCAGAACGAGGTTCCGGCCCTTTCCGGCCCCTTCTCAGGTGGTGGCCGGCCCCAAAAGTAACGGCCAAGAGAAGCTGGGCACAGGCGCAGGTTCGAATCCCGTGAAAACGGTGAACGTTCACACCCGCGGGCCCGGCCGCCGGGGCCGCTCGGAGCTGTCGACGCGCGTGGGGGTCGCGGGCCGCGGCAAGCAGTTCGTGCACGACCGGCCCGGCGGCGACGGCCCAGCCGGTCACGCTCGCGCGTCGCCCTCCCACGGTTTCCCCGGTCTCGTTGGCTCCGGTCGCCCGCAGGCGAGGAGCTCGCCCGGCATGAGGTGAAAATAATCGATCGCTTCATTATTATTGGGCTCATGCCCACGCGCGTCGACAGCTCCGAGCGGCCCCGGCGGCCGGGCCGCCCACCCAAAAGCCAGGCCCGCGACACCCGCACGCTCCTCGTCGAGGCCGCGCAGGACCTGTTTGCCAGGCACGGCTTCGCGGGCACCTCGGTTCGGGCGGTGGCGCGGGCGGCCGGGCTCAGCGAGAGCGCGGTGTACGCGCACTTCGCCAGCAAGCAGGAGCTGTTCGCCGCCATCCTCGCGCCGGCTGGCCCCGGGTCGGTCCTGTCCCTGCTGGGCGCCGGCGACCTCGACGAGCTCGACCCGCCGACCTTCGTCCGCGAGCTCGCCATCCGCACGATCCAGGTGTGGGACCAGCCCCACGCCCGCCAGCTCACCAGCATCCTCACCCGCGACGGGCTGCTGACCGAGCAGGCCTCCGGCGCCAGCCTCAAGGCCGGGATCGCCCAGGTCCGCCGCACGCTCGGGGCCCGGTTCGCCGCGTGGGCGTCGGCTGGGCTGCTGGCCACCCAAGCGCCCCCGGAGCAGCTGGCCTGGGAGCTGTTCGCCCCGATCGGCTACGTCCGGCTCCTGTACCTGCACGCGGCGGCCTCGGCGCAGGAGCGGGCCGCCGGACGCGAACTGGCCCGCCGCCATGTCGACTTCTTCGTCGATGCGGTCTTCACCCGCCACGACCAATCTTGACCCTGCAAGGAGCGGCACCCATGCCGAACCCGACGAACGACCTGCGCTTCGACCAGGAGCTGGAGGAGCGTCCCCCCGGCTACCAGGGCCCCAACCTGAGCCCCCGCGGGCTGGTGCTCAAGCCCCGCCGGCTCGGCCCGGGCGTGTGGGCGCTGCTGGCCAACCTCCCCCCCAAAGACAACAGCGGCCTGCTGGTGGGCGACCACACCGCCCTGGTCGTGGACGCCGGCATCAACGGCGCGGTCGCCCACCAGCTGCAGGCCCTCGCCGGCCAGCTCACCAACCGGCCGGTCCGCTACCTGGCCAACACCACCTACCACGGCGACCACACCTTCGGCAACGCCGCCTTCCCCCCGAGGTGACGATCGTGTCGTCGGCGGCCAACAAGGCCGCCATGCGCGACCTGGAACGGGAGAAGCGCATCCGCACCGGCAACCTCTACGGCGACCTGGAGGCCCTGGTCGAGGTGACCATCTGGCGCCAACCCGCCGTCACCTTCGACCACCACCTGACGATCGACCTGGGCGGCCGGCTGGTCGAGCTGTGGCACTTCGGCCCCGGCAACGGGGCCGGCGACACCATCGTCTACGAGCCGGCCACCAGGACCGCCTGGACCGGCAACTTCCTCGGCCACGCCGGCATCAGCCCGATGCTGCTGGAGGGCGGCCCCGGGCCCTACATCGCCTCCCTGAAGGCCATGCGGGCCACCCTGGACGTCGACCAGATCGTCCCCGGCCACGGTCCTATAGGCGACGCCCAGGCCGCGATCGCCTGGATGCTTGGCTACCTGGAGCGGCTGCTGGCCACCGTCACCGAGCTGCGGGGGCGCGGGTTCAGCCTGGAAGAGACGCTGGACGCCTACCCGCTGCCGCAGGCGCCTGCCCAGACGATGCCGACCCAGCTGCCGGACATCGAGCAGCTCGGGCGGCTCAACCGGCAGATGCACCGCCTCAACGTCTTCGCCGTCTACCGCGCCCTCGAGCAGGCCCCCACCACGCAGGACCGGGCATCGTCTCGGCGGCGGTGACCGCATCGGCACCCCGCAGGAGCAGCCAGCGATGATGGAACCCGACCTGCCAGCCATCGGCATCGACTGGCTGACCGAGCGGGATCACCGCGGAAGCTCGCCCGCCACTGCCCGCCAGCGCATGGATTGGTGCCGCTCACCTTCTGGAACTGGACGGCCCTGCTGGGTCGTGTTCAGGTTTGTGCCCTGTAGCGTCCTGGCGGCGGCGGGCGCGTTCCATCAGCCCCGCATCGCCAACTTCGTGCTGTGGTGCTGCACGCTCGGCACCGGCCTGCTCAGCGCGATCGCCCACTTCGCGTTCCCCAATCCCGTCATCGCTCCGATTCACACCGGGGGTGACGACATCCCAACCCCCAGTCGCGATGCTCGCCTCATGGGAACCACAGGCAACGATCTCATTTGCGGCCTCGACCGCGAGGACGAGATGGAGGCGGTGGGGAGTGCCCAGGCCGCGCGTGGGTGACCCAGTGCCACCCCCCGTCTACCGCATCCAGGTCGCGGGCCGCCTGCCCGATGGCGTCGCGGCCGAGTTCCCGGGCATGACGATCCAGGTCGGACCTCGATCGACCACCCTGACGGGGCCGTGGCGGACACGGCAGCCCCTCAACGGCATCGTCGCCCGGGTCGAAGCGCTGGGCCTGGCGTTGGAAGCGCTGCAACCTGACCCCGACCAGGCGCCCCCAGACGGGCGCTGACCCATCCGAGGAGGTCGTGACATGGTCGCCCTGCCCTGGAGCACCTTCCAGGCCTTGGACGCCGACCCCTATCGTCTTTGCGGCACCAGTCCACAGCCTGAGACGGACATCGTGGCCGGCGATGAACCGCACTGGCTGCAGGAGCAACGCCACGGCGGGCTGTGTTGCTGTCGAAAGGTGTCGCCATGAGCAAGGTGCGGCGGCAAACCGTCGATCTCACAGGCCATCCCGACCTGGTGGTGGTCTACCTGGGGATGCAGGTCAAGACCCTACGGGGCGTGAAGACGGTGGCGGGCTTCGGCCCCAAGATCCGGCAGGCGGTCCAGCCCAAGCCGGACGGGCTGCTGTTCCATCAGCTGTTTGTGTTCGGGCTGCTCCCCCTCCACATGGGCATCCGCCAGTACTGGCGCGACTTCGACGCGCTGGAGCGATGGGTCCGCTCGGAGCCGCACCGCACCTGGTGGCGGGACCTGCTGCGCGGCGGCAGCGGGACCGCCTTTTGGCACGAAACCTACTTCATGCGCGGTGGCATGGAGTCGATCTTTTTGGACATGG
>WNGL01001753.1_pt1 | contig 26550 bp, 25 predicted proteins | sample 5400591 | NCBI WGS metagenome assembly WNGL01 (sample SAMN13153377, study PRJNA577476) | soil metagenome | isolation source: 80 cm soil or saprolite under Garry oak tree replicate 1 | place: USA:California | collected 2016-06-15 | reverse complement strand
AACCCCGGTGGGGCGGAGGGCGGCGGTGTCACGCTGGCCCTCGAGGGGCGACCGACAACGGCCGTCACCCCCACCCTCACCGAGACTTCAACGAGACCACGGTCCCTTGCTCATGTGGGGGAGCGTGGACCAATGACCAAGAAAAAGCGGCGGCGTCCCGGGCAGACTCCGGGGAGGAGACCAGCGGGCGGATCGTCGGGCCGGACCCAGCCCCTTCGCGCCCAGCCGGCTCGACCCCGGCCCCAGCCGCTCGCGGAGGGAGAGGTGGACCTGGCCGAGGCCGGAGTCAGCGGCGACCAGGCGGCCGACCAGACGGCGGACCGAACCGCCGATGGGGGGTCCCTCGTTCCCGCGGACGAGGTTCCCGCCCGCCCGACCTCGCGCGGGACGTCCGGGACCGCGCGGACACGCACGTCCGCGAGCCGTACCGGTGCGTCCAGGACCCGGCCGGCGGCGGGGACAAGGACGGCCCGGACGGGGACGACTCGGCGGTCCGACGCGCCACCCGGCCTGTTCGGGTTCCTGCGGGCCGCCTCGCCCTACCCCCGCCTGGGAGCAACCCTCGGCCGCGGCTTCGTCGCGGTGCTGGGGGCGCCGGTGCTGGTAGTCCTGCCCCTCCTACTCGCGCTGGCCATGTGGCTCGGCCTGGTGGCCTCGGGGCTCGACCACGTCCCCCAGGGCATGATCGACCTGCTGTCGATGCCGCCCATCAGCTCGTTCTTCGACCTGAACATCGTGGTCAACATCTTCGGGCTGACTACCGGGACCATCCTGTTCACCCTCGGGCTCACGGTGGTCCGCTCGGTGATCTGGGCGGTGCTGGTGGGTCTGGTGGTCGAGTCCCTGGACACCGGCCGGGCCAGCATGGACGGCGCCCGGCGGGGCCTGCGCGCGGCGCCAGCCGTGCTGGGGATCCTGCTCACGAACGTGGCCGTCATCTTCCTGTCCCAGATCCTGCGGTTCGTCCTGGGCGCATCCATCGGAAGCCTCGCGTTCTTCGGAGGCCTGGTGGGCGGGCTGTACTTCCTGGCGTTCGCGCCGGTGATCGCGGTGCGCGAGGGCGTCCGGGCACGCCAGGCCATGGGCATCTCGGCCCGGGCGGCACGCCTGCCGGGGCCCCGCCACCTGGGGATGATCTTCCTGTACTTCTCGGCGGCCTTCTTCGCGTTCCTACCGGCAGGGCGGGCCTTCTCCGCCAATCCGTCGCTGACCCTGTGGGTGATGGTGCTGGCGGGGACGCTCGCCCACTTGGTGTTCATGGCCGGGTTCGCCCACCGCTACGTGGTGGTGAAGGACGAGATCCCCCCGCCGACGCCGCGGGCAGCGCGGACCCGCCGGCGCTTGCTCTAGCGGCTCCCAGGGGGCCGGCCCGTTGCGTTCTCCCTGCTAGACTGAGGTTCCGGCCGAGACGACCGCCCAGCGGCGTCCGGCCGAATACACACGACCGGGGACCGGTCTCGAGGTCCCGCCCTCCGTCACGCGACGGGTGCGGCGGGTCGAGCCGGGTGGAACCGGCGGAGGACGAACCGAAGGGAGGCGTCACATGCCTGTCGCCACGCGGCGGGAGCTGCTCGAGGCCGGCGTGCACTTCGGCCATCAGACCAGGCGGTGGAACCCCAAGATGGGCCGCTACCTGTTCGGCGAGCGGTCCGGCATCTACATCATCGACCTCGAGAAGACCCTGTCCGGGCTCCAGGAGACCTACGAGTTCGTCCGCGAGCTGGGCCGTCGCGAGGGGATCGTGCTGTTCGTGGGCACGAAGAAGCAGGCCCAGGACGTGGTGGCCGAGCAGGCTCACCGCGTGGGGATGCCGTTCGTCAACACCCGCTGGCTGGGCGGGATGCTCACCAACTTCCAGACCATCTCCCGGCGGCTGGCCCGCCTGCGCGAGCTGCGCGAGATGGAGCGCTCGGGCGCGTTCGAGTTCCTCCCGAAGAAGGAGGTGCTTCGGCTGCGCCACGAGAAGGAGAAGCTCGAGCGGAACCTGGGAGGGATCCAGGACCTGGAACGCCTCCCGGACGCGATCTTCGTGATCGACACCAAGAAGGAGCACATCGCGGTGACCGAGGCCCGCAAGCTGGGACTCCCGGTGATCGCGATCGTGGACACCAACTGCGACCCGGACGAGGTCGACTACATCATCCCCGGGAACGACGACGCCATCCGGGCGGTCTCGCTGATCTCGCGGGTGGTCGCGGACGCCCTGGAGGACGGCCGGAGCGAGGGATGGCAGGAGTTCGCGGCGCGAACGGCCGGCTCGCCGGACGGTTCACGCGACGGCGGTTCGCCCTCCCCGACGCCCCAGGGTGCGGCTCCCGCCGGCGAGGAGGCGAGCGCGCCCGAGGCGGCGGCAGCGACCCCCGCCGCATCCGCGGCAGCGACCCCAGCCGCATCCGCGGCAGCGACCGCGGCCAGTTCCACGGCGCCGGCCGAGGATTCCGGCTCCGAGATCGAGCCCGAGAGCGCGCCGGCCGGATCGAGCGCGGAGCCCGAGGCGGTGGCGCCGGACGCCTGAGCGCCACACCCACGGGACGGGGCGAGAGCCCCCATGGCCTGTGGGACAATCGGCGTCGAGCGGGCGGAGCCGACAGGCCTCTCCCGCGACGAACACCCAACAGCATTCGGGCACCACATGAGCGGCAGAAGAGAAGTGAGGACATGAGCGACGAACCGAAGATCAGCGCGGAGCAGGTGAAGGCCCTCCGGGACGCCACCGGCGCCGGCATGATGGACTGCAAGCGGGCCCTCCAGGAGTCGGCGGGCGACGTGGCCAAGGCCACCGAGTGGCTTCGCCTGAAGGGCCTGGACTCCGCGAAGAAGCGCGCCGGCCGAAGCGCGGCCGAGGGCGTCATCGACAGCTACATCCACTTCAACGCCCGCGTGGGCGTCCTGGTGGAGGTGAACTGCGAGACCGACTTCGTTGCCAACACCGCCGAGTTCCGGCAGCTGGCCCGCGACGTGGCCCTGCACGTCGCCAGCGCCCGGCCCCGGTGGCTGACCCGCGACGAGGTGCCCCAGCAGGTGCTGGACGCCGAGCGGCGGGTGTACGAGGGCCAGGCCCGGGAGCAGGGCAAGCCGGAGAACGTCGTCGAGCGGATGGTCACCGGCAAGCTGGAGGGCTTCTTCAAGGACAACGTGCTGGTCGACCAGCCGTTCGTGAAGGATACCGACAGGACGGTGGGCGAGCTGGTCGAGGAGGCATCCGGCAAGCTCGGGGAGAAGGTCGCCGTCCGCAGGTTCGCCCGGTTCCAGCTGGGCGAGGACCTCGAGTAGCGAAGGGACGATCCGATGCGGGAACAGAGCGTGAGCGAGCCGACGGACGAGGCCCGCTCACTTCGCGTGCCCTCCGCCGATCCGCTGGAGGAGGGCACGGCGCTCGACGTCCCCGCGTACCGCCGGGTCCTGCTGAAGGTCTCCGGCGATGCCTTCTCACCGCCCGATCGCTCCTACGGGATCTCCCCCGAGGCCACGGGCCTGCTGGCCCGGCAGCTCCAGGAGGTCGGCAGGCTGGGGGTGGAGGTGGCCGTGGTGGTGGGCGGCGGGAACATCTGGCGGGGCCGCGACGCGCCCGGCATCGACCGGTCCCGCGCGGACTACATGGGCATGCTGGCCACCGTCATGAACGCGCTGGCGCTGCAGGACGCCCTGGAGAAGCTGGGCGTGGTGACCCGGGTCCAGACCGCCATCCACATGGCCCAGATCGCGGAGCCCTACATCCCGCTGCGGGCCATCCGGCACCTGGAGAAGGGCCGCACCGTCATCTTCGCCGCGGGGATCGGCGCCCCCTACTTCTCCACCGACACCACCGCCGCGCAGCGGGCCCTGGAGATCAAGGCGGAAGCAATCCTGAAGGGCACCAAGGTGGACGGGGTGTACGACGCCGACCCCAACCGTGAGCCCGGCGCCCACCGGTTCGAGAGCATCGGCTACACGGAGTTCCTGACCCGGGGCCTCCAGGTGATGGACGCTACGGCCATCTCCCTGTGCCGGGAGAACGGCCTGCCCATCATCGTCTTCAATTTCCGCACGGCCGGCAACATCAAGCGGGTGCTGCTGGGGGAGCGGGTGGGGACGGTGGTGAACGCGGGGATGCCGGCATGACCGTTGACTCGGCGCTCGAGGACTCGCGCAAGAAGATGACGGGCGCCGTGTCCGTCCTGAAGGAGGAGCTCACGGCGGTCCGGACCGGCCGGGCCTCACCCGCCATCCTGTCCCGGATCACGTTCGACTACCACGGCACGGCGCTGCCCATCAAGGACATGGCGTCGATGTCGGTGCCCGAACCACGGCTGCTGGTCATCCAGCCCTTCGATCGGAACGCCATCGGGGCCATGGAGAAGGCCATCCAGTCGTCCGACCTGGGCCTGCAGCCCTCCAACGACGGGAACGTGATCCGGCTGGCCTTCCCGCCGCTGACCGAGGAGCGCCGTCGCGACCTCATCAAGGTGGTCCGGGAACGCACGGAGGAAGCCCGGGTGGCCGTCCGCAACGTGCGCCGGCACCACAAAGAGGAGCTGGAAAGGCTTGAGTGGGAGCACGCGATCTCGGAAGATGAGCTGCGGCGGGCGGAGAAAGAGCTCCAGAAGCTGACGGACCAGTTCGTGAGCGAGGTGGACGAGATCCTCGCGCACAAGGAGAAGGAGCTGATGGAGGTCTAGTGCCTGACGACACCGAGGGGCGCGATCGCAAGACCGACGAGCTGTTCGAGGACCTCGACAAGTTCTTCGCCCCCATTCGCGACGTCGACTGGCCCGACGAGGGCGAGGAGGACACCCCACCCGGAGCCGAGGAGCCCGGGGGGCCGGAGCACGAGCGTCCCGGCGACGTGACCGCTCCGGCCGAGACGGTCCAGGCCGAGACGGTGCAGGCCGAGACGGTGCAGGCCGAGACGGTGCAGGCCGAGACCCGGGAGTCCGAGCGGCCGGCGCAGGTCGAGCAGCCCACCTTCGCCGAGTCCGCCCAAGCCGAGCAGCCCGCTCCCGCGGAGCCGGACGCGGAGGCTCAGGTGGAACCGCGAGCGGAGGACCAGCCCGGGAGGGAGGAGCCCGTGCCCGACCCCGACCACAGCCAGTACCTCGGCCAGCCCACCCAGGAGATGTCGGTGGAGGACTGGGACGACCTCCGGGCGCGGTTCGGCCCGGACCAGCCCCTCGACGTGGAGCAGGGCCCGCAGGGGGAAGGGGAGCCGGAGCCGTACTCCTTCCTCGACCAGTTCCTGCCACCCCCCGAGGAAGAGGAGGCGTCTGCGGGTCCGGCGGCTGCGGTCCCCGGACCCGACCCGCTCACCCCGGAGCCCGCCGCCCCGTTCGCGGCCGGCGGGGACGCCGACGTCGCCCCCGACGATGAGCCCGAATCCGGGCAGCCCCCCATCACCATCGACGACCTGCGCAAGGCCCCGGACGAGTACCGTGACCTCCCCCCACCCCTGGACGAGGGGGAGCCGCCCGCCGAGGAGCGTGGCCAGGAACCCGCCGGGGAGCCTGCCGGCGTGGCCGCCGGGCCCATGGGGGGGGAGGAGCCACCTCCCGGCGCCCTGGAGGCCGCGGCGGAGCACTTCGCCGAGTCCATCCGCCAGTCCGGCGAGCTGCCGGTAATCGAGCCGGAGCCCTCCGAGCCCGCCGCCAGCGTCTCGTCGGGGGACGACCTGCTGGGCGACCTGGACCAGGAGCCCCGCGAGCCCAGGACCATCCGCGTGGGGGTCTCGGACACCGTGGGGCCGAGCTGGCAGGAGCCGACGTCGGAGGAGGTGCTGGGTGAGGGCGAGGCCGAAGCCGCCCGGGGCGGCCGCAACATCCCGCTGGCGTTCCTGTCCGGTGTGATCCTTGCCGTGATCGGCGTGGGGTCCATCGCCATCAGCAAGGCGGCGTTCGCCGTGGTGGCCACCATCGTGGTCCTGCTGGCACAGCTGGAGCTGTACACGGCGCTGCGACGCCGCGGCTACCAGCCGGCCATCCCGGTCGGCCTGGTGATGGGCGCCCTGACCATGGCCGGCGCCTACCTGAAGGGCGAAGGCGCCCTGCTGGCCATGGCCGCGCTGGCGGTGGTGTTCACGTTCCTGTGGTACATGGCCACGCCCGCGTCGCAGCGCAGGAACGTGCTGGCCAACGTGGGCATGACCCTGTTCCCGTACTTCTACGTGGCCTTCCTCGCGGGGTACGTCGTGATCATCCTGGCCCTCAGCAAGGCGCTGGTGCTGTCGGTGCTCGGCCTGGCCGTCGGCTACGACGTCGCCGCATTCGCCATCGGCAGCCTGTGGGGCAGCCGGCCGCTCGCACCCTCGATCAGCCCCCGGAAGTCCTGGGAGGGCGCCATCGGGGCGACCCTGGTGCTGCTGCTGGTGTCCGTGGCCGTGCTGGCCTCGATCGACCCGATCTCCACCGTGGGGCGGGCGGTCGGCCTGGCCGTAGTGGCCTCGGTGTTCGCGCCGATCGGCGACCTCGCCGAGTCGCTGCTGAAGCGCGACCTGGGGGTCAAGGACATCGGGACGATCATGCCGGGCCACGGAGGGGCTCTGGACCGGATCGACTCGATCCTGTTCGTGGCCCCCGCGGCGTTCTACTTCATCAGCATCGTCTTCTTCTAGTTCAATTGGGGAGGGGCGTCCCCTCCCCAACCCCCACCCCGGCGCGGACCGGGGGCCCGGAATCCGCCCAGGACGTAACAAAACCGGTACGAACGGTTGCCTCGAAACGCCGATTCGCGGGGTAACCTGAATGGCGATGCGCTCGCTCGCCATTCTCGGCTCCACCGGCTCGATCGGGACGCAGGCGCTGGACGTGGTCCGACGCAACCCCGACCGGTTCCGGGTGGTGGGCCTGTCGGCCGGTTCCAGCCACGAGCTGCTGGTCGGGCAGATCCGGGAGTTCATGCCCCCGCTGGTGGCGGTGGCCGACGAGACGGCCGCGGCCGAGCTGAAGGCGAAGCTCTCCGGTCTGCGTGCTGTCCAGATCCTGTCCGGACCCGACGCGGCCCGGACCCTGGCCCGGGAGTGCGAGGCCGACATGGTGCTGAACGCCATGGTCGGCGCGGTGGGCCTGTCCGCCACCCTGGCCGCCCTCCAGTCGGGGAAGATGCTGGCCCTGGCCAACAAGGAGTCCCTGATCGTGGGGGGCGAGCTGGTCATGGACCTGGTGAAGGGGGAGCCCGAGCGGCTGATCCCGGTGGACTCCGAGCACGCCGCGCTGGCCCAGTGCCTGCGGGGCGAGCGGCGGGAGGACCTCAAGCGGGTCGTCATCACGGGTTCGGGAGGCCCCTTCCGGGGATGGAGCCGCGACGACCTGGCCAAGGCCTCGGTGAAGGAGGCCCTGGCCCACCCCACGTGGAGCATGGGCCCCAAGATCACCATCGACTCCGCCACCCTCATGAACAAGGGCCTGGAGGTCATCGAGGCCCATTACCTGTTCGACCTGCCCTACTCGGCCATCGACGTGGTGATCCACCCACAGAGCGTGGTCCACGGCATCGCGGAGTTCCGCGACGGCAGCATGATCGCCCAGCTCAGCGTGCCGGACATGCGCTTGCCCATCCAGCTGGCCCTGGCCTGGCCGGAGCGCCTGCCCACCGGTGTGGAGCCGTTCCGCCTGGCCGACCCCTCCAAGCCCACCCGACTGGCGTTCGAGCCGGTGGACCGGGAGACCTTCCCCGCCCTGGACCTGGCCTACCGCGTGGGCCGTCTGGGCAGCACGTTCCCCGCCGTGATGAACGCCGCGAACGAGGTGGCGGTGATGGCGTTCCTGGACGGCAAGATCCCGCTGACTCGCGTCAGCGAGGTGGCGGCGGTGGTGGTGGAGGAGCACGAGCCGGCCGCCGTGGTCTCGGTGGTCAGCCTGGACCGGGCGGACGCCTGGGCCCGCCAGCGTGCCGCCGAGGTGGCCGCGGAGCGCTGAGCGGGGACCGCTGATGTCGGGAAGCGTGGGCATCGTCGTCTTCGTCGTCGCCATCCTGGTGGTGATCCTGGTCCATGAGGGCGCCCACTTCGCGGTGGCCAAGCTGTTCCGGATCAAGGTGGAGGAGTTCTTCATCGGGTTCGGGCCCAGGCTGTGGTCGTTCCGGCGAGGCGAGACGGAGTACGGGATCAAGGCCATCCCCGCCGGCGGCTACGTCCGCATCGCGGGGATGAACCCGTACGAGGAGCCGACCCCCGAGGAGTATCCCCGGACGTTCGGGGCCAAGCCCATCTGGCAGCGGGCCCTGGTCATCGTCGCCGGGCCCGCCACGCACTTCGTCATCGCCCTGTTCGTGCTGGCCATCTTCCTGATGGCCGTGGGCAAGCCCACCCCGTACCCGCAGATCGGGACCGTCGACGCCAAGCTGGGGTCGGTCGCCTCGCCGGCGGCCGCGGCCGGCCTCCAGCCCGGGGACGTGATCGTGCGGGTCGACGGGATCGACCGTCCCACCAGCGATCAGCTGGTCCGGTACACACGCGGTCACGTCGGGCAGCCGGTGGCCATGGTGGTGCAGCGCGGCGACCAGCGCATCACCGTGCAGGTGACGCCGGTGCTGGCCAAGGTCGGGAAGCAGCAGATCGGCCGGATCGGCGTGGAGCTCGTCCCCACCCGCGATCACCTCGGCCCCGTGAGCGCGATCGGCCAGGCCGGCGTGGGGGTCGGGCAGCTCACCACGCAGGTGGTGAAGAGCCTGGGGCGCGTGTTCGGCCCGGAAGGCATCGGGCGCATCTTCGACCTGCTGTTCGGCGGGGCCCAGCGCCAGCCCACCGACGTGACCAGCGTGGTGGGGGTGGCCCGGGCGGCCGGCCAGGCCCCGCCCGGCGAGTTCTGGGAGATCTTCCTGACCCTGCTGGCGGGCATCAACGTGTTCGTCGGCGTGCTGAACCTGATCCCGCTGCCCCCGTTCGACGGGGGCCACCTGGCGGTGCTGGGGGTGGAGAAGGTTCGGGGCAAGAAGGTGGACATGCGCAAGCTGGTCCCGCTCACGGCGGCCGTGGCCGCCTTCCTGGTGCTGTTCATGGTGAGTGTTCTGTACCTGGACATCTTCAAGCCGCTGCCGAACCTGTTCCGCTAGGAACTGGGGAGGGGCGGCCCCTCCCCAACCCCCACCCCGACGTTCGCGCCGTCCGCCGGGTGCGCCCGCCGGCACACGATCTCCACATCTCGTTCGCTTGAGCCGAAAGCCCCGGGGCTACGATCAGTACCGATGTGACCGAGCGAACCGTGCTGGTGGTGGAGGACGAGGAAGCCATCGCCGAGGCCGTCCGGGCCCGGCTGCTGTCCGAGGGCTACCGGGTGGTGGTGGCGTCCGACGGCCCGCAGGGCATCGAGGCCAGCCGGCGGGAGCGGCCCGACCTGGTGGTCCTGGACCTCATGCTCCCCGGGATGGACGGCCTGGAGGTGTGCCAGGAGATCCAGCGCGACGAGTGGGTCCCCGTGCTGATGCTGACCGCCCGGACGGAGGAGGCCGACAAGGTGGCCGGGTTCGCGGTCGGCGCGGACGACTACCTGACCAAGCCGTTCAGCATGCGCGAGCTGATGGTGCGGATCCGGGCCATCCTCCGGCGGAAGGAGCGCATGCAGCAGCCCGCCGGACACGAGGCCATCTCCCGGGGCGAGCTGCTGATCGACCCGGCCCGCCGCCGGGTCACCGTGGGCGGCGAGGAGGTCGGCCTCACCCCCCTCGAGTTCGAGATCCTGTACGCGCTGGCCCGTGATCCCGGCGTGGTGTTCACCCGCGAGCAGCTCATGGAACGCGTCTGGGGGTACCGAGACTTCGCGGGGGGGCGGGTGGTGGACTCCCACGTCGCCCGGATCCGCCGGAAGCTGGGGGAGGACGGCGCCGAGCCGCGGTTCATCCGCACGGTCCACGGTGTCGGCTACGCGCTGAAGGGTTCCTCGTCGTGAGCGAGCGGCGCCCCCGGCCCCTGCGGCCCCTGGACCGGCTCCCCAGCATCCGGGCCAAGCTCGGCCTGGTCATCGTGTTCGCGGTCGGCATGACGGTGCTGCTCGTGTACCTGCTGCTGGGATACGCGCTGCGGAACACCTCCCACGACACCGAGCGGCTCCAGCTGCTCCACACCGCCCGGCTGGCGGCGGACTCCCGTCTGACGTCCGTTCCGGACGGGGTGACCGTGTCGTTCCTTGCGGCGAACGACCATCGCTTCTACTGGAGCCGCCCGCCGGTCACGCCCCCGCGGTACCTCGACGGGCAGGTCCACGAGGGGACCAGCCGCGGGCTCGACTACGTGGCGGTTCCCGTGGTCAAGCACGGCAAGCTGATCGGCACCGCCTACGCGCTCCGGTCGTCCCCCGGCCAGGGCCTGTTCGGACGGATCGGCGAGACCTTCGGGTTCCTGCGCCGCCTGTGGTGGCAGCTGCTGGCCGGCGGGGCGCTGGCCGCCGGCATCGCGCTGCTCCTGGCCCGCCTGCTGGCCATCGGCATGACCAGTCCCCTGCGCGACATGGCCCGGGCCGCCGGACAGATGGCCCAGGGCGAGTACGGGGTGCGGGTGGACTCGGACTCCCGGGACGAGGTGGGACAGCTGGCCCGGGCGTTCAACCGGATGAGCGCCGACCTGGAGCAGGTGGAACGGCTCCGCCGGGACCTGGTGGCCAACGTCTCCCACGAGCTGAAGACGCCCATCTCGGCCCTGCGCGCCCACCTGGAGAACCTGCTGGACGGGGTGGAGGAGCCCGACCGGGCCACCATCCAGATCATGCTCCAGCAGTCCGAGCGCCTGTCGCGGCTGGCGGAGCAGCTGCTCGACCTGTCCCGCCTGGAGTCCGGGGACATCCCCATGGAACGCCGGGCCGTGGCGCTGCAGCCGCTCGCGGCTGAGGTTGCGTCGGAAGTTGGGGTGGCGCGTGGCGCGGCGGTCCGGATCGACGTGGCCGTGCCGGAGGCCCTCCCGCCGCTGTGGGCGGACCGCGAACGGGTGCACCAGGTGCTGTTCAACTTGCTCGACAACGCCGTGCGCTTCACCCCGCCGGACGGCGTGGTGACGGTATCCGCACGCCGGCGGGGCGACCGGTGCGAGGTGTCCGTGGCGGACACCGGGCCGGGCATCCCCCCCGAGCACCTCCCACTGCTGTTCGAGCGGTTCTACCGGGTGGACCCGGCCCGGTCCCGAGGCGACGGCGGGACCGGCATCGGGCTGGCCATCGCCCGCTCGGTGGTGGAGGCGCACGGCGGCCGGATCTGGGCGGAGAGCGAGGTGGGCACGGGCAGCGTGTTCCGCTTCGAGCTGCCGCTGGCCCCGCCGGATTCGGGCGGTGAGCCGGGCGATGAGGCGCCCCGGCCCGCTCCCGAGCGCGTCATGCAGACGACCACAGGAGGAACGACGTGAAGTCCGAGACCACGACCATCGACGTGCAGCCCGCGGAGCGGTTCGCCTACCACGACCTCACGGACGACCTCCGCCGGGCCGTCAAGGACTCCGGGATCACCGACGGGATGGCCGTGGCGTTCTGCCCCCACACGACCTGCGCGCTGCTCATCAACGAGTGGGACGACGGGGCCATGCAGGACTTCCGGGCGCGCCTGGAGCACCTGGTCCCGGACGACGTCTACTACGCGCACGACGACCTGGAGCGTCGGACCCAGAACCTGGCCGAGCCGCACGAGCGCCAGAACGGGCACGCCCACGTCAAGCAGATGCTCCTGACGGCCACCTCCCACGCCATCCCGGTGGGGGCGGGCGAGCCGCTCCTGGGCCGGTGGCAGCGCCTGCTCCTGGTGGAGCTGGACGAGCCGCACGAGCGGCAGGTCCTGTTCCACATCTTCGGGGAGTAGGCTCGCCGTCATTCCGTCCTGGCGGAGGGGGTGGTCCATCGTGTCCGATGCGCCCGACGATGCGGGAACAAGCGCGAAACAGGGCAGCCCCTCTGGCGGAGCCCTGCCTGCGGATGTCTACGCCCAGATCTGCACCAACATTCGAGCGACGGACGACATCAGCTTCAAGCTGCTGGGGTTCGTCCCGGTGGTGTCAGGGGCGGCCATCGCGTTCCTGGTCGGGAGCAAGACCGCGAATTTCGCCCTCGTCACGTTCGTCTCGCTGTTCGCCGCCATCGTCACGCTGGGATTCTTCCGATGGGAACTTCGAAACGTCCAAACCTGCCGCTGGCTGCGACGCCTGGCAGAGGGGATGGACCATCGGGTGCAGCCCAACCCACCGACGTTCCTGTGGCTGCCGATCGGCAAGAAAGAGGCCGAGACGATGGTGTATTGGTCCACCATCGCCGCCTGGCTTGTTCTTCCAGGGGTGCTGTCCAAGCGCTGGACCGAGGGGCTTGTCCGCACTGCGGTCCAGATCCTGGCTTTCCTCGCGGCCGCCCTGCTCCTGTCACGTCTCGCTGAAAGGGCTCGACGAGATCCGAAGAAGAAGAACGAGCCCCCCGAAACAGGTGCGGACGCTGCGGTGCCCGCCACGACCCAGCGCTGAGATACTGGATTGGTGATGCCCGAACAACGCAGGAAGTCCCGGCAGATCCGCGTGGGATGGGTGGACGTGGGCGGCGACGCGCCAGTCCGCATCCAGTCCATGACCACCACCAAGACCGCCGACGTGAACGCCACCCTCCAGCAGATGGCCTCGCTGGTGGCGGCCGGCGTGGACATCGTGCGGGTGGCCGTTCCGCACTGGGAGGACGCCGAGGCGCTGAAGACGATCGCCGAGCACGCCACCGTCCCGGTGGTGGCGGACATCCATTTCCAGTGGAAGTACGCCATGGCCGCGCTCGAGGCCGGCATCCACGGCCTCCGGATCAATCCGGGCAACATCAAGTACCAGGACAAGGTCCGCCTGATCGCACAGGAGGCCAAGGCGCGTGGGGTGCCCATCCGCATCGGCGTGAACGCCGGGTCGCTGGAGAAGGATCTCCTGGCGAAATACGGGCGGCCTTCGGCCGAGGCCCTTGTGGAGTCCGCGCTGGACGAGGCCCGGATCCTGGAGGACGAGGACTTCACCGACATCAAGATCTCGGTGAAGCACTCCAACCCGAAGGAGATGATCCAGGCCTACCGGATGCTCGCGGAGCAGTGCGACTACCCGCTGCACCTCGGGGTCACCGAGGCCGGGCCCATGCCCGCGGGAGGGATCAAGTCCGCCGTCGGCATCGGCACCCTGCTGGCCGAGGGGATCGGCGACACCATTCGGGTCTCCCTCACCGACGACCCCGTCGAGGAGGTCAAGGTCGGGAACTGGATCCTCCAGTCGCTCGGCCTGCGCAAGCGGGGCCTGGACCTGGTGGCCTGTCCCTCCTGCGGCCGGGCCGAGGTGAACGTGCTGGAGTTGACCCGAAAGGTGAACGAGGCGCTGGAGGCCCGCAAGCTGAAGGCCCCCATCCGCGTGGCCGTGATGGGGTGCGTGGTGAACGGGCCCGGCGAGGCCCGGGAGGCCGACCTCGGCATCGCCGCCGGGAACGGCTACGGCCAGCTCATCGTGAACGGCGAGGTCCGGGCCAACCGCATCCCGGAAGCCGAGATCGTGGACGTGCTGGTGGCCGAGGCTGAGAAGATGGCCGCCGAACGGGCCCTCGAGTCGGCCGAGGCCGGCGCCGAGTAGCGCCGAGCACCGCATGCCGCAAACCGTCCTGGAGACCGAGCGGCTGACGCTCCGCGAGCTGGAGCCAGGCGACGTCGACGCCCTGTCCGAGGTCCTGAGCGACCCCTGGACCATGCGGTACTACCCCCACCCGTTCTCCCGGGATGACGTGGTGGCGTGGATCGAGCGGGGACTGGCGTCCTATCAGGCCAACGGGTTCTGGCTGTGGGCGGTGGTGATGAAGGAGACCGACGAGCTGGTCGGCGACACTGGGCTCACCCTCCAGAGCGTCGACGGTGAGGCACTGGTGGAGGTCGGCTGGCACATCCACCGGCGTCTCCAGCGACAGGGCCTGGCCACCGAAGCGGGGCGGGCGTCTGTCGACCACGGGTTCGGCACGCTCGGCCTGGGCCGGATCATCTCCCTGATCCGGCCCGAGAACGTCCCGTCCTGGCGCGTGGCGGAGAAGCTCGGCATGCACGTGTGGAAGGAGACCGACCGGGCGCACTTCCGCCACCGCGTGTACCTACTGGAGCGCGAGGAGTGGGCGTCGACCCGTGTCGAGGGCCGGCCCGGCGTGGTTTGATCCCTCCCGCCATGCGGTGCGCCAACTGCGGGTTCGACAACCCCGAGGGCTTCCGGTTCTGCGGCTCGTGCGGGCAGTCGCTGGTCCTGGCCTGTCCCAACTGCGGCGCCGAGGTCCCCCCGGGGATGCGGTTCTGCGGCTCCTGCGGACACGCCATGGGCGAGGTGGACGCCCCCGCCGTGCCGGCGCAGATGCCCAGCGAACGCCGGCCGGTGACCATCCTGTTCGCCGACCTTGTAGGGTTCTCCACGCTCGCCGAGCACCTCGACCCCGAGGAGCTTCGAGCCCTCATGACGGAGACCTTCGCGGACCTGACCCGGGAGGTCGAGGAGCGTGGCGGCGTTGTAGAGAAGTTCATCGGCGACGCCGTGATGGCCGTGTTCGGCGCCCCCACCGCCCACGAGGACGACCCGGACCGGGCGGTCGAGGCTGCGGTGGAGATGCTCGACGCCGTCCGCCGGCGCTCGGAGCGCACCCCGACCCCGCTGCGCCTGCGGATCGGGATCAACAGCGGGCTGGTGGTCTCGGGCCAGGTCGGCGACGGCTCCCAGACGGGGGTGATGGGGGACGCGGTGAACGTGGCGGCCCGCCTCCAGCAGGTGGCGGACCCCGGCGAGATCACCGTGTCCGAGTCGGTGTGGCGCCGGGTCCGTGACGGCTACGACGGCCAGCGGATCGGCGCGCTGGAGGTGAAGGGCCGCGACCAGGCCGTCGAGGCCTATCGCGTGGTGGGACCCCGGGGCCGGTCGGCCCGGCGACAGGCCCCCTTCGTGGGGCGGCGCGAGGAGCTCTCCCTGCTCGACCTGCTGTGGTCCTCGGCGATGAAGGGCAACACGCACGTGGTCTCGCTGATCGGGGACCCCGGCGTGGGGAAGTCCCGCTTGCTGTCGGAGTTCCCGGCCCGGGAAGGGGCCCTGGACGTGCGGATCGCCTGCGGCGGGGAACGCGCCTTCGGACCGTTCCTGGACCTGTTGGAGCGGATCCTGGGCGGGACCCCGGACGACCTGGATGACCTGAAGCGGCGGGCCGCGGACCTCGGCGTTGACGAGGAGACGGCCATGCTGGTGTCCACCCTGCTGGGCCTGGGCGGCGCCCCGCCCGCCGTCCGAATGGCGGACGAGCAGAAGAAGCGCCAGGTCTTCGCCGGCGTGTGGCAGCTGCTGCTGGGGGCCGCGGCGGGCCGGCCGGTGTTCATCCTCCTGGACGACGTGCATTGGGCGGACAAGTCCTCGCTCGACCTCCTGGGGTTCCTGCTTGAACGGCTGGGCGGGGCGCCGCTCATGCTGGTGCTGGCCTACCGTCCCGGCTTCGAGCAGGTCGAACGGACCGCGCTGCGGGCCAGCCACACCGGGATCCGCCTGGACCTGCTGTCAGCCGACGAGAGCGTGGCCCTGGCCCGCGGGTTCCTGGGGGTCCACGAGCTCCCCGAGGACCTGGAACGGCTGGTCGCTACCCGGGCCGAGGGCAACCCATTCTTCATCGAGGAGCTGCTCCAAGTCCTGCTGGAGCTGGGGTCCCTGGCCGTGGTGGACGGGACCGCGGTGCTGGCCAAAGTGGAGGTGGAGATCCCCGAAACGGTCCAGGGGACCATCCTGGCCCGGGTGGACCGGCTGGGGGCCCGGGAACGAGACGTGCTGCACCAGGCCGCGGTGATCGGGCGCTCGTTCCGGACCGAGATGATCGAAGCTGTCGTCGGGGAAGGCGAGCTCGGGTCCGTGCTGGAGGAGTTGGCTCGATCGCAGCTGCTGGTGTCCCAGGGCCCGGATCAGTGGGCCTTCAAGCATGCGCTGATCCAGGAGGTGGTGTACGAGACGCTGCTGCTCCGCCAGCGACGGGACCTGCACCGGCGGGTGGCCGAGGCGTTGGAGGCGAGCGCCGGCGAGGATCCCGCGTTCCTGGAGTCCCTGGCCGAGCACTATGCGCGTGCGGAGGTCTCCGAGAAGGCTCGCGCCTACGCCATGAAGGCGGGCGATCTGGCGACCCAGCGCATGGGGTTCGTGGAGGCGAAGGACCGCTACGAGACGGCCCTGCGGTTGTGGGGCGAAGGAGATGAGGACGGGCGTCTGGAGCTGCTTCACAAGCTGGGCTGGACCAGGCTGATGGGCGGGGACATCGGGGGTGCCCGGACGGCGTTGGTCGAGGAGGAGGCCGGATGGCTGGCCAGGGGCGACGATCGCCGGGCCGCCCAGGCGCTGGCCACGCTGGGGCGCGTGCACTGGATCAGCGGGGACGGGCAGCGCGCCATCGACGTGCTGGCTCGAGCCATCCACATCCTGGAGCCCCTGGGCCCGTCCCCCGAGCTGGTTCGGGCGTACCTGTGGTCCTCGACCACGGACATGCTGCTGGGCCGGAGCGACACAAGCATGGCCGCCGCGATCCGGGGTCTGGAGCTCGCGGCGGGCCTGGGCCTCGACGGCGAACGCTCCCAGTTCCTGAACAACATCGGGGTGTGCCTGAGCTTCGAGGGGGACCCGGAGAGCATCGAACGGCTCCGAGAGGCCCATGAGCTGGCGGAGCGGTCCGGGGACGCGGAGGCGATCGGGCGGATCTACTCCAACCTGCCGTCGTGCCTGGCGATCTTCTATCGCCACCGCGAGGCGATCGAGCTCTGCGAGCGGGGACGCGAGGTCATGCGCGTGTTGGGCTCGCCCGGCTACGAGTCGTTCATCGCGGCGAACGAAGCGCAGTCGCTGGCCCCGCTGGGCCGGTACGAGGATGCGAGGGCGCTGGCCACGGAGGCCCTGGCCTTCTCGCGGGCCACGAATGCCGCCCCGGGCATCGTGAACGCCGGGTCCACCCTGGTGAAGGTGGCCACTCGCCGGGGCCGTCTGGACGAGGCCCGAGCTATGGCCGACGAGGCCGTCCCGCAGGCGCGGGGGCTGGGAGGTGCGGAGTTCCTCGGCCTCATCCTCAGCCAGGAGGCGGAGCTGGAGCTGGCCCGGGGAAACCTGGCCTCGGCCCGACAGGCCGCCGAGGAGGCGGCGGACGTCGTCACGTCGGTGCCTGCCCTCTCCCACCTGGTCGACCTGCTGCCGGTGGCCGCTCGCCTGCTGCCCCAGGACCGGGTGCGGGTCCTGCTCGATCGGGTCCGGCCGTACGTCCGCGATCCCTCGTGGGAGGCCGTCATGGCGGAGGCGGAGGGATGGGTTGAGGGCGGTGCCGAGCGGTTCGCGCGGGCGGCCGAGCTCTACGGGTCGCTCGAGCTCCACTACGAGGAGGCCCGGTGCCGCCTGGAGGCGGGCCACCTGGACCGGGCTCGCGAGCTCATCACGCGGTTCGGCCTGGAGAGCGGTCCCCTGGGGGCGCGCCTGCGCGAGCTGGAGTCGGCCCCCGCCTAGCCACCGTATCCTTGCCTTCCATGCGGATGTCGAAGCTGTTCGCGCGCACCCTGAAGGAGGCGCCGGCCGAGGCCGACATCGCCTCCCACCAGCTCATGCTCCGCGCGGCGTACATGCGCAAGGTCATGGCCGGCATCTACACGATGCTGCCGCTGGGGTGGCGAGTGCTCCGCAAGGTCGAGGCCATCATCCGGGAGGAGATGGACGCCTCCGGGGCCCAGGAGATCCGCATGCCCATCATCCTGCCGTCCGAGCCCTGGAAGGTGACCGGGCGGTGGCAGACCTACGGCGACCTCATGTTCAAGGTGAAGGACCGCCACGGCCGCGAGCTGGGCCTCGGTCCCACCCAGGAGGAGGTCGTGACCCCGCTGGTGGCCGGCGAGTTCTCGTCGTACCGCGACCTGCCGGTCAACCTGTACCAGATCGAGTGGAAGTACCGGGACGAGTTCCGGCCCCGGTTCGGGCTTCTCCGGGGGCGCGAGTTCCTGATGAAGGACGCCTACTCCTTCGACCGGGACGAGGACGGCCTGCGCGCCTCCTACGACGTGATGATGCAGGCCTACCGGCGGATCTTCGACCGGTGCGGGCTGCGGTACGCGGTGGTGGAGGCCGACCCCGGCCAGATCGGCGGGGACGTCAACCACGAGTTCATCGGCGTCGCCGAGGTGGGCGAGGACGAGTTCGTCCACTGCGAGAACGGCGACTACACTGCCGACGTGGAGGCGGCGGTGGCCCGGGCTCCCGGGCCGCGTACCTCATCGGAACTGGAGCCGCTGGTGGAGGTGGACACGCCGGGCCGCTCGTCGATCCAGGCCGTGTCCGAGCAGCTGGGCCGCCCGGCCTCCGAGATGCTGAAGTGCATGCTGTACGACGCCGGCGGCCGGACGGTCGCGGTGCTGGTGCCCGGCGACCGCGAGGTGAACGAGGAGAAGGTCGGCCGGGCCATGTGGCCGGCGCCGGTGCGGCCCTTGGACGACGAGGACTTCGCCAGGCGGAGGTTCATCAAGGGCTACGTGGGCCCGCAGGGCATGGATGAGGACGTCACCGTGCTGGCCGACCAGTCCGTGCGGGCTGGGGGGAACTGGATCACCGGTTCGAACCGGGTCGACACGCACGTCACCGGGGCGAACGTCGACCGCGACTTCCGGGTGGACCGGTGGGAGGACGTTACCCAGGTCCGGCCGGGCGACCCGTGCCCGGTCGACGGTGGCAGGCTGCTCGTGGACCGCGGGATCGTCGTCGGCCACACCTACCAGCTGGGGACGAGGTACTCGGAGCCGCTGGAGGCCACGTTCACGGACGAGGACGGCGCCGAGCGGCCCTACGAGATGGGCTGCTACGGCATCGGCCTGACCCGGATCGCGGCGGCGGCCGCCGAGCAGTTCCACGACGACGCCGGGCTCACCCTGCCGAAGGCGATCGCGCCGTACCAGGTCGTGGTGGTCCCCACCAACATGGACCAGCCGGCGGTGGTGGAGGCCGCCGAACGGGTCTACGCGGAGCTGGCCGACCGAGGCGCCGAGGTGGTCCTGGACGACCGGGAGGTCACGGCGGGGGTGAAGTTCGCCGACGCGGACCTGATCGGGTTCCCGGTACAGGTCGTGATCGGCAAGCGGGGCATCGAGTCGGGCAACGCCGACCTCAAGGTGCGCGCCACGGGCCAGCGGTCCCAGGCCCCGCTGGAGTCGGCGGCCGACGGGGCGCTGGATGCGCTGACCGGTGCGCCGTAGCGGCGGTCGCCCGGCGGCGGACTGGAAGCGAACCGAGGGCTATCCGCCTTGCGAACCGACGCCTTCTGCTGCCACGCTGCGGGGTGCGAGCAGCGAGGGGGTGCCTGAGGTGAAGATCCAGGGGTGGCGCAAGATCGCGGGGGCCATGTGGGGGCCGCCGGACGACCCGCAGATGTACGGCATGCTCGAGTTCGACGCCACGCCGATGCTGGAGTTGATCGGGAAGGGCCGGGCCGCGGGCCACCCGGTGACCGCCACGCACCTGGTGGGCCGGGCCACGGCGCACGCCCTGCACGAGGTGCCCGACTTCAACGTCCGGATCCGCGGCAGCAAGGTCATCCCGCGAGACACCGTGGACGTCTTCTTCATCGCGGCGGTGGAGGGTGGCCGCGAGCTGTCCGGGGTCCGGGTGGACCGGGCCGACGAGAAGTCCGTCTTCGAGATCGCCCACGAGCTCCGGGAGCGCGCCACGCGGATGAAGGCCGGCGACGACCAGGAGTTCGCCAAGACCAAGAAGTCGATCGCGGCGATGCCCCGGCGGCTGCTCCGACCGTCCATGCGGTTCTCGGCGTGGGTGGCGGGGGACCGCAACAGGAGCATCAAGGCGCTGGGCGTGAAGGCCAGCCCGTTCGGCAGCGCCATGATCACCAGCATCGGGATGTTCGGAATCCCGCAGGGGTTCGCCCCGCTGGCCCGGTTCTACAAGATGCCGCTGCTGGTGCTGGTGGGGGAGATCCACGACCAGCCCGTGGCCATCGACGGGCGGGTGGAGGTCCGGCCGGTCCTGCCGCTGACCGCGACCATCGACCACCGCTACGCCGACGGCTGGCACATCAGCAACCTGATCCGGCCGTTCAAGGCCTACCTGAACGACCCGGCCTCGTTCGAACCGGATCCGACCACGATCGAGGTCCCGGTGGCCATGCCGACCGGAGCCACGTGAGGTCGCCGTGAGCGCGCCGAAGGTTCCGGCCGGCCTCCGGAAGTTCGCCGCCGAGCACGAGGGCGTCGACGCGGTGATCCAGCGGATCGGCGCCGACACCTGGGACCTGCTGCTCATCGGCAGCGAAGGGAATTGGACCCGCGCCGTCTACCTGAGCAAGGAGCAGTGCCAGGACGTGGCCGGGCAGCTCGGGGTGACCGTCCACGACGGCTGGGACGACGAGTCCATCGCCAAGCGCATGAACCGCCGGGACCACTGGAACGACCCCGGCGGCCAGCGCCGGGCCCTGTAGCGCTAGCCGTGATCCGCAAGTTGGGTTCGCTGTTCCTCGTGATTCTCACTTCGGGCTGTACGGGAGGCTCTTCGTCTCCTCCACCACAGTCGAGTCACCCGATCCATGACCTCCGCCTGGAGCTCCATGCCGGGATACGAAGTCCATCGGCGCTCCTCCTCTACGGCTCGATCAGCCAGGAGCCCTCGCAGGGCAGTTTCTGTTGGTCGCATGGCAACGTGGAGCAGTGCTCGGATGCGGCCCTGAGCACGCCCTCGAGTGCCATCGAGATCCCTGGGAGGACGAGGCTCCGGCCGACGGGCGACGCGGCCAAGGTGCAGGCCGCCATCGGGCGCCTGGTCGACGGAAAGCTCCGAGTGATCCGGCAACTCGACCTGTCCGGGGGCCAAGATCGCATCGACGTCCCGCCCGGCGACTACGTACTCGACGTTTACGGAACGTGGCCCCAGGGCGAGTCCTCGTTCGACTTTCACATCCGCGTGAGCTGAGGCCGTCCCCCGCCTCGGTGCTATCGTTCGACGCGGTCTGCCCAGCGCCCCGGGAGACTGAGGACACGATGGCGACTGCCACCAAGATCCCGCGGAAGTCCTACGAGCGTGAGCTCCTTCGACTCCAGGAGGAGCTGGTAAAAATGGCGGAGTGGATCCGGGACACCGGCGCCCGGGTGGTGGTGATCTTCGAGGGGCGTGACGCCGCCGGGAAGGGCGGTGCCATTAAGCGGATCGCCGAGTTCCTGAACCCCCGGATCGCCCGCATCGTGGCTCTCCCCATTCCCACCGAGCGGGAACGCACTCAGTGGTACTTCCAGCGCTACGTCGCGGAGCTGCCGGCCGCGGGGGAGATGGTCCTGTTCGACCGCAGCTGGTACAACCGGGCAGGCATCGAGAAGGTCCTGGGGTTCTGCACCCCGGCCGAGCACCAGCGGTTCCTCCGCCAGTGCCCGGTGTTCGAACGTCTCCTGGTCGACGACGGCGTCCGTCTGACCAAGTACTGGTTCTCCGTGAGCGACGAGGAGCAGGCCCGCCGGTTCGAGTCGCGGATCACCGACCCCATGCGCCGGTGGAAGCTGTCCTCGACCGACCTGTCCTCGCGCACCCGCTGGATCGACTACTCGCGGGCCAAGGACGAGATGTTCGTGCACACCGACATCCCCGAGGCGCCGTGGTTCGTGGTGGAGGCCGACGACAAGCGCAGGGCCCGCCTCAACTGCATCGCCCACCTCCTGACCCGGGTGCCCTACAAGGCCCACAAGCTGCCTGAGATCGAGCTCCCCGAGCGCCAGCAGGACCAGGGATACGTCCGGCCTCCCCGCGACATCTACACGTACGTCCCAGACCACACGGCAACCCTTCTGGGCTGACCGTTCGGCCCGCGTGCGCGTGCTCCGGTGGGGCACACTTGACAATCGAACACGTGTTCGAGTACAATATGTGCATTCCTCCCCCCCGGGGCGCCTGAGTGATTGAGGTCGTGCCATGGCGGGGAAGCGCAACAGAGGCGAGGTGGTCCGAAGGATGGACGCCCTCCACAGGTGGTGTCCGCCGGCTACCGTGAGTTGTTCCGCCTGATCCTCGAGGCCGAGCAGCTGGAGCCGTGGCTGGATGACGGCGCACGAGACCTCGCCCACTGGCTGTTCGTGCGCTACGGGATCTCCGAATGGAAGGCCCGCCGGTGGGTGGCCGCGGCCCATGCCCTGGAGCAGTTGCCGGCCTCTCCGATGCACTGGCCTCAGGCGTGCTCGGCGTGGACAAGGTGGTCGAGCTGGCCCGGTTCGCCACACAAGACGACGAGTCCTCGCTCATCGCGTGGGCCGGTCGGGTCTCGTGCGCCCGGATCCGGCGGAAGGCCGACGCCGCGGTCCGCGAACGGCTTTCAGACGTTCAGGAAGTGCAGAAGAGCCGTTCGGTTACGTGGTGGTTCCACGACGAGGATCGTCGGTTCCGGCTGGAGGCGGACCTGCCCGGGGCAGACGGGGTGGTGGTCGCGAAGGCGCTTGACCGCCTGGCGGAGCAGATCCCACCCATGCCGGGAGAGGACGGTCCCTCTTGCCAGGGCGCCCGCCGGGCTGACGCCCTGGTGGCACTGGCCTCGACCCGAATCGCGGATGATCCCGACCCGGACCGGGCCACGGTGGTCGTGCACGTCCCGTTGGAGGCGCTGACGTCGGAAGGGCGGCGGTGCGAGGTGGAGGGTGGTCCGGTGATCTCGGCCCTCACCGCGAAGCGCCTGCTGTGCACCAGCCGTCTCCAGACGGTTGTGGAAGGAGCCGACGGACAAGCAATCGGAGTGGGACGGATCTCTCGTGACCCTCCCGCCTGGTTGCTCCGCCAGGTGTGGTACCGGGACGGGGGGTGCACGTTCCCGGGGTGCGCGACCCGTGCCTTCGTGGAGGCCCATCACATCGTGTGGTGGCGGGCCGGTGGCCGCACCGACCTCGACAACCTCACGCTTGTCTGCTCGTTCCACCACAAGCTCGTTCACGAGCTGGGTTGGAGCGTTCGGCGCCGTCCAGACGGAGCGCTCGAGTGGTGCCGCCCTGGGGGAAGGGTCCACCGTGCCGGACCGTCTCCGCCGACACGCGTATCTCAGAGTGGAGAAGCCATCGAGGGGGCCGCATGACTGCATTCGTCTGGTGCGTCCCTTGCTGACGAGGGCCGCTCGGGCCGGGGCGCGTGATCAATTAGTACCTATGACCAATGACCCCTGGGGATCCGTTACCCAGAACGCCCCTGCAACATCACGTTCTTTCACGCAGGAACCCGAAACCTTCAAGCCGTGACTCGACTGGGCTGGTAACGCAGAGCCACCGCCCCCGACCGGAATTCCTGGCGGCCCACGAGCCTCAGCTCGAGCCGCTCGCTCAAGCCGGCGAACAACGTCGGCCCGTGGCCCGCCAGGATGGGCTGCACGACAAACTCGTACTCATCGATCAATCCCAGATCCGCCAAGGCCCGCGGGAGTTTCACGCCTCCCACGAACAGGCCCTTGCCTGGCTCCCGCTTGAGCTGCTGAACGGCTTTCCCCAGGTCCCCTCGCACGAGCTCCGCGTTCCAATCGACCCGGTCCAGGGTGCCCGACACGACGTACTTCTTTGCCCCGTCGATCGTCCGGGCGAAGGGGACCATCCAATCAGGCCGCGCTCCCGTCCGCGCTGGCCGCCGCCACGCCGCCTCCATCATCTCGTAGGTCACCCGGCCAAAGAGCAGGGCATCGGCTCGTTCCAGATTGGCGACGGCATGGCGATGCAACTCCTCGTCCGCGATCATCACCCGGTGATCGCAGCAGCCGTCGAGGGTGACGTTGATCGAGTATCGGAGCGGTCTCATTGGCGGGTCGCTCCGCCTTGCTTCTTGAATGTCACCGTCACCGTCGAGACGATAGTAGCTGCACGAGAGTCACGCCTGGGTCGTGGCGGCGGCGTGGCGCTGACGCCAGCACATGGCTGAACCCGGCGGTCAGGCCGCTGCGGTCCGCAACCTCGCCCAGCCCGACCAGCTCACCTTCTCGATCGGCCGACAAAGCTCCACGTAGACGTCTCCGTGCAGGCCGCGGACGCTGGGGCGCGCTCGGGTGCTACGATTGGGAGGACGCTCGCCCTGGTAACCGAGCGTGTCGACCCAGCCAGCAACGCAAGAGTCTGAGAGGCCGGAGCAGTGAGTGAGCTTTGGGGTATCGCTCGGTTCAAGTTTCACGAGGGCAAGCTCGAGGAGTTCAAGCGCCTGTCCGATCAAGCCATGGAGATCGTGCGGACTAAGGACACCGGCACGCTGCAATACGGCGTCTACTTCAATGAAGATCAGTCCGAGTGCGTCGTCCTCGAGCGGTACAGGGACTCCGAGGCGGCCATCGAGCACGCCGCCAACCTTGGCGACCTCTTCGGGGCAGTCCTCGCGACGGTCTCCGTGGTTCACGGCGAACTCCTCGGTGAGCCGAGCGCAGAGCTGAGAGCGAAGTTGGCCGGCAGCGAGGTCCCGGTTCTCTTCACGCCCTACCTGTCGATGTAGCCACCGTTCGCCGGCTTGGGTGAGGCTGCTCCCACCGGGGCGCGGACAGGTGAGCCGACCTGCGGAAACAGGCGCAGTCGAGCCCAGCCGCTATACTCTGAAACGCCAGAGGTTTGCCTTGGAAGTGGGCTCGGGCCCACTTTCTTTTTCGAAGGGCCTGTTGACGAGGTAGGAGATGGACGTGGAGGCGCTGGTCCGGCCGGTGGTCGAGGCGTCCGGGCTGGAGCTGGTCGAGGCGTCCTTCCTCCGGGAGGGACGCAGCCGCGTCCTGCGGGTGACGGTGGACCGCGAGGGTGGCGTCGACCTCGACACCATCTCGGAAGCCTCGGAGCGCATCTCGCGGCGCCTGGACCTAGAGAACTTCGGGCCGGCGCATTACACGCTGGAGGTCAGCTCCCCGGGCGTCGAGCGGCCCCTCCGGAGCGCCCGCGACTTCGAGCGCCTCGTCGGCGAGCGGGTCCGGGTCAAGACGTCGGCGCTGGTCCAGGGGGCCCGAACGCACACGGGCCCGCTGGTGGCGGCGGACGGCGAGGCCATCACGGTGGCCACTGAGGACGGGGAGCACCGGATCCCCCTGGCGGAGGTGTCCTCGGCGCGGACGGTGTTCGAGTGGGGCGTCGCGGCTGCGGCGCCCAAGAAGGGAAAGAAGTGAACCAGGAGCTGGTGACGGCGCTGCGGGAGCTGGCCCGGGACAAGGGCATCCCGTTCGAGACTATCCTCGCCGGGTTGGAGGAGGCGCTGGCATCCGCGTACAAGTCGTGGCGGCGCCAGCACGACCCCGAGCTCGACGAGGAGCTGTTCGGCGCGCGCTGCCAGCTCGACCCCGAGTCCGGCGAGCTGCGCATGTGGGAGCAGCAGTTCGACGAGGAGGGCACCCTCCTCGAGGAGAAGGAAGTCGAGGTCACCGACGAGTTCAAGGGCCGCATCGGCGCGCAGACGGCCAAGCAGGTGATTTACCAGAAGCTCCGGGACGCGGAGCGCGAGCTGACCTACGAGGAGTTCGCCGGGCGCGAGGGCGACATCGTCACCGGCATCATCCAGCAGGACTCCCACCGGTACACGCTGCTGGACCTGGGCAAGGTCGAGGCGCTGCTGCCCCAGGCGGAGCAGGTCCCGTCGGAGCCGTACCGGCACGGCGAGCGGTTGAAGGCCTACATCACCGAGGTCCGCCGGGGCACCAAGGGCCCCCAGATCGTGGTCAGCCGGAGCCACCCGGGCCTGCTGCGCAAGCTGTTCGAGCTGGAGGTGCCGGAGATCGAGGAAGGCATCGTCGAGATCAAGAACGTGGCCCGGGAGCCGGGGCACCGTTCGAAAATCGCCGTGTCGTCCAACGAGCCGGGCGTGGACCCCGTCGGCGCCTGCGTGGGCGCGAAGGGCTCCCGCGTGCGCATGGTGGTGAACGAGCTCCGTGGCGAGAAGATCGACGTGGTCCCGTGGAGCCCGGAGCCCACGCAGTTCGTGGCCAACGCGCTGCAGCCGGCCAAGGTCAAGGAGGTTCGGATCGATCCGGAGACACAGACGGCCATGGTCATCGTGCCCGACTACCAGCTGTCGCTGGCCATCGGGAAGGAGGGCCAGAACGCGCGCCTGGCCGCGCGGCTGACCGGGTGGCGGATCGACATCAAGAGCGAGTCGCAGTTCGCCGAGGAGTCACGCCGGCCGGTTCCCGCCTCCACCCCGGTCACCCCGCAGGCGACCGAGGCCGCCACGCCGGAAGCCGCGCCGGAGATGGCCGCCGAGGCCGGCGGCCCCACCGAGGAACCCCAGCCCGCGCCCCTGGGCGAGGAGGCCGGCGAGACGGAGGCCGAGCTGGCGGAGCCGGAGCTGCCCGAGGGCGCCGACGAGCACGCGGAAGAGTCCGAGGGCGCCACCGAGGAGCCAGGCCCGGCGGCCGAGGCCGAGGCTCAGGAGGCCGAGGCTCAGGAGGCCGAGGGCCAGGAGGCCGAGGCTCCCTCGGAGTAGGGTCGGTGATGAGGGAGGCGCGATCGACGCTTCTGGTCTCGTTCGCGGGGGGATCCGCAGGCGCCTGGTGCCGTGACACCTTCTGTGTCAACCCACCCGCCTCTCATGGGCGCTGCAGGGCTGTTTTCAGGCCACCTCCTTTCGGCCGAGTTCGAGTCGCTTGGCGCCACCGTGCCGGGCGGCGTCGTACGGGGTCCGGTCGA
>WNGL01001752.1_pt1 | contig 26564 bp, 20 predicted proteins | sample 5400591 | NCBI WGS metagenome assembly WNGL01 (sample SAMN13153377, study PRJNA577476) | soil metagenome | isolation source: 80 cm soil or saprolite under Garry oak tree replicate 1 | place: USA:California | collected 2016-06-15 | reverse complement strand
TCCGCCCCGCCCGCCCCCGTCTCCGCCCCGCCCGCCCCCGCCCCGCCCGCCCCGCCCCCGCCCGCCCCCGCGGAGTCGGTGGGCCCCCGGGTACCTTCTTAGGTACCCTGTGCGCCACCGACCCCAGACTGGGGACGGGCGGGCGCGGAAAAGTAAGCCCCGGCCCACCACGGGGGAGTGGACCGGGGAATCTGGCGGCGTCTCGGGCCTGCGGGCGAGATGCTTCGTTACGCGCTGCGGAGCAGGTCGTTTAGCTCCGTCTCGATGTCGATGTAGCTGCTTTCCCGGCCGGCCGGGACGATTTGATAAGTGCGCTGCAGGAATGCCGACATTGCCCGGGCCGGCGCCTCAAAGTGGGCCTGGCCGAATGGCGACGACAGCTCGATATTCAAGACCCTGCCCCCGGGTTCCGGCGCCCCGATCACATCCAGGTCATCGGTATCCGCGCACGACACCAGGGAGGGCCACACCTGCACGTCTCCCTCGCCCTGCCGTGACTCGATCCCGGCGGCCAGCAGATCCCTGGCGAAGATCCACTCGACCGGCTCGTCGGTGCCGACGTGGAACGCCATGCGCACCGCGTAGGGGTCGCTGCCGCTGTAGTACATACTGGCCACAAGCGGGACAATCGTTTGCTGCGGGACAACAAGCCTTAGACCAAGCTCGGCCGAGATCGTGGTGCTGCTGCTTCGGTTCATCGCCTACCCACCCCTACCTAGCCGGGTCCCGGACAACCGGGCCTCTCCAATCTGACGCGACCGGCGGGGGAGCATGACGCGTACGGAGGGTGAAGTTTTCCCAGGTAGTAAGCACTCCGTTTTGCGCCTTTCGTTCCCTGCCGGAAGACGAGCCCTCATCACTGTCTTGACCTGGACAAATGCCGTTCAGTCAGGGTGATGATGTTGATGCAGTTTAGTGTTTCGGCACGTTGATTGCATAGCCTGTGACGTTCATCTCACGCATTTATCTACGAGGCGTTTCAATAACAATACTGAGCGTAATTAAAGACGTTCCGATGCGCACGTTTGCAAGATTTGACCATTACGCAGAGTGATGAGCTTCCCGGCGGCGCTCCTACCCCGCCCGGACGTGCCGCGCGCCGTGAAGATGCGCTACCCTATGGGAGCGCCGCGGCGGAAGCTGTCACGGGGGCCGCTGGCTCCCGGCGGATGGTTCGGCCCGGCGGCGGGCGATTGGCTCAGCGGGAGAGCGCCTCGTTCACACCGAGGAGGTCACTGGTTCGATCCCAGTATCGCCCACCGATGTAAAGCCAGTTCAGACGCTTCGCTGACAGCTCTCATCCTACGCTGAGGATGGGAGCTGTTGCCGTTCTGGGAGGAATTTGGGAGATCGTCTTCTGGCCGGCCCGGAACGGCGCGAGCAGGTTGTCAAGCAAGGGGACGGGGGAGCGCGGGTCGATGCTGGCTCGCTCCCGCAGCGATTTTTCCCAGCGGGCCTGGAGGGCGGCGATCAGATCGTCCCGCATCCGAGGCGAGACGTGGGCGTACAGGCCGCGCATCCCGGGAACGTCGTGGCCTAGCCGCTGCTCAGCCAGGATCTCGGGGATGCCGTCCTCGGCCATCCAGGTCTTGTGGCTGTGCCGTAGCCCGTGGGGCGTCAGCCTGTCCTTGACGGGCAGCCAGCAGGCCAGGGGAGCATCGTCGTCTGGCTGCTGTCCGCTCCCCGGACAGTGCTCGCCCTTCGTCTTGTGGGTGACGGTCTTCCCGTCCAGGCGCAGCCTGACCGCGCGTCCGCAGGATGAGCAGTGTCCCGTGCCGTCCTTGCTCACCAGATGCGGTATGCCGCGGCCGGACGGGGGAGCGAATGGCTTCCCGGGTAGCGTCGGCGCCCAGGCCGCTGCCGGCTTGCCCGGCCACGCTGTGGCGTCCACCACGACCAGGTTGCCTGGCCTGCCGTTCGCCGGCTCGTATCGCCCGTCCCAGGCAGGGCGGAACACTCGCCGCGCGAAGTTGCTGCGCCGGTAGTGGCCGCCCTCCGGGCTGTAGAACATGTACCGGCCGGTGCCGCCGTGCTCGGGGGCACAGGCGCATCGCTGCCGGGTGTGCTTTGCTGCCTGTCCTGTCAGCAGCCCGGCCAGGAAGATAGGAAGGTCGACCGGCACGAGCGGCTCCCAGTTCGTGCTGCGGTACGAGTCGTCCTTCGGCGGGAGCCGGAAGAAACGGCCCCTGATCTCGCGGAGCTGCCACTCGACGTTGATCAGCGTAGGTAGGACGAAGTCCCGCTCGAGGCCGATCGTCTCCCCCCATCGCGTCCCGGTGTAGCCGATCGCGACGAGCATGGTGAACTCGTCGTCCCGGCCACTCAGCAGCGCCGCCCGTTCGGCCGCGAGCAGTACCTCCAGCGGCGTCGCCCACGCGCGCTGCGGGCTGCGGTCGAGCCTGCGGCCCGTCCTGCGACCGCGGTTACGCGGCCGGACCGCCGGGTTGAAGGGAATCAGTGGCGGCCTGGCTGACGCGGCGTCGCCGAGGATGGTATGCAGCAGGCTGCGCGCATCCCTCGCCGTGCGGCGCGACACCCCGGCTGCCGCGGGCAGGCCGTTCTCCCAGACGGTGATCTGCTCGCCGGTGAGCGAGTTGAGCTGCCGTACACCCCAGTACGGCCGGATGAACCTGCCGATCAGGTACTCGCGGTTCTCCGTGGTGCTGAGACCGACATCCTGCGTGGCCTTCCAGCGTTCGATCCACTCGCTGACCGTGATCTCACCCGCCGCCGGGTCGTTCCATGTGCCCGCGCGGACCTTCGCCTCCTGGTCCCGTCCCCAGACGAGAGCTGCTTGCTTCGTCTCGAAGCCGGACTCGCTGGCTTCGCCGCCCGGGACCTTGTACTTGACGCGCCACGGTCGAGGTCCCTTGCCGCGTTTCTCCGCGTACGCCACGGCTCTCCCTCCGTTGGGCTGTTCTTTCCTGAGGCCTGGCTCTGGCTCGGGTTGCCTGGTCTGGGCGGTTGCTAGCGCCGGGTGCTACGTCTGCGGGTCACGGGTGGCCGGGCACCCTCGGCCACGATCTGCGCGATGTCGTCATCACTGAACCGGAGGTGCTTGCCGACGAACGTACAGGGAATCGCCCGAGCCGCCGCCTTGCCGCGAAGCCACGATTCGCGAATCCTCAAGATCTCTGCCGCCTCAGCTGGCGTGTGAAGCTGAGCCATTTAGTACCGTCTAACCATTATAAATTCTTTCCTGCTGTTTAGCGAGAAAACCGGGTCTGGTTTGAGATGATTTTCATCGCGTTACTTCCTTAGTCGATAGATTGTGCCGTACCGGGACCGGACCAATCTGGTACGCGTACCGGTGGACCGTAGTGGTCCGATAGGGAAAATCGTGGTGACTACCAGGAGGCTTATGCAAAACCCGGCTTCTCTCGCACATCGTCGCAGGTCAGGAACTTGAGGAAGAGTAGTTTTGCATAACGCTCCAGGCTTTCGCTGCAAGATGCGCGGGATGCCAATTGCGGACGCGAGTTATATTCCGGGGGTCTGCGCGAGAGCAGCGAGCCGTTTTGGTACCCATGCGCCGGCCGTCGGATAGCGGTACCAGAATGGTCCGATCCGATAGCGCATTCGATCACCAGCAGTGGGGTCCTGGAACAGGCAAGCTGCTCATTGGTCTTCGTCTCCTGACTGTTCATGTCGTGGCGGCAGGTTGCTGCGGGCCAGGTCCGCCCCGCGCATCTGGGCGGATCGGCCTGCGCCCAGATGCGCGGCCATCGCGGGCCGGACGCAAGGTTCAGCTGGTTCCTGGTCAGCCCCGCCCGGTGATGCCGGAGGTGTCTGCAATGACGATGGGGGCCGCGCCAGCAGGGCCGGCTGGGATGTAGACGGCGAACTGGTCGGCGTAATCGACCGTCGCGGAGGTGAGGGCCTGGCTGGAGGAGTAGTAGCCAGGTATGCCGAGCTTGAGCCGTTCACCCTGGGGCGAGGCGAGGCTGAGCCGCGCCGTGAGGTGGTAGAACACCAGCGCGCCGCCGCCGACGGTCTTCAGGGCGAAGACCGAGCCGGCCGTGTCGTGCCGGTCGGTGTCGCTCGATCCGGCTGGCAGCCTGGACTGGAAGTAGACCTGATCCCGCAGGTCGGCGAGGTTGCCGGGATTCCTCACTGTGGCCGAGGCGGTTGCGCCGTCCAGCGACCCGGCGGTTAGTTCCGGGATCTGCGCGGGCGCGGCACTTAGCCCGGCTGCGGACGTCAGGGATGACTGGACCGCGTAACCCTGAGTGTCGGTTTCGACGAACGGCGCAGGCCCTCCGGCGGGCAGCAGGTACGGTTCCAAGACGTTCTTCCACGCGGCGTCCTTGGAGGACTGGGTGAACAGCACGTACCCGGCCCCGGTCGCGTGCTGCGGAGCAGCCAGGTTGGCATAGGTGACCCTGGCGACGAACCACCGCGGGTACACCCCCGCCGGCTGGCGGGGGATGTAGTACGTCGCGTTCTCCGCTGTGAACGCGGTGTACTGGCGGTTCGCCGGGTCGGTCACCCGGTCCATCTGGTACGTGCCGGCGTCCATGCTGTAGCTGGAACCTGCCTCGACAGTCTTCAGCAGGGTGTCTGAGCGTGACTCGTTGGCCGTGTTGTTCACCTGCCAGTAGCTGGCCAGGATGCGCTCGGCCGCGGCCTTGGTCAGCGCGGCTGGCTCCGCCGCGGCGGACGACGTGCCTCCGCTGCGGACGCCAGGCGCCTGCTGGCTCGCTGTCGCGGCGGGGTTGTCGGCTGGTGCGATACGTATCGTGTGGTTCCAGGGAAACATCATGAACGCGATGGCGGTGATGCACAGGACCACAAGTGCGGTGGTTGCGATCAGCTGTACCGGGAGCCGCCTCACTGGATGGTGACGCGGTGTCCCGTAGGGCGGAGTTGATGACGCGGGGCCGGTATCCCACCCGTGCTGGCCGTCGTCACCGGCTATGAATACTCCCTCATCTGTTACGGCAGCTGTAGTTCGTTGTAATCATGGTGGGGCATCTGCGTAGGCATTCCAGCGCCGGTGGGCTTGGCTGGCCCGGTACTGGTGGCGGCGCCGCCATAGCGACCAGTGCCGGCGGTGGGCGTGGTCCCGGCGGGGCGGCGGGATGACGGTGCCGCGCAGCATGCGCACCATTTCGGGGATGGTGACCGGGATCAGGCCTATCTCCTGGCCGGCGCGGGCGTCGCGGTCCAGCGCGACGGCGACTGCCAGGTACATGCAGGCGAGCAGGCACAAGGTGCTCCAGCGGTGCCAGGACTTCCAGCGGATGACCTGCCCGGCGTCCAGGCCGGCCACCTGCTTGGCGAGCTGGTGATCTTCCTCGATCCGCCACCTGGCCACAGCGGTGGCGATCAGCCGGGCCAGCGGGACCGGCCCGGGTGTCCAGCACCGGTAGAACGAGCAGGTGCCGGTATACCGGTGGCGGCGGACCAGCAGCGCGCTGCGCCCGGCATCGCGCCTGCCGTGGTCGCCGGGCGCGTCGTCGCTGGTCACCTCGACCATCGCCCAGTCGTAATGGCGGCTTCCCTTGGTGCCGTGCCCGGTGCGCATCCGCTGCCAGGCGCCCCGGGGAATCAGCTGCACCGCCCCGGCCGCGGTCAGGACCCGGCCAGAGCCGAGGGTGAGGGCGTGATTGGCGCGGACTGCCAGCACGTACCCCATGCCCAGGGCGCGGATCGCCCGGCGCAGGTCGCGCCCGCCGTACACTTCGTCTCCGGTCACGAAGGCGGCGCGGATCCCGTGCTCGTGCGCTCGCTGCAGCAGCGTCCTGGCCAGCTCCGGCTTGGTTGCGAACATCACCTCCTCGGGCACCCCGGCCAGTTCCCGGTGCTCGTCGTCGGCCGCGCATGCCCCGGGCAGGTACAGTGCCCGGTCGATCAGCGCGTGGCCGCGGGATGCGGCGAAGGTCAAGGTGACGGCGACCTGGCACAGCGCGATCCCTCCTGCGGTGCCGGAGTACTGGCGGGCCGCACCGACCGCGCCGGCCGAGGACTTCTCATCGGCGGTCTCGTCCACGACCAGGACCGCGTTCCCGTCATCGAGCCGCGCGACCGCCCAGGCCGCGGCCGCATCCAGGACCTGCTGGTCATCCCAGGCCGCCCGGGACAGCAGATGCTGCAGCCGGTGCGGGCCACGGTGCCCGGCCGCCTCGGCGATGCTCCAGCAGTTGTAATCTTCCAGCTCCATCAGCAGCCCGTTCACCATCTGGCTGGCGGCCTGGCGGCTCTCCCGCCGCGGAAAACACCCCGCTACCTGCCCGAACAGGTCCTTCAGCAAGACACGAGGATGGTCATCAGATACCGTGGCAGCGGCGGCTGCCGCTTCTTGATTGTTTGTCACGATTCATCATGACCGCGGCAGCCGCTCTTCTATGCCGGGCACCATCGCATGTGCATCGACCTGCGCAAACAACCTCAAGGTCTCGAACTACAGCTGCCGTAATTGATGTGCGCTGATGAGCCGTCTGGAGATCACCCGGGTAACCAGGCGCATCGAGTTTCACTTTGCTGTATCTTCATCATGTTCCAAACGAAATATTCAGCAGCTGATGGCTCTTGGGTGGCATAATCAGCAGCGGTACGTACTGCCGGGGGAAGGGGGCGGTATGACAGCGGGTGTGAATGTGCCGCAGGGCCCGCAGGCAGGGGACAGTTCACAGACTCAGCCGGGGCAGAGCCCGCAGGCGGGGGGAAGTCGCCAGACCGGGGATATCCGCCAAGGCAAGCACAGAACTGAGCCTTCAGCGGGAGACCAGCGGCGCGGCCGGGTCAGCCGCATTGTCATATGGCCTGTCGTCGCTGGTGCCCTGCTTGTGCTCGCGTTCTCTCCGGTGTCCCGGCTGGCCGCTAACGGGCTGCCACGGGCACTGGGCAATTCCGCGGCAGTCGTTACAGGGCCCCAGCACGGGAATACCACGACCATTCAGGCCGTCCCGGCAGGCCTTCCAAAGGATACGCGCATCCGGACGACCGCAGACGTTTTACCTTATGCCGTCGCGGCGCTAGGGGAGCAGGATGGCCTGGCGCTCATGACGCTACTGAAATCGAAGTCCAGCCTTGCGGGTACGATTGCCGGCTCCGGTACTACCGGTAACCCCTACGGTGTCTACTATCCCTACCGGTACCCGCCTCTTGAGGCGGTGCTCGACAACGCGCCGCCCGCCAGCTTCGCTTCAGGAGCGACGGCGCTGGGGGCTGCGCTCACCGCGCTGGCCGGTCAGCCGAGGAGCACCGGCACGCTGACGGCCACGCCTATCGACAACGCCGGGCCAGCCGCATACGGCGTGCTGAACCGCGCCCGCGCCGCTGGCGGATGCGCGCCGCAACTGGACCTGCTGCTGCTGCTGGCCGCCGACCAGTCCACGGGTGCGGCCAGACTCGGCCAGGAAGAGCAACGCACCGAGACGGCGTGCCCGCATGATCCGACGCCGACCTGGCTCGTGGGCCAGTCCCAGCTCAGAACGCTTAACCTCGAGCTTGACCCGTTCTCGCCGCCGCCGCCGACGGCTGACCCCCAAGCCGTCGCGGCGCTGCGGGCCTCCGCCGCCACCTTCGGCCACCTGGCTACCGAATATCCCCATGACGCCGCCGTCCTCACCGGACTCGGTGACAGCTACCTGCGCACGGGAACCTACCTGCGGTCCAGCGAGCCGTTCACCGCTCGGCAGGATTTCAAGTCGGCGATCGCCGTGTATAACCGCGCGGCCGCACTGGGCGACGAGCGGGACGCCTCGCCGGGCGTAGCGCGCGCGCTGATCGGCCTGGGCGAGCCAGCCGCGGCGGCCCGGCTGCTGTCACCCCTGGCTCGCTCCAGCCCGTTCCCGGGACAGCTGCTGGACTTGCTCATCGCGGCTGACGAGGCAGCCCACGAGTATGGCCCGGCGGTAACCGCGGCACAACGGCTGCGACAGCTCGGAACTACGTCGTACCAGGAAGGTGACGCCCTGATCCCGGTGCCGCAGTCTCATTCGCTTGACGCGCTGGACGACGTCTCATTCCCTTTGTCCTTCGGGGCCGGCCGCCTGGCACCGCTGACGACACAGCTGATCCTGCCGGGCGGTGCCGGCGGACTGGTGCAAGATCTCTCACTTATCCCCTCCTACCACTACGACATGGGAGTCACGGAAACCCAGGTCGGGTGCCCCTCGTGGACCTGGACCCGGGACGAGCTGCTCCTCGGACACGCCGCCCTGGCACTGGCGAGCTGGCCGGTGCAGTTCGCCAGTATCCGGTCCGGTTACTTCCCCTGTGCCCAGTCGGACAAGCTCAAGCTGATCGCCGAGGTACGAGCTGGCCGGCAGCCCGATCAACGCGTCATGAAGGAAGACAGCATTACCAGGGAGGACATCGCTGACAGCTGGCAAAACTTGCTGCGCTGGGCGGGAAATCTCCCCGCCGCGAAGAAGTTCGCCGAGCAGTGGCAAGCAGCCAGGGGAGACAACAGCGCACTGCCTGCGTTTCGCCTGGGGGAGATCGACTTCCTGGCGCACCAGTACTACGACGCGGCAGCCGAATTCGGTCTCGCAGCACGCCGCTGGCGACTCGTGAGCTACCACGCCGACCTGAAGGTGGCACAGGCGGAACTCGACCGAGGCGTAGCGCTGTTCGCCGTCAGGCGCACGGCCGAGGCGGTCCAGACCCTCCGTCCGCTTGATCTGCAGGGAACGCAGGGCTACTCATACCAGAACTCGTCGAATACAGACAGCCTCGATGCGGCGCACGAGTTCGCGGCTGTCTCGTATTACGCGTGCGAGCAGCTCGCGGACTATGAAAGCCGATCGGGCAACCTGCACGCCGCGGCGGAGGACTATGCGAACGCGCTTGACTGGGCGCCGCAGCTCAAATATTCCAATGTCCGGCCAGAGGTACTGAACAACAACGCCGCGCTGGCGTATCTCGGTCTCGGCGACACAAGCACCGCCGCGAAGCTGGAGAACAAGGCCCTGGCCGCAGACCCGAAGGATCCGGTCTTCCTCATGACAGCAGGATTCATCGCCGAGCGGGCCGGCCGGGTCGCACAGGCGGCGCAGTACGACCGCGCCGCCCTGGACAGCGATCCGGGCGCCTTCCCAGCGGCAAATGACCTGGGCGTCGAGCTGATGCGGGAAAACCGGGACGGCGCGGCGGTGAATGCGCTGCGGCAGGCAGTCGGGGCCAGCCCGGGTTACGCGCTCGGCTGGTTCAACCTTGGCGTCGCCGAATCCCAGCGGGGACCATCTCACCTGCTGGCCGCTCAAGGCGCGTTCGCGAGGGCCTATTCGCTGGACCCGGCCCTGCAGGGCCGTCGGCATCAGATGACCATCGACGCCTCGGTTTACCGGACGGCGCTGGACCTGTCCAAGCCGCTGCCGGCCCGCTGGAGCATCTCACAGCTGCAACAGCCGGTACCCGCCGCGGCGGCGGGCCTGCTGGCCATCGTGGTTCTCGGCCTCGGCCTGGCCAGGGCAACCGGGCATGGCGGCAGCGTCCTCGCGGCGCAATGGCTTGACCCCCTGACCGATCGCCTGCAGTCGGCCCCAGTGCTGCGCAGTCTGCATCATCCTGGCTGGTCCCTGGCCGCCACCGCAGCCAGCTTCTTGTTCGCTTACCTTCGCAGAAGCACCGGTCTCGCTGAGCTGGTCGCGTACATCGCCGGAGTACTCATCCTCGCATTCCTCGCGATGGGCGCGCGCGTCATCGTGGCTCGGAGGCAGCACGTCGCTAATACCCAGGAGACATGGCCGCCGGGAATAGCATTCGGCCTGGTCGCCGGGGCTATCGGGCTGCCGTGGGCACCGCTTCCCGTGGTGCGGGCCCACGGTGCGGACAGCTACAAGATCAAGGTGCACCTAGCCGCGCCGATCGTCCTGGCAGTGCTCAGCGCACTGCTTTTCATGGAGTCGGCCTGGCTGCACACTCCGGTCACCGAGTCGTGGGCGATCGCGGCCTTGATCATGTCGGCATCTATGCTCCTGCCGGTCGGGCCGCTCGATGGCGCTCAGCTCGGCAAAGCGGGAGCTCTAGCTGCCACAGGAGTCCTGGGCGGCGCCTTGCTGGTGGGCCTGGGTCTCATCTGAGCCGCAGCGTGCACCATAGACTGCTCCCGAATGGTCTACGCCCCATCCGCATCTGGATTACATGCGGCCCCAAACACCACCTGGCAACCGACCTCACGTCGCGAGACAGATTATCCGGATCTGCGCTCTACAGTTGGCCTAGGACCAGGCAGCGGCAAGCGTACAGATTGGGCGGGACTGCGCGCGTTATCAACAGGATTCGCGTGGCTGGCCGCCCCGCCTGCAGATGAGCGCGTGATCGGTCGGCCGTATATATGCATCGACGCCGACACGGAGAACGTCCTCACATGCCGCGGACAGCGCGTGGTTCCGGATCACTGCAACCCGGCAACCACGACCGTGGCGTCTCCGCGGGAGCGCTCCCGCCCAGGTCGTCGGGTTTGCCGGGCGCCTGCGGAAGGACGGTCACGGCAGGGCGTGACCGATGTATGCATTCAGTGCCGGCGCCCTGGGTATGTACGGCGCGGAGGGACAGGCGATGGTGGCTGTTCTGCTAGCGCTTGCTGCTGCTGCTGTCAGTTTCGGCGGATCGGACTACACGGCTGGGCTGGCCTCGCGGAAGGCCAGCGTACTGAAGGTGACGGTTGCGGCTGAGGTGGTCAACGCTGCTCTTGTCGTGCCGGTCGTCTTTATCGTCAGCAGCCGCCTGCCGTCGGTGTCGGCTTTAGAGTGGGGAGCGGTCGCCGGAGTCAGCGGAGTGTGCGGGGTGATGGCCCTGTATGCGGGATTCCGGCATGCGGCGTTCAGTGTGGCCAGCCCGGTCAGCGCTGTCACGGCGGCAGGATTGTCCGTATTCGTGGGCCTGCTGTCCGGTGAGCGGCCTGCTGCGCTGGCGCTGGCGGGGATGTTGTTGACGGCGCCGGCGATCGTCGTTGTGTCGGTGAGCGCGGCGCGGCTGAATGCCGTTCAGCCGGATAATGGTGATTCAGCCGCAGCCGCGCCAAGCGCCGCTACGGTTCCGGGCCCGGACGAAGACGCCGGGACCAGCGCAGCGGACCATCACATGGCTGGCGTCGTGTGGGGCCTGGCAGCCGGCGCCGGGTTCGGGATGTTCCTGATCGCCCTCAACCGGGCGGGGTCGGCGAAGGATCTGTGGCCTGCCGGTGTCGCGGATCTCGCGGGGGTCATTACCGTCGTTGGCGTCGCCGCGGTGGCCCGGCAGCTGGCGCCACCGCCACCTGGGACGCGTCGGCTTTCCCTGCTGACCGGGCTCATCGCGGCGGTGGGAACCCTGTCTGTCTTTCTCGCCGCTCACCGCGGGCTGCTGGCCGTCACGGCCGTGATCTATTCCCTTTACCCGGCCGGGACGATCATCTTGGCCCGGGTGCTGTCTCGTGAACGCCTGACGAAGGCCGGGATGTGCGGGCTTTTCCTGGCGGCTGCCTCGGTCAGCCTGATCGCGGCGGGAACGGTCAGGTGACCCGGTCACGCCGCCTTCCGGGCTTCGATGACGATGCATGGCGGCACCGATGCCTCGTCGGTGGACCAGGCAGCAGGATCACGCGGCCGGGGATAGACGACTGCGGTCACCGTCAGGCCGGCCTGCTCGATCGCGTCCACGTAGTCAGCTTCGGTCCAGTAGGTGTCCTGTATGACGAACTGGCCTCCAGGAGCGGTCACGATGCAAGGAGTCGTCTCGCCGCTCCGCAAGGGCCCGGCGTGCGGGTAGCTGAAGTTCCGGAACGTGCGGCCGAACGCCATCGGGTTCGAAGATTCCACGACGAACGGCGCACCGGGGCGCGAGGTCCGGGCGATCTCCGCGCATGCACGTGCCATCGCGCCTGTCGTGCGGATCTCGATGAAGACGCTCATGCTGATGGCGCCGTCTACTGACGCGTCCGGCAGCGGGACAGCGCCGTCGATGCGCGAGAAGGTCACGCCGTCCAGTTCCCGGGATAGCGCCTGGCCGATCATGTCCTGGTCGTGGTCGACCGCGTATACGTGGCGGGCGCCGAGTCCTTTGAGGAACCTGGCGCTGCGGCCGGTGCCGCAGCCGAAATCAAGGAACGTCCTGCCTGTGATATCGCCGAGTAGCTCGGCTACGGTATCGAAGCCGATCTGATACGTCGTCCCCTCGATTCCCAGCGAGCCGTAGAGCTCCGCGTTGCCGTCCGTATAGCGATACCGGCCGCCCGTCCCAGACTCCATGATCACCGGCTTCCCGCTATCCCGGTCCTGTCGTTGTGCGCGTGGTGGCTTGCCCGCGGTCCCTGAGGTATGCATCGCACAGTTCGCGAAGCCTGCCTCCGTCGAAGCAGTCATCGTGACCCGGGCAGACCATCCGGATTCCCGGAAGCGAGCGCAGGCGCGCGATCGTCTCGACGTAACTGCCGATGTCAGATCCAGGCAGTTCGTCGAACAGCCTGCTGTCGTAGACGGTGTCACCTGAGAACAGAACGCCTGCGTCGCGGTCGAGCAGGCAGATCCCGCCAGGAGAATGGCCGGGTGTGTGCATGACCTCTAAGGTCCTGCTTCCCAGCCCGACTTTGTCTCCCTCGTCCACCAGCCGGGTGGCGCCGGCTGGCGTGAGCGCGTAGTTCCGGGGATCGAATCCCTCGAACGGGATCGCATCGACCAGCACCGCTGGCAGCTGGTGATCACAGTCCTCTACCTGCGATCGCCAGGTAACGGGGAAGTCTTGCGCGAGGAGGCTGGCGAACTGGCCCTTCCCCGCCAGCGATTCCTGCTCGCGCGGATGAACAAGCCTTTGCCCGAATTCGTGCATGCCTCCGACGTGATCGTAGTGAGTGTGAGTTGCGATCGCGATCACTGGCCTGGCGGCGTCTATGAGCCCGCTGAGCACCCCGGCCAGCGGAGCGATCCCGGTGCCCGTGTCCACGATCAGATCAGCCTCAGATCCGCGGACGTGATAGAAGTTCGCGCGGATCAGAGAATCCACGTGCGGCTCGGTTACCAGCGTGATGCCATCAGTCACCTGCCGGACCGAAAACCAGGAGTCCGCCACCGGGAAACCAAGCGCACCCACACAATAAGTGTTATCCAGGACAGCCAGGGAATGCTAGGCGCCCGAGGAGCCGGTACTGCAGTATTTGCCTGGCGGGCAGGACTGTTCCGGGCAAGGCGCCCCGGGCGGGGGATGTCACCGGCAGAGGATCCCGGTAATCCAGGTTCAATCCGGCGAGCGCTGACGAGCCTGCTAACAACGCAGTAGCGCCACGCGCCTGGAACACACTCTTTTGCCGCGTAGGGCGCGTTCCGCCCTGGCGGAGGGCACCCAGCGGGGCTGGCATCATAGAGCCAGATGAGTACCTCATCGTCCCGCCGTCTTTCCGTCACCGTCACCCAGCTCCCGGTCACCAGCTGCCAGATCGGCGGGCACACCATGGCCTACCGGCCCGGCACCCTGAGCCAGGCACTAGCGCCGGCCCCACCCCAAGCTCTCAAACTGGCGATTTGGCGCGGCGAGGACGTACAGGATGCCGACGGCCGTCGCCGCGCCAGGTTCCTCCTGAGTGCCCTTCGCTCGGGTAGTTTTGTTGCGACTTTCCTGGTTTGCACTCCGCCTATGTCCAGTCCCTCTGTGGCCGTTTGGACGACGCGCTGGTCAACGCACTCGCCAGGCAGCGCAATGAGCCGCTGAACCGGTCTTGGTGCGGCACCTGCGGCAGACAATCGTAAGCTGTTCAGTTGAAAGATCTGCGGAGCTTTCTGGTCTGCGCCCATGTGAGCACCTTGTCGTTGGAGAGCCGACCCGCGACGATTCCCGGATCGACTCCGATCTGGTTGGCGAACGCGGTGATCTCGGGCGCGGTGCGAAGCCGTCCGAGCTTGGTGGCGGCGCTCGGCGGGATAAGCGTGTCGGCGGCGAACTGATTGGCTTCGGTTTCGAGTTCGTCGTCGCCCGCGCCCTCTTCGGGCCGGATATATGTCATTTTCTTGGCGTGACGGGTGATGTGGCCGGCCTCGTGGAAGAAGGAGAACCAGACGCTGTCTTCGGTCTTGTAGCGGCCGGACAGCACGACGATGGGGTACGTCGAGTTGTTCCAGCGGGTCGCGCCGCAGGCGCGCGTGCCGGGAATCTCAGGGATCCGGACGACTGCGACTCCGGTGGCCGCGGCTTGGTGCTGCAGTTCGGGCAGTGCCTCGGTGAGAGGCAGCCTGGTCAGCTCGCGTAGCCCGGGTAGCAGGCTGGCGAAGGCTTTGCCGTCGAAAGGTTTCAGCGTGATCTCGGCGGCGGCGAGTTCGGCCAGCCGTAGCCAGGTTGCGGTGGCGTAGAAGTCGACCTTGTGCTGTATTGTCCTGCGGAACGCGGCGCTGCGCTCGTTCCAGAGTTCGGCGAACGCCTCGGGGTCGGCTACGCCGAAGAACGCCAGCAGCTTTCCGACCAGGACCGGACCGTCGTCCCCGGCGGCGATTTTGTTGTGCTTGACGAGTTCGGCGATCGGGAACTTACGAGCCCACTCGATGTATCCGCGGAAGCGGTCCTGGGCGGCATGGCGCACCTGGGCGTCGCGGAATGCCGCTTCCATTCCGTTCCAAATGTGGCTGGGAACGCCGAGTACCCGTTCGAGGACGAGTGCGACCTCGGCGGACAGCGGCACGATTCCGTTGATTACCTGGTTGATGTGCTTCGGGCTGAGGCCGGTCCGTACCGCCAGCTCCGCCTGGCTGATGCCGCGGGCGTTCAGCTCGTCACGCAGCAGGTATCCCGGAGGAAGGGCCTCGTCCGGACTCCATCGCCGTCGTCCGTCTGCGGTCGGAGCACCGGTTGTGCGGGGACTCATTGGGATACCAACGGCACCGGAGAGCGTACGATGCCGAGCACCGTGGTGACGTTGACCGTGTCACCGTCGAGGTCGCCAAGGTCCGTCCAGTGCTGGACTACCCGGTAGTCGCGGTCGAGCGGGTGGAACTGCAGGCCGAGCCCGCTGGGCCGATGGGTCAGCGCAATGGCGATACCGCCGCCGGCCAGCGCGATGGTCAGGATCTGGAGGCAGGCCAGGCTGAACAGATCGGCAATCCGGTGAACACCGTCGATGACCTGCAGGCACATGAGCATGCCGTCGTAGCTGTGACCGTACATCGCCTCGAACGCGGTCCTGGACGTCACCAGGGCGCCGAGGGCGGAGTCGGCGAACTCGATGTACACGACGCGCGTCTCCTTTACCTATCAGGTAAAGATCAGTGCTAGGCTTTACCTGTCAGGTAAAGCCTAGCCCGCTCGCGGAACTGTGTGGCACCGCCACGCCGTTCCCCGGCGGAGACATCAGCACGCTGCAGCGAAAGGATATGACCTTGAGCATCGAGGTGGAGGGTGACAAGACCCGTCCCGGCCATGGCGAGCTGTCCGTGATCGTGCTCGCGCCCCGCGAGCCCGATCCAAGGACGTTCGAGTTCCGGCGTGCCGAGACGGTGCGGGATTCGGCCCGCACAGCCGCTGACGCCTTCGGATACGAGGGCGGCAACCCGTCATTCGAGACCGAGCACCACGTCGTTCTCGACCGTGACAAGACTCTCGCTGAGGCGGGCGTCCACGACGGCGAGCGGCTGCATCTGGTCGACGTCGGCGGCGGAGTCTGATCATGATCCCAGCGGCCGTCACCGCCGCCGCGGTCGACGCCGAGTTTCCTGCGGTCACGGCTTGGGCGGCTCGCCGCCCAAGCTGGGCCGTCCGGTACGACGCGGACACCCTCAACCTGTACGCCGACACCATCCACCCCCTGACCAGCCAGCCGATCACGATTGCCGCCGAGTTGACGGGTTACCGCGCCGTGCCGCCGGCGTGGACCATTACCGGCCCGGATGGCACTTTCCCGACCGGCGGACAGATCCCCGGCGTCTCGGGCTCGATCTTCCATCCCAACCGGCTGATCTGCGCGCCGTGGAATCGGCTGGCCTACGGCGAACACGGCGGCCCGCACGCGGACTGGGGCGGTCAGACCAACTGGACCAGCGCCGGTACCGGTTACACCAAGGGTGACACCTTGGCCGACATGCTCAGCCAGATCGCCATGCACCTAGCCGTCAGCCCGGGAATGTCGTGATGAACCTGCGCTCCGGCCCCGTCACTCCCGACGGGGCCGCCGTCGGTAAGCTGCTGGTTGCCGAACAGGTCCTGGCCCCGAGCCGTGCGGCGCTGCAGGCCAGCAGCCACGAGCACGAGCCGCACGAAGGTTTGGTCTTCTGGATCGGCCGCACCATCGGTGCGGACACCCTCGTGCTCTCGGTCGTCGTAGTGCCGACTGACCATCACCGCGGCGGCGTGTTCGTAAACGAGCACACGGTCGCCGCCGCCGGCCGCGCCGCCCGCGGGGCCAGCCTCGGGCTCGTCGCCCAAGTGCACAGCCATCCCGGCGCGGATACCCGGCACTCCGCCGGCGACAACCAGCTCATCACCATGCCGTTTCACGGCATGTTTTCCCTCGTCGTCGCCGACTACGGCCGGGGCAGCCTGCTCCCGGCCCAAGGTGCGGGACTGCACCAGTACCAGCACGGCCGCTGGGTCCACCTCACCAGCGACGCCATGGTCATCGTCCCGGCCCTGACATCTACCGGTGGTTGCCATGACCAGCACGCGTGACGCGTTCTACGCCGAGCGCGACCGGCGGACCCGCCAGTACGGCGGGCACGACGACGCTCTCGAACGGGCCATCCACCTGATCGTCGGTCCTGATGTCGCGGCCTCCCGTGCCGGGCAGATCGCTACGCTGGCCTTGGTCAACCTGGTCGTACGAGCCCACCGGCGCCTCGTCACCGAGATTCCCGGCGTTCTGCTGCGGGCCCGCAGCCTCGTGCCCGCAGATGATCTCCAGACGGCCGCCACCCGGACCGCCCTCGCCATCAACCCGGTCCTCGACATGACCGCCAGCACCGGCACGCCCATCCGGATCGGCCTCGGACAGCAGGTACCAGACGGACTTGAGCTATACCTCGGATGGCTCGGCGGCCGGGGCGCCGTATCGACCACGCCACTCACCGCAGGCGAATCAGATCCGGAGTCGATCTTCGGCGCCGCGACCGCCGCGGTCCTCGGTGCCGCCGCGGTGTTCCGCCTCGCCCACGACCAACCCGTCCGGACCACCCGGTTCAACCCGATCGAGCTGGCCGCCGACCACGACGCCGGTACCCGCGACCACCTCACACCAATCGACGTCGGCGATGTGCTGGCCGTCGGGGCCGGGGCTGTCACCGCCGCGCTGGTCTACTGGCTGCGCGAACTCGGGATCACCCACGGCACATGGGACTTCCTCGACCGCGACGACGCCGAACTGCACAACACCAACCGGTGCATGACCATGACCGCCGCCCAAGCCGGCTGGCCGGACGGCCAGCCGGCCATCGCGGCGAGCAATAAGGCTGCGGCGGTCGCCCAGGCCATCGGCGGCCGCCCGTACCCGGTGTGGTACGACCAGTGGCAGCCCCATCAGCAGGCACGCCACGACTTGGTGCTGCCGCTGGCCAACGAGCGGGGCGTCCGCCGCCTTATCGCCCAGCGCGGCGAGCCGCTCCTCCTGCACGCGACCACTTCACCGAACTGGACCGCCGAGCTTCACCGGCATCTTCCCGACCGGGACGACTGCATCGACTGCCGCCTCCCCGACACCACGACCCCGCGGATGCAGTGCTCAACCGGACCAGTCGACGTCACCGACAGCAAGAGCCCCGACGCCGCCCTCCCGTTCCTGTCCGCCGCTGCCGGACTCATGCTCGCCGCCGCACTTGCTGCCTTGCCGAACGGACCCGCGATGACGGGACGAATGAACCACTGGCAGCTCGATCTCACCCTGTCCATGCCGCTGCTCCGCCAGCACCAGCACCAGCAGCGTCAGGCGTGCCGCGAGCAACCCTCGGCCGCGTTGCGCAGGCTCATCAATGAATCCGAGCCACGTCGGTGGGATTACCTTGACCATGCCGACGAGTGATGCCACGAGGTTTAGGACGTCCGGGCCGGGCAATCGAGCGACTCACTCATCTGCCGCCGACAGGGTCTTCTTGGATTGCCGTGATGCTGGCAACCCCTCTGTCGTGCCTGCCGCACGGGGGCCCGTCGCCTCTGGCTGCGAAGCTGGTCGCGGATCACGGCGTAGGGGGTGAGCGGGAACCCCGGCCGGGACGCCGACCGGATGCACGGGGACCCCGGGCCATCCGGGGAGCGGAATACGGACGCCAGCCCGCGATCATCCAGCGGGGACCGGGCCCGGAACGTCGCGGTGAAGCAGTCCTGTGCGGTCCCGGTCGCCGAGGCGCAAGAGGGCGCGGCTGCCCGGCGCGTCCGCACCCCCGTCCCGCCGTCACGCTGAGTGATATGGAAGGTCAGGGAGAACGCTCACCGAGGCTAATGCTCGGCTGCTGGATATTTAGTGGCCATCAGCATGGGCGTACATATATGGACATTCTGGGTGTGCCCGATACGTGCCCAGGTTGGCTTCTTGCTGCGGCATCGGACCAGGTCAGGGCGAGGCGGCCTTTTCACTGTTAGTGAAGCACTCGGCCTCTTGGCCTGGCCTCTTGCCTATGAGAACTTCTCTACGTTTTTCAAGGGCACGTCCTCCGGGCGCGCCGGGCCGTTCCGGCCCTAGCCGAACGGTGCACGCCGCGACGCGCTGAGGGAGATCGCAAGGCGGCGTGGCGGCTTCGCCGCCAGGAGGGGCGTGGGTCGGCAGCTCTATCCGCGGCCCACGAGCGGAAGCCCGCCGGCAGTGGCCCGCGGGCACTGTCGGCGGGGCCACTGCCCCACATCCGCAGGCAGGCGGTACCGGCCGCACCGCGCCGCCAGCGCCGCGCCAGCACTTTCAGGAGGACGAGGGAATGGACGTGCTGGGCTGGCTACCGTCATAGCCGCAGCCGACCACGCCAGCGAACGACTAGTTAGTACTCAAAGCGCACGCGAGCGTTCTGCATAAACCGTAAGGTGTTTGACACTTTCTGGTAGACGATCAATGCCCCACAGCAACCTGATCTTATTTTCCAGTTTCATACACGAGGTCGCTGTTTCCACCAGGTTGTAGGACAGTCGAAGTTCAGGCTTTACCCGGCGACGCAACGCGTTGACTACAGCCTTTGTCGGCCTATCGATGGCCAGCCGAAAAGCACGCCCGATCGGTCCCGCAAACGCTGCCGAAGACCCGGGGATGAGCATCGCCGCGCCCGCACTTGCCGCAGTGGCTGCAACGTCGAGCGATGCATCAATCTTCTCGTCTACCATGCCCCTGTTGGCATCAATCAACTGGGCGCGCAGCCGAGTGATCGTCTTGACATCCCCGATGAAGAGCGCCTCCTGAAGCTCTTTCCGATTACGTCGATATCTGGCCGATCGTTGACGAAGTTCTCCGACGACCTCCCACCATTGACCCAAAGTATTCGCCTTACTCAGCGCGTACGCCGTGAAAGGTGGGATGTTCACTGAACCCGATGCTTCGCCCAGCGCTTTCCGCGTTAGTGCCATGCGCTGACCGACAATATCCTGCATCCACTCGATATCCGCCAGAGCTATGGCAACGTCTTTAGAGTTCCTAGTGATATGAGGAGCGGCGGGCATCCGCGCGAAGCTACAATCGTACACGAGTCCCAGAGCGTCAGCCAGCAATTGATGAAATACGGCCCTGTGAATAAGCTCATGCACTTCGCCGACAATAGTGGATCTCCACTCAGGCGCTTTCAGGGCAGCGTCGAGACGATCGTCCTGTGGACCCGCGATGAGCAGGCTATCACCCGCGTATTCGCTGACAAGATTGCGGACAAGAGCAACAGGATTACTACTGAAGGTCTGCGCTGACCCACTCGCTTCAATGTTCCAGTCCGATTCTTGTAGTGTTAGCCCGTTAAACTTCGCGAGATCAGCGAACAAGTGGCGGCTGTCAGCGGCCGCGCACATATCAATAGGCTTGTCTTCTGGTCGACTCGGCAATCTCTCGTTAGCGACGCCGGGTGCAGCATTGTACCAGATATCCCAAAGCACCCTGTCCAATGCCTCCACAGAACCCACCGGCTCAAGAGGGATAAGAACATTATCGCCGATTATCCGGTTGATAGCTTCGCTATCTATAAAAGGGCTCGGCAAATGAAAGACATGCTCGTCGAGCACGACTGCCCTAGTCAATTTATCCAGGTCCATCAGCGTCTGCGCCCACAGGATGGAGGAATCCCCCGCCGTAAGGCGCATCGCAGTCCAAATGGTTGTCGTGTCGAAATAGACACACGGGCCGCGGCTGAGCTTGCCTTGAATGAAAGCGACAAGCTGTTCAAAGGGCGCTCGCCAAGGCAATGCGCCTCCAGACCACATCACCCCGTTAGTCCCGATTGCATACTCGACTGCTGCATCCGACAAACCAGCGCTTGCACCCCTCGCGTCATTGGCCGTAGCGACGAGTGCCGTCCGGAGATCCGCCACTCGACTGCCCTCCACACACAGGACCGATATCGATCACACCTACGCCCCACACGACAAGCCCATATCAAACGATATGCCTGAACCCTTGCGGTGTAGACCCGATGCACCCATCATGACAGATCGCTACGACTTGGCCTAGTCCCAAGCTCTTGGCTTCTTCCCCAGCGTTGGCGTCATGCCGGATGCTTGTTGCAGCCGAGGCGTTCGGGCGTCCAAGCGGGTGACACACCGACGACTGACACCAACGAGCCCGGATATCGGCGGATTTCAGCAGACCAGCAAAACCGGTCGGCCCCACGCCATTGACGGTGTGGGACACCCTGTGCGGATTGTGCCAACAGCGGGTCAGGTGCCAGCACGCGAGCCGAGTAACCAAGTGAGCAAGTAACCATCGCCTCTGCCAGCGAAGGACGACCACGACAGACGCCCACGGACGGCAAACCGCTGGTCAGGCCGACGTTCACCAAGGCCACCCGAAGAGCTACTTGGCTTCGGGACGAGGGGGCCAATGCCAGCATGCCGTGTGCTGATGAGAGCCTAGCGCAGACGCTCATAGCGGTGCGTTCGGGTCTAGATAGTGAGGGTCCGGCCAGGGCGCATCAGATTGGCTCAGAGCACTTGATCATGCCCGATACGTGCCCAGGTCAGCCCGCCGCGCGGTGTCTTGCCTGCTAAGCGCGCGGTAGGTCTGTTCTCTGAAAAGCGGATGATCACAGCCTGGCCGGAGACTTAATGATGTGTCATCTATTTAGTGAGTTCACGCCAAAACTGGGACATCTGCGCGCGGATGCGGCATGCGGTGGCCGGAGCGCCAGCCGGAAAGATTCGGCGATAGGGAAGTGCTGAGACGTTACTTCATCTTACGTTCCGTAATCGCCCCTTCTTGTTGAGGAAGGCAAGCGCCGCCGTCTGACGCCGCGCGGGGAGATGTCGCATCTCCTGCGAGCGAAGCCTGTGACCCCGGCGGGTCCCGGTTGGTTAGGCAGGGTTCGGTCCGGCCTGCCGGTCCAGCCAGCTGTGCGGCGACGTCGCGGTGCGCAAGAACCAATGTCCTGATCGTCTTGGGATGGCCGGGATGCGGTGCCCGTCTTGCGCTACGACTGGTTACCTGGGCTATCAACTGCGGGGATAGTTGCCTTTGAGGATCGACAGCAAGTTGTGCAGGTAGGCTTCGGGGCCGAGTTCCCCGATCAGGCCGACGTTGGCCCTAACCCAGTCGTCTTCGCTGATGAGCGGCTCGTGAGGCAGCGCGAGCCCTTCATCGATGTTGATCGCATAAAACGGGTTGGCCACCATGGCGGCGACGTCGCCGGGAGCCCAGTCCTCGTGATCGGCCATGCCGCCACCGTAGCCCCTGGCCATGACCGAAGGTGCAAATCCAGACCGGTCAGTTCGAAGCCCTGCTGACGGGCCCCGGTCATGGCTGGTTTTGTCGAACGCCGCGGCCAAGTCGGCATCGAGCGGCCACACGCGCTTGGCCGCGGCCCCGCGCACAAGTTGTAGATGAGCCTCGATCGCGTCATGGCAGCCGCGGCCTGGCCGGAACCCGCACGATCTGGATTCGAACCGGGTATCCCGCTCCGGTTCCAGCGCGCGGCGGACCCGCGGCTGGTAGCAGCGGTCCATCAGGACGGGAATGCCGAACTGTCCCGGCCGGGTCGGCCGGTCACCCGTCGGCCCGATCCCGGCACCGGGGCCAGCCGGGCGGAATGCCCGGCTGTTCACGGCCACCGCGCCGCAGTCGTCCCTCGCTGGCGACAGGGAAGAACCCGGGCCAGCCGGATTTTCTCCCGGCGGGCCCGCTCGGCAGCGTCCAGCCCGCCTCCATCGGGGGTATCTCATACCTCCTGGCATAGCGCACCCCAGCGCCGCCTGACCAGACTTAGTAACCCCCGCAATTGAAGATCGTTAGGATGCGCATTGCCTCGTATTCGCATTCCTGAGGACTGTCAGGTGAATGTGGGCTAGCCCGGGTGGAAGCGATTTAGATTTCCAGGCGACTTGCGCGTTCGCTGGATCTATCGGCTCGGCTGCCAGCGACTCTATGAAGTTGGCGGTCCTGTCCGTTACCAGGATGCCATCTATCGATACGTAGATACCAGTATCATTCTTGTTGCCGATGTAGACCGGGCTAATGCTCCAAGCGTCCGTTGATATCCGGCTCGCTGGACCATCGAAAAAATACTGCGTTTGCGCAATGGGCTGCCCATTTGGCCCGAGCGGCGAATCGAATATTAGCAGTGAGTCGCCTTCGGGAATCGACCCTGTGCCGTCAAATGTATTGCACCACGGTACGCTCGCCGTTGAGGTTAACGAAAAGCCCAGATGCACTATGGGCGCTTTCGGTTCGATTGTGCGTGTAACGGTTGGTGCAGGTGAGGACGACCCGGTAGGGGCTGTCTTCCTGCCGCCTAGAAAACCTCCACCAACGAGGGCGATAGCGCCAATAACCGCAGCGATTACCGTAGCTATTCCAATGTCTATAGTGCGCTTGGCTTTTACAGGACCCATCGCGTGTCCGTTCGTGTCGTCGCTGCCCTACCGGGACTTCCGGTCTAAGTGTGGCAAACGGCGCGACCAGACCAGGGCGTTTTCGTAAATCAGACGACCCTGACCTGAACTTTGCTGCTTTCGAGTCCTTGGCAGTCTCTCGAATGCGCTTGTCTCACTATGATATGTCATGATTAGTCGGTATTTTGTACATTGTCGACACGGCAGAGATGAGTTGCCAATACTTCAGCGGCAGGCTGCACGACGTTCGTCGACCTGTGCGCCTGCTGTGATGCTGATGCCCGCTCGGCCGCGAGTAGAGCGTTCATTCGGGCCACTACAGCATCTATAGTCATATTCTGTAACGTCTTCTTTTTCGGAGAGCGTCAAAGCGTTCGCTCGGCGAGGAGACCGTCAGAATGGCTGATCTGCGCGCTAAGTCATAAGGGCGGCTCGGCCTAGGCATGCGCACGGAATCGGCAGGTCTGTAACGGGCATTGAGAATTCTTCGGTCGATCAGCTGTCGCTGCCGGTCACGCGTGCCCGGTCTGCGCCTGCTGTGTGTACGGCCAGGCGCGGCGGGCCGTGCTGGCCGTGCCCGCTAGCGTGGGCGGCGTGGATGCGGCGGACGTCATCGGGGTCCTGGATGCGCTGGACGAGGCCGGGGTGCGGTCCTGGGTGGGCGGCGGATGGGGAGTGGCCGCGCTGGCCGGCCGGCAGACCCGCTGGCACCGTGACCTGGACCTGGCCGTCGACGCGGCGGCCATGGGCCGCTGCCTGGCGGCGCTCGGGCAGCTCGGGTACGCGGCCGAGACGGACTGGCTGCCGTCGCGGATCGAGCTGCGCGCGCCCGGTGACCGCTGGGTCGATGTCCACCCGGTCGCCTTCGGCCCTGACGGCGCCGGCCGCCAGGCGGACACCGATGGCGGGTTCTTCGGTTACCCGCCGGACGCCTTCGGCCGCGGGCTGATCGCCGGGCGCGCCGTGCCGTGCCTGTCCGCCCGGCAGCAGCGCCGCTTCCGGACCGGATACCAGCACCGCCCTCAAGACGTCCACGACCTCGCCCAGCTCGATGCCCTCGGCGACCAGCAAGACCTCGCTACGTGACCGATGACACTCGCGCAGTGCCGCCATTCGGTGCGGCAGGCGGAAATCTCGGCGTCAACTGCTGAGGCGCACAGAACGGGACACTCTGTACGCGGCGGGTAGTCCATCGGCATACCTGTGGGCAGGGACAGAGTCGGCAGGGAGGATGTGGATAAGTGCTCCCGGCCTGGCTTCCCCGGTTTTGAGGTGGTACGGGCGTAGGGTCGGGGGCCTGGGTCCCGGTCTGACCTCCTAATCGGCTGACGCTTTTTCGGGCTGTCCTGCGATCGATTTGACCGGCCGGGATCCCAGATTTTCAGGCACCTGCCGGCGTGCCGGTCTGATCCGCCTGGCCTGGGAAGAGGCCGGGGTTCACAGGATCCGACGGCCAGCGGGTGCGTGCCACCTCTTAACCAGAGAAAAGAGATGGCATGGCCATTGTAGAGACTCGCGCAATTACCGGCGGCGTGGATACGCACGCTGACCTGCACGTGGCTGCCGCGCTCGATCCGGTCGGCGGCCTGCTCGGCGTCCGGGAGTTCCCTGTCAGCGCGGCCGGTTACGCCGGCCTGCTGGGCTGGCTGGGCGGGTTCGGGACCGTGTGCCTGGTCGGGATCGAGGGCACCGGCAGCTACGGCGCCGGCCTGGCCCGCCACATGTCAGCCGCCGGGTCCGGGTCGTCGAGGTGGACCGCTCGGACCGGCAGGACCGCCGCCGCCAGGGCAAATCCGACTCGCTGGATGCGGTGAGCGCGGCACGGGCGGCGCAGTCGGGCAGGGCCCGCGGCGCGCCGAAAGGCCGGGACGGCGCAGTGGAGGCGGTCCGCGCGCTGATGGTCGCCAAGCGCAGCGCCCGCTCCGAGCGGACCCAGGCCATCAACCAGGCCCGGGCCCTGATCGTGACCGGCCCCGAAGACCTGCGCGCCCGGTTCGCCGCGCACGCCACCGCTGACCTGGTCACCGACCTGGCGTCCCTGCGGCCCCGGCCCGGCGCGGTCGTCGGCTACCACACCCGGATCGCGCTGCGTGAGCTGGGCCGCCGCGCCGAGTTCCTCGACAGCCAGATCGTCTGCCTCGATGCGCTCATCGTGCCCCTGGTCACCGGGCACGCCCCCGGCCTGCTCGCCCTGCACGGCGTCGGCTCTGACACCGCCGCCCTGCTCCTGGTCGCCGCCGGGGACCACCCCGAACGGCTCCGCTCCGAAGCCGCCTGGGCCCACCTGTGCGCGACCGCCCCGATCCCCGCCTCCTCCGGCAAGACCAAACGGCACCGCCTCAACCCCGCCGGCGATCGGCAGGCCAACCACGCCCTGTGGCGCATCGTGATCACCCGGATGAGCTCCCACCCCCCGACCCGCGCCTACGCCGGACGGCGCACCGCCGAAGGCCTGTCCAAGAAAGAGATCATGCGCTGCCTGAAACGGTACGTCGCCCGCGAGGTCTACCCCCATCTCCGCGCCGCCGCTGACTGACAGCCCCGACTCCGGGGGCGGCCTGACCCACTAATCGGCTGCCGCACCCAGGTGCTGGCCTTCTATCGATTTGTCGGCCGCCCCCGGTCACACCAGACCCGCTGCCCGCGTGACCTAATAAGAGCCTGCGTGCGCCACGAGGCGCTGTCGGTTACGGATGGAGGTGAAAGACCGTCCATCTCCTCGCCGTCGTGGCGGTGGGGTGAAGCTGGAGGCAGCCTGATCCGGGGGTCGCCGGGGAAGGCGGGAGCAGCCTCGACAAAGTCGCGCCGGTTCAGCACTGCCGGATGGGCCGGGCGCGGTGAGCGAGACGGGAAGGTATACGCGAGGAACCGGTTGCGTTACGCCTCTTGACTTATGACCAGCTCTAATCCGGTGGATGCGGGCTGGGGTGCGGTGCGTACCTGCTCTTCATGACGGGCGGGGAACTCCGGGGCGGGTCTGCTGGGCCTTATCTCGGAGGCCAGGGTGAATCACCGCGAAGTAGCCGCTGGCGAGGCCGCAGGGGTAGAGCCGGGTGCCTAATCCGTCGACCGGACGACAGTGAACGTGGGAACCATCCGCGTGCGTTCCGCGGCCGCCTTCCTGCCAGGGGGGCCGGGCGGGATAGGCGCGACGCCTGCCGAAGGCGCGGGTGGGGCGGAGCCGCCGTAGTACTCCGAGCGCGGGAAAGCCGCGTGCATGGGGAAGGGCGGCAGCGTGTCAGTCAAGGAAGGGAATGTAATGTCCGAAGATGCGCCGGTGAATACCGGCGCCGTGGCCTGGCCAGATGATTTCACGGCCAGCGTCATGGTACGGAGGATGCAGGCCAAGTTGCACCGCTGGGCGGGAGAAGATCCCTCCCGCTGTTTCGGTGACCTGTTTAACCTCGTCTATGATCCGGCGTTCCTGGTCTGCGCTTTGCAGCGGGTGGCCGCTAACGCCGGGGCGAAGACCGCGGGCATCGACGGGGTGACCGTGGCCCAGATCAAGGCCCGCGAGGGCGGCGAACTGGGATTCCTGGCCCGGTTGCGGGACTCGCTGAAGTCCGGCGGGTACCAGCCGGCCGAGGTGCGGCAAGTGATGATCCCTAAAGGAAAATCCGGGAAATTCCGGAAACTAGGAATTCCCACCGTGACCGACCGGGTGGTCCAGG
>WNGL01001749.1_pt1 | contig 26592 bp, 16 predicted proteins | sample 5400591 | NCBI WGS metagenome assembly WNGL01 (sample SAMN13153377, study PRJNA577476) | soil metagenome | isolation source: 80 cm soil or saprolite under Garry oak tree replicate 1 | place: USA:California | collected 2016-06-15 | reverse complement strand
ACGAAACCGGTGAGGGGGAAATCCTTGCGCAGCGGATGGCCCTCGAAACCATAGTCGGTGAGCAGGCGGCGCAGGTCGGGGTGGCCGGTGAAGATGACCCCGTAGAGATCGTAGGTCTCGCGCTCGAACCAGTCGGCGCCGGGGAAGACCTCGATGATCGAGGGCACCGGCGTGTTCTCATCGACCTCCATCTTCACCCGGATGCGCCGGTTATGCCTGGGCGAAAGGAAGTGATAGACGACGTCGAAGCGATGCTCGCGGCTCGGCCAGTCGACGGCGGTGATGTCGATGAGGCTCCAGAACAGGCAACGCTCGTCGTCGCGCAAAAAGGTCGCGACATTGACGATGTGCCGAGGGGCGACGGCAATCGTCAGCTCGCCATGCGCCACGCCGTGCCCCACGACCGCGCCCGCAAGCGCGGCGGCGATGGTCTCTCCGAGTGTCTTAAGCGTGTCTTCCATGATTGGTCGGAAAAACCCGAGTTGCGATGTCAAGCCCGGCAATGGCATGGGAGAGAACAGGTGCTCGGTCCATCGGCGGCTTCAGCGTTCGATCGTCCCCGTGCGGCGGATTTTCTTCTGCAGCAGCAGCACGCCATAGAGCAGCGCCTCCGCCGTGGGCGGGCAGCCGGGCACGTAGATGTCAACCGGCACGATTCGGTCGCAGCCGCGCACCACCGAGTAAGAATAATGGTAATAGCCGCCGCCGTTGGCGCATGAACCCATCGAGATGACGTAGCGCGGCTCCGGCATCTGGTCATAGACCTTGCGCAACGCGGGAGCCATTTTGTTGGTGAGCGTGCCGGCGACGATCATCACATCGGACTGACGCGGCGACGCCCGCGGCGCGAAGCCGAAGCGCTCGGCGTCGTAACGGGGCATCGACATCTGCATCATCTCGACCGCGCAGCAGGCAAGGCCGAAGGTCATCCACATCAGCGAGCCCGTACGCGCCCAAATGATGAGTTCGTCGGCCGCGGTGACGAGGAAGCCCTTGTCGGCGAGCTCATTGTTGAGGCCGGTAAAAAAAGCACTGTCCGCGCCCACGGGCTTGCCCGTGCGTGGGTCGAGGATGCCAGTGGCGGCTGGCGCAACGGTCGGGCTCATGCGCTCAATCCCATTCGAGCGCCCCCTTCTTCCACTCATATATGAAGCCGATCGTGAGCACGCCAAGAAAAACCATCATCGACCAGAAGCCGTAGAGGCCGAGGTCGCTGAAAGCTACTGCCCAAGGGAACAGAAAGCTCACTTCGAGGTCGAAGATGATGAACAGGATCGCGACGAGGTAGAATCGCACGTCGAACTTCATGCGCGCGTCGTCGAAGGGGTTGAAGCCACACTCGTAGGCGGAGAGCTTTTCAGGATCGGGCTGCTTGTAGGCGACCAGAAAAGGAACAACCAGCAATGCCATAGTGATCCCGAGCGCGACCGCGAGGAAGACGACCAGGGGTAGGTAGTCCAGCAGCAGTTCACTCATCGGCGACCCTCACCTCCCCAAAGCCACTGCCCTGGACGGAAGCCTCCCGCCGGCCCCGGCAGCCGGACAAGGCCCCGCGGGACCTTGCGAAATCGCCCCAGTCACAGTCCGGATTCGCTCCAAGGACGGGCGTGGCGGAGGCTTAGCGCAGTGCACAATGCGTGGCAAGGCGGGGGCAAATATTCGCCTGTGGCCAAGATCCGCACGAAAGACAAGCGAAGACGCAAAGCAATCCCGGGGACTCGGCTTGCAGGCCATCCTCGCCTAGAGTTGCGGCGGCGCGAGCGGCGCGCCTCCTGGGGAGCGAACGGAATGCAACGCAAGGTGATGATTTCCTGCGCAGTCACGGGGTCGGCGGATACGCCTGCCCGCAACCCGGCCGTGCCGGTCACCCCCGAACAGATCGCGACCTCCGCGATCGATGCCGCCAAAGCCGGCGCCGCCATTGTTCACATCCATGTCCGCGACCCGCAGACCAGCCGCCCCAGCATGGAAGGGGCCCTCTATCGCGAGGTGGTCGAGCGCATTCGCGCCAGCGGAACCGACGTCTTGATCAACCTGACGACCGGGCCGGGTGCCCGCTTCGTGCCCGGCGCCGAGGACCCCTCGCAACCCGGCCCGGGGACTACATTCAAGCGGCCAGACGAGCGGGTACGCCACGTCATCGAACTGCGACCCGACATTTGTAGCCTCGACATGGGCAGCCTGAACATGGGCGGCCGGGTGTTCATCAACACGCCCGCGCATCTCGAGACGATGGCGGTGGCGATCCGCGACGCCAGCGTGCTGCCGGAGCTCGAAGTGTTCGAGACCGGCCACCTCCTCCTCGCCAAGCGCATGATCGAGACCGGCCACATCAAGCCGCCCGGCATGTTCCAGCTCTGCCTCGGCATTTCCTGGGGTCAACCGGCCACCCCAGAGGCCATGACCTATATGCGCAACCTCCTGCCTCCGGCCTCGCAATGGTTTGCCTTCGGCATTTCGCTCTACCAGTTTCCGATGGTGGCCCAGGCCGTACTGCTCGGCGGTCACGTGCGCGTCGGGCTCGAGGACAACCTCTATCTCGAGAAGGGCAAGCTCGCGCCGAGCAACGCGGCGCTGGTCGAGAAGGCGGCAAAAATCATCGAGATTTTGGGTGACACTGTCGCCTCGCCCGCCGAGGCGCGCGATATGCTGGACCTCAAGCCAGCGGCGCGAAATTGATATCATCCCCCTTGAAAGAAGAAAGCGCGACCCCGAGAGATCGCGCTTCCTGTTTTCGCTCAACCGGAGGAGGGGCTATTCGAGCGGCTCGACCTTGACGATCGAGGCGCCGTGGTTGCTGCCGATCCAAAGCGTCCCGGGGCTCTTCGCATCGTCGACGAAGACGCGACGGATATTGGTCGAGCGCGGCAGCATGTATTCCGTGTACTGGCCGCTCTTGATGTCGAGGCGGGCCACGCGGTCGGTCAGCATAGAGCCAGTCCAAGCCTCGCCGTTGCGGCCGGCCACGGCGTCATAGGGCGCGCTCCAGGGCGTCGGTACCTTCCATTCCTGGATGCGTTCGGTCTTGGGATCGAACATGCCGATGCCGTTGCCGTGATATTCGGCGAACCACAATCGGCCTTCGGCATCGACGCGGCCACGCCGCGGACGAGAGTCCGGGGTCGGTGTCAGATAGACGGTCACGTTCTTGGTCTTGGCGTCAATTCTGACGATGTTGCCGGCCGAAAAGTCGAGCAGATAGGCGTTGTTCTCGGCATCCGAATGGAGACCGTAAGTCCCAATGCGCTTCCCGCTCCTCGGATCCTTGGGGGCACCGAGGTTCTCCATCTTGTTGGAGGTGAGATCGAGCCGGTAGATGTTGGTCCCGTCGGAGTTCTTGATCCACACCTTGTGGTCGACATTGGTGCCTTCGATTGCGAGATGGCCGAGCTGGCCGGCGTCCGTATCCCACTCCTTCGGAGTCGACCACATCTGGAACTTTTCGGTCTTCTTGTCGAACTTCGCGATCGCGCTCTGGTACATCACCCCGACCCAGGGGTTGTCGTCCCTGTCGATTTCGAGATTGAGCGTGCCGAGCGGCCACCCTGTCTTGACCACAGGGATCGGATATTGCGTCACCTTGCCAGTCTTCGGATCCATCTTGCCGAGGAACATCTGACCGAAGTCGGAGTACCAGACGTTCCCTTCGCGATCGAGCATCACGTCGTGGGGTTGGATCATCGAGTTCGGCAGATCGTATTCGGTGATGATCACGCGCGTGGATTTGCCCGTAAGCCGCGGCAGGGTCTTGAGCGGCCACGACCAGGTCTGCTGCTGGTTCAGGTTGACCGTGGCGAGCCATTCCGCGTATTTCCTAACGTCACCGCGGTCGCGATCGCGGCGGGCATCGCCGGCCAATCGCTGCGGCTTCGTAGGCATGCTGCCGGGATAATAGCCGCTCATCCGCTGGAAGATCTGCATGAACTCGTCGGCGTCGTAGGACGATTTCATGATCCGCTCGAGGGAGTGGCAGCCGTTGCAGTTGAGCAGGAACCGCTTCTGCTCCTCGGTGCCTGGTATGCTCATGAGCCATTCGGCATTGGTGAGATGGCCGGCCAGGTTCTTTAGCTTCTTGAGCTTGATGTCAGCCTTGGCTTCCGTGCTGGCTGCGACGTCGGCGGCCCTTGCTCCGTCGAGCTCGTAGCCGGCGGCGCGCGCTTTCAATGTGTAATGTCCTGGTTCGAGCCGCGCAGCTGGAAAAGCAAAGCGACCCTGGGCGTCGGTGACAACGCTGGTGCTGATCGTCGAGCCATCCTTCTTGGCGCTGACGATAACGCCCTCCATCACGCCTTCCTCGGCCGAGCTGACCTGCCCGGTCAGTGCCGCCGCGGTCTGCGCAAGAGCGGATTGGACGCCTGTGCCGAACATGAATGCCGCCACGGCCGCCGCCGAAGCGAGCAATAAGTGCCTGATTCGCATGGGGAGTTTCCTTTGCATTTGGTGATCCTCGCACCGGTTCGGCCGGGGTTGTTCTTCGTGCCTGCTGTCGCAAGCCTAGACCCCCGGCTAGGCCGCTGCAAGGCGGCTCGGACCACATCGGGGACGGAGAAGTCACGGCAATTCCAAAAAAAAAGAGTGCGGCCACCCGGGGGGTGGCCGCACTTGCTGCAAGCTTGGAACGGCGTCCTAATCGAGCGGCTCGACCTTGACGATCGAGGCGCTGTGGTTACCGCCGACCCAGAAGGTCACCGGCGTCGTCGAATTGTCGATCCACACGCGCCGCACATTCGTGCTCCGCGGCAGCTGATATTCGGTCGCCTGGCCGCTCTTGGGATCGAGCCGCACCACGCGGTCCGTCGACATGCCCGCCGTCCACAACTCGCCGTTTTTGTCCGGGAGCACATCATAAGGCCACGTATAGGGCGTCGGCACCGCCCACTCGGTGAAGCGCTCGGTCTTGGTGTCGAACATCGCGAGCTTGTCGGCGCGGTATTCGGTGAACCAGAGCCGGTCCTGCGGGTCCATCCAGCCGCGCCGCGGATTGGAGTTCGCCGTCGGCGTCTTGAAGAATGTGGCCTGACCGGACTTGGCATCGATCCTGCCGATGTACTCGGAACCGAAGTCCATGAAATAGAGGTTGTTCTTCGAGTCGGCCTTGATGCCGTACACGCTGCGGTCCTGGCCCCTGGGCAAGTCCCTGAAGGGCTCGAAGGTCTCGAATTTCAACGTCGCAAGGTCCACGCGATGCACGCCCGGAATGCCGACGCTGTTCATCCAGACCTTGCCATCGACCTCGGAGGAGGTCGGCATCACCATCGCCTGCTGCGACGCGTTATTGTTAATTTCCTTCGGCAGCGGGAACATCGTGAACTTCTCGGTCTTGGGATCGAACTTCGCGATGCCCGCCTGCAGCATCAGGCCGACCCAGATGTTGCCGGTTTTGTCGAATTCGAGATCAAGCATCCCGGGCGGGAAGTCGCCTTTGAGTGTCGGCACTTGATACTCGGTGACCTTGCCGGTCTTTGGATCGAGCTTACCGAGGAACTGGTGGCCAAAATCCGAGTACCAGGGCGTCCCTTCCTTGTCCAAGATCACGTCATGCGGCATCGCCCTCTCGCGCGGCAAGTCGTATTCGGTGATGACGACTTTGGTCGACCGGCCCTTGAGGCGCGGCAGGGTCTTGAGCGGGTACTCCCAGGTCTGCGATTCACTCAGATTGATGCCGGCGAGGAACTCGGCGCGGGGGCGGAGCCGTTCCGGATCCATCAGGGCGCGCGTTTCCTTGCGCTTCTGCGGCTCATAGGGCGTGGTGCCCGGCGCATAGCTGCCCATGCGCTGCAGGACTTTGATGAAATCGTCCGCATTGTAGGTCGATTTCGCGATCCGCTCGTAGGTGTGGCAGCTCGTGCAGCGATCCATGAAGGCCTTTTGCTCGCGCGAGCCCGGGAAGCTCATGAACCATTCGGCGCTCGTAAGTTGGGCCGCGAGATTTCTGGTTTTCTTCAGCTTGAGCGGGACCGGAGCGGTCTGCGCGCCTACGTTCACGGTCTTCGGGCCATCGAGCTCGTAGCCAATGGCGCGGATGCGCAGCGTGTATTGGCCGGGATCGAGCTTCGCCGACGGGAAGTTAAACCGGCCCTGCTCGTCGCTGACCACGGAAATGGTCACCGTGGAGCCCGCCCTCTTGGCGCTGACCACGACCCCTTCCATGTTGCCTTCCTCCGCCGAGGAGACTTGGCCAGTGAGCGCCGACTGGGCGAGAGCCGACTGGATACCGGCCTGGAACAAAAGTGCCGCGCCGGCCGCTGCCGAGGCGAACAGTGCGTTCCTGATTCGCATGGGAGTTTCCTTTGCGTTCGGTTGATCCGTGCGCCGGTGCAGCCGGCGGGATTCTTCTTGGCTGATGCGGACGAGCCTAGACCCGCGTCGATGGTGCTTCAAGGTGGGTGGCTCAGATCGGGAGTGCGGCACGCGCCAGACGGCCCGCAAGCGAGGGAAGGGAGGAGATTTGGGAGAGGGAAGAGTTTTCGGGGAGGGACGAGCTCTTGGGGGGAGGAGTTTTTGGCAGAGGGGATTTGGGGAGATTTGGGGAGGGGAGATTTGGGGAGGGAGTTGGGGAAGGATAGTTTTGGGGGTGTGGGAGAGGAGTTTTCCGAGGGGGAAGCTTTGCCGCAATCGCTTTGCTCGGGCGCATCGCCCCCACAGCACATAGAACACCGGGTTTCCAGGCTGCCGGCAACATGGCATCATTCGCCGACGGGAGCATTACGTTCGCTTAAAGGAGGACCGCGACCATGACCAAGGCATCCATCAATTCCCTGGCGGCGTTCTCGTGCGCGACACTCATGGCGAGCACCGCGGCCGTGCGCGCAGCCGAGGTCACCTTCGAGCGGCTGCGCAACCCGGAGCCCCAAAATTGGCTGATGAACCATCATGACTTCAGTTCGCAGCGCTATTCGTCGCTCGCCACGATCAACAAGTCGAATGTCAAGAATCTCAAGCTCGCCTTTGCGGTGCCATTGGGCGGCACCTCAGGAAACGAGTACGTGGAAGCGACGCCATTGGTCGACGACGGATTCCTGTATATCACCGATGTCTGGGGCATGGTCTACAAGATCGATGTCCGCTCCGGCACCTCGGGCCGCATCGTGTGGAAGATGGATCCCGGCCAGCAAAAACCCGACCGCAACCGCGGCGTGGCGCTGTGGGGCAATCTTGTCATCTCGGTGACTGGTCTCGACGGGCGCGTCATCGCCACCGACGGCGAGACAGGTCAGGTCGTGTGGGACAAGAAGCTCGGCGACCAGCCCGATATGGAGATTACCGCAGCGCCGCTTGCGCTCAGGGATTCCATCATCATCGGTGCCTCCGGCGGCGACAATGGCGTGCGCGACTGGATCGCGGCGATCGAGCCGAAGACCGGCAACCTGCAATGGAAGACCTACGCGGTCCCAGCTCCCGGCGAGCCTGGCAGCGAGACCTGGAAGGACAAGACCAACAACTGGCAGACCGGAGGCGGAGCCTTCTATGTCACCGGCTCCTACGATCCGCAAACTAACCTCACATATTGGGGCTCGGGCAATCCGGCACCGAGATACGATTCCGCCTATCGCCCTGGCGACAATCTGTTCACCGACAGCACGATTGCATTCAATGCCGAAAGCGGCAAAATTCACTGGTATTTCCAGTACACTGCGAACGACAACAGAGATTACGACGCAAGTGGCTCGCAAATCATCATCGACGGCAAGGTCAATGGCGAAGACCGCAAGCTCCTCGCGCACGCCGACCGAAACGGCTTCCATTACACCTTCGATCGGCTCAATGGCCAGTTTGTCAAGGCCGTTCAATATGTCGCCAAGCTCACCTGGACGAAGGGCATCGATCCCAAGACTGGCAAGCCCGTCGACTATGATCCGAGCAAGGACGTGCAGACCTACAACCACGACTGGAAGGGCGGCACCGACAAAATCCTCAACGCCTGCCCCGACGTGCACGGTGGCACCAATTTCTGGCCGCCGTCCTATAGCCAGAAGACCCGTCTCCTTTACATCGCAGGCAACGAAGGCTGCGCCGACATCACGCCCGACCCGACCGCACACGTACGCGGCAAGTTCGGGGGCGGCGGTTACGTCAATACGGCGCGCATCACCGGCGGGCTCGCGGTCGTCGAGCCAACGTCCGGCGAATTGAAGATGCGCAAGGAACTGCCCTACCCCAACCATGCCGGCGTGCTCACAACCGCAGGCGGCATCGTCGTGACCGCCCTTCTCGACGGCACGATCGTGGCCTACGACGACGAGACGCTGGCGGAGCTGCGGAAGGTCAATGTCGGCTCGGGCTTCGTCGCGCCGCCGATCACTTATTCCGTTGATGGCAAGCAATACATCGCCATCGCCTCCGGCATCGGCAACGTTGCCAAGGCCAAGCTCGCGCGCTCGCCGGAAATGAAAAACCAACCCAACGCGACCATGCTGTTCGTGTTTGGGCTCTAGCAGCGCGCGGCCGGTAATGGAGGTAAGCTGCCGCCCATCCTGCCCTGACAACGAGCTGATGCAGCGGTATACCTGGGCGAATATAAGTCGCGAGAACAAGCATTGACGGAGGAGCGAATGCCGTTGGCGCGTCGATGCGGATGGGCGGCGTTGCTCGCCGTGCTGGCGGTTGTGCCGCCAGCCGCGGCCGAGGAGCCGTTCTACAAGGGCAAAACGATCTCCCTCATCGTCGCCTCCAATACAGCGGGCGGCTACGACACCTATGGCCGCCTGCTCTCCCGCCATCTCGGCGCGCATCTCGCGGGCAATCCGAGCTTCGTCGTGCAAAACATGCCCGGCGCGGGAGGAATGCGCGGGGCCAACCACCTCTTCAACGTCGCCGCCAAGGACGGCACCGTGACCGGCATTTTCGACCAGGCGGTCTTCCTCGATCAACTGCTGGGCGTGCCAGGGGTTCGCGGCGACGTGACCAAGTTCAACTGGCTCGGCCGGCTGATCGGCAACAGCGCCGTGCTGTTCGCCTGGCACACGGCGCAGGTGAAGAAGACCGAGGATCTCTTCACCCATCAGCTCATCGTCGCCGCGAGTGGCTCGTCGTCGCGCCTCAACTGGACTGCGCTCAATGCGCTTGCCGGCACGAAGTTCAAACTGCTGACGGGTTACGAGGGGCCCTCGACGGCAAAAATCGCGATGGAGCGCGGCGAAGTCGAGGGCCTCAGCCTGCCGTGGCCAGTGCTGCGCAACGAGAATCGTGAGTGGCTGCGCGGCAACAAGATCAATCTGCTGCTGCAGACTGGCATCGAGAAGAACGCCGATTTGCCCGATCTGCCGCGCATGGTCGACCTCGCCAAGACTGATGAGGACCGCAAGGTACTCGAAATCTTTGCCGCCCCCTCTGTCGTTGGGCGCTCCTTCGTCGCGCCGCCCGGGGTGCCAAGAGAGCGCGTCGAGGAACTGCGCGCCGCCTTCGCGGCGATGGTGAAGGACGGAGACTTCCGGGCCGACGTGGCCAGGATGAACTTCGATCTAGATCCGCTGCCCGGCGCCGAGTTGCAGGCCTTCTTCGCCAAGGCGTATCCGCCCTCCCTCATCGAGCGCGCCAAGGAAATCGCCCGGAAGGCCGGGCATTGAGCACGAACTGCGTCGCAAGCGCCCCGCCCTGAACCGAGCGGAGGCCATGGGAAATCCGCCAATGCGATTCGTTCGAAGCGGGACGGCTCACTTCCTGCGTGTACGACTTCCCTCTCGCCACGACTCCTGCTGAGTGGTGTCGCCGGCGCCCGCAGTAGCCTCAAGGCCGGCCACTCCTAAATTTAAATGCGAATTGCCGAAATCTTCGATTTGAGCTGCGCGAAAGACATGGGCGGGCTCTGCTTAAGACACAAGTTCGCGCCCGACTGGTCCTCTTCCGCGGCCGGATCGAGCTTGTGTAATCTGCCCCGGTATCCAAAGCTCCGGATCGGCGTCGGACGTGACCTCTTGATCACCGACCAATACGGCTGGATTGCCCTGATTTGATCGAGCAAATTGCTCATCAGCAGAGCGAGTTGCAGGGCCTTTCTCCGGCGGCGATTCAGGGGGCGCATTTGTACAATGCCGTGGGAAGGTTCCTCCAGGTGCACTGAAGTTTGCAGCGTCGCCGCGCATCCTCGGAACGGCGCCGATCAATCCAAGATCTGCGGGCCATGGCGCGAGGTCCGTCGGCGGCGGTACGGGTGGGAAGTTGGGTCCGCGGACTGACGGAGGGAACGCGCTCGAAAATCCGAACGTCGAAAATGGATCGTTGAGGCTCTCGGGCGTCAGCCAGTCGAAGGACGGCGCTGGCGGCCTGGCGAGTGGCGCGACCTGTGGTCTCAATAACTCAAGAAGCGGCGTCGTCGGCTCATCGAATGACGCGGGGGACGGTTGCAACGCATCAAAGAGGAGTGTTGTTGGCGTAGCAGCAGAGGTGCGGTACGGGCCCAACAAACCAGAGGGTGGTACTTGTCCGAGCAGTCCTAGAAGTGATGGCATAATCTCTCACCTACTGTTCGTATGCCTGGGTTGAGTGAAGGGCGGCGCTGCTGCCGAAACAAAAAGGGCCGCTTTCGCGGCCCTGCGATGCATCCGGCCCGTTTTCTCGGACGCGATTCGGCTATTCGCGACTGCTGGAACAAAAACGCCGCCCTCGGGCGAACCCCTAGGGCGGCGCGCGGCGAGTCGTCATGCTATTAAGTGTCGATCTTATATCGAGATCGGCAGCGCGCCTCACCCCGAGGCCGCGAGAGCTCGCATTCCCGGGACGTCGGAACTACTTTGCGAGGTCGTCCAAAAACCTCAGCTTCCCGGCCCATTTACGCGCGACCTCGGCGGCATAGGCGGGGTCGACGGCGTTGACCTTCGGGAATTCGTCCTTCCAGGCCCACGGCCGCACGGCATAGATGATGATGCGGCTGTTGGTGAGGTCTCCTGTCGCACGCCGCTCCGGCAGCAGCATGGGATCGATATAGCCCGTCCACACGCCGTCGATGATGTCGGTGGCGGTCTTGGGATCCCAGCGGGTGGCGACGGCCCACATCACCTCGGCTGGATTGGTGATGTCGATGTCGTCGTCAACGATGATGATGATGCGTCCGAGATAGGTGCTGGAACCGCAGCCGGCGGCGACCAGCCCCGCCATCTTGGCGTGGCCCGCATGCTGCTGCTCGATCGCAATGACGTTGATGAAGCGTGACCCTCCACCGGGGACTTTCCATACGCCCTTGATACCGGGTACGCCCGCCGCTTCGAGGTCGTCCCACAGCGCGGCGGCGCGGATGAGCGCGGAGCCTGCGGTGCCGAAATAGGTGCCTGGATAGATCGGCCGTGCCGGCGGCGTCGCGCATTGGATCGGGTCATTGCGATGATAGATCGCTTTCACCTGCAACACCGGTTCCGGGCCGCATGATGTGTAATAGCCGGGCCACTCGCCGAACGGCCCCTCGGTCATGGTCAGCTCTTCGGGCGAGGGCATGAAGCCTTCGTAGACGAGCTCCGCATCATTCGGGAACGGCACATCGGTGACACGGCCCTTGATGAGCCTGATCGGCCGTCCGATGCGCCCGCCCGCGATGTCGAATTCGGAAACGTCCTTGGGCACGGTCGCCGCCGCCGCCGCGCCGAGCGCAGGCGCCTGACCCACCGTCACGACCATCGGGCAGTGCGCGCCGCGCGCCCACCATTTCTTGCGGATCGCATCGGCATGCTTGCCGGGCTCGATGAAGATGCTCAGCGTCCGCTTGTCGCGCACGGAGACACGGTAGGTGCCGGCGTTCACCCAGCCGCTGTCGGGGTCCTGGGCGATCACCATGCATTCGGTGCCGATATAACAGCCGCCATCATTGCCGTGCCACTGCGGTGCGGGAAACGCGAATATGTCGACCTGATTGTCCATCAGCACGTTCTCGAGCACCGGCCCAGCGCTCACATATTCGGAAGGGATCGGCTCCGTCTGCTGGCGCCTGTGTTTGCGGTAGTTTTGCACGAGCTCGATGCCGACACCGTCGTTGAGCACGCGCGACGAGCGCACATTGCAAACGACCCGATGATCGTCCGGGTAGCCCTTGATCTTGCGGAACAGCAGGATCGGCGGAACCGGCTTTTGCAGGCTCAGCTCGTAGAGTGCGCCCATCTCGAGATGCGGATCGGCGCCCTCGATCACTTCAAGCTCGCCGATCTCCTTGGCTATCTCGAGACACTTGCGCAGGTCGGCGATGGCGGCGAGGCGCTGGGCGTGATCGACGGATTTGTCCACTGCATTCGCCCCTACTGTTGGCTGAGCCTGCGCGCGCGCTCAAGCACGTCGGGACGGATCACGAAGGTGCTCTCTACGACCTTCGCAAGCGCATCGCCTGGCAACGGATCGATGTCGACCGCGGATCTGTGCACCTCATCAAGCAGTGCAGGGTCGCGCATGGCCGCATCGAAAGCCTGGCGCAGGACCGATGTCACCGCATCCGATAGGCCGGGCGGTGCAACGAGAGCGGTGCCGAGCGGGCTGCCGCCGGCGAACAGTGCAAAAATCTGGCGCTGATCGTCGTCCTGCGCGAGGTCGACGACCGCCGGGACATCGGGAAGCTCGGGATGTCGCTGTCTGGTGTACTGCACGATCAGATGGATATTCTTCTCGCGCAGCCACGCGGGCGTGCTGATCTTGATGCTCGACCAAGGCTTGACGATGGCTTCGACCTCGCCGCGCTCGAGCGCAAGCTGCGCCGAGGTTGGGCCGGCAAATCCCGTCACCACCTTGAATTTGGTCCCGATCAGCTCATTCATCAGGCGTGGGAAGACGACCGAGGACGAGGTGGGGCCGGTACCGGCAACCATGACCTCGCGCTTCTTCGCATCTTCGATGCTGCGCACACCAGACTGGTGCCAGCTGTGCTCGACCTCGACATTCGAATTGATGCGGCCGATCCAGGTGAATTTACGCGCGTCATATTGGATGCCCGGGGTGGCGGCGAGCACCTGCCCAACGGCGACGGTCTGCGAGACCACGCCCATCACCGTGCCGTCGCGGGCGGCGACGTTGTAGAGATAATTGGCTCCGCGCAAGCCTCCGGCGCCCGGCATGTTCTGCACGACGACGCTCGGATTGCCGGGCAGATGGACGCCGATCGAGCGGGCGATGAGCCGGCTGTAGAAATCATACGGCCCGCCGGCCTCGAAGCTGGCGATGATGGTCATGGTCTTGCCCTTGAAGTCCGGCCCCTCGACCGCGGCCGCCGCTGGCACAAGGCCACAAAGCGCAAGGGCAACGGCAGCGCGTGACCACAGACTCAGCATGGTGCGTTCGCTCCGGTCACCCCGTCAGGCGTGCTTCGCCTTCATCTTCTCGTAGCGGCCCTTGGCAACGATCTCGGCCACGGTGCCGTCCGGTGCGCGGAACTTCAGCGCGCCCTCGTCCGGCTTCGACAGGATGGTGCCGCCATTCTTCTTGATCTCGTCGGCAAAGGCCTGCTTGTCGGCGACTTCGATGCCCCAATGGTGGATGCGCGGCCCAGGCCCGGCGAGCTGCGCCTCTTCGGCATCTTCGCTGTCGTAGACCATAAGGGCGAGATCGATCTCACCATCGGTCATATGGCGTGAGATGTGCTGCCGGCTGTGGCCCGTGCCCAATTGCCAGAACCCAAACACGTTCTCGTAAAACTTGGTCGCCCGCTCGAGATCCTGCACCTTGAGCGCAAGATGCACGACGCGTGACTTCTCGCTCTTGTCCCTCTTTTTGTAGCGGCCGACGCCGACGATCTCGGCAAGGTTGCCGTCGGGCGCGCGAAACTTCAGCGCGCCCTCCTCGGGATCTGAGAAGATGCTGCCGCCATTCTCCTCGATCTTCCTGACGGTCGCCGCGCGGTCCTCGACCTCGATGCCCCAGTGATGGATGCACGGACCCGAGCCGGAAAGCTTCGCTTCCGCCTCGTCCTCGCTGTCGTAGACCATGAGCGCGAGGTCGATATTGCCGTCGGTCATGTGCCGCGAGGTGTGGCCGCGTGCGTGTCCGGTCTTGGTCTGGTAGATGCCGAACACGTCCTCATAGAACTTGGTCGCCTGCTCCAGGTCCTCGACTTTCAACGCAATGTGAACGATGCGGGCCATGTCTTTCTCCATGTCGACTCGGTGGGCGGATGCAGAGCGGATGCTCCGGCGCGGCGACGGAAAGCAGGAATCTTCCGTCTCACCCGAGCGGCATCTGCTTCATAGCAATCGGCCGGGCAAAAAGCGAGATCTGGTCACTTCTACCGCTCCCGCGCTTGTCGGGGAGAGATCGGTATGCGGACGCATTCTCCGTCGCGGAATCCGCTGCAGCGTCGAGTCCTGGAACCTCGCAACAGCGTTGCCGGCAGTCAGGCCTTCGGGTGCTTGTATGCGAGCGCATAGTCGACGAGATCTTCTGCGGTCTTGAACTCGATTTTTGGGTAGAAGATCAGACCTATACCATCCGGGTGTGGTACGTTTTCGTCGAACTGCCTCTGATGTCGAGCAAAAGACGCAAGTGCTAGAACATAAGGAGGAATCATTGGCAAGTTTGCATCGAATCCGGACATCCTGCACAATCAGATCATGACCACCGATCATGCGTTAACGCAACCTTGGACCGTGACAAAGAACTACCGCCGCACGCAGAGGACATTCTGGCCCGAAAATAGCTGCACCGAGGGCAACGGATTCACGCTCTGACGAACCTGCCATTCGCGATGAAGACCTTTGGCTAACCAACTCGATTGGAGTTGATCCATGTGGCCGGACCGCCGCCTCCTCGATCTCCTGAACATCCAACATCCCATTGTCCAGGCGCCGATGGCTGGCGCGATGGACTGGGAACTGGTCGCGGCGGTCGCGGATGCAGGCGCGCTTGGATCGCTGCCATGCGCCATGCTCAATCCCCGACAGGTCATCGAGCAGGTTGGTCAGATTCGCGGACGTACACAGAATCCAATCAATCTCAACTTCTTCTGTCATCGGCCGCCAACGATGGACAACGCGCGCGAAGCGGCGTGGCGCGACCGTCTCGCCCCCTATTACAACGAGCTCGGTCTCGATCCGAACACGCCGGTGTCGGCGCCCAATCGCACGCCGTTCGACGCGGCCATGTGCGAGATCGTAGTGGAGCTAAAGCCTGCGGTCGTGAGCTTCCATTTCGGGTTGCCCGAAGCGCAGCTGATCGCTCGGGTCAAAGGCACTGGCTGCCTGATCCTCAGCTCGGCCACGACCGTCGCGGAGGCTGTGTGCTTGGTCGATCACGGCGCCGATGCGATCATTGCCCAAGGCTACGAAGCGGGCGGCCATCGCGGCATGTTCCTCACCGAGGATATCGCCGCCCAGGTCGGCACTCTTGCGCTGGTGCCGCAGGTCGCAGACGCAGTGAAGGTGCCGGTGATCGCCGCCGGGGGCGTCACCGATGCCCGCGGCATCGCTGCGACTCTTGCGCTTGGTGCGGCGGGTGTTCAAATGGGCACTGCATTCCTGTTCTGTCCCGAGGCGAAGGTATCGGTGCCGCACCGAGCGGCGCTCGCGACTGCGCGCGATGATGGAACGGCGCTCACCAACCTGATGACCGGTCGGCCGGCGCGCGGCTTCTATAACCGCGTGATGCGCGATGTCGGGCCGATGGCCGAAGTCGCCCCCGAGTTTCCACTTGCGGCCGTAGCGCTCGCGCCGCTGCGCGCCAAGGCCGAGGCGCAAGGGAGCGGCGAGTTCTCGCCAATGTGGGCCGGACAGGCAGCGGCGCTCGGCCAGGAAATGCCGGCACGCCAGCTGGTCTCGAAACTTGCCGACGGGACGCAGGAGGTGATGCGGCGCCTCGGTGCTGCAGGAGGTGACTGAGAGCATGGCGTGGAGTGCCGTAGAGTACGCGGCGCCAAATCTGACAACACTGCTCGATGACCGCGTGGGCAACGGCGAAGCCACCGCTGCCCACCCTACGGTTGCTGCGACGCCTACTGGCGCGTCGTCGCGCCGAGTGCCGCCGATTTGGGCGCGGCCAGCTCCAGCGCTTTGACGGGGTCGACGAGGCCCGAGCCGAAGTCGGTGTTGGGGCCGAGCCGTTTGGCGCTCCGGATGAGGATGCCGCGGACCTCGGCGGGCGTGAGCCTCGGATTGCGCTCGAGCATGAGCGCCACGATGCCGCTGATGTGGGCGGTCGCGACCGAGGTCCCGGTCGTGAGCTGATAGGAGTTCTCTGGCGCCGGTACCAGGATGTCGACCCCCGGCGCCGCGATCGAGATGTATCTGCCGCGGTTGGCGCCGGCAAAGAGCTTGTCGTCCATGTCGGTCGCAGTGACAGCGATCACGCTCTTGTCCGCCGCCGGGTAGAGCGGCGGCGACTTCGGCCCGGCATTCCCCGCCGCCGCGATCAGGACCACGCCCTTGTCGTAGGCGGCCGCGAGCTCGCGCTCGAGGGAAGGGTCTTTCGGGCCGGCGAAGCTCATGTTGACGATGCGCACGCCGCTGTTCACCGCAAAGTTCAGGCCCTTGATGATGTTGAAGGTGGTGCTTTCGGCCTTCGCCGTCGTGCTCGAGAAGGCGCGGATCGCAACCAGCCGCGCGCTGGGCGCGATGCCCATCAGGCGCTGATGGGAGCCGATGGCGCCGGCCATGCCGGTGCCATGCGGATGCGGCTTCTCATCGGTGCCGGTGGCGTCGAACCGGTTCGCGATGGTGCCGGCGAGATCGGGATGCGCGCCGTCGATCTCGGAATCGATGACCGCGATCGAGACATTGGTCCCCTTCACCAGGCGATGGAGGTCGCCGAGGTGGAGCTTCTCGATCACGTATTGGCCGGGGTCTCCCTGCGGCTCGGCCGACGGCGCGTCCTGCGCCAGCGCATAGAGGTAATTCGCCTGTGCTGCCGCCACGATGCGATTGGCGACCAGCGCCCGGATGACGCCTGAAGGCGTCTGGCCGCCGCCGATCTGCATGCGATAGACGGCGGTACCGGTGGTGCCGGTTCCGAGACACTGCGAGCCGAGCACGGTCAAGCCGAGCCGGCGGGTGACCGTGTCCAACTGCGGCTGCGAGACGTCGCACGGAAGCGCCAGTACCACTTCGTTGCGCACCAGCCGGGTCTCGCCGGGTGGCGGCAGGTAGAAGTAGCGGCCAGCGCCGGCGTCGAGCCTGATCGGCTGGTCGGGCGCAACAGCCCCTGGGCGTTGCTGGGTCGACCGCTGCCCGGCCGTCTGCTGCTGGGTGACCGCCTCGGTGTTGACGACCGCGGCCGGCGACGCCGCGGCGAGGATGGTGGGAGCTCTGGTGAGATCGGCGACCTGTTGCTGGGTCGCTGGTGGCTGCACCGTCGGCGGAAGAGATTCGACCGGCGGGGGAAGAGGCTCGGGCGTCGGTGCAGGAGGTTCCGGAGCAGGGGGCAGCACCGGCGCTCCTGGCGTTGTGCTCGCCGGCTGCGCCAACAGGAAGGGATAGGACCCGGCATTGGCTCCCCACACCGCCGGATCGAATCCCGCCGGCAATCCCGCGACTAGCTGGGAGGTATCGAGCGCGGTGCCGCCGGCGCTGGCGGTCTGGCCGGTGGTCTGCCGGTCCCAATAGGAATTGGTTGCGGTCCCAGGCGGATCGAGGAGCGCAATCGCGTCGGGCAAGGTGTAGCTGAACGTGTTCGACGCGACCAGGCCGCCAAGCGTGCTGCCCGCACCGCCGGTGACCAGACCAGCGGCATAGGTCTGGTCGAGGCTTCCGACGTTGATTGCCGCGAATCCGCCGACGAAGCTGTTCTTGCCGCCGGTGGCAGAGCCCAGCGCATAGGCCTGGGAAATCGCCCCTGTTCCCGCCAAGGTCCCGCCTCGGGAATCCGCCACCGCAAAATTGACCCCGACGAACCCGCCGACGAAGCTGTTGTCGCCGCCGCTCACCGGACCGGTCGCGAAGGCAACGTTGACTGTTCCGAGGTTGAGGCCAACAAACCCGCCGACGGCGCTGCCCGCGCCTCCGCTGACGGCACCGGTCGCGTAGGAATGATCGACCGAGCCGAACAGGTTGACCCCGAAGAAGCCGCCTGCGACGCTGCCGGTGTCGCCGGTGACGTTACCGGTGGCGTAGGAGTTTGAAATCGTGGCGGTAACAGAGGGAATTCCAGGCACTGGGCTGTTGGAGCCTTCATTGGTGCCGACGAACCCGCCGACGAAGGTTCCCACGCCGCCTCTCGACGACCCGGTCGCGAAGGCTTGGTCGATCGTCCCAGAATTGAGGCCCACGAATCCGCCGACGTAACTGCCGTCCCCCCCAATCACGTTTCCAGCCGCATTCGAGAGCGACACTGTGCCGGTGTTGGATCCAACCAGCCCTCCGACATGGGCGGAGCTGCTGCCCGTCACCGCCCCGGTCGCGTAGGATTTCGTGATCGCGCCGCCATTAGACCCGACAAGCCCTCCGACTTCGACATCGAAAAAGCCTTGGCCCGCAACTGCCGCATTCACAGCACCAGTAGCGTAGGAATTCGAAATCTGGCCTTGGTTGAATCCCACCAATCCGCCAACTTGATTCGTTCCAAAAGAGTTCTCGCCAACAGTGACATTTGCAGCTACCGCGCCGGTCGCATAGGAGTTCGTGATCGTACCACCATTGTCTCCGACCAACCCACCAACCCTAGAAATGAGGGCGGTACCATTGACTGTGCCGGTCGCATACGAGGCCGCGATCGATCCTGCATTGCTCCCGACAAGACCACCAGCCGCGACGAAACTGTTGCCGCTAAAATTGACGCTTCCGGTTGCGTAGGAGTCGATGATCTTGCCTGGTCCAGACCCGAAATTTCCGTTTTGACCAACCAGCCCGCCGATGGTCGCTGTGGTCGCAGCGCCGGTGTCGGTGTCGGTGACGGTGCCGATCTCGAAGAAAGACGATTGAATTATTCCATCATTCCGGCCGGCGAGCCCTCCAATATAACCGCCGTAGCTGACGCTGATATTCCCGCTGGCGTGCGATTCAGTGATAGTTCCATTGAACCAGTTGAATCCGACCAAGCCTCCAACGAACTGATTGTGTTCTGCGCTGTTAGCCTTCGATGCAATTAGAGAGCCGCTCGAGTACGACTGCGTTATCTTGCCAAGGTTGCTCCCGACGAGTCCACCAACGTTATTGTCGATTCCCCCATTTACCGCCCCCGATGCATGTGAGCGCGTAATCGTGCCGTCATTTTGACCGACGAGGCCCCCTGTTGCCGGGTTGGAAAAGAAACGGCTGTCGCTATCAGCACCCCGGACAATTCCAGTGGCGTAGGAATCAGCGATGGTTCCCTCATTACCGCCGACAAGCCCCCCTAGGATCCAAGATCCGTTCACGGTACCGCTGGCATACGAATTAGTAATATTTCCATCATTTTCGCCGACCAAACCGCCGCCGGTACCACCGACCCCGGTAACCTTGCCGCTTGCATATGAATCGATAATCACGCCGCCGGCAAAATTGAACGCAACGAGTCCGCCAACAAGCGTTAAGCTCCCGCCCGTAACTGTCGTGGATGCGCTCGATCTCGAAACCTTTCCGCCGTCAAGATTATAACCGATCAGCCCGCCAACCGAGCTAGAGAGTGGGCCTCCACTATCAGTGCTCGTGACAGCACCGGTGATCTGAACGTCCGCAATATTTCCAGCACTTTGTCCGGCGAGCGTACCCACTATCTGAGCAGACCCAGTTGCGGTTACACTTACATTCGTAAGGTTGAGGTTGCGGACTTCGCCACCGCTCCCAATAATGGGAAACAACCCTACAAGCGTGGAAGCTGACGACAGCGTCAGGTGATCGATGGCGTGATTGTGGCCGTCGAGCGAGCCGGTGAAGGTAAAGGTGCCGGTCCCCAGGGCACCAAGCGGCTGAAAGCCCGCACCGGAATTCCAGGCTGCGCTGCCGCCGGCGTCGACGTCTTTGGCGAGGACGAAATTTTTGGCGAGGAACACGCCGTCGCTGCCGATCCCCTGCAGACCGTAGACGTCGGCGATGCTGTAGGGGTTCGCGACGCTGCCGTCGCCGCCGGTCACGCGCAGGAAGCTTCCGCCGGCAATGCGGAAGTCGGCTGCATTGAAGGTTGGCAAGGTGGCGCTGTTCTGGTTCCAGTTTCCGCCCGTGAGCGTGAACGTGCCCACGTCCACGCCTGCCGTCGCCGTGATGTTGGTGCCCATGCCCTTGAGCGTGAAGGCGCCGCTGGTCGTGACCCCGGAAGTGCCGCCGACTGTGCCGATCATCAGATTGGCGGCGTCGGTGATGTTGACCGCTCCCGTATTGGCTGCGAGCGTGCCGATCCGGTTGGCGGCGTTGGTCAGCGTGTAGCTGCCACCGCCCCCCAAGAGCGCGAGGTTGGTAGCGGTGATCGGGGCCGATTGGGTGACGGCGCCGGTATCCAAAATCGTCAGCGTCCCGGCGTTTACGCCGGTGGTGCCGGCGACGGTGCCGATCGCGAGATTGGCCGCATTGGCGATGTTGACCGAGCCCGACGGCCCGACATTGGTGGCGAGCGTGCCGACCTGGTTCCCGATATTGGTCAGCATATAGTTGCCACCGCTGCCGAGTAGCGCAAGGTTGGTCACGGCAATCGCGGCTGATTGCGTCACGGCTCCGGTGTCCAAAATCGTCAGCGTCCCGGCGTTCACACCGGCGGTGCCGGCGACAGTGCCGATCGCGAGATTGGCCGCATTGGTGACGCTAACAGACCCGGAGGGCCCGACATTGACGGCAAGCGTGCCGATCTGGTTGCCGGTATTGGTCAGTGCGTAGCTGCCGCCGACGCCGAGTAGCGCGAGGTTGGTGACCGTGATCGGGGCAGTTTGAGTGACCGCGCCGGTGTCGGATATCACGAAAGTCGCGCCGTTCACGCCGGTGGCGCTGCCAACTGTACCGATCGCGAGATTGGCGTTGTCGGTAACGCTGACCGAGCCCGCGGGACCGACATTGGCGGCGATTGTGCCGATCTGGTTGGTGGAGTTGGTGAGCGTGTAGCTGCCGCCGCTGCCGAGCAGCGCGAGGCTCGCGGCGGTGATCGCGGCCGATTGGGCGACCGCGCCGGTATCGGAGATCACCAAAGTCCCGGCGTTCACGCCGGCGGTGATGCCAACTGTACCGATCGCGAGATTGGAGCTATCGGCAACACTGACCGAGCCCGCGGGACCGACATTGGCGACGAGCGTGCCGATCTGGTTGGCGGAGTTGGTCAGCGTGTAGCTGCCGCCGCTGCCGAGGAGCGCGAGGTTGGTGGCTGCGATCGGAGCCGATTGCGTCACCAAGCCGGTATCCAAAATCGTCAGCGTCCCAGCGTTCACACCAGCGGTGCCGGCGACAGTGCCGATGGCGAGATTGGCCGCATTGGTGATGCTGACCGACCCCGACGGCCCGACATTGGCGGCGAGCGTGCCGATCTGGTTGCCGGTATTGGTCAGTGCGTAGCTGCCGCCGACGCCGAGCAGCGCAACGTTTGTCGCCGCAATCGGGACCAATTGGGTGACCGCACCCGCGCTCGAGAGCACGATCGTCCCGGTGCTGACGCTGTGGTCGATGGCGAAGGTCGCGCTTTGGAGGTCGATCTGGCGATTGGGGAGGCCATTCACCAGCGTCTGCACGCCGGTATTGCCGCCGATTGCGATCACGCGGCCGGCGTCGATCGCGGACAGCGTGGTCGCGCCGCTCGTGTCCTTGAGGTAGGTGCCGTAGATATCGAGGCCGACGACCGAGCCGCTGCCGTTGTGCTGGAACGCGGCGCCACCCGTTGCGCCGGTGGTGTAGGTGAGGAGCTGGCCGGCAGGCGGCGAGATCGTGCCTGGCGCGAGCAGGAAATAATAGTAGCCGTTCGCGCCGGTCGTGACTGCACCGCCGGTGAGCACCGAGGCGAGCGGCGTTCCGTCGAGGAGACCGGACACAATCGTGCCCGCCGCCGGCGTCTTGTCGTAGACGCTAAAGGCTGTGCCCGACACCACCATTGGCGTCTGCCCGGCCGCAAACTGCCACTTTAGATACGGATAGCTCGTACCGGGGACGATGCCGTAGGCCGTGTCCCATCCGCTGGGGAGGCTGGTCTGCAGCGCGGAGGTTGTTCCTGCCGTTCCGCCGGCGCTGTTCATTTGGCCAGTGGTCTGAGTATCCCAGAAGGAATTTATGACCAAGCCGCTACCAGAGCCGACAAGCCCGCCAGTGTTTTGCCTTGGACCGGTCACTATGCCTGTCGCATAAGAGTTGGTGATAGTCGTGCCGTTAGCCCCAACGAGCCCACCGACAACGCCAGCTAGCCCACCCGTCACCGCCCCCGTCGCATACGAGTTTATAATGCTTCCAACAAATTGAGAATTGTTATCAGTGATACTACCGTTCACTCCTACAAGCCCGCCGATACGCATAAACTGCCCGCCGTTGGCTATTTCTGTTGCTGACGAGTAGGAGTTCGCGATCTGGCCAGCGTTGAAGCCGACAAGACCACCGACTTGGTAGATGCCTGTGGTGCCTGGAACTGTTACTGATACCAACCCGCTGGCGTGAGTGTTAGTTATTGTCCCGCCTTCGTTTAATCCAACCAGAGTTCCGACCCAGCCCATGGAATTGTCAGGAAGCGTTAGAGAGACGTTTTCGTTGGCCAATCCGACATTGCGAACAATTGCGCCAGCACCAATGCCCCCAAACAATCCGGCTACGCCACCGGCTGTAAATGTTTTTATCGTAAGTCCGTCGATCGTATGGTTTTGCCCATCAAAGAGCCCAACGAATCGATTGAACTGGCTCCCAATTGGCGTAAATCCCGCCCCACTTGCGGTCGCACCCGCATCAAGATCCTTGCCAAGGGCGTAGGTGCCTCCGAGATTCGAGCTAACAAGCTGCAAATCGCTGACGTTGTTCACCAGCATGTAGGGGGTGAGCTGGCTCGGCGAAGCAAGCACGAACCGCCCGTTGCCGGTCGTGAAATCGGTGGGCGACGTGTAGGCCGTGGGATCATAGTAGACGGACACCGTTCCGGTGCTGCCGGACCAATCGAGTCGATTAGCGGAAGTCCCTCCGGGCATGATGATCGTGCCCATGCCGGTGCCGGTCGAATCCGCACGCAGCATAATGCTGCCAGCACCCGTATTCTTGAGATTTGGACCGATGAAGAGGTCGGGTAGATTGATGTTGCGGAACGCGCTCAGCGTAAGCGTGGTCGGGACGCTCCACGTGACGGCGGCATTGACGAAGATGTCGCCGTGCTGCCCGCTGGGATTGGCGTTATTGTTCGTCGCGATCGTGACGTTGCTGGTGGCAAGCTGGTTCTGCAGCGCGGTGTTCGTGATCTCGCTCGCGCCCGTGGGCGAGCCGCCGAGCGTGGTGACGATGTAGTAGTCGGCCGGATCGAGCAGCAGCGTGCCGGCTTTGCCCGCAGGCGCGAGCGTGTCGACCGAGCCGGCATAGTTGAGCTGGCCGTGGCTCGAGACCTCGACGAAGCCGCCGTCGCCGGAGACCAAGCCGCCGCGGGCGTAGATCGTGCCGGCGAAGCTCGTCACGCTGTCCGACCAGAGGATGACCTTGCCGCCGTTGCCGGTGGTCTTGGCCGAGGCGTCGATCGTCGTTGCCGCATCGACGCTCAAGGTCGTCGCCCGCGGCACTGCGAAGCCTTCGAGCTTGGCGCTCGGGTGATCGACCACGCCTGCCGTCGGCTTCCCGCCCGCCCAGTCGCCGCCGAGCAGGAGCTTGCCGCCCCCCACCTGGCCGGATGCATCAATCGTCGCGCCCGCGACCTGGATATCCTCGCCGGTCACCACGATGGTGCCGCCCTTGGTGTCCTGCTTTTTGCCGGCGGCCGTCATCGTGCCAGAGATCCGCACGGTCTGCCTCGGCGCGCCTGCGGGTTTGGTCGCACTAGTCGCGGCACCGAGTACGATCCTGCCGCCCTTGGTGCCGATACTGTTGGCCTCGATCACGCCCCTATTGTTGATGACCGAGTCGACCACCACGCGTGCCGCGGCGGCCGTCAGCTCGACCCGGCCGCCATTCGCCTTGATCTTGCCCTCGTTGGTCACCAGCGATTTCAGCGGCTGCCCGGTCGCGACATCGTGCACCTGGGAGGCGATCTGGTCGCCGACCCCGAGCTGGATCAGCTTGTCCCCATACATGTCGAGCGTGAACATGTTGCCGGAGGCAAGGCTCACGGTGCCGAGCGTCGCGGTGATGGTGCCCGAATTGCGCACACCGGGCGCGACCAGCGCGGCAAAACCGCCCGTGGTCGCGGTGATGCGACCCTCATTGACGACCGATGCGTCGGGTCGGCCCGGGATGTTGAAATTCATCCGGCCGGCCATGAAATCGGCGTTCTTGATATCGTGGGTAGTGGCGAGGAAGCCCGCGGTATTGATGACCCCGTTCGGGCCGATCAGGATGCCGTCGCGATTGATCACGAAGACCCGGCCGTTGGCGGTGAGCGTGCCGTCGATCACCGAGGGGCCGAGGTTGCCGGTGACGCGGTTGAGGGCGATCGAGGAGGTGTTGATCTGCTGGAAGGTGGTCGATTCGCCGGTGCGGATGTTGAACGTGTTCCAGTTGATGATCGCCCGGTCGGTGGTCTGCTTGACCAGGACCGAGGAGGTGCCCGCGCCGGTGATGGTCGCCGAGCCACCGACGACGGTGGGCCCGTCGGGCCCGGCCGCGCCCGGCGTCGAGCCAAGCGTCAGCAGTGCCGTGGTGGTCAGCAGCAGATTGCGGAAGCGCGTGGACATCGGCGTCCCCTCATACCAACCGCTCAAAATGAAGGAGAACCGCCAGTCCCGCCCGGGCCGAGGATGGCCTTGGCGATGGACAGATCAGCATCAAAGGCAGCAGGGCCGTGTGGTCCGTCTGCCAGCCGAGGCGGATTCCCCTCCAGCCGAGGCGCCATCCACGTTAGCAGGTGTCCCCGGGACTGGGGCAATATTATGGTGCCAGCCCCGGTCGGGAAAGCCGTAGAACTGGGTCTGGGTTCAACCTCGCGATCATGGAGGGCAGGTCGAACCGTAGCTGGTCGGGGGAGTTCGAGGCAGCTGTCGTCGATCAGAATGGAGGGGACAAAGGCGCGGCCGCAGTGAAGTTACCACCCACTGGCCGCCTCCTTGTGCCCGCCTCATTTTCCGATCTGTCCGCAATCAGTGGTTTCAAGCGAAATTCAGCCCAGCAAATGTCCACAGGCAATCCTAGCCAGCCGAAAACGCGCAGTGAGGGTGACCTGGAAGCACCAACGGACAACATCAAAACGTCGCATCATGGCTCGACTATGCCGCCCGTCGTCACGACTCCTGACACGCAGGCTCGTGAGCGGCACTGATCGACGTCCTGGCAGCCAAATTGACATGAAAAAAGGCCCGCCCCGGATGGACCGGAGCGGGCGACAGAAAAATCTTGGAATATAATCTGTTGTCTATCTTCGTCTCTCCCTCGGGCGACAGATCGTTGGGTCAAACGGCATCCCCAAACACCGCCCGCATGAAGCTGTAGAGTGCCTCCTCGTTAAGCCTCAAGACCACGCACACCATGTCGTCATTGCCAAACGCCACGACGCCACTCCTATCCTCGAGGCGAAAGAGGATCACATTGTAGAAAGCGGCCTGTGATGGCGGCGGCTGCTCGTTGAACCAAGCCGAAGCCTTTTCGGCCTGCTCCTCATCCAGCAAGCGATGGGAGGCATAGACCGAATAGGATTGCGCCAGCGCAATGGCATCAGCGACCGAAAGGCATTGTTGAGCCGTAGCCGGAGTGGCGACGCCGGTCGAGAAGACGAGCAACAGGGTGGCGAAGAGATATCGCATGGGGAGTGTTCTCCATGGGAGCTTGTGGTTGCCTGGCTCAGCCGCCCGGCCGATGCGGGAGAAGGTAGGTAAACAGCGCGCCGACAACGACCGCGGCGCCGGAGAACCAATATTGTTTATGCTCGACGGCGCGCACGCGCGGCTCAAGGCTCTCGTGCTTCGCAACAACCGCCTCGATGAGGCGCACGAGATGGTCGACCTTTTCTTCGAGGCGGCCGAAGTCGCGGCCCGTGATCGACTTCTCGGTCACGGCTCGTCACCGCCAATGCTTCTGCAGCACGGCATACCTTGTCAGCAATCGGTCGCCGCAGCGGCGCATGACGACCAGGCGCAACCTATCTTGCTTCCACAGTTCCTCGACCTCGGCGACGGTCAGTTGCCGATTCGGCAGCGGGGCGCCGCTCTGCCGCAGGCACTTCCGGATGTCTGCCGGGATCGGCGGCAGATATTTCACCTGTCGCTGTTGCGGCGTCAGCGACTGATAGTCATCGTCGCAGCCGCTGAGCAGCAGAGCCGCGGCGAGCGCGAGCATGGTCGCGAGGCGGTTCATTTGACCTCTCCAATTCGGCGGACTGCATCCTCGTCGAGGCAGACCGTGGCATTCGGCGGCGTGTCCGCGATCTTCTTCCGCAGTTCGGCGATGACAGCATCGTCAGTTGCAGCGCGTGCCTCGTCTTCCTTGCGCGCCTCCTCGAGCGCAGCGATGCGCTCTTCGTAGACGCGCTTCTGTTTGGCGAGGTCTTCGGCCGCGCGAGTGTCGTAGCCGCGCTTGAAGATGACGCCGCCGGCGATGCAGAGGCCGACCATCACGATCACGCCGAGCGCGGCCCGCCAGCTGCGCAGAAACCAGGCGACAGCACCGAGGCCGACGGCCGTGACGATGAACGGCAGGAGCCACTGCCAGTCCC
>WNGL01008353.1_pt1 | contig 26607 bp, 24 predicted proteins | sample 5400591 | NCBI WGS metagenome assembly WNGL01 (sample SAMN13153377, study PRJNA577476) | soil metagenome | isolation source: 80 cm soil or saprolite under Garry oak tree replicate 1 | place: USA:California | collected 2016-06-15 | reverse complement strand
GGGCGCGGGCAGAGCTCCGCCGGGCCGCGCTCCGCGCGGCTGGAAGGTCGGGGTACCCACAGACATAAACGCCATCTGTGCGGATGTGGCGTTTGTGTCTGCGGGTACCTCGACCTCCCTCAGACCGGCCGGGAGGCCGGTCCCGGCGGCCGAATCGCCCGCACACCTAGAAGAATGTTGACCAATCGTGAGGTCGGCCGGCCTCGTCTGACGGCTCACCGACGAGTCCGTGCGGTCCGCGTGGTCCGTGGCTATGTAATTCTCTGTGCGTCTCTGTGCCCTCTGTGTCTCTGTGTTGTACGTCTTGACGTTAGTCTCGAGCCCGCACTGCCGCCGTGTATCTTGAGGCGAGCGCGTGGCCGATCTTCGGCTCGATGAATCTGGACGCCGCGAGCACGTTCTCGAGGCTGACGCCGGTCTCGACCCCCAGACCGTCCAGCATGTAGAGCAGATCTTCGGTGGCCAGATTTCCCGTGGCGCCCGGTGCGTATGGGCAGCCGCCAAGGCCGCCGGCCGACGCGTCGAACGTCGTGATGCCCAGTTGCAACGCCGTGAGCACGTTGGCCAGCGCCGTGCCGCGGGTGTCGTGAAAATGCAGAGCGATGCGCTCGCGCGGCACGCGTGACGCAACAGCGTCCACGACGGCCGGGACCTGACCCGGATGCGCGATGCCGATGGTGTCGCTGACCGCGACTTCGTACGCTCCCATGTCGAACAACGCGCCGGCCACATCCGCCACCGCAGCCGGGGCGACTCGACCCTCAAACGGACACCCGAACGCGGTCGAGACGTACGCGCGGACCGGCACCTTCGCCTCCCGCGCCCGCGCGCAGACGGCGCGATACGTGTGCAGCGACTCCGGGATGCTTTGATTGATGTTGCGGCGGCTGAACGACTCGGATGCCGCGGCGAACACGGCAACCTCATCTGCCTTGGCGGCGATCGCGCGCTCGAGACCGACGACGTTGGGAACGAGCGCCGTATAGCGCGTCCCGGGACGTCGGCGAATCCCGGCGAACACGTCCGCCGCGTCCGCCATCTGCGGCACCCATTTAGGATTGACAAACGCCGACACCTCGATCACGCGGTAGCCGCCCTCGCTGAGACGATCGACGAACCCGATCTTGTCGGCCGTTGTAATCGGCGTGGGCTCATTCTGCAATCCGTCGCGCGGACCGACCTCGACGATGGCGGCTCGGGATGGGAGTGTCATTCGAACTCGATCAGCGTCACGTCCGGCTGCACGAGCTCGCCGGGCCGACAGTGAACGGCGGCGACCCGGCCGTCCCCGGGCGCGCGCACCGGCAATTCCATTTTCATCGCCTCGAGGACGATCAGCACGTCACCCTGTCTCACGTCGTCACCGGGAGCCACCTTGACGGCCAGGACCGTCGCGGGCATCGGCGCGCCGAGACCTCCATGCACGTGTGACGACGCCCGCCGGCCTTCGCCGCCGGCGATTTGATAGACGATGCCGCCGTGAAAGATCCACGTCGTGCCGCCGGCCGCTACGCCGTACATCCGCTCGACGCGATCGCCGTTTCGGACGATGATTTCGCCCGGCATCGCGCCGTCCATCACCTCGGCCATCAGCGTCCCCAGTCCGGGAGACGCGACCAAGGATCGGCGCCAGAGGTTCGCCCGAGTGCCGGACTTGACCACGATTGTGCGGCGTTGCGGACGAACGCGGCGGCCGCGAGGACAGACTCGTCGGGCTCGAACGTCCGCAGCAGCGCGGCCAGATGTTCGTCGACGAAGCCCGTGTGAAGATCGCCGGCCCGAAACGCCGCATGCTCCAGCACGCCGATCAGAAACGCGACGTTGGTCCGGACGCCCAGGATAGGAAACGCGCGCAGCGCCGCTGCCGCGCGGCGCCTGGCCGCCTCGCGGGTGTCGCCATAGGCGATCAGCTTCGCCAGCAACGGATCGTACTGGACCGGAACGTCAGCGCCTTCCTCGACGCCGCTGTCGATGCGGATTCCCGGCCCCGTCGGTTCGCGATAGAGACGGAGCGGGCCGGCCTGTGGCAGAAACCCGCCCGCGGGATCCTCGGCATACACACGGCATTCGATGGCGTGGCCGCGGCAAGCGAGATCTTCCTGCGTCCACGGCAGGCGATGGCCGGCGGCGACTTCGAGCTGGGCGCGCACCAGGTCGGTGCCCGTGACCGCCTCGGTGACGGGATGTTCGACCTGCAGGCGCGTGTTCATCTCGAGAAAATAGAACCGCGCCTCGTCGCCGCTGCCTTCCACGAGAAACTCGATCGTGCCGGCATTGCGGTAGCCCGCCGTGCGCGCGGCCGCCACGGCCGCGGCGCCCATACGCTCGCGCACTGCCGGCGTCAGCGCGAGCGACGGGCTCTCTTCGATGATCTTCTGATGCCGCCGCTGGACCGAGCACTCGCGTTCAAAGAGGTGCACGGCGTGACCGTGCGCGTCGGCGAAGATCTGAAACTCGATGTGGCGCGGACGGTCGATCAGTCGCTCGACGTATAAGGTGCCGTCGCCGAACGCGCTCTGCGCCTCGCGGCGCGCCGCCGGAATGGCGTCGGCGGCCGACTGCGCGTCGCGCGCTTCGCGCATTCCTTTGCCGCCGCCGCCGGCAGACGCCTTGATGACGACCGGAAATCCAATCTCTGCCGCAGCTGCCGCGATTCCGGTATCGGCTTGATCCGCCGGTGTGCGCCCGGGCACGACCGGAACGCCCGCGCGCTCCATCAGCGCGCGCGCGCCGATCTTCGACCCCATCCGCTGGATCGCCTCCGCCGGCGGACCGACGAACACCAGACTGGCGGCGGCACATGCGTCGGCGAACGCAGCGCGTTCAGACAGAAACCCGTAGCCCGGGTGGACGGCGTCGGCGCCGGAGGTACGGGCGGCGTCGATGATGGCGCCGATGTTCAGATAGCTTTCGGCAGCGGGAGCCGGACCGATACGCAGCGCAAAATCCGCGGCGCGGACGTGCGGCGCGCCGGCATCGGCGTCCGAGTAGACGGCGACGGCCTCGACGCCGATCTCGCGGCACGCCCGGATGATCCGCAGCGCAATCTCGCCGCGGTTGGCGATCAGGAGCCGCCGGATAGCCATGAGGGAGGCCGCTTATCCAGAAACGCGCGCATGCCTTCCTGACCTTCCTTCGACACGCGCCGGTCCGCGATCGCTGCGATGGTGTAGTCGACCGCCTCGGTGCGGCTTCGCGCCGCGACCTCAGCGATCATCTGCTTCGCGGCGGCGACGGCCTCCGGCGCAGCGGTCAACAGGTCATTGACGTACTTCGCGACGATCCGATCGATCTCGCTCGCGTCCCCGACCGCATGCACCAGTCCGATCTCTTTCGCCCGGGCGGCGGAGAAGCGGGCGCCAGTCAGAAACAGCTCGCGCGCCGCCGACCGGCCGATTTTCGCGATTGCATACGGCGAAATGACGGCCGGGAGGATGCCGAGCTTCACCTCGGTAAACGCAAACGACGTATCCTCCGCAGCAACGACGATGTCGCAGACCGCCGCGAGACCGGCGCCGCCCCCGAGCGCGGCGCCATGGATGCGGCCGATGAGCGGGATCGGCAGCCGATCGAGCGCTTCGAACATCCGCGCCATGGCGCGCGCGTCGCGCACGTTCTCGTCGTGCGAGTAGGCGACCATCTTCGACATCCACGTCAGGTCCGCCCCAGCGCAGAACAGCTTGCCGGCACCCGAAAGCACCGCCACGCGCGTCGTCCTGCCTGGCCTGACGGATTCGGCCCACGCCGTCAGCTGCGCGATCAGGTCCTCATTGAACGCGTTGCGGACGTCAGGGCGATTCAGCGTCACCCTGACGACGGCGTCCTGTTGTTCAATCAGCAGCATCTGCGTGTCTTCTTTACAGGAGAACAGGAGATCAGGAGTGACTCCTGAAAAAAAGTCTCCTGATCTCCTGACCTCCTGTGAGGGTTTTCTACATCCGAAACACACCGAACTTCGGGTCCGGTATCGGCGCGTTATATGCGGCTGAGAGCGCGAGCGCCAGCGCGGTCCGCGTATCCGCCGGATCGAGAATCCCGTCGTCCCACAGCCGCGCCGTCGAATAGTACGGGGAGCCTTCGCGATCGTACTTTTCCAGGATGGGTCCACGGATGGTGGCTTCCTCGTCGCCGCTCAGCGTCTTGCCCTCGCGCGCCAGTTGGTCGCGCTTGACGGTGGTCAGGACGCCCGCAGCCTGCTCGGCCCCCATCACCGAAATCCTGGCATTGGGCCACATCCAGAGGAGCCGGGGCTCGTAGGCGCGTCCGCACATGCCGTAATTGCCGGCCCCGAAGGAGCCGCCGATGATGACGGTGAACTTCGGCACCACCGAGTTTGCGACCGCGTGCACCATCTTCGCGCCGTCTTTCGCGATGCCGGCGCGCTCGTACTGGCGTCCGACGATGAAGCCGGTGATGTTCTGGAGAAAGATGAGCGGAATGCCGCGAAGGTTGCACAGCTCGATGAAGTGCGCCGCCTTCAGCGCCGATTCCGAAAAGAGCACGCCGTTGTTGGCGACGATCCCCACGAGGAAGCCGTGCAGCCGGGCGAAGCCGCTGACCAGGGTGGCGCCGTAGCGCGCCTTGAATTCGTCGAATCGCGACCCGTCCACGAGCCGCGCAACGACCTCGCGTACGTCGTAGGACTTGCGTGCATCGAGATTGACGATGCCGTAGATCTCCTGAGGATCGTATGCCGGGTCCTCGGGCGCGGCCATGTCGCCGGGCAGGGTCTTCACGCTATTGAGTGTCGACACGATCGTCCGCGCCAGGTGCAGCGCGTGCTCGTCGTCTTCTGCGAAGTAATCCGCAACGCCCGAGATGCGGGTGTGGACGTCAGCGCCCCCCAGCTCCTCCGCCGTCACTTCCTCGCCCGTCGCGGCTTTCACGAGCGGTGGGCCGCCGAGAAAGATCGTTCCGGTTCCGCGCACGATCACCGTCTCGTCCGACATCGCGGGCACGTACGCGCCGCCCGCGGTACACGATCCCATGACGACGGCGATCTGCGGAATGCGTTCGGCTGACATGCGCGCCTGATTGAAGAAGATCCGGCCGAAGTGCTCCCGATCGGGAAAGACGTCGGCCTGGAGCGGCAGGAATGCGCCGCCCGAATCGACCAGGTAGACACAAGGCAGCTGATTCTGCAGGGCGATTTCCTGCGCGCGTACGTGCTTCTTCACCGTCATCGGATAGTAGGTGCCGCCTTTGACGGTGGCGTCGTTTGCGACGATCAGCACCTCGCGTCCGGAGACGCGACCGATGCCGGTGATGATCCCGGCGGCGGGCGCATCGTTGTCGTACAGATCCCACGCCGCCAGTGGTGAGAGCTCGAGGAACGCGGACCCCGCATCGAGCAATCCGGCAATGCGGTCGCGAACCGGCAGCTTGCCCTGCTCGCGGTGACGCTGGAGGTATTTCTCGCCGCCGCCTTTGCGGACGCGCGCGGTCCGATCGCGCAACTCCACGACGAGCGCCGCCATCCGTTCGCGGTTTTGCCGGAAATCGTCGTTGGCGGGATCGATGTGCGACTCGAGACGGTCCATCACCACCCAGCGTGCATCCGGAACATTTCCGCGCCGCCGCGGTCGCAGAAGACGGTGTCGTCCCTCGTCGGCGGCTTGGGCGGCACGGACGACGGCCCCGACGGCGATGACTTCGGCGGCTCGGCCATCGCCCGCGATTATAGCCAACATACCGGAGCACCGCTCGGAAGCGCTTCGCGCAGAGCTAGTTAGCGTATTGATTCCCAACAACTGTCAGCTATATGGACAGTTTAGATGAGTTGTGTATATATTCGGAGTCGTTATGACGACACTCACGAAGAAAAAGTACCGCGTTCTCGCGATAGACGACGAGCCGGCGATGATCGAGTGGCTGAAGATCCTGCTCGAGCACGAGGGTTACGAAGTGCGCACCGCGATGATCGGCACACGCGGCGAAGAGATCTTCAAGACGTGGAAGCCCGACGTCGTCATCACCGACATGATGCTCCCGGACGTCGACGGCCTGGAACTGCTGCGCAAGTTCAAGCAGACCCACGGCGACACCGAGGTCATTGTCGTGACGGGGCACGGCAGCGTCCCGAAGGCGGTCGAGGCGATGAAGGGCGGCGCGCACAGCTTCGTCGAGAAGCCCATCGAGCCCGACACTCTGCTCGCGATGCTCGAGCGTGCGATCGAGCGCCGCGATCTCGTCGGCGAAAACCTGCTGTTGAAGCAGAAGCTCGAGGGGCAGTTCCGGTTCGGCAACATCATCGGCAAGAGCAAGAAAATGCATGAGGTGCTCGAGCTGGTCGAGAGCGTCGCCGGCAGCGACGCGAACATCCTCATCCAGGGCGAGAACGGTACCGGCAAGGAGCTCATCGCCAACGCGATCCACTACAACAGCAAGCGTGCCAAAGGGCCTTTCATCAAGATCAATTGCGCGGCGATTCCGAAGGATCTGATCGAGTCGGAGCTGTTCGGGTATAAGAAAGGCGCATTTACCGGCGCGCAGACCGACAAGGAAGGCCTCTTCGAGATGGCCGAAGGGGGGTCGCTACTGCTGGACGAGATCGGCGAGATGCCGCCGTACCTGCAGACGAAGCTGCTGCGCGTGCTGCAGGAACGCGAGTACCGCCCGATCGGAAGCGACCGCATCGTCCGAGTCGACTTCCGACTCATCTGCGCGACGAACATCGACCTGGACGCGGCGCTGCGCGACGGCAAGCTGCGCGAGGATCTGTATTTCCGGATCAATACGATCGCGCTGCGGGTGCCGCCGCTGCGCGAACGGACCGAAGACATTCCGCTCCTCTGCGAGCACTTTCTGGAGAAGTACAAGCAGCGGCACGGCCGCAACATCATCAAGTCGATTGCGCCGGCGGCGTATCACGTCCTCATCCGCCACCGTTGGCCGGGCAACGTCCGCGAACTCGAAAATGTCATCGAGCGCGGCGTACTCGTGGCCAAAGGCAACGAGATCACCGTGAACGATCTGCCCGAGTCGCTTCGAACCGAGACGGCGACGACGACGGAGTTCGTCATCCCTCCGCATCGGACGCTGGCCGAGATTGAGAAGATGGCGATCCTGCAGACGCTGCAGCGCACCAACTGGAACAAGCAGGAAGCGGCGCAGATTCTCGGCCTGTACCGTCCGACGCTCTACAGCAAGATGAAGAAACACGAGATCCAGGACGGGGGCAAGTCGGGCGCGCGGCGCGTGGCCAGCGTCTAACCTGCCAAACACGGCAATTCCTTCCAACGCCAGCTCGTGAGTCGAGCCAGCTCGACCTCGGGAATTGGGAACTGGGAGTTCGGGATCATCGTCGTGCCGCATCGCTCGACCGTGGCACATGCTTTGATACATCCCCAGTGATCGGAGCGTGCGTGGGTGCTTCGCGGCCGTAATCTACGCAAGGAGGGCGACGTGGACGAACGATCGCGTGTATTGCTGGCGTCCGTGATGGGTGCGGTGGCCGGCGGTGTGTGGGGTTGGCTGTACCTGACCGAAGGCGGACGGCGCGTCCGCGTGCAGATCGAACCGAAGCTCGACGACTTCATGCGCGAGCTATCGAGCGTCCGCGGCACCGTAGCCAAGGCGAAGACCGCGGCAAACGAAGGATGGCGTTCGCTCAATGAAATGACCGGCGGCCCGCAGGGACGCTGGTCGGCGTAGGCGTAAAAGGGGGAGCCATGGGTGATTTGCAGTCATTGAGCATCCCGCTCTGGATCATGGCGGTGGTCAGCGTGCTCCAGGCGCTGGTGCTGATCGGCCTCGGCGTGGGCGGCTATCTGATGTATTCGCGCGTCATGATGCTCGTGGCGGATCTCGAAGCCCGCCAGATCGCGCCGCTGCGCGAGAAGGTCGACGCGATCCTCGCGGACGTCAAGGGCGTCACGGCGCGCGTCAGCCACCAGACCGAACGCGTCGATCACGCCATCACCGGCACGATCGATCGTGTGGACGAGACCGCCTGGCGGGTGCGAGCAGGGGTACACGAAAAGGTCAGTCAGGCCGCCGGCATCGTGCGCGGGATACGCGCGGTCATCATCTCCCTGCTGCACAGGGAGTCGCACGCATGACAGGGCTGGGGGCTGAGGTTTGAGTCACAGGGCGGGGCAGTGCTGCGATCGTGCGGTCAGGCATTCAGCCCTCTGACCCAGACCTCAGCCAGCTGCCCCCGAATTAGGAGGACGCATGGCGTATGAATACGATCGGTTCGAAAGAGAGGAAGGCGGCGGCTCGTTTCTGATGGGACTGCTCGCGGGCACCGTGCTCGGCGCGGGACTGGGCATGCTGTTCGCGCCCAAAGCGGGCGCCGAGCTTCGCTCACAGTTGGGGGATCAGGCCGGACGTCTTCGCGAGGCTGCGGACCAGAGCTACCAGCAGGCCTCGGAAAAAGTGAGCCAGATCGTGGATCGCGGCCGTGAGGCGTACGATCGCGCGCGCTCGAGCATGAGCAACATGGCGTCGACGGGCACGGCGGGTGCGCCGTCGAACATCGGAGGCAGCGGGTCGACCGGCAGCACCGGTTCGACGGGCACGATCGGTTCGACGAGTTCGCAGGGCGGCTCGTACGGCGCGTAGCGTGACCGAGAAGCAGGCGCGGACGACTGCGAATATCGTGATGGCGGCCGCGGCCTTCGGGGCCGCGGTCTTCGTCCTGCGCGATCCCAAACGGCGCCGGCTCGCGTGGCAGGTGACGCGGCAGTACCTCGCAGGTCCGGCCGCGGTCTGGACCGCGGCCACCGTGCGCCGGGCCTGGGACGAATCGGGGCACGCGGCGCGAGGCTAATATAATGGCGCCGTGATCGTGCGTCGTGCGGGTCTTCGCGTCCTCGCCGAGATCCGCCTGACGCTTCTCGCGATCTGGCGCGGCGGCGTCGGCGTATATCACAGCAACGATCTGACATTCGCCTCGTCGATCGCCTATTACGCGCTGCTCTCGCTGTTTCCGTTCTTCCTGCTGGCATTCTCGATCCTCGGCAGCGTCACCGCGAATCCCAACGACCGCGCCGCCATCCTGGAGTTCGTGCTCCGGTACTTTCCACGGCAGTTCGACTTCGTGACGACCCAGCTCACGTCGATGCAACAGGCGCGTTTGCGTCTGGGCGTCGCAGGCAGCCTGTTGATGATCTGGGCGGCAATGGGCGTGTTCGGCGCGATTACGTCGGCAGTCAATCACGCGTGGGGCGTCGACAGGCAACCGAGCTACCTGAAGCACAAGCTGATCTCGTTCGTGATGCTGGTGGCGGCCAGCCTGCTGCTGCTCGCGGGCCTGCTCCTCGTGAGCGCCATCAACGTGTTCGAGGCGCGGTGGTTCGCCGCCGTCGCGGAGCACGCGCCGCAGCTCACGATCCTGCAGCACCTCGCGGTCCGATGGGCGAGCATGATCGTGTTCATCCTGGTCGTCGGACTGATCTTCTATTTCGTGCCCAACGCGAAAGTGCGGTTTCGCGACGTCTGGGTCGGCGCCGTCGTGACCGGCCTCCTATGGCGCGGCGCGCTCTTCGGCTTTTCGTGGTACGTGCGCGACATGTCGCGCTTCAGTCACATCCACGGTTCGATCGCCGCCGTCGTCGTCTTCCTTGTCTGGATTTACATCACCGCCGTGCTGCTGTTATACGGCGTCGAAGTGACGGCGGCCAATGCACGCCTGCGCCGGCACCGGCCCGAAGATATTCCGGCCGCTCCGGCTCCCCGCGTTTGACCCGCCGCGGGGTAATTAGCGATTTCGCGAGTTCGTGAATTGGCGAATTCAATTCACCAATTCACCAATCCACCAACTCACAAATTACGCCGTACGGGAGGACAGGGAGGTCCGAAGACACTCCCTGCAGCCTTGTGGCAGGCGTTATTGGAGAGGCGGTTGCTCTGGCTGAACGCCGGAGCGGCTGGCCCGGCCGCTTAGGCGACCGGACGTGTCTCCAAACAGCAACCGCGATGCCAGCGGATTTCAGGAAGATTCGAGGGCGACAGACTCTGCAGTACCACCTTCGCGGGCCTTGGTGGGTAACCGGCGCCACACGTCGACTGTTCTAGGACGTCTCGGAATATTTGCCCAGAGTCTCGCAGCGATTCGCCACCAGACGCCGGACCGGAATGAACAGCAACTGCGACATGCCGAACGCGATCGCGCACCACACGAGCAGCAGCACCGGCACGAGATCGGGCCGATGGAACCCGCGCAGCGCGACCAGCGTGAGCAGGGCGCACGGCGCGACAGAGATGCCAAGACAGAGCATTCCCAGGAGGCCCGCGGCCTGGTGGGCGTTTCCACGGTTGCCGATGCTGTTCAGATCCGCGACCTTCGGAAAAATCGCCGAGAAGGCCGCCGCCGCGGGCGCGAAGAGACAATAGACCGCGACGAGGGCGATCGGAATGGCGGCCCATAACCCCGGATGTCCGCCGGGAAACACCACTGCCGGCAACACGAAACAGAATGCCGCCGGCACGGCGGCGATGAGCGCATTGCCGACGGCCTTGCCCGCGAGCAGCTCGCCGAGGCTCAGGGGCAGCAGCATCTGGCGCGTGAAGCCGGCCTTGTCGATCGCGAATTGATTCATCGCCAGCGGGAGCAGCGCGAGAATCGACACGCCGCAGCCGAACGCGGCGAGCCCGAGTCCCGGACTTCCTGTGGGCAGGAACGGTACGTTCGCGCCGCGCTTGAGCACAAGTCCGGTGAGCAGCAGCGGCATCAACACCGGCGTGAACATCGTGGCGCGGCCGCGCGGTGAACGCAGCGCGAGCCGGAGCTGCGTGAACGCGACCGCGGACGACGAGACCGTCAGCCCCGGAATGACGCGGTCCCAGAGCCCGCCGAACGATCCAGCGCGGCGGGTGCCCGACGACATCGGCGTGTCGAGGAGGCGGCGGAATGCGGCGAAGGCGCCGCCCTGGAGCGCAAGCGCCATGGCGGCCAGCGCCGCCAGCGGACGCGCGGCGTCGATCGGCCGGTTCCGTCCGTTCACGATCGCGTGCCGATACAGCTCCGTGGGCACATAGGGTGCGACGCGCATCATGACGACTGCCGTACGCGTGGGCGGCAGCGCGTTGCGCTCGGCCCGGGTGAGCTTGCGCCCGGCGGGCCGATCCGATCGAAGCAGGAGCTGCGGCAGGAAGCCCATCATCGGCAGGACGATGATGAGCACGAGCATCACGAGCTCGCCGCGGCGCCGATCGCGCAACAGCAGATGGATCACCGACGACGCGAGCGACGTCAATCCGATGATGAGCAGCAGGAACGCGATCCCGGCGATCAGGGCGACGAGCGCCGCGGTGAACTGGAGACCGATCGCCAGCCCGATCGGCACCCCCACGATCACCGGCACCATCAACGCGATCCACGGATCGGCCAGCGCGCCCGCGGCTTGCGCCATAAAAAGGACGCCCCGGGGAATCGGAAGGAGCAGAAGCCGCACGGCATTGCCGCCGTCGCGCGTCGGCAGCGCGATCGGACCGATGACGGTGAGCGCGAGGCCGAGGAGCAGGAAGTAGCGGACGAATTCCATCGGCATCAGCCACGCGCCGGTCGCCACGCCGAATCCCGCCGCGATGCCGAGCGCGAAGAGCCCGATGCTCGACGGGATCAGCAGGATGAGCGCCAGGATCGGCCCGAGCCTGTCGATCGCGATGGAAAAACGCTCGAGTGTGTCGCGCGCGCCCGTCCGCTCCAGCGAGTTGACCAGCACGCGCCATCGCATCCACGCGAACGCGCGAAAGATTCGTATCACCACTTATCCGAGGGGCTTCGCCCCTCGGACTCCCCTACACGCGCTCTCGCGCGCCGCTTCGCCGGCGCGCTCCGTTCGCGTGGCTCACTCGCTGCGCCCGTTCGCGTCATGTCTACAACCAGTTGAGATCCACCGCCGCACGTTCGCCGCCGACCAGATCGATGAACAGCTCCTCGAGGGTGCCTGTGCCCTGCGCGCCGGACCGCACGTCCTCGATGCGTCCCTGTGCCACCATGCGCCCGTTGGCTATCACGCCGATGTGCGTCGAGAGGCGCTCGACGATTTCGAGGATGTGCGAAGTCAGGAACACCGTGCCTCCCCGCGCGATGAAGGAGTGAAGCAGTTCCTTGTCGTCGAGGAACAGCAGGCGCGGCGCAGGCAGCAGCGCCGCCGCGAGCGAGAGTTTCTTCCGCATGCCGTGCGAAAAATCCGCGACCAGCGTCGTCGCCGAGCCGGTCAGATCCATCAGCGACAGGAGATCCGCGGAGCGCGACCTGAACGTCTCGGCCGGGATGCCGTGCACCTGCCCGATGAAACTCAGCGTTTCGGCGGCCGTGAGTCGATCGAACAGCGCGAGATCCTCCGGCACGACGCCGACGCGCCGTTTGATCTCCACGGGATCGACGTTGGGATCGAGGTTCAGGATCCTGATCTCGCCCGATGATGGACGCAGCAGGCCCGTGAGACATTTGATCGTGGTCGACTTGCCGGCGCCGTTCGGCCCGAGGAACCCGTAGAAGGATCCGGCGGGCACCTGCAGGTCGATGCCATCGACCGCTCGTTTGGATCCGAACGTACGCGTGAGGCCGCGGGTCGCGACTGCGAATTCCATCAGCACGGATTGTATGTCAGCATGACGTGATGAATCGCCTCGCCCGCGAACGCAGTCCATATCTCCTGCAGCACGCGGAAAATCCCGTCGACTGGTATCCGTGGGGCGAGGAGGCGTTCGAGAAGGCGCGCCGCGAGAACAAGCCCATCTTTCTCTCCGTCGGCTATTCGACCTGCCACTGGTGCCACGTGATGGAGCACGAGTCGTTCGAGAACGAGACGGTGGCCGATGCGCTCAACGCCGGCTTCGTGTCGATCAAAGTCGATCGCGAGGAGCGGCCTGACGTCGATCGCGTGTACATGACGTTCGTCCAGTCGACAACGGGGTCCGGCGGATGGCCGATGACCGTGTTCTTGACCCCGGAACTCAAGCCGTTCTTCGGCGGCACGTATTTTCCCCCCGAGTCGAAGTGGGGACGTCCGGGCTTCCTCGACGTGCTCGGCGAGCTCACGCGCGTGTGGACGCACGATCGGGCGCGCGTGGATTTCGCCGCCGCGGAGCTGTTCGATCGGCTCAAAGCGGTCGCCGGCGCCGATGGTCGACCGCATGCGGAGGCCGCGATGGCGGACCCCGAGGCGCTCGCCGAGGCGGTCGAGCAATACCAGACGGCCTTCGATCGCCGGCGAGGCGGATTCGGCGACGCGCCGAAGTTTCCACGGCCGTCCGAGCTGCTGTTCCTGCTGCGCGAACATGCACGCACTGGCGCCCAGCCGCCGCTTACGATGGCCGCCGATACGCTACGCGCAATGGCGCTCGGCGGGATGCGCGATCATGTCGGCGGCGGCTTTCACCGGTACTCGGTCGACGGCGACTGGCGCGTGCCGCACTTCGAAAAGATGCTGTACGACCAGGCGCAGCTCGTCCTCGCGTATCTGGAAGCCGCGCAGGCGACAGGGAATCCCTTCTTCGCCGCGGTCGCCGAGGACACGCTCGCCTATGTCATGCGCGACATGCGCGATGCCGCGGGCGGATTCTATTCCGCGGAAGACGCCGACAGCATCCCCGCCGAGGGAGGAGACAAGAAGGAAGGCGCTTTCTACGTCTGGTCGGACGAGGAGATCGGCGCGCACCTCGGGTCCGACGCCGACATCGTCCGCATGCGCTTCGGAATCGAGCCGGGCGGCAACGCGCCGAGCGACCCGCACGGCGAGTTCAGCGGTCAGAACATCCTGTACACCGATCAGTCGATTGAAGACATCGCCACGCGGACCGGACGCACCCCCGAGGACGTCATGACCGCCCTGGGGCGGGGGCGGCGGGTCTTGTTCGACGCGCGCGCGACGCGGCCGCGTCCGCATCTCGATGACAAAGTGATCACGTCCTGGAACGGCATGATGATCGCCGCGTTCGCGCGGGCGGCGCGCGTGCTGCCCGAACATCCGCAGGCGCCGGAGTGGCTCGCGACCGCGCGCGCTGCGGCGGGTTTCATTCGCGCCCGCCTGTGGCAGCCGGATCGCGCGACGCTCCTGCGGCGCTACCGCGACGACGACGCGTCGATCGACGGCTACGCGGAAGACTATGCGTGCCTGGTATGGGGCCTGCTCGAGATGTTCGAGGCCGACGGCGACCCTTCGTCGCTCACGTGGGCGCGAGAGCTGCAGCACCATCAGGACGCCCTGTTCTGGGATGAACAGGAGGCCGGCTGGTTCAGCACGACAGGAACCGATCCATCAGTCCTGTTGCGACTGAAGGAGGACTACGACGGCGCGGAGCCGGCTGCGAGCTCGATCTCCGTGCAGAACCTCCTCGCGCTCGCGCATCTCACCGATGACGGGGAGGCACGCCGGAAGGTGGAGCGGACCCTGGGACGCTATGGGCCACGTGCCGGACGCGCCGCGCGCGCGATCCCGATGATGCTCGCTGGTCTCTCCGCCTGGCACGCCGGCGCGGCACAAATCGTCGTCCTCGGTGGCGAAGCGGAGGCGCTTCCGCTCCGTGCGGCGATCGCCCGTCGATATCTTCCCTTCGCGCTCGTCGTTCCCGTCCGGCCCGGCGACGCGCAGCGGACGCTCTCATCGATCCTGCCGTTCATCGCGTCGATGCGGCGCATGGACGAACGCGCCACGGCGTTCGTCTGTCGCGACTTTGCTTGCCGCGAGCCCGTCACCAGCGCCGATGCGCTCGCGTCACAACTGACGCCGGCATGAGTGGACCCCTCGAGCTCATCTTCAGTCGCGGCGAGGCACGTGCCACCGTCCGCCTGTGCCATCCGAAGGGCAACATCATAACCGCGGAGATGATTCGCGCCGTGACGGACGCGCTGGCGACGATCGCGGGGCGTCCGCATGTGAAGCTCGTCGCGATCGAAGGCGCAGGGGATGACTTCAGCTTTGGCGCAAGCATCCCGGAGCATGCACCCGGGCAGATCGATCGAGTGCTGCCGGAGGCGCACCGGCTGATTTACGCGCTGTTGGATTGTCCTGTCGCGACCGCCGCGGTCGTGCGCGGACGGTGCCTTGGCGGAGGCTTCGAGCTCGCGCTCGCATGCGACTTCATCTTCGCGGGGGAGTCCGCGCGCTTCGGACTCCCCGAAATCGCGCTCGGGGTGTTTCCACCTGCGGCGTCGGCGCTGCTGCCGGCGCGTGTGGGCGCCGCTCGTGCCACGCGCGCGATCGTGACCGGCGAAGCGACGCCGGCGTCCGCGTGGCTCGCCTCGGGCCTCCTCGAATGCGTCGCGCCCGATGCGCGGCTCGAGGCCGAGATCGACGAATGGTTCGAGCGACATCTCGCGCCACGGTCCGCTGCGGCGCTGCGCCATGCGACAATGGCGGCCCGATTGTCGCTCCGGGAGCATGTCGGGTCCGTGCTGCCAAAACTGGAGCGGCTGTATTTGGCCGATCTGATGCGAACGAAAGACGCGGCGGAAGGCATCCAGGCTTTTCTGGAGAAGCGTGCCCCGGCGTGGACGGATGAATAACGCGATGGAATTCGATGTGGAAATCGTGCTCCGCGAGCGAAATTATGCGGTCACCGAGCGTCTGGAGCACGGCACCGAACCGCACGCGTGGCGGGAGCTGGACGTCGAGACGGTCCTCAAGCAGATTCTGCTGGCGATCGACCGCGTCAAGAATCCGGGCCGTGGCGGCAAGTTCGTCGCGCTGCGCGGCTTCAGCTGGATCGTCGAGCCTGTCGGCGACCGCGTCGTGATCGCGATCGAGATTCCGATGGGCGCGGCCGTGGCTGGTCCCTTTACGATCGAGCAGGCGCGTCTCGACGGGCTGATCCGCCGTGTCATCGCGTCGGCGGCGCACGCCGGTCCAACGATCCATTAACGTCAGGACGGTTACAGAATCAGCCGGGTTTTCCGAACACTTCACGGTTTTTCTCGGATTCCTTCGCAAGAGTGGCGGCATCGCTCTTGCCAATTCGGCCGTATCCCGTAACCGGTTCGGGCAGCTCCCCTAGTCTCATGAAGTTACCGTATCGAATTCTCGTCCTCGATGACGACGAGCACGCGCTGTCCGGCATTGTGGAATTGCTGCGCGACGCCGGACACCACGTGACAGGCGCGGCGACCTATGACGCCGCGAAACGGCTGCTCGCGGCCAGCCCGTTCGATCTCCTTGTGTCCGACGTCCGTCTGCGGTCGTTCAACGGGCTGCACCTCGTGATGCAGACCCGGACCGATCATCCCGAGATGGCCGTCATCATCGTGACCGGGTACGACGATCCGCTGATCGATCTCGAGGCGCACCGCTATCATGCGCAGCTGGTGAAGAAGCCGATCCAACCGGCGGAGTTCCTGCGGGTTGTCTCGTCCGAGCTGGCGGGCGTTCGTCGCCAGCGCCGCTGGCCGCGCAAGAGAGTGGTCGGCGGGTTCAGGGTCACGATTGGCGGCCGGTCCGCGGCGGTGGTGGACGTCTCCTACGGGGGGCTCCGCCTCGAGCTGCCGGACGAGATGCCGCTGCCAGACGCGTTCGACGTCGAGGTCGCGGGCATCGGCCTCCATCTCGAAGTCGAATCTGTCTGGACCCACTCGGCCACCGACGCCGCCTCCCGGATGTGTGGAGCGACGCTGGCCGCGGAGCACACGCCGTACGCCCGTACCTGGCGTGCCATCGTCGATCGGCTCAACGCGTAGATTTGGTGACTTGGTAATTTCGTGATTTGGTGATTTACAGTAGCAGCGCCATGATCAAGCGCGCTGCACTGCTTCTCATTCTGGCCGTCGCGTTCCAGCCGCCCGCTCACGCGCCATTTCCACTCGAAGAGGCGACCGCGTCCCAACTGCAGGATTGGATGACGGCCGGGCGATACACGTCGCGGCAGCTCGTCGAAATGTACCTGAAGCGCATCGACGACATCGATCGGTCCGGTCCGACGCTCCGGTCCATCCTCGAGATCAATCCCGACGCCTCGAGGATTGCAGACGCGCTCGACGCCGAGCGCAAGGCGACAGGTCCGCGCGGGCCGCTTCACGGGATCCCGGTCGTCATCAAGGATCGCGTCCGCCGAGAGACGCGTTTCTCGTCGACCGCCTGCGCGCGGCGGGCGTGGTGATTCTCGGCAAGACGAACCTGAGCGAGTGGGCGAACTTCCGGTCGACGCATTCGACGAGCGGCTGGAGCGGACGCGGCGGTCTCGTGAAGAATCCATACGAGCTCGATCGCAATCCGTGTGGATCGAGTTCCGGGACGGGTGCGGCGATCGCCGCGAACCTTGCGGCGATTGGCGTCGGAACCGAAACCGACGGCTCGATCGTGTGTCCGTCGGGCGCCAACGGCCTGGTTGGCATCAAGCCGACGGTCGGACTCATCAGCCGCACGGGCATCGTCCCCATCTCGCACAGCCAGGACACGGCGGGTCCGATGGCGCGGACGGTTGCGGACGCGGCGGTGCTGCTCGGCGCGATGACGGGGACCGACGCGGCGGATCCGGCGACGAGGGGCAGCGGTGCGCATGCCCGCGCGGATTACACGAAGAACCTGGACGCCGGCGCTTTGAAGGGCGCGCGGATCGGCGTGGCGCGCAAACACTACTTCGGCTACAGCGACGCCGCGGACCGCCTGGTCGATCGCGCGATCGCCGACATGAAGGCACGCGGTGCCGTCATTGTCGATCCCGCCGACATCCCGACTGCGTCGAAGATGGACGCATGCGAGAACGAAGTGTTGCTGTACGAGTTCAAGACGGACGTGAACGCGTACCTCGCATCCCTCGGGTCCTCGTCGTCGCTCCACACGCTGGCCGACGTCATCGCCTTCGACGAGCGGGAGAAGGCGCGCGAGATGCCGTTTTTCGGGCAGGAGCTGTTCATCTCGGCGCAGAAGACAGGGCCGCTCACCTCGGCCCCGTATCTCGCGGCGCTCGGCAAGTGCCGTGCGCTCGCGCGCGCACAGGGAATCGATTTCGTCCTGCGCAACCATCATCTCGACGCGATCGTCGCGCCGACGGGCAGTCCGGCATGGACCACCGACCTCGTCAATGGCGATCACTTCACGGGCGCGAGCTCGACGCCGGCGGCGGTTGCGGGTTACCCGAGCATCACCGTTCCTGCGGGCGAGGCGTTTGGTCTGCCGATCGGTCTCTCTTTTATCGGTGGCGCGTGGTCTGAGCCGAGGCTGATCGCGCTGGCGTACGCGTACGAACAGGCGACCAGACATCGAAGAGCGCCGACGTTTCGTCCCGGCGGATGACGGACGGGGATTTTGGAGGGCGGTCAGCTTTCGGGGGGCGGTTTGTTGACCAAGACCGGCCAGACCGACGGACGGTTCGCTGTGCGGCGATCAACGTAGCGCCTGCGCTCGAGTCGCTTCCGCAATCGCGTCGCATACCCGCGTGCTGCTGAGTCGGTCAGGAATCGCCACCGGCGCCGCAATTGCTCGCCCTGGAACAGCTCGACTTCGACCCCGTCCGTAAATGCGATGAGGTCCGCCCTGGGAATCGAACCCACACGGACCTTTTGGGTCCTTCGGATTTCTTATCCTTCGCCACAAGTGTTTCTCACCTGTGCAGCTCCGCCGTGTGCCCGAAGCTGTGCCCCGATTTGACAGGCTCGTTTCTGCCGAAGTATGCTTACAATCGTAAGGATACTGACATATGAATCTATCGAATACTGAACTGCTGATCCTCGCGGCGGTTGAGGCCCACGAACTGTATGGCCGCGAGATCACGATCGCCGTCGCGGAACGCACCGACGGCAAACGGAGAATCGGGTTGGCCGGTTTGTACACGACGCTGCACCGAATGGAAGAGAAAGGTCTCATTGGGAGCCGATGGGGAGACGACGATGAGGCTCGCGAAGGCGCTCGCCGTCGCTACTACCGGATTACGGGCGTTGGCCAGCGGGCCTTGAGGGACGTGCGCCAGGCGCTCCGCGCGCCTTTCCGTCGCCGCCTCGCATGGGGAGATCGGTAGCATGGCTCGCTCAGCGCACGATCCGAACAATTCGCTGCGAGAGCTTCTCCGAATTCTGACGCCGCGAAAAGACGCTGTCTATGTGGGCAGCGTGAAGACTGAGGTCGTCTTGACGGAGAAGGTGGTCCAGGCGGAACTCAAGGTGTATATCGATTCTCTCAACGAGCACGACCGGGTGAAAGCTCAACTCCTCCTGACACAACTCCATGACAACCTGCTCACGGCCGAGCCTCGGCAGCGGCTGAACCGCATCTTTCGGGCAGCCATGAACCGCACTCGACACGCTGATCGGACGCCTCAGCTCCGAGCGCTGTTGGATAATGTCGGGTTCTTTATTCCCAAGTCTGTGCGCGAGCCTTTTTGGCGCGACATGCTCGACGACTGTGATGACATGAACGAGCGGGGTCGGTCCGGATTGTGGATCCGCAGCGCGATCGCGTCTCAGATCGCGTTGCTCGTCGTGATTTTTCTCAAGGACACGCTGGTAAAGGCTGCAGTCGGAGCGCTGAAGACTCTTCGCGGATAACCCAGAGACGCGTCCGGGGACGCGCGGCCGGCGCGGAACTGCGGTCAGGATCGCCGCGGCCTCGCTGCGGCTTCCTCGCCACGCTTCCCAATAGCCTTGTGCGAGGAAGGACTGGAGCGCCGCGGCCCCGCCGATCATCGCGTCGCCCTCGACGGCGACGGCAACAGCGCGCTCGGGCGAGCTCGAGGCGTCGAGCACGACAAGGAACGCAGATCCCTGCACGGCGACGACCTTCCGCCGCGACTTTGCCATCAGTTCGGATTCTAGGCTGCACGGTCGGACGAGGCGAATTGGGCCTTCTGAGATCGCGTCGTCCGATTTCCGCCGATGGTTTCGTTGCGCTCGGACCAGGCATCGAACGGTTGGCCGCATGGCGGGAGACCCGATGAACGCCACTCGGACGATTCCGCGACTGCGATCTTGTTCGTCCGAGTATTCCAAAGTGAGATTGCCACTATACTCGGCGCCATGCCGAATTTTCTTGCGTGGCTCGGTTGGATTATGAGCGCGGTGCAATTTGTCTGGTGGTTAATGGACTGGCACGCAGGCAAGGGGCGCCGTTTGCATTTAAGAGCTACGCGCGACGAACTGGTCGATTTGCGAGCGATGTGCACGGAGGCGATTAACCGAGGCGAAGTAATTCGTGGCGACTCAGAACGTCAATGGGTGCGACAGCTCGCGTGGTCGCTAGTTGGGATCGAGGGCCACATCCATGCGGCAATGGGGGAAACGGAGCGTGACAACGGTGACGTGTCACCGAAGATTTCCAAGATCGGTTCTCCAGAAATCGTATTTGAGGATGAAACGCGAACGTACAGGGTGAAGGTGCGACCTGTTCTCAAGAACGACTCCGGCCAGACGATCACAGTCGAACTACTCGAATGGCTCCCTGGTGGTGTGGAGGTGAGACAACCTATGCCCAGAAAAGTCTTGCAAGTTCAGCGCTCTGGCGCCTGGACACCAGAGAACGCTGAAATTCGTGTCTTTCAGGACGAAGTCTTTCGCCTTTGGATTGGACTTGAGGAAAAGTACACGCAGTCGGACCTGGCGACGTTCAGAAAGGCCGAAAAACTCGGCACACTTCTGCTGCGCGTGACGATGGCCGGGCGTGACCACGAAGTTCCGATCACACTGTGAGTCGTCCCGTGTAATCTAGAAGGGATTAGCGAGTTGAAGGCGACTATCCCGCACATGTTCCCTTCACCGCCCTGCTCGGTGACTGGCGGATAGTCCGCCGGCCCCTTTCAACCGGCTCCGAAGTCCTCGCTCCTCGCGGTACAACGCCGGGAGCTTCTCTCGCAACCGGCGATCGGTTCGCTCAAGTCGGCCGACGGCTCTCTGCAACGTCTCGACCGCGAGCCAGATGCGTTCGATCTTCATCGACACGCGCCGCAACGTCCTCAAGTCGCCGCTCGAAGGCCGCGTTGTCCTGCGCGCTGCCTTCGTCGCCGAACGCCTTCGCATCTGCGGCATGTCGCAACCCCGATTCCGTTCACCGACGATGCCGTCCGACGCAGGCGCGCGGGTTGTTCAGTCCCGCGATACTCGACGACATGCATGCAAAGCGGCGTCGATTGCGTCAACTGTGCCCGCCCTGTGCCCGGTTCGAGCCTAATCGGAAGTGATGCCGGCGCGAAACGTCAGAATCACCTCCTGACGCAGCCGCTTCTGCAGTTGCGCGCCAGCGTGCCCATGCGTTGGAGGCGGAAGATAGCGCCGATCCTCTGGCAGATCCCGAACTCGGCGTGAGACGGCGCGGAGTCCGGCGGCTAGAGCGAGGCGCTCGACAGCGACGGAGTTCTGAACAAACTCGCCCCGAATGGCACTGTCGCCGACGACCAAGACCACTCGGCCGCCAGGTTTGAGAACCCGCGCGATCTCCAAGACCACGGCCTGCATGTCCCTGAGATAGCGCAGCAGCATCCCGCGTTCCGGGAATGGCAAATCGCGTGAAAAAGCGACTCCTTCGCTACGGTTCGCACGGAGACCTCAGTCCCGACACTTACACTTCGGATCAGTCGAAGTTTCTTGAGAGCGTGTCTCATCCATACCAGCGACATTCGATGTCCGCGCAGATAGTCGATGGCGTTGAGATAGGGTGGCGAAGTGATCACGACATCGACGCTGTTATCTCCAAGCGGCAGAGCGCGGGCGTCCCCACGGGTAAGAATCGCTCGAGGAGCGGAGCCGATTTCGGTCGCGAATGGCGCGGAAGCGAGCACCTTGTCGACCGCGGGTAGGAATCCGTCGATCGCCTCGAGCGGCGCATTGTCATACACGCGATGTGGCCGGCTGTGGGCGACGTCCATCGCGAGGGAGACGCCAGCCTGCTTCACGATGATCAGGCGGGACAGCGCGCACCACAGCGCCGCCCGAACTGGCCGCTCCTGAATGCGTGCGATACGTCGCGACATCACCGCAAGTTGCTTCCGGTTCCGAAGATCGAACCAGTAGCGAATGAACGTCTTCGTCTCTTCATCGGCGCCGACGGGATAGGCGAGGCTGTCGGGGAGGCTCGACCATCGAGCGTAATCGAGCACGCCCTCAGCCGCGCGGATCACTCGCAGCGGGTCTAGATCTTCGCACCATGTCGAGGCGATGAGGACGGCGAGTGGATCTAGATCGAAGCCGATCGCTCTGTGCCCCAGCGTCCGCGCGACAACTACGGTTGTCCCGGATCCGGCCATCGGATCGAGGACCGTCACAGGGCCCGACGTGTGGTTCGCGTCGAGCTCTTCCCATGGAATCGACGCTGCCATGCGCGCAGGGAAGGGATGGATCGGCTTCGGTAGCTGCATCTGCGGTCAACGCTTCTTTCGGCTGCTGCCTTTCGGCTTTGCTTTGATTCGTAGCTTAATCGGTTCCGGCGGCTCCAATCGCTTGACCATCGCGTCGGGTCTGAAGTCAGGCGGGAGTTGCTGCTTCAGTCCACGTACTTCGCGAAGGATCCTCTCCGGTGGCGCTTCAAGCCAGACCTTGTCGTCCTGGATGGTGATGTAAGAGCCTGCGAGTCGTTGAATGGATGTTAGCCAATCGCGGATCTCCCGCTCGCGGAACCGACGCACAGCAGGAGTCGCATGTCGGACGGCGGCGAACTTGACTGGGTCGCGTTCACTCTGGTCGCGCTGAAGTGCCCAGACAGCCTCGAGGATCTCTGGCACGGGCCACTCTTGAGGGTCCTTCTTATGCGCGTTCTCAATCCAGTCGTGCGACTCCGCTGGCGTTCGGCACGTATCGAGCCAGGCGCGGAGGTCCTGAAAGCCGAACTGATGCGTCGACGCGACGAGCACGAGCCGGATGAGGTCCTCAATCGCGACGAGGGTCACGCCGTGGTCCCGCGCGTAGTCGAGCGCGGCGGCATCGTCCTTGTCAGCACCCTCGAAAGCTGGCGCCACAATCAACGAATACTGCGCCCTGTATTTTTTCCGATGCCGGACTACTCCGGCGATGTTTAGATCCTTTGCCTTCACTCTCGCCTTGCCGGTGCTCTTCGCGTCATAGCAGATCGTGAAGTCGGCACGCTCGCCAGAAGCTTCGTCGCGAACGCCGACATCGGCATACGCAATGCCGTCGGGTTCACCCGCCCCGCTGATCTCCGTCACGCGGAGGCCGATACTCGCGAGTGCGGCGGCAACTGCCTTCTCAAGCCCGACGGGTTCAGTGCGAGTGTCATTCAGAAGTTGAGCGACGAGCGGCGCCGCCAGCCGACGACTGTAGACCAACTCCCGTAGGAAGCGATCGCGGCGATGCAACACCGATCGCACGTCGTCGGGTTCGACGCCTTCCTCGAGCATGTACGCTTCCGTCAGAACCTCGGAGACTGCCAGCAGCTCAAATGCCTCGGTGCTGGTGAATTGGTCCGAATAGTTAAGGAAGAATGGATGGAGCGCATTCACGAACACGGTGTTTTGGACAGCATCGAAGATTGCCAAAGGTTGATCTACGCCGAGTGCGTCTATCCGGACCTCTCGAATGAGACCAGCCTCCGATTCGAGATCCGTCTCAAGGCGACGCGCGAGCTTCGCGCGCTCACTCGGCGACAACCCTACGGGAACACGTGTGAGTTCGAGCCGCTCGAGTCGGCCGTCGAGGAGGTCGCGGATCGCCGTAAGGAGGGGCTGCCGTGAAAGGCTCTGCGGAGTCGCGCCGATTCGCTGTCCGACACGGATTACTTCGTCACGCTTACCGAGCCAGTTCAAGTAGTACGTCCGAACCTCGTTGAACACCGCTTGGATGTAGTCACGAAGCCGAGCGACCGCTTCTGTTTCAATTACGGCCTCGCGGGTAGCGCGCAAATACTGGTCGAGACCATCCGCGTGAATTTCCATGCGGAAGCGAGCGAAGGGACCATGTGAAAGGGCGGGCAGCCCGAAGAGCGGATCGTCAATATTGACCAGGCGGTCACGAACCATCACAAAGATGCCGTGGCTCCGTGCCCACTCCTCGGACTTGCCAGTCGTCAGCAAGTCCGCTTACAGCGAGGCTTGCCCGTACACCGTCCCTAGCTCGGGCACTTCGACTCCGCCCGCGGGTCCGACAACCGTGTAGCCGAGCTTTTCCGCTGCCTTGTCATCGACCCCGAGAACCCAGCTCTTCAGCGGAGTACGTTTGTCCTTCGATGATTCCAACGGTGTCCCGTTGAAGAACATCTTGAACGCCGGATTCATCGGCAGAGCGGTCGCCAGAACCCATCGGAGGCGCCCTTGTTTGAGCTGCATCGCCAATGGGCGAAAGTCGGACATCGCCGCGACGGTCCAAGTCTCGGCCGCGCCCTTCCCGAACAGTCGGAGCGGCTCGCCGGCGTCACCCATCTGTATCAGCATCGGGTCCAGGACGGCGCGCGCCTCCTTTACGGTCAGCCGACGGACGGGAAGCTGCAACACCGAGGAGTCCACTGACTTTGTTTGATCGACGCGCGCGTAGTCCATCGTGACCGCCCGGTACTCTCCGCCTGTCTTGCTAACGTGCGTCAGTTGTCGCGCTAGCACGTAGCTTGCGAGTTTCCCGATCCCGAACCGACCGATTGGGCGACGCGTCTTCGACTCACGCTGGGGATCGCGTTTGTTGCTCTGGGCGATTCGCCATAATTCGAATAGCCCTTCGCGGTCCATTCCGGTGCCGTCATCGACTACCCAGATGACAGCATCCGGAGAAAGCACGCTGCTCGGCACGATCACGTGAACATGCGTCGCCATCGCGTCGTACGAGTTCGCAACGAGCTCCTCCACGGCCTTGTTCGGGCTCGAATAAAGGCCGCCAGAGAAAAGTTCGATGATGCGGTAGCTGATCGTGACGGGGATTGTCGTCTCGACTTCGCCGGCGTCGGTCAAACCGTGAACGGTAAATGTCATACGCTTCGCTGTCTGTCAGTTGTGTCGCACCAGGTCCATGTCACGTTCTACGGCAGTTCTCCAGAGTGGCGGGCACAATCCCGGGCACAGTCGCACGTTCGAGCGCCGATTCGCTGTTCACGCGCTCTCCGTAACTGTCTGAAAACACAATGCCGGGGGTGGGATTTGGGTCCTTCGGATTTTAAGTCCGATGCGTCTGCCAGTTCCGCCACCCCGGCTCGCCTTAGATTGTAAGGCGGCGTGATACGCTTTCACGTCCTCGCCGATGTCCAGTCCGTCCGCCTCCGCGGCGCCCCTCCTCAGCGTCCTCATGCCGGTCTATAACGAAGCGCGCACCCTGCGGACCATCGTCCGGCGCGTGCTGGCGAGCCCCGTGGGCCTCCCCATGGAGTTGGTCTGCGTGGACGACGGGAGCCGGGACGGATCGCCGGAGATTCTGGACAGCCTGGCCGCGGCGGATTCGCGAATCCGCGTGTTCCGACAGCCGCGCAACATGGGCAAGGGCGCGGCCATCAGGCGCGCGATTGTGGAGATGCGCGGCGACATCGGCCTCATCCAGGACGCCGACCTCGAGTACGATCCGGCCGACTATCCCGCGCTCGTCGCACCGATCCTCGAGGGGAAGGCCGATGCCGTGTTCGGATCGCGATTCGCGTCGCCGCAGCAGCGCAAGATCCTGCTGTACTGGCACAGCGTCGCCAACAAGCTCCTGACGTGGCTCACCAATATCCTCAACGACATCAACCTGACGGACATGGAGACCTGTTACAAGGCCGTCAGGAGTGACATCCTCAAGCAGACGCCCTTGCACAGCGATCGCTTTGGCATCGAGCCCGAGCTCACGACGAAGCTGGCGCAATGGAACATCCGGTTGTATGAAGTGCCGGTCAGCTACCACGGCCGCACCGTGGCCGAGGGGAAGAAGATCGGCTGGAAGGATGCCGTCTCCGCCCTCTGGACGCTGCTGAGGTACCGCTTCATCGACGATCGATTCACGACGCATGAGGGCTACTACATCCTCCAGAGCATGCGGCGTGCGCGAGGATTGAACCGATGGATTCTCGATCAGTTCCGGCCGTTCGTCGGCCAGCGCGTGCTCGAGGCTGGCTGCGGCATCGGAAACTTCACCGAGTTGCTGCTGGACCGGGACCGGCTCATCTGCGTCGACAACGATCCGCTGTACGTTGAGATGGCCGACTGGCGCCTCGGACATCTGGAGAACGTGCGCACGCAGCTGTTCGACCTGACCAACCCGGCCGCGTACGCCGCGTTCGCGCCAGAGCGCCTCGACACGGTCGTCTGTCTCAACGTGCTGGAGCACATCGAAGCTGACGAGGACGTCCTGCGCGCGTATCACGATCTGCTCGAACCAGGCGGCCACGCCATCGTGCTGGTTCCGGCCGATCCGTCGCTCTACAGCCCGGCGGATGAAGCGCTCGGCCATCGTCGTCGCTACACGCAGACGGAGTTGCATACGAAGCTGCAGGCGGCCGGCTTCGAGGTCGTCAGCACCGAGGAGTTCAATCGCCTTGGCGCGATCGGCTGGTACGTGAACAAACAGTGGGGCCGGCGCGATCTCAGTCCGCGCCAGATGCGCACGTTCTCGCTGCTGCTGCCTGTGGCGAAAGCCATGGAAGCGCTGAAGATCGGACGCGGACTCAGTCTGATCGGCGTCGGGCGGAAGCGGTGACATGACGGAGCGACGCTACCGCGCGGGAGATTCGATCGAGGACGTTTGCCGGGCGTGCAAGCTGGATCGCATGCACACGGTCGTCGCCGCCGGCGCGGACGGCCGGCCCATTCGCGTCTCGTGCGGCTACTGCGGCAGCG
>WNGL01003135.1_pt1 | contig 26613 bp, 14 predicted proteins | sample 5400591 | NCBI WGS metagenome assembly WNGL01 (sample SAMN13153377, study PRJNA577476) | soil metagenome | isolation source: 80 cm soil or saprolite under Garry oak tree replicate 1 | place: USA:California | collected 2016-06-15 | reverse complement strand
CCGCCATCTTCATCTCTTCGGTGATCGCCTTGGCGCGCACGTCGAGGGCGCCGCGGAAGATGTACGGGAAGCCGAGGACGTTGTTCACCTGGTTCGGGTAGTCCGACCGGCCCGTCGCCATGATGACGTCCTCGCGCGCCTCCTTCGCCTCGGGGTAGCTGATCTCCGGGTCGGGGTTCGCGAGGCCGAACACGATGGGGTTCTTCGCCATCGACCGGACCATCGCCTGGTCCACCATGCCCTTCACCGAGCAGCCGAGGAGCACGTCGGAGCCCTTCACCGCCTCGGCCAGGGTCCGCGCCTTCGTGTCCGAGGCGAACTCCTGCTTCCAGGGGTTCATGCCCTCGGTGCGGCCCTTGAAGACGACCCCCTTGGTGTCCACCATCACGACGTTCTCTCGCCGGACGCCGAGCGCCAGGTAGAACTTCGTGCAGGCGATGGCTGCGGCGCCCGGCGAGCTCGAGCGCGTTGAGGAGCGCCGCCCCGGAGATGATCGCGGTCCCGTGCTGATCGTCGTGGAAGACCGGGATCTGCATCTCCTTCTTGAGCCGCTCCTCGATGATGAAGCACTCGGGGGCCTTGATGTCCTCGAGGTTGATGCCCCCGAAGGTCGGCTCGAGCGCCTTCACCACCGTGCAGACCTTGTCGATCTCCTTCGCGTCGATGTTGATGTCGAAGACGTCGATGTCCGCGAAGCGCTTGAAGAGGACGCCCTTGCCCTCCATCACCGGCTTGCCGGCGGCGGGGCCGATGTCGCCGAGGCCGAGGACGGCGGTGCCGTTCGAGACGACCGCCACGAGGTTGCCGCGGGCCGTGTAGACGTACGAGAGCTCCGGGTCCCGCGCGATCTCGAGGCAGGGCTCGGCGACGCCCGGTGTGTACGCGAGGGAGAGGTCGCGCGCCGTCGCGCAGGGCTTCGTGGGGACGACCTCGATCTTCCCCTTGCGGCCCATCGAGTGGTACGCGAGCGCGTCTTCCTTGCGGATCTTCTTCTTCGGAGCGGGGCTGCCCGGGGGGCTCTTCGGATCGACCATTCGTGAATCTCCTCGCGACCGCGGCTTCGGGTTCGCGTGAGTGGGAAGCGCGCAAAAGACCCGAGAACCCCCATGCTGTCAAGCAGCGATCCGGGGGCGGCACGACAATTGCAGCATTGGCAGCAATCACCATACCCGGAGTGTCACCGGGCCATGCCGCACCGCGCCAAGCGCGCGACTCCACGCAGATTCCGAGTACTTGACCGAGCGTGCTGGCGCTCGCCTGCGATTGCCGCTGCGTCGCGCGCGCCGCACCCGCGCAGGCCGCGACGCGTCCCCGCGGGAGGATTCCGGGCGGGGGGCTCGGCCCTAGCGTGTGTCGGGGGAGGGGACGTTCGCCCGTCCTCGGTGCGGAGGGACGGGTGGCGCGACGGAGATGGCTGGCGCTCGCGCTCGCGGCGGCGGCCGCCTGCGGTGGCGATGGCGGCGGCGGGGGCGCGCGCGCGCCCGGCGGACCGGGGCCGATCGCGGCCGAGAACGCGTTCGCGGGCGACGCCGGGTGGCGGCTCCACCAGCGCGCCGCGCCGGGCCAGCTCGAGGGCTACGCCGGCGCGACGAGCGTCCAGCGCGGCGGGACGGTCGACGTCCACCTCCGGTCCGACGTGCCCGCGAGCGTTCGCTGGAAGCTCTACCGGATGGGCTGGTACGGCGGCGCGGAGGGTCGCCTGCGCGCCTCGGGCGGCCCGGTCGCGGTCGACCCCCAGCCGACGCCCCAGCCGTCGCCGGACACCGGGCTCCTCGAGTGCCGCTGGCCCACGACCTTCACGATCACCACCGACCCGGGCTGGACGAGCGGCGTCTACCTCGTCGTGCTCACGCGCGGCGACGGGCCGCAGAGCTACGTCCCGTTCGTGCTGCGCGACGACCTCCACCGCGGCGCCGCCGTGGTGCAGCTCTCGGTCTCCACCTGGCTGGCGTACGACGGGTGGGGAGGGAGAAGCCTCTACCCGCCGTGGAACGGCAAGCCCGGCGACGGTCCGCCCGCGCAGGAGGTCTCCTTCGATCGTCCGTACGACGAGGGGAGCGGCGCCGGCGAGTACTTCCGGTGGGAGCACGAGTTCGTGAAGTGGGCGGAGTCGCGCGGCCTCGACCTCGTCTACGTGACGAACGTGGACCTCGACCGCGACCCGTCGCTCCTCGCCGGCCAGCGGCTCTTCGTGTCGCTCGGGCACGACGAGTACTGGACGGCGCCGGCGCGCGACGCGGTGGAGGCGGCGCTCGCGGCCGGGACCTCCGCGGCGTTCCTCTCCGGCAACGCGATCTTCTGGCAGGCGCGCCTCGAGCCGTCGCGGTCCGGCGGCGGCGAGCGGCGGACCCTCGTCTGCTACAAGCAGCAGTCGAGGACGCGCGATCCGAGGCGCGGGACGCCGCTCGAGACCACGCAGTGGCGTGAGCCGCCGGTGAACCGCCCCGAGAACGCGCTCCTCGGCGTCCTCACCACCGCCGTGCTCCGGGCCGGCGATGCGCCGCCGTGGATCGTGACGAATCCCGGCCACTGGATCTACGAGGGGACCGGGGTGCGCGAGGGGGACGCGATACCGGGGATCGTCGGCCACGAGACCGACCGGCGTTCGAACGACTCGCGCCGGCCGACGCCCGCGGGGACCGAGGCGGTGGCGCGCTCGCCGGTGACGGACCAGACCCGCGGTCCCGACGTCCAGGAGGCGACCGTGCGGCCGACGGACGCCGGCGGCTTCGTCTTCGCCGCCGGCACGATCCAGTTCGTCTGGGGGCTCGCGAAGGACGGCGTCGCGGACGGGCGCGTGCAGCGCCTCACCGAAAACGTCTTCCGCCGCGCGGGGCTCGCGCCCGCGAACGACACGACGCTCGCCCACACCGCCTCGAGGTGAGCGGCGGGCTCAACCCGCGTCGCCGTCCGCGCCGAGGAGCGCCGCCTCCTCCGCGGGCGGGAAGTCGAGCGCGCCGATCCCGCGGCGGGCGAGGGTCCGCGCCGCCGCGGCGGCCCGGCCACCCCGTCCGGCGGCGAGGCACCACTGCGCGTGCGCGGCGAGGAGGAGCACCTCGAGCGCCCGGGCGAGCGTCATCGCGACGCCGCGAGCGCCGGCCTCCCGCGTCGCCGCGCTCGCCGACCCGAGGAACCCGCGCGCGTCGTGCACCGCCCGGAGCGCCGCCGCGACCGGCTCACGCAGCGCGGCGTCGGCGGCCTCGCGCGCGAGGTCGCGCACCTCCGCCTCGAGCGCCGCCTCCGCGCCGTCGGCCGCGAGCGCGCGCAGCGCCTCGAGGGCGAGCACGTTCGTCGTCCCCTCCCAGATCGGGAGCACTTGCGCGTCGCGCAGCAGGCGCGGGAGGCCGGTGTCCTCCACGTAGCCCGCGCCCCCGAAGCACTCGAGCGCCTCGGAGGCGATCGCGACCGCCTGCTTCCCGGTCGCGAGCTTCGCGAGCGGCGTCACCACCCGCAGCAGCGCCGGGACCGCGGCGCCGCCCTCCCCCGCCTCGCGCAGCCCGAGGAGGGCCGCCGCGCGGAAGGCGAGGAGGAACGCGCCCTCGCGCTCGGCCTCGAGCGCCGCGAGCGTCGCGAGGTGGAGCGGCCGCGCCGCGAGCGGCGTCCGGAACGCGACGCGCCGCAGCGCGTAGTCGCGGGCGAGGGCGAGGGCGCGCTGCATCCCCGCGGCGGCCACGACCGCATTCCAGGTCCGCGTCACCGCGAGCATCGGCGCGACCGTCCGGACACCGCGCTCGAGCCCCGCCACCGGGACGGCGACGGCGCCGTCGAGCGTCAGCTCCGCGGTGGGGAGCTTGCGCGTCCCGAGCTTCTCCTTCAGCCGGTTCACCAGGATTCCGTTCGGGGTCCCGTCCTCGCGGCGCGTCTCGACGTAGAACAGGGCGAGGCCGCGCGAGCCCTCCGGGTTGCCCTCCGGCCGCGCGAGCGCGAGCGCGATCTCCGCGGTGGTCGCGGACGAGAACCACTTCGTCCCCCAGAGCCGCCACGCGCCGTCCGCACCGCGCCGCGCGACCGTCTCGGTGCCGGAGACGTCGGAGCCGCCGGTCCGCTCGGTCATCCACTGGCCGCTCGTCCACGCGCGGGCCGGATCGCGCGAGGTGAGCCGCGGGACGGCGCGCTCGACGAGCGCCGCGTTCCCGGCGTCGAGGAGCGTCCGCGCCGCCCCGTCCGTCATCGCGAGGGGGCAGGAGTACACGTCCGTGGAGGGATCGAGGAGGTACGCCTTCGCGAGCTGGTGGACGCGCGAGCGCGCGCCGTGGCGCCGCTCGTACGCCTCGGCGACGAGGCCGTGGTGCGCGGCGAGGATCGCGGCCTCGCGCCAGAGCGGCGTCGTCTCGATCCGGTCCACGCGCCGCCCCCACGCGTCCCACGCGACGAGCCGCGGCTCCGTTTCGCGCTCGGCGAGCTGCCGCTCGAAGAGCGGCCCCGCGGCGAGCGCGCCGAGGTGCACGAGCTCGGGCTCGAGCGCCGCGAGCTCCTCCGGCGCGAAGGTTCGCGCGAGGAGCTCGCGCAGGAGGGGGTCCGCCGCGTACCCGTTCGAGACGCGGGGTGGGTCCTGGAAGAACGCCATCGTGAGTGAATATTCGCTCCCCGCCGCGCGCGCTCCGCCGCAGCGAAAGCGCCCTCTCTCCCTACCCTCTCCCCTGAGGGGAGAGGGAAATGGGAGAGGGGTGGGATCCCGGAGTGCGGCCGAGTGGGATTTCCTTCGCGGGCCCGCACCACGTATCCTGCGCCACGTGAAGGTCCTGTTCGTCACCCCCCCGTACCACTGCGGCGTCGTCGAGGTGGCGGGGCGCTGGATCCCGCTGCAGTACGTCTACCTCGCCGGCGCGGCCCGCGCGGCCGGCTTCGACTGCGAGATCTACGACGCGATGTCCCTCGACGTGGGCCACGCCGAGGTCGCGAAGAAGCTCGACGCCGCGCGCGCCGACGTGGTGTGCGTCTCCGCGATCACCGCGTCGTACCCGGACGCGCTCGAGGTCGCGCGCGCCGCGAAGGCGCGCGGCGCCATCACGGTGATGGGCGGCGTCCACCCGAACTTCATGTGGCGCGAGACGCTCGAGGACGGCGGCGTCGACTACGTCGTGCTCGGCGAGGGCGAGGAGACGCTCGTCGCGCTCCTCCGCTGCCTCGACGCGAAGGACGATCCGCTGAAGGTCCCCGGGCTCGCGTTCGCGCGCGACGGCCGGGCCGGCCGGACCGCGCCGCGCCCGCGGCTCTCGTCGCTCGACGGGCTGCCGCTCGCCTTCGACCTCCTCGACTGGTCGCCGTACACGTACTTCGTGAAGCCCGGGTCCCGCCTCGGTGCGGTGTCGACCTCCCGCGGCTGCACGTACACCTGCGGCTTCTGCTCGCAGACGCAGTTCTGGGAGAAGACCTGGCGGGCGCGCGATCCGCGCTGCGTCGCGGACGAGATCGCCGCGCTCCGGCGCGACCACGGCGTCGACGTCGTGCTGCTCACCGACGAGTACCCGACGAGCGACCGGCCGCGGTGGGAGGCGTTCCTCGACCGGATGATCGAGCTCGACACCGGCGTCGACCTCCTCATGGAGACGCGCGTCCCGGACATCGTCCGGGACCGGGACATCCTCCCGAAGTACGTGAAGGCGGGGATCGTCCACGTCTACGTCGGCATCGAGGCGACCGACCAGGAGACCTTGAACCTCGTGAACAAGGAGACGACGGTCGACGAGAACCGCCTCGCGCTCCAGCTCCTCTCCGACCACGACCTCGTCTCGGAGACCTCCTTCGTGCTCGGGCTCCCGCACGACACGCCCGAGCGGATCAAGGAGACGCTCGCGCTCGCGAAGGAGTACGACCCGGACTTCGCGCACTTCCTCGCGATCGCCCCGTGGCCGTACGCGTCGATGTGGAAGGACCTCGAGCCGCACGTCGTCTCGCGCGACTGGCGCCGGTACAACCTCATCGACCCGGTCGTGAAGCCGATCGCGATGACGATCCGCGAGGTGGACGACGCGATCATCGACTGCTACCGGAAGTTCTACTTCGAGAAGGGCAAGCAGCTCCTCGCGATGCGCCCCGGGTTCCGCAAGGACTACGTGTTCCGCTCGATGAAGCTCATCATGCAGTCGAGCTTCGTGAAGAAGAAGATGCTCGGCCGCGCGATGCCGGAGGAGGTCCGGAACCTCCTCTCCGCGCTGGGCCGGCAGACCGGGTCCGATCGCACCTGAGTACCGGCGCCGACCCAGCGTAAAAGGACGATTCGCCTTCCCTTCGCTCGGGCACTAGGCCGGTGGAGGTACTGCGCGTTTACGCGCAGGTTTTCCGCGGATTGGGTGACTGCGCGCAACTGCGCATGAGGCCAGGCGGCGCACCCCCTGCGCGGCGGTGCCATCCCGTCGCCATTCCAAAGGACTTCCCGAGGCAGACGGTGCGCGGATGTGCGCCAGCTGCTTCGCCAGCGAGGATCGGTGCTTGCATCTTCGCACGCGTGGGAATGAGACAAAGCGTCACCGAGGTGCCGGAGATGAAGATCAGAAGGTGCGGGAAAGGTCTCGGAGCGGCGTTCGCGCTCGCGCTCCTGGCGTCTGCCGGGACCGCGCGGGCGGATGTCGCGAGCGCCGGCGCGTTCACCCTGGCCGGGAGCTGGTCGTCGGGGACCGCGACCTCGACCCCGCCCGCGGTCCTCTCCTCGCCGAATCCGGTCACGCCCTCGGGCACCGGCCGGATCCTCGTCGTCGCCGTGGTCATGAAGGCGAACGGCGTGCTCAACGATGCCATCAGCTACACCGTCACCGCGAAGTACAACACGACCGTGGACGTCCTCCCCATGGCGTCCACGGGCGCGCCCTCCTCCACGAGCGCCACGGCCGCGTGGGTCGGGTACGTGATGGACCCGAACCTCGTCGCGACCTTGTCCTCGGCGCAGGTGAGCGTCACGGTCGCATCCAAGGGCGCGACCGGCTTCACGGCGATCGCGGTCTACACCGGGTTCTTCACCGGTGCGAACGTCGGCACGCCCTCCTGGACCGTCGCGGATTCGAGCACCGTGAACGTCACCGGCAACATCGCGACCGTTCCCGAGGCCGTCAACTACCCGGCCACCGGCGCGATGCTCGCCGTCGTCGCGGCGCCGACCGCCGCGACCGCGCCCTCCGTCTCCACCTCCGGCTACACCCTGCTCGGGAGCGGGACCGCGCCGCTCGGCGCGTACATCGGCTGGAAGGCGACCGCTTCCGCCAGCTCGGAGACCACCGTCGCGAGCGGCACCGGTCCGCTCGCGTTCACGGCGATCTCGCTCAACCCGGCGAATTACGTCGGGGTGGGCGACGGGACGCCGTTCAGCACCGCGCCCATGGTCGCGATCATGAACCCGATGGACGGGCAGGCGATCTCGCGCGCGACGACCGGCTTCCGCGTCCAGGCGCGCGTCTTCAGCCCGAAGAACGCCGCCCTCGCGACCCAGCTCATTCCCGTGGGCGGCGTTGTCCTCCTCGAGAACGGCGTCCAGGTCGCGACGCTGGGGCAGCTCAGCGCCTACGGCGGCGCGACGAACGAATCCGGAATCTGGGAGGTGAAGTACAACCCCGTCGGCGGCGACGGCGCCCAGCGCAAGCTCCAGGTCCAGGCGACGAACGCGACCGGCTCGGTGAGGTCGCGGGCCGTCTACGTCTCGACGACGCCGCAGGGGACCGGCGACTCGAAGCTGCTCGTCCGCGACAACGCGAGCCAGCTCTGCAACGACTGCCACAACCTGCCGATCCACTCGTCGGAGAAGTCGGGCAACCGGCTCGGGTCGTGGGCGGTCGTCTGCCGCGACTGCCACACCCCGCACGCCACGACCAACGTCTACCTCGTCCAGCAGACCGTGAAGCCGCCGCCGATCACGCGGGACGACGGGTCGCACAACGTCGTGTTCACCACCACGGCCCGCGGGGCCGCCAACAGCCTCCTGAACACGGGCGCGAGCGCGACCGGGCCCTGCCAGGCGTGCCACAACCGCACCACGGACTCGGTCGGCAACCCCCTCTTCCGGAACAGCATCACGGCGGACACGAGCCACAACACCACCACGCCCGACTGCATGGCCTGCCACGGCCACACCTCGGGCTTCCCGAGGCCCGTGCTCGCCTCCTGCCACGAATGCCACGGCAAGGCGACGCCTCGCGCCGACCTCATGCCGACCGAGACGGTCCCGCCGATCGACACCTGCGGCAACACCGTGGCCACCACGAACCTCGGCGGTTCGAACCGCGTCGGCGCGCACGTGGCCCACCTCCTCGGCTCGAAGTACCAGTACGGTCTCCCCGGCATCTGCACCTCGTGCCACCTCAGCGACGTCAACGGCGTCGCGTCGCCGCCCCCGGGCCACCCGGGAGCCGTCTGCTCGACCCTCCAGGCCGACCGCGCCGTCTTCACCTTCGGCCCGATCGCGACGGGCACGGGCGGCACTGGCACTGTCTGGGCCGGCACGACCACCCCGGCGTACAACTACTCGACGCAGGGTTGCAGCGCGGTCTACTGCCACGGCGCCTGGCCCGACCCCAACAAGCACTCCGGTTACGGCGCCGCCGGCGCCACCCCGACCTGGGGCCAGAGCATCACCACCTGTTCCGCCTGCCACTACGGCAGGGACATAACGACCTCCGCGCCCACCTGGCCGCACCCGTTCCGCGCGAGCGACCTCGTCGGCTCGACCTGCACGTCCTGCCACCCCGGGTCCTCGACGCCGCCCACGAAGACCTCGACGACGCACGTGGACGGGAACCTCGACAAGACCACCTCTGGCTGCACGCAGTGCCACGGCGCCCTCCTGCTCACGGCGTCGAACGCGGCGCCCTTGAACGCCGCGCCGGGCGTCACCACCGTGGCGGTGGACGTGACGGGGCTCACGACCACCACCTCCGGCGCGACCGGGGCGCACTTCTCGCACCTCGTGAAGACGAACTTCCGGTCGACGACGCTCGCCTGCATCGAGTGTCACGCCGTCCCCCCCGACGGCGACACGAACCACGCGACCGCGAGCACGACCGGCTCGCGCGCCACGCTCACCTGGGGCACCCTCGCCAAGGGGACGGTCCAGGGCTGGACGCCCACGACCGCGAACCCGGGCTACTCGGGCTCCAACACGCAGACCTACACGAGCCCGAGCTACGGCACGACCGGCGGCACCTGCGCGACGGTATTCTGCCACGGCGCGTTCCCGAACGGCCCGAACTCCGGCAACGGCAACACCGTCGCCTGGAACGGCGGGATCAGCTACAGCGCCACGGTCTGCACCAGCATCCCGTGCGCGACCAGCAAGCTCACCTGCACCTCATGCCACGGCTCGGGCACCGACGCCCAGCCCGCGACCGCGCACACCGCGGGGAACACCGGCTGGGGCTGCGGCGGCTGCCACGGCGCCGCGTACGGCTGGAACGGCGCCTCGGGGACGGTAGACCGGACCCTCCACATGAACGGCAAGGTGGACGGCGGCGCGGGCGGCCCGGACTGCCTCGGCTGCCACAACGCGCCGAAGGGAAACCGGCGGAACGTCCTCGCCGACTTCTCCAAGTACTCGCACCACGTGCGCGGGACGATGGCCGGGGGCACCGCCGCGGACGCCACGACCGTCGGCAACAACTTCGACTGCGTCGTCTGCCACATGGAGGGTCAGATCCTCGCCGCGAACGCGACCTCCCAGGACTGCGCGACCCCCGTCGCGTATCCGTCGACCTGCACGAACCACAGTTACCACAACAACAAGAAGATCGACCTGCGCGACGTGGACGTGGCGGCGCCCGCGGCCGATCAGCTCGGCACGGCCTTCACCTACGACGTGGACACGATCGGGACGGTGAACAAGCCGGCGAGCTGGAGCAGCATCGGCGGCCAGGCGAACTGGGTCGCGCAGCAGCAGATCATGGACAGCTTCTGCGTGAACTGCCACGACGCGAACGGCGCGAACCAGATCTCGACCTTCCGGGCCACGACGAGTCGTACGAACGTGAACCCGTTCTGGGACGACCTGATCACGAACAGCTACGACGCCAAGGATCGCACGGGCATGGTGAACGTGAAGGACATGGTGGTGTCCGGCCTGACCGACCTCGACAAGTCCACCGAGCCGCGCGGCAACACCGCCGGCGTGTTCGACCCGCCGAACGGCATCTACTCGCGCCACGCGATCAACGGGAAGTCGCTCTCCCCGTACAAGACCATCGGCGGCATCCCGTCGGCGAACTGGGTCGCGGGCTGGAACGACATGTCGGTGATGAGCTGCGCAGACTGCCACACGAACGACGGCGCGAACGGCACGACCGGCAACGCGCACGGCTCCGGCTCCGACTACCTCCTGAAGGACGGCTCGGGAGGCGCGACCCGCGGGACGACCGGCACGACCTACGTCTGCGCACGCTGCCACGCCGGGACGATCTACAGCGCCGACAGGAACCACGACGGAAGCGGCTCCAACTTCGCGGACGGGCGCACCGGGAACGGCAGCGTCTTCGGGATCGCGTGCCTGAATTGCCACGGCGGCGCGCCAGGCGACTACGGTACGTCGCAGACCGGCCCCGGGGGCGCCGCGGAGTCGACGAACGCGGGCTTCGGCCGGATCCACGGCACCTCGTCGATCTTCCGGACGCAGAATGCCACCGCCTCGACCTACCGGTACGCCTACCGGTTCATGAACGGCGGCGCGCTCCGGTACTTCGACCCGGGCACCTGGAACACGGCGAGCACGAACTGCTACACGATCGGGACGGCCGACAGCTGGTCGGGCTGCACCCAGCACACGGGCGCGGCGGGGCTCACGACCCCGGTCGTTCGCAACATCCAGTACTGACGCGCGACGCGGTCCGCGCGGCGAGGGAACCCCGGTGTTTCCTCGCCGCCCGCGGCCGCGTTAGGCTCTCGCCGTGGCGTGGATCCGGATCGTCTCGAGGGTGGCGGCGGCGCTCGCGGCCGTCGCGCTCGGCGCGGCGATCGCCGCGGCGCGGCGCGGCCACGCGTTTCCGGTGGGGGCCGCCGTCGCGCTCGGCGTCGTGCTCGCGCTCGCGCTCGCGCTCGAGCTCGCCCTCGCGCTGCGCGCCCTCGCGGCGCCCGGGTCGAAGGCGCCGGTCGTCGGGCGAGCGCTCCTCGCGGCGGGCCTCCTCTTCGTCGTCGCCTTCGGGCTCTGGAACTGGGCGCGCACGCTGAAGGCGCTCGTGGTGCTCGTCGAGGGCGAGGAGGTCTCGCTCGACGCGACGGCGCGCCTCCCCGGGTTCGAGGCGGGGCCGCTCGTCGACCGCGGCGAGCTCGCGGTGACGCTCAGGCTCGCGAAGGTCCAGCTCCGGCCCGGCCCCGCGGGCGGTTACTTCCCCGAGGCGGCCCTCGTCGTCACGGACCGGAGCGGCGAACGGCTCGAGACGGTCGCCCCGGGGAAGCCCGCGATCGTCTCGGCGCTCGCCATTGGTCAGGGGGCGTTCGGGTTCGCCCCCCGGCTCGTCGTGCAGCACGACGGGGCCGTCGTGCTCGACGAGGTGGTGCCGTTCGACTCCGTGCTGGACGTCCGGCAGGCGGTCGCGTTCCGGCGCACGCTCACCATCGCGCGGGAGTCGCTCGAGATCGAGGCCGAGCTCGACCTCACGGATCTCGACGCGAACATGAAGGGCCACCCGTCCCTCTCGCTCACCGTGAAGAAGGAGGGGCGCCCGCTCGGCGAGGGTCGCCTCAAGCCCGGCCACTTCTCCGAGCTCTCCGAGGGCTACCGGATCGGCTTCGCCGGCCTCTCCCGCTGGATCGAGCTCGACGTCCGCCGGCGCAGCTACGGCGGGCCGATGCTCGCGGGCGCAGCGGTCGCGCTCGCGGGGCTCGTGCTCTGGGCGTTGGGCGCGCTGCTCGCGCACCGCCGGCGCGGCTGATCGCCGAGCGGAGCGGGCCTGCGATTCATGAAAGGGAAGCCGCTTTTGCCGTGCAAGACCACCGGCGGCATCGTCGGCGTGCGACCGCTTGCGCGTCAGCGCACGAAAGAAGAAGAGACCGCCGCGCGGGTTCCCGCGCGGCGGTCGAGCGACTGCGGAGCTGGCGTTCTGACGGTAAGCGACGCTAAGGGATCAGGAGCGGCACGTTCCAGTTCCAGCCGCCGTCGCCGAGATACCCCGCGGTGTCGTCGCCCCACGCCCAGAGCGTGCCGTCGCGCTTCAGTCCCCAGGAATGCAAGTAGCCCGCCGAGACGGCGACGAAGTCGATCCCGATCTGCACCGGCGCCGAGCGGTAGGTGGTGGTGCCGTCGCCGAGCTGCCCGTATCCGTTGTGGCCCCACGCCCAGAGGCTGCCGTCCGGCTTGAGCGCGAGCGTGTGAGCATCACCGGCCGACACCGCCGAGAACCCGGTGCCGACTTGCACCGGCAGGAGCTGGTTCGTGGTCGTCCCGTTCCCGAGCTGCCCGAGCTCGTTCGCGCCCCATGCCCAGAGCGTCCCGTCGGTCTTCACGCCGATGGTAAAATTGTACCCCGCGCTGATCGAGGCGTAGCCGCTGTCGACCTGGACGAAGGTCGAGCTGTTCGTAGTCGTGCCGTTTCCGAGCTGGCCGTACAGGTTGTACCCGGTCGCCCAGACCGTACCGTCCGTGACGAGCGCGACGGTGTGCCCGAGCCCCGCCGCCACGTCCGTCACGGTTAGGAACCCTGGGTAGTTCCACTGGGTCGGTCTGTAGAACGCATAACCGACGAGACCGTTGCCGAGCTCGCCCCACTGGCAGTTGCCCCAGGTCCACAGCAACCCGTCCTGCCCCACGGCGGCGGAGTGCCAGTACCCCGACACCACCTTGCTCATCGGTCTCACGCTGTACCCGAACCAGATGCGCGTCGGCGTCGTGACACTTCCCCCGCGCGTGCCGTTTCCGATCTGGCCGGCGTAGTTGTCCCCCCACGCCACGACGTTCCCGTCCGTCCCGATCGCGAAGTTCGTATTGCTGTTTCCGTGCGAAGTCGAAACGTATCCGGACCCGATGGTCACCGGCACGTTCCGCGGGACCATCGTTCCGTCCCCGACCTGACCCGTCGAGTTCTGCCCCCACGCCCAAAGCGTCCCGTCCGACCCGACCGCCGTCCCGGAGTTGTAGGAGTCTCCGATCGCGGAGATGCCCGCTGCGACGAAGGCCGGTTGCAGCTCGAGGGCCGGCTTCCCGTCGCCGAGCTGACCGCTGACGTTCGACCCCCAGGCCCAGAGGGTCGCGTCCGTCTTGAGGGCTACGGTGAAATTGCCTCCGCCGGAGGCGTTGGCGAACCCGCCGCCGACCGGGGTCGGCGCCGACCGATTCGTATTCGTCGCGTCGCCGAGCTCGCCGTCGGCGTTGTAGCCCCACGCGCTGAGCGTCCCCGAGCTGTCGATCGCGAGGGAGTGGAGCTGGCCGGCGGCGACGCTCCCGTAGCCGGCGCCGATCTGCACCGGCGCCCAGCGGTCGGTGGTGGTGCCGTCGCCGACCTGGCCGCATCCATTGTAGCCCCAGGCCCAGAGCGACCCGTCGCTCTTCAGCATGAGCGAGTGCGCCCCGCCCGCGGCGACCGCCCTCGCGTTGACGTTCCTGAGGACAGTCCTGGGGGACGCGCGACTGCTCGTCGTGCCGTCGCCGAGCTGCCCGTTCGCGTTCGACCCCCACGCGAGGAGGTCGCCCCTGGTCGTGATCGCGAGGTTATGGACGTACCCCACCGCGAAACTCGACACGCGGGCCTGGACCTGAGCCGGAATCAAGCTATCCACTGTGGAGTTGTCACCGACCTGACCGTATGCGTTGGAGCCCCACGCCCAGAGCGTGTCGTCCGTCTTGAGCGCGACGGTGTGGCTCTGCCCGGCGCCGACCGCCTTGAACCCTGTCCCGATCAGGACCGGCACGAGGCGCGTCGTCGTGGTCCCGTCCCCGAGCTGACCGTTCGAGTTCGATCCCCAAGCCCAGAGCGACCCATCGGCCTTGAGGCCGGCGGTGTGGGCTCCTCCGGTGGCGACCGAGGTGAACCCGGTCCCGATCTGGACCCGGCTCAGGCGGTTCGTCGCGGAGCCGTCTCCGAGCTGTCCCGAGCCGTTCGCGCCCCAGGTCCAGAGTGTCCCGTCCGTCTGCACGCCGGCCGCGTGGCTCCCGCCGGCGCTGACGACCTTCCAGGTCGCTGCCGTGATCGCTGCGGACGACGTCGTGTCGGCTGTCCCGGTGGCACCGCATGCCGCCGTGAACGCCACCAGGAACGCGACCAACCCCTGTTGTACGTTGCGCATGAACCCCCTCCGTCGTTTTGACTTCTAGTGAGTTCACATACAGAAAGAAAATTGGTTGGTCAAACGATTCCCATGCCGGAGGCCGCCCTTCGTGATGCGGGGCTCGTGCTCTGGGCGTTGGGCGCGCTGCTCGTTCCCTCTCCCCTCAGGGGAGAGGCAATGCGCGACGATCTGCCCGGAGCCTGCGAGCCCCAGGGTCGGGCCGACGTGCCGAAGATCGTCATGCGTCATCGAGCCGCACCCGCGAAGCTGCGACGATCTGCCATACACCTCGCGTCAAGACGCGGGGGTAGGGGAACGAATTTGCTGGGGGAAACGGCGCAGGTCGGGGCACTACGCGCAACCGGCCGATTCACCCTTCGTGACGACCCACGCGATACGCGCCAGATCGCGACGCTTCGAACCCTGCGCCTGCGGCATTACGCGCCAGGGCGCTCGGGACCGTTGCTTGCAACAATACGTTCCGGATTCGTGGGTCCACTGCGCGGACCCGCACGCCTATTTGACCTGGAGGGGTGGGGTGAGCTTCCAACTCGACATCGTGCGGCGGGCGGCGAAGGTCCTCGCGGTTGCGCTCTGCGTCCTCGCCGCGCCGCGCGCCGAGGCGCAGATGACCCTCACCGACCTCCCGGGCGGCGGAGTGCTCCCCGCCTGGACGGCCGCGACGCCCTGGACCGGGTCGGCGCTGACCGCCTCGGTGACGACCGGAAACCTCACTCTCCCGGCCGGCTCGAACCGGATCCTGGTCGTCGTCGCGCTCATGACGGCGGCGGGCCCGTTCAGCGACGCGCTCATGCACCAGGTCACGTGCACGTACGATCCCACCGGAATGATCGTGACGGTCCTCCCGATCGCCTCCACCGGCGCGCCCTCCGGACCGGCGACCACGACGCTCCTGTGGGTCGGCTACGTGAAGGAGGCGAAGCTCGCCGCGGCCCCGAACAAGACCGTCAAGTTCGACATCACATCGAAGGGCACGACCCGGCTCAGCAACGTCGTCGTCTACGCCGCCTTCTACACCGGCGTGAGCTCCGCCTCGCCGGCCTGGGCGGTCGCCGACTCGTGCAGCGCGAACGCGGCCGCGACCTCCGCGCAGGTCCCGTCCCCCGTCGCCTACGCCGCGGGCGGCGCGATGCTCGCGGTGGCCGCCTCCAACAACACGACCTTCCCCACGATCACCGTGACCCCCGCGGCGACGTACACGACCCCGCCCGCGACGACCTTCACGGCCCCCTTCGGCGGCTTCATCGGGACGAGGGCGACCCCGTCGGCGGGGAGCGAGACCACCTCCGCGAGCGCGAACAGCGCCACGGCGATGTCCGTCGTCAGCATCGCATTCAACCCTTCGGGCTACGTCGGGAACGGCGACGGGACGCCGTTCAGCACGCTCCCGTCCGTCGCCATCTTGAACCCGGTCAACGGCCAGAAGGTCTCGCGCGCGTCGGCGACGGCTGGGTTCCGGGTCCAGGCGCGCGTGTTCAGCCCGAACGGCGGCGGGGCCATCGGCGCGGTGACCCTGTATGACAACGACCTCTCGGTCGGAACGCTCTCGCCGGTGTTGGCATACGGCGGTGCGTACGACCCGACGACGGGCCTCGCCGGGGTCTACGAGCTGAAATACAACCCGACCGGCGGCGACGGCGTGTCGCGCAAGCTGCACGTCACGGCGGCGAACCTGAGCGGCACGGTCAAGTCGCTCCCGATCAACATCGTGACGTTGGCGGCGGGAAAGGGCGACGGGAAGCTCCTCCGCCGCGACAACGCGAGCCAGCTCTGCAACGACTGCCACAACGTGCCCATTCACTCGTCCGAGACCGCGGGCAACAACCAGGGCTCCTGGGCGGTCACCTGCCGCGACTGTCACACGCCGCACGGCACGAAGAACATCTACCTCGTCCCGCAGACGATCGCGGCGCCGGGCTTCACCCGCCCGGACGGCACCAAGACCGTCGAGTTCACCTCGCTCTCCCAGGGCGTCTACACGTCCACGGCGAAGGGCATCGTGAACACGGCCAATACCGGCCCCTGCCAGGTCTGCCACCTCCGCACCGTGGACTCGGTCGGGAACCCGTTCTTCCGGAGCAACGTGGCCTACACGAGCCACAACCCCGCGTCGCCCTGCAGCCAATGCCACGGCCACTCGACCGGGTTCACCCGTCCCACCCCGACCTCGGGCGGCTGTCACGAGTGCCACGGCTCCGCGGAGTCGCCGCGCACCTCCGACGGCATGCCGCTCGAGACCGTGCCGCCGAAGGACACCTGCGGCAACACGCAGGGCAAGGTTATGTCAATCGCCCCCGGCCCGAACCGCGTGGGCGCTCACCTGCGCCACCTCAGCACGATCCCCTTGTCCGGTCCCCAGACCTCGCCCGTGATGCTCTGCGCCGACTGCCACGGCACTTTCACGCACTCCGGGAGCCCGGCCAAGTGCTCGGATACCGACCGCGCCCCGTTCAGCTGGAGCGCGCGCGCGCAGGGCGGCACCGGCTGGGACGGGATGGTGGACCCGACCTACAACTACACGACCCAGACCTGCAACAACTACTGCCACGGCGCGTTCCGTGCCTCGGGGGTCACCGGGGACGTCTCCTGGAACGCGACGGTCACCTGCGGTGGCTGCCACCTCAGCCCGCCGCCCGTCGGCGGGACGGGCAAGTACCACCCGCAGAACACGAACTGCGTCGCCTGCCACCTCACCGGGACGTCGCAGGCCGCGATGACGAGCGGGTCCGCCGCGTGGAGCGCGCACGTCGACGGCAAGATGGACCGGAACACCACGAACAACACGGGCTGTACGCAGTGCCACGGCAACCTGCTCGCGAATGGGGTGCCGAACGCCGCGACCGACACCCGCGCCGCGCCGGGCCTCTCGGGCCAGGTCGACTCGAAGGGCAACGCGTACACGTCGACGACCGTCGCCGGCGTCGGCGCGCACCTCGCGCACCTCGGGTCCACCTTTGCCAGCCGGGGGCGCTGGAGCAGCGTGTTCAAGTGCACGGAGTGCCACCCGGCAGGCGCGGCCTATCCGGACCCGGGCTACGTCGACAGCACCCACGCCGACGGCAACGCGACCCCCACGACCGCCGTCCCGTTCCCGACGGGCTCCATCTCCCAGCAGGTCTACGGAAGCTCCGCCGGGAGCCCCTCCGCCTCGGGGACGACGACCGTCACGTGCGCCAATACGTTCTGCCACGGCAACTTCAACGGGGGGAAGAAGGCGACCCCGCAGGCGCAGTGGAACACCGCGGGCCTCGTCGGCTCCTCGATGACCTGTACGAGCTGCCACGGCGCGCCGCCCTACACGACCGACGGGAGCGGCGACACGAACCACGGCACGACCGGCAACACCGCCTGCTACAGCTGCCACGGGGCGGGCTACTGCGGTCCGGTCACGGACGCGACCTGCACGGCGGCCGGCATCACCGGGGCCGCGGTCGCGACCCACGTCGACGGCCAGGTGAAGGCGGCGCTCGCGACGAAGTGCACGGGCTGCCACTCCAGCCGCACGGGAGCCACCGGTGCGCAGCGGGCGGCCGTGTACGGCGCCGCCTGGAATCCGGCCGCCCCGATCGAGGGCGACGACTTCGTCCGCCCGAGCCGCCACGTCTCGAACGGCTCGACCGCCTCCGCCGTCGTGAAGAACACCGACTGCATCCTCTGCCACCTCGAGGGCAACGCGATCGGCTCCACCGACGCGACGCCGGTCCTCGACTCGACGTACCACGGCGGCTCCCCCGGCGGTCTTAAGACCGTGGACCTCCGGAACGTGGACAGTCCCGGCGGCACCGCCCTCGCGGTCGCCTGGACCGGCCACCGCCTCGACGCGAACGGGAACCCCCAGGTCAACGGTGGGATCCCGAACGGCACCGGCAACACGGTCATGCGCGACAAGATGGACGGGTTCTGCATGGGGTGCCACGACGCGAACGGCGCGAGCGCGATCTCCGTCTCCGCGGACGGCAACACGCTCGTGACCTCCGGCGTGCGGTGGCAGATGCCCTTCAACAACAGCGCGACCGTGAAGAACAACTTCGAGGTCGCCGCGGTGGCGACCTGGCGCACGTCGCCCACCGGGCAGAACAACACGATGATCAACGTGAAGGGCGACGGCGTCGGCACGGTGTACGGCTTCGGCAACAACTCGCCGACCCCGGTCGCGCCCGCCTCGCCGGTGTGGGCGAGCCATCACAACCTCCGGCAGTTCAACAAGCGCTACGGGAGCACGAACCTGCCGGCCGCCGTCTGGACGACGATCCCGACCAAGGAGGGCCAGACCCTCTCGGAGACGGCGGGCCTGCACTGCTCCGACTGCCACCTCAACGAGGCGAACGCCCACGGGAGCCGGTACACCTGGTACATGACGGTGACCGCGAGCGGCGTGGACGCGAACGTGACGGCCAGCTCGGGCCCCGCCTCGACCGACGTCTGCGCGAGGTGCCACGCTACCGCGGTCTACGGCACCGGCGGCACCGCCACCGGATCGCGCGTCAACCACGCCAACTGCGGGAAGTGGCAAGGGAATCTCACCGTCCCCGCCTACCTCGGCGGCAACGCCACGGTGGTCACGATGCAGTGCCTCACCTGCCACGGGGGCGGCTACCCGGGCGCGATCCACGGCTACAACAAGACCCACGTCCCCTACGGCCAGACCGGCACGAGCACGCGCAGCTACCGGTTCCTCGGCTCCGACGGGTCGGCGTGGCACGCGGACGCGAATGGCCAGGCATACAACCCGAACAGCACAGCCATCTTCTCCGGGGACTCGGACTGGCAGAATTCCGGCACCACCGTTACCTGCTACACGCCCAGCTTGAACACGTTTGCGGGCTGCGCCAAGCACACGGGGGGGGTAACCAAGCTCACCCTGACGAACCGCAACGTGTCCTACTAAAGGGAGGGTCCCTCATCTCGCGATGGAAACGATCTGTATCAGCTGACGAGTCGTAACAGGACAGATGTATTCGTCACTCACAGCGGGGACGTCGGGGCGACCTGAGACGCAGCAGTTCTCGTGGCGCACAGCGATGCCGGCTACGACGACAACAGCGGCGGGATCGCGGTGGGCCACGATACGTCGGGTAACCGATTCCTGCACGTCGTTTGGGACACCTGGGACAACGGGACTTCCCTTTGCCGTCGCCGGTATCTCCGGAGGCGCCACCACCATCGCGGCGTACGGCGCGAGCACCGCCTATGTGCCATATGGTGGGGATGCTTCGGGGAAGGAGGCGCTGGCCGCCACGACGGACGGCGGCCTTTCCTGGACCAAGCACATGATTCCCGGCAGCACCGGCGGATTCAATGAGTCGATCGCTCTCGGACCGAACGGCGAGGCGAACGTGACATGGGAGGCCAACGGCAATATTTGGTTTGCTCGAAGCGCGAACGGGGGACAGACGTGGACCAACCCGGTTCAAGCTTTCGCATCGCCCCGGCAGCCCGCCAGTGTCGGTGCCGACCTTGCCACCGATGGAAGCGGCAAGGCGCTGCTCTCGCTGTCGCTCACGTCGCCCGGCGGTGACGTCACCGTTTTCACTCGCGAGAAGTAGAAATGAGACGTGCCGGATCAATCGGGGTCGCGCGCGGGGTTCGCACTTCCCCGGTAGAGCTCGACCGTTCACGGCACGAGCCGTCAGCGCAGGGCTCGAGGCGGCGGCTCCGATCGGGGCCGTCGTCTCGCGCGTCGGAGCGCGGCGAACGGTCCCGCGAGGACGAGCGCTCCCGCGACGACGAGCGCCCCCGCGAACGACGTCCACAGCCCCGCGGTCACTTCGGGTGGATCGTACTCCATCACGAGCGTGTGGCGGCCGGCTGGCCAGGGCACGGCTCGCACGAGGACGTCGGCGGGATAGATCGGGACCTCGCCGCCGTCGATCGAGGCGCGCCAGCCCGGCGCGTAGGCGTCGTTCACCACGAGGACCGCCTCGTCGCTCGCCTCCGCCTCGATGCGGACGCGTTCCCGCTCGCGCGTGACGGCGCGGATCCTCCCGGAGGACGCGGCGGCGCTTCCTCCATCGCGCAGCCGCAGCAGCGCGGCCGCGGCTGCCTCGCGGCCGGAGGCCCTCTCGACTGCAGGCGGGAAGCTCGCCCAGTCGCGATGGGGCACGATCCAGATTGCCGTCCCCGTGAGCGGATCGGTTCCGACGAGAGCACCGCCCGACGGCGGTTTCTCGTCTCGATCGAGCAGGACGTGGGTGACGCCGTAGCTCCGGGCGGCCAGACCCCACCGCTCCGCGAAGAGATCCCTCACCTCGCGGTAGCGGGCGGGGAGGATGCTGGAATCGATGCCGACGCTGTCGATCCCGTGCCTCACGTTGAACGACGGCGAGAGGAGGGCGGCGTTCTGGAACGCCCACAGATCCTGGAAGTCCCAGCCGGACGCCAACATGCGGTGGCCCGCCTCGAAGGGCGTGAGCACACGTGGCCCCGGAGGGGGGGCGGCGAGCGCCGGGGCCTGGCTGCGAAGTCGCGCGTCGGGCGACCCCGCGTCGAGCGCGTATGATGAGGCGATCGCGGACTCGGACCAGACGACTCCGCTCACGGGGACGGCAATCTGGATCGTGCCCCATCGCGACTGGGCGAGCTTCCCGCCTGCAGTCGAGAGGGCCTCCGGCCGCGAGGCAGCCGCGGCCGCGCTGCTGCGGCTGCGCGATGGAGGAAGCGCCGCCGCGACCGCCAGCCAGGCGACAGCGGCAGCGGCGGCCAGACCGGCCGTGACGCGCGCGGCGCGCCGCGCGAGCGCGGGCTCCGCGGCGAGCCGATCGATGCCGAGGGCGGCGAGCGACGAGAGACAGAGGACCAGCGGGCCGACGAGCTTCTCGGAGTACCGGAAGCCCTGGACCATCGGGACCATCGAGAGGAGCTGCTGCGCTCCCAGGTGATGGCCGAGGGCGACCCAGGCGAGCGCGGCCGCCGACGCGCCGAGCAGCCGCGTGCGGCGAGACGAACGCAGCGCGAACGCGGCGAGCACCAGTACGGGCGCTCCGACGAAGATGCTCCGCGCGAACGGCGCTCCGAACGCGGTCGGTCCGCCGAGCGCGAGGTAGATCCGGCTCATCGGCTGGGCGTGAGGCGGGGAGAAGAACCCCGGCGCGGCGAGCTCGACGAGGCGCCAGGGCGAGAGCGCCCATTGCTTCAGCTCGTCCGCTGAAAGGGCCTGGGCCCGGCTCGAGATGCGAAAGAACGACCACGACGGGACGAGCTGCACGCCCGCGAGCAACGCGCCGGCGCCCGCGCTGGCAACCGCGCGGACGAGCCCGGGCAGGCGGGCTGCCTCGTAGGCGAAGCAGAGGCCGAGCAGCCCGCCCACGACGAGCACCTCGACGTCGCCCGAGAGCGAGCACGCCGCGACGCAGACCGCGCCGGCGGCGAACCCGGACGGCGTCCGCTCCCGCGCGGCGAGGAGCGGCCCGGCCACCATCCACGGCAGGCTCGCCGCGCCTGCGAGGTGAACGAGGAAGCCCGTCATCGACAGCGTGTACCCCGAGAGCCCGAACGCGAACGCGGCGGCGGTCGAGGCGAGCCACGACGCGCCCAGACAGCGGGCGAGCGCTGCAGCGCCCATCCCGGCCGCGAGGACGTACGCACCGAGCAGCGGATCCAGGCCATCTCCCGGGAACGCGAATGCCACCGCGATCGACAGGGGGTGCAGCACGCCGTGCATCGTCTGCGCGAGGAAGGGCATCCCGGTCCCCGCGTACGGGTTCCACAGCGGCAGCCGCAGCGCGCGCAGCGCGGTCCCGGCGAGCCAGCGTTGCGGCGCGAAGACCATCGCGCTGTCCCGGTGGACGAGCGTTCGTCCCGAGAGCCACTCCCACGCCAGCGGCGCGAGGAGCGCGGCGGCGACGATCAGGACGGGCCAACCGATGCGGATCGTTCGTCGGATGCGCTGGCGGACGCTGCGCGGTGGTGCCGGGGCGGCTGGGCAGTCAGTCATCGACCGCCCCGGGGGACGCGCCTGCTGCCCGCGGATGCGAGTGACACCTGCGCATCATACCTCTACCCAGGAGCGGCAGGCCGAGCGGCTGGACGGTTTCCCCGGCGTCGAAGTCCGGGGCATACTCGCGTCATGTCGCCAATCGAGGCGGTCCTCTACTGGGCGGCGCTCGCGCTCTACGCGGTGATGGGCGCCGCCGCGCTCTACGCCCTCGTCTTCAAGAACGATCGGTTCCTCGCCCGCGCGTGGCCGGTCACGCTCCTCGCGTTCGCCCTGCACACCGGCGCCATCGCCGCGCGGTACGCGGCCCAGGGGCACCTCCCCTGGGCAGGGGACTACGAGGACGCCCTGTTCGGCGGCTGGTTCATCGTCGGCTTCACCGTCGCCGCCACCTGGCGCACCCCCTCGCTCCGGATCATCTCGGTCGGGACCTTCCCGCTGACCGTGCTGCTCATGGGTTACGGCGTGATGCGCAACCCGACGCTCACGCCCCTCGCCGCCTCGCTCCGCTCCAGCTGGCTCTACGTCCACGTCTTCTTCGCCTGGCTCGCCTTCGGCTCGTACGCGCTCGCGATGGGGGCGGGGGTCGTGCACGAGGCGAAGCGGCGCGACGCGCTCCGTCCCGCGCGGAACCCGGTGTACGAGCGGTTCCCTCCCCTCGAGCGGCTCGACGAGCTGATGTTCCGCTGGATCGCGTTCGGGTTCGTCACCGACGCGGTGATGATCGTCTCGGGAGCGATCTGGGCGCGCGATCTCTGGGGCTCGTACTGGTCGTGGGACCCGGTGGAGACCTGGTCGCTCGTCACCTTCCTCACCTACGGGCTCGCGATCCACCTGCGCGTCACCCGCGGCTGGCGGGGATCCCGCTTCGCGAAGCTCGCGATGGCGGGGGTGGTCGGGATGGTGATCACCTTCTTCGGGGTCAACTTCGTCGTCGAGTCCTCGAGCCACTTCTTCAACGTCCGATGAGCGGCCCCGTGGAGCGTCCTCTCTGGCGGCGCCTCGCGCCCCTCGCGGTGAGCCTCGCCGCCTTCACCGCCGCGGCGGCGGCGCTCGATCCCGCGCTCGCGCGGGCGGGACGGTGGCCGCGCCCGCTCGCCGAGCCGGCGCGGACGGAGGCGATCGGGACGGTCCGGCTCTTCCTGCGCTTCTACGCCGACTTCTTCGCCTCGGGTGGGAATCCCGAGCACGTGGGGGACGTCCCCGCGGCGACCGGGGTGAAGCACCAGCTCTTCCGGGATCTCGGGTTCCTGCGGGAGACCGACCGCGTCCTCGTCCTGGATCTCGCGACGTTCGAGCCGCGGGACGCGGTCGAGACCGGCCCGGGCCGGGCAGAGGTGCTCGTCGCCGAGGAGTGGAACCACATCGAGCAACGCCCGTCGGATCGGGTCCCGATCGGGCGGCACGCCGGGATGGGGCGCGGGTTCCGCTACGTGCTCCGGCGCGGGCCCGACGGCCGGTGGCTCGTCGCGGACTGGTTCCCGGACGACGGCGCGGTTCCGGTGCCGATCGAGGAGTTCGTCTGGTGAGCGACGCCCCCCCGTCCCGCGCGGCGCGCCGGGCGGCCGTCGCCGGCTCGCCGCCGGTCCTCCTCGCGCTCGCGCTGCCTCCTGCGCTCGCCGCCGCGCTGCAGGCATCGCTCCGGCGCCCCGTCGCGGCGGCCCTGGACGCGCGCGCGACCTGGATCTGGGCGGCGCTCCTCGCGTCGGCGCTGCTCGCCGGAGCAGTGGCAGGCGCCCTCGCCCGCCGCTGGCCCGGCGCGCTCGCCCGGCTCGGCCTCCTCGTGCTCCTCGTCCAGGGCGCGGTCGCCTGGGGCTGGCGCTTCCGCGCGACCGGGGAGGTGGGCGACGGCGGGGCCGCGGTCCGCTGGCTCGGGATCCGGCTCGGCCCGTGGGCGCGCCCGCCGGCGCTCTCGGACTTCGAGGTCGATCCCGCCGCCCGGGTCAGGCTCCGCGTCGAGGGTCACCCGCTCGAGCTCGCGGACGGGGCGTCGGGTCGGGCCGGAGGCGTCGAGGTGCGGGTCACCGCCGTGGGCGCGGCGCCGCAGATCTCCGCCTACTGGCAGGACCAGCTCATGGATCAGACGCTCGTCCCCGTCGGAAGCGGCGAGGACGGGTTCACCCAGCTCGGGAGGCTACCGCACCGCTTCTACCTCTCCCTGCCGGAGGGACCACGCCTGGCCGATCCGGTCGGCCCCCCCGACGCCCTCCGGGTGCACGTCGAGCGGGGCAAGCTCGTCCTGGCCGAGCGGCTCGTCCAGCGCGGTGTGCCTGCCGAGCTCGACCACGTCCTCTTCCGCTTCGACGAGGGGGGGCGCTGGGCGCGGCTCGAGGTCCGCCGCGTGGTCCCGCCCGCCGCGAGCGTGGCCGCCCTCGCCGGGCTCGCCCTCGTCGTCGCGGCGGCGGTCGTCGCGCTCCGGGGCGCGCGGAGACGCGGGTGACCCGGCGCGCGCTCCAGCGGCTCGGGTCGCTCACCCTCACCGCGTGGATCCTCGCCGCGCTCGGCGCGATGTTCCTCGCCGGGCTCTGGATCCCGCAGAAGGCGCTCTTCGAGGGGCGCGCGGCCTACGACCGCTGGATGGCGGGGAGCCCGATCCTCGCCCCGCTCCTCGACGCGGCGGGCCTCACCGACGTCCACCGCTCGCCGCTCGCGGTCCTGCTCTGGAGCCTGTTCTTCGTGAACCTCGTGGCGGCGCTCGTGCTCCGGGTTCCAGGCATCGTGAAGCGGGCCCGGCTCGCGACGCCCATCCCGGCGCCGGCTGCGTCCGGGTTTCCGTTTCTCCGCCGGCTCCCGGTGGCGACGACCGTGGCGGATCCGCTCGCCGTGGTCCGGGCGCGCCTCGAGGCCCGCGGGTTCCTGGTGCGGGAAGGGGAGGGCCGGCTGCGCGCGGTCCGCAATCGGTTCGCGCCGCTCGCCACCATCCTCTTCCACGTGAGCTTCCTGGTGATCCTCACCGGCGCGCTGATCGCCCAGCTCACCCGGTTCGAGGGGCGGCTCGAGCTCGGGGTGGGCGAGGAGTTCACCGGCGATCTCGGCCAGCTCGCCGGACGGCCCGTGCTCGCGCGCTTCGCGACCCGCCCCCGGGGCGGGTTCATCCTCGAGAACGTCTCGCCGGAGATCGTGAACGGCACCGCCGTGCGGATCCGGGTCGTGCTGCGCGACGCGCGCGGGCTCTCCCGGGAGTTCGAGCTGAACGAGCCGTACCGGGCGGAGGACGGGACCTCCTACGTGCTGAACGACGTGGACGTGGCGCCGCTGCTCGTCGTCCACGACGCCCAGGGGCAGGAGCTCGACGGCGCCTACCTCCGGGAGCGGCTCCTTTCGGGCAAGCCCGCCGACGCGCCCATCCGCGGGCTCCCGCTCAAGGTCCGGCTCTTCCCGGACTGGGAGCAGGTCGACGGCGAGGACACGACGCGGTCGGAGGAGATGAAGAACCCCGCCGTGCAGCTCTCGATCGACACGAAGACGGGGCGGACGGTCCGCCGGACCCTGCGCGTGGGCGACTCCGCCCTCTTCGGCCCGTACCGCGTGGAGTTCCGGGAGTGGCGCTACTGGGTGGGGTTGCGCGTCCGCTCCGAGCGCGGGCTCCCCGTGCTCTTCGGCGGGTTCGGCCTCGCCGCGCTCGCCCTCGCGCTCCGGCTCCTCCTCTACCGGCGCGACTACCTCGCGGCGCTCGTGGGAGGAGAGGTCGAGCTCGCGGGGCGCGCCGACTACTACGAGGCGCTCTTCCGCGACGAGTTCGAGGCGACCGCCGGCGACCTCGCCAGCGCGCTCGCCCCGTCAGCGCCGGGCGATCCGCCGGGTGGCGAGGTCGAGGTCGATCCACCGGCCCCGTAGGACGTCTTCCTCGCTCAACCCGAACTTCGCCTCGTGGACGCCGTCGGAGACGGTCCACTCGTGCGCGAGCACCTCGCCGTTCCGGCCGGTCGCGAAGGGGAGGCGCAGCACGGCGCGACCGCCCTCGACCGGCGCCACGTCGGACCAGACCGTACGCCGGCCCGAGTTGGCCTCGAGCTCGGTCCAGACGTCCACGCGCTTCCCCGCCGCGCCGGTGACCTCGACCCGTGCGCCCGGCACGAGCTGGAAGATCTTCCAGGCGTCTTCGAAGGGCTGGGGGGAAACCTCGTACACGAGCCGGAACGCCGCGAGGGCCCGATCGCCGCGGGCGGCGCCGTCCGCGTAGAACAGGCGCGCCGGCGCGATCTCTCCGACGCTTCCGGCGCCGTGGACCCACGAGCGGCCCTCCCAGAGGCTGCTCCGGAACGTGAACGGCAGCGGCGTCCCGGGGGGCGCGAACCCGTGCAGCGTCAGGGCCTCCTGGAGGACGGAGGTCAGGAGGACGTAGCCGCAGCTCCGGCGCGAGAGCGCCGCCTCCGCCTCGGCGTCGTTCCGCGCGAACCAGAAGCCGGCCGCGTCCTGCATCCCCCCGGGGCCACAATCGGTCCCGAACGGGCTCGTGACCGAGGGGCGGCCGCCGTAGAACTGGA
>WNGL01001742.1_pt1 | contig 26620 bp, 5 predicted proteins | sample 5400591 | NCBI WGS metagenome assembly WNGL01 (sample SAMN13153377, study PRJNA577476) | soil metagenome | isolation source: 80 cm soil or saprolite under Garry oak tree replicate 1 | place: USA:California | collected 2016-06-15 | reverse complement strand
CCGCTGAGGCCCCTCCGCAGCCGCCGGTGATTTCCGCCGGGCCGCAGTCCCAAACCCTGTTCCTCGGCGACAGCGGGTCGTTTTCCGTTGCTACCACCGGGACACAGCCGCTACGGTACTCGTGGCGGCTCAACGCAACCAATCTACTGAATGTGACCACCTCCAACCTTGTCTTCAATTCAGCCGCACCGTCAGACTCTGGCGCCTATACGGTGGTGATCACCAACGCGGCGGGTTCGGTCACCAGCGCCCCAGCGCAGTTGCGGCTGAAGTCAGTTGAGCTCTACGCGGGCAGCCAGATGCTGAGCGCCGGGTCGTATGTTTTCGCCTCGCCGCCTACGCTGAGCATCCGCTCCGCATTGGCCGACGGCTCCTCCTTCTACACTTTGGACGGCTCGGCGCCATCGTTCGCTTCCGTTCACTACACCGGGCCGTTCACGTTGGAGTCGAGCGGGACCGTCCGCGCCTTGGGCTACAGCGCCGACTTCTCCGCGTCCGAGGAGGCCGATCCGGTTTATGCGAACGTACTGGCCTCTCAGACGCTCACCGTGACATCTTCGGGAGGAGGCTGGGTCAACGGCGGCTCGCCCACCTCCAACGCGGCTCCAGCCAGCGCGACCTCTTGGTGGCGGGGAGAAGCCAACACGCTGGACTCTGCGGGCAACAACAACGGCACGGCCGGGGGCGGGCTGGCGTATGCCCCGGGCGTGGTGGGGCAATCCTTCTTGTTCAACGGCACCGACGCGAATGTCACGGTGCCGCACAGCCCCGCACTGGACGTCGGGTTGAGCAACGGCATGACGATGGAGGCCTGGTTCAAACCCAATTCGCTCACGACGCCTTCGGCGCTGCTCGAATGGTTTGATCCGAGCTGGCACATGGCCAGCTATGAAGGTGTGAACCTTACCATTAACATTCCGGCAAATTACGGCGGCAGCGGCTCGGGCTGCTTGGTGGCCAACTTCGTTGACCCCAGTGGCGCGTCTCACGTAATCAAGACGCCGGCAGGATCATTCGGCACCGACCGGTTCACCCATGCAATCGTGACGTACGACCATACCAGCGGGCTGGCCGCAATATACTTGAACGGGCTGCTCGTGACCCAGGCGGACCTGGGGATCTTTACCCCCGAAACCGGCTCCGCCTATTTCAACGTCGTGCTGGGAGGGCTCCACTACCCTGTCAGCGGCCACATTGCGGAATATTTCTCGGGACAAATGGACGAGACCTCGTTGTATGGCCGGGCGTTGTCGGCCTCGGAGGCGGAGTCCCTCTACCGTGCGCAAGGTGGTGTCATCACCAACCTGCCCAGCGGGACCTATTCCAGCACCAATGTTGTCACTCTGGTAGCTATGCCTCTTCCGGGCTGGTCTTTCCTTTATTGGCTGGGGGATGCCTCAGGTACGAACAGCACAATCAACGTCGCCATGGAACGCGACAAGAGCATCCACGCTGTGTTCGGCACCACGCTCAGCACAACCGTGGCGGGCAACGGCCAGGTGCTCCTTTACCCTGCCACTGGGCCTTATCCTTACGGCTCGACGGTCCGGCTGACGGCCGTGCCGCAGCCGGGCTATTACTTTGGTTTCTGGGGCAACGCCACTACCGGCGACACCAACCCGCTGTACTTCGCCATCTCGACTCCAACTCAAACCGTCTCGGCCATTTTCGGCGCGGTCCCCTCCGGGGAGGCCGCCCTTACCGTGGAAGTCAACGGCAACGGGCAAGTAGCCGTCAACCCGCGGGCGAATGTTTATACGACCAACCAGTCAGTAACGCTGACGGCCACGGCGGATCCGGAGCAGGCGTTTTTGTACTGGAGCGGTGACGCCAGCGGCAGCCAAAGCCCGCTCATCGTGTTGATGAACCAGAGCCGGGTCATCACGGCCGACTTCAGCGGGCGCCCGCCGCTGCGCGCAACGATGCCCGGCGTCGAAGGCCTCACGTCGGCCGGCTTCCGTCTGACGTTGCTGAGCGATCCACAACTGATCTGGCAAATACTTGGCTCGACCAACTTCGCAACGTGGGAAGTACTGGGCACGGTGACCAATACCGAAGGCGAAGTTCAATTCACCGATCCCGGCGCGCTAAGCCGCCCGTATCGCTTCTACCGCGCAGCGCCTGGTCCGTAAGAGCGTTTTTCAAGAATGTAGCAGCCGACGTAAGTTGTTGATGCAGGCCGTTTAGCAGAATTGCAAGGAGATCGAGTTCCGCTTAGGCAAACTTGCTCAGCGCAAACCGAGCAACACGCCATGAACAACGAAGCAGACGTCGGTGCAGATCTCTTTAGCAAATCACCGGCGCATTGATCAGTGAGAAGGGCCATTATTATTGCTGCGGGGGCCGTTTGAAACAGACGGTTTGCCTTCACCCTGCGTAGTGTTACCGGCGCGCGGAGGCGCCGCCAAAGAGGACGAGGCGTTGGGAGAAGGTGGCTGTGAGGTAGAGTTGTTACGCGGGACGGGCAAGGTAAAGGAGATCGTCGCCCCGAGGTCGGGGTTACCTTCGGCCCAGATATGGCCGCCATGGCGCGAAATGAGCCGTCGCACGTGGGCTAGCCCAATACCCGTCCCTTCGAAGTCAGCAGCCCGATGGAGCCGTTGCTGGTGTTTTCGACGAGGAGGAAATGCTAGCTGTAGTTGGTCAGCCTGGCTCGACTTCGCAGATTCGAGGGGGTCACGACGCGCAAGTGGTTGCCATCAAGCCAGCCACCAAAAAGGTCTTCTTTATTTTGAGGCAACTCGAGGCACCAGCAGGCCGAGCAAATCTTATGGCGGGCAGCGGCAAGAGGCGATAGCCTTTGCTGCGTGAGCCATGTCACCCGGGTGATCGAGGCCATCCAGCACGGCGACCCCAAGGCCGCCGATGAATTGCTGCCGCTGGTCTATGAGGAGTTGCGCAAGCTTGCCGCTTCCAAGATGGCGAACGAAGCCGCGGGTAACACGTTGCAACCTACAGCCCTCGTGCACGAAGCCTGGCTGCGGTTGGTGGGCAACGACAACCCGAAGTTCGCTGGGCGCGCTCATTTCTTTGCGGCCGCCGCTGAGGCGATGCGCCGTATCCTCATCGATCGGGCTCGCCGCAAACGCGCCCTCCGTCACGGCGGCGGACAGGCAAGGGTGGATATTCAAAACGTGGATCTCGCCTCCCCCGGCGCTGAGGATCAACTCTTAGCCGTCAATGAGGCCCTCGATAAGCTCGCCGCGCAGGACCCGATCGAGGCAGAGTTGGTCAAGCTGCGGTATTTCGCCGGCTTGACCGTCGAAGAAGCCGCCGGCCTGCTGGACATCTCCCCGCGCACCGCCACGAATTACTGGGCCCATGCCCGGACCTGGCTCTATCACGAGATCAAGGGTTGAACCGCTAATCTTCGCTAGTCTTCGCTAATGAGACAAAGAGCATTCAGCGGTCGCTTCGTTGCTTCGGTGCGTGCGCGACAGCACCTCCATAATAATCGTTCCATTAGCGTTTATTAGCGCAAGTTAGCGGTTTCGCCCCCAAGACTCCCGCGCAGTTCTCTTAAAATAATTTGCCGCTTTGCCGGCCAAATCTCGCCTTGTCTCCGGGTGGGCAAATCACCCCACCCGCTAACTAAGAACGAAATGCCACCGCGACAAAGCACAAGATTATGAACTCACTCTGCAGGCCAACTTTTTGTCAGGAACCCTGTAACGGTTGCACAGATAAAGGGTAGTAGATAATACCATGCCAGCGGCGAAGATTCAGAAAATCAGAAGATTCTCTGTAATGGTACCGCCGATTTTCCTCTGTAAAGGGGTAGAAGCCAACGGACTCTCCGCGAGTGCGGATGCGGTTTGAGCTTTGTCCACTGGCAAGCGTGGCGAAGGTCAAAACCAAAATCATTTTTGAAAATAATTTGCCGCTTTGCCGGCCAAATCTCGCCTTGTCTCTGGGTGAGCAAATCGGCTCACCGGCGAAAATGAAGAGTCAACGAGAAAAACGGAAGGAACTGCGATGAATGACTTGAACCACTCCCGAACGGCGGTGGCACGGCTGCCAGCCCGCATGTTCCGCGCCCGGACGGAACCTCTCAATAACACCGGGGCTTTAGCGGCTTTAGCCCGGTGGAAGGCGGCGCACGCGGCTTGGGAACCCCGAAAGCCTTCGGGGTTTGTCGAGAGCGGCCTAAAGCCGTTAAAACGGCTCATACACGCCACCAGCTCACTGCACCGGGCTAAAGCCCCGGTGTTAATGAGAACTTGTTGGAAAGCCTGTAGAATATGGGGGTTAGGTGGTTCCATGCTCCTGGCAGTTGCGGGAAGCGCCCAGGCCGGCGTGCATTACGTGGACGTGAACAGCACCAACGCCACGCCGCCTTACACCAATTGGGCCACCGCCGCCACGACCATCCAGGACGCCGTGGATGCCGCTCTCGCGGGCGATGAGATCGTGGTCACCAATGGAATCTATGCCACCGGAGGGCGGGCAGTGCCGCCTTATGGCTTGATGGCAAACCGGGTGGCAGTGGACAAGCCGCTCACGCTCCGGAGCGTCAACGGTCCGCAGTTCACGACGATCCAAGGCCGCCAGGTACCCGGCACCATTAACGGTGACGGTGCGATCCGGTGCGTGTCCCTGGCCAGCGGCGCCAGTCTCTCTGGTTTTACCTTGACCAACGGGGCCACACGGGCTGGGAATAACGACTACTCACCATACCGGGAATCGGGCGGTGGCGGACTGTGGTGTGAAACAACCAGCGCCGTGGTTTCCAATTGTGTGCTGGCGGGCAACTCGGCGTATTCGTCCGGCGGCGCGGCGTACGGGGGCACCCTGAACAACTGCATGCTGAGCGGCAACTCGTCTCCGGGTGCGTATGGCGGCTATGGCGGCGGGGCGGGTGGCAGCACACTTAACAACTGCACGCTGAACGGCAACTCGGCTATCGACGGCGGCGGGGCATGCAACAGTACGCTGAACAACTGCACGCTCACAGGCAACTCAGCTTACCAAGTCGGCGGGGCGTACAACTGCACGCTGGACAACTGCACGCTCACGGGCAACTCCGGCGCTTTTGGCGGCGGGGCATACAACAGCACCCTCAACAATTGCACAGTCACGAGCAACGCCGGTGACGGAGCGTATGCCGGCACGCTGAAAAACTGCTCTCTGACCGACAACTCAGGTGTCGGCGCGAGAGGCTGCACGCTGGCGAACTGCAGATTGACCAGCAACTCGGGCGGCGGGGCGGTTGACTGCACGCTGGCGAACTGCACACTGACCGGCAACTCGGGCGGCGGGGTGATTTACTGCACGCTCAACAACTGCATTGATTATTTCAACACTGCGGCGCAGGGAGCGAATTATGATTCCGACAGCGTCCTGAACTACTGTTGCACGACGCCGCAGCCCGCGAAAGGTGTGGGCAACATTTCACTGGACCCGCAACTGGCGAGTGCCTGGCGGCTGAGCGCCGGCTCCCCCTGTCGCGGGGCGGGCAACGCCGCTTATGCGCGCGGCACCGACATTGATGGCGAGGCCTGGGCCAGTCCGCCCTCGATCGGCTGCGATGAGTATCACGCCGGCGCGCTCACCGGACCCTTGAGCGTGAGCATTACCGCGCCGTTCACCAACGTAGCGACGGGTTTTGCGATGCAGTTCACGGGGTTGATCGAGGGACGAGCCGCCGCCAGCTCCTGGGATTTCGGAGACGGCACCACGGCCACCAACCAGCCGTACACTTCTCATGCCTGGACAGCGCCGGGAGATTATGCGGTGGTTTTGCGCGCTTACAATGAAAGCCAACCTGACGGAATCAGCGCAACCGTGACCGTCCACGTGGTGAATGCCGTCCTTTACGTCGCCGCCGATAGCACCAACTCAATTTCACCCTACACGTCCTGGTCCACGGCCGCAAGAATCCTCCAGGACGCAGTGGATGCGGCGACCATGCCGGGGGCGCAAGTGGTGGTCACCAACGGGCTCTACGCCCCGATCCAGTACAGAACGTACGGAGTGGACGTACGCAGTGTCAACGGCCCACGGTTCACAGTTATCAACGGAGGCCACTCGAATCCGTGCGCGGCTTTGACCAGCGGGGCCAGCCTGTCCGGCTTTACCTTGACGAACGGGTTTTCTTCCGGCGGCGGCGGGGCCTCCGGCGGGACGCTGAGTAACTGTGTGCTGACGGGCAACTCGGCCTCGGCTCCCAACTTTGGCGGCTATGGCGGCGGGGCGGCAGGCTGCACGCTGAACAACTGCACGCTCAGCAGCAACTCGTCCTCGGGTCTGTATGGCGACGGGGCGTATTACTGCATGCTGAACAACTGCACGTTGAGCGGCAACTCAGGTTACGCCGGCGGCGGGGCGGCTTACTGCACGTTGAACGATTGCACGTTGAGCGGCAACTCGGCCAGCGACGGCGGCGGCGCGTATGACGCGACGCTCAACCACTGCACGCTAAGCGGCAACTCGGCCTCCAGTCCATATGGCGGCTATGGGGGCGGGACGGAGAGCTGCACGCTGAACAACTGCACGCTCACCGGCAACTCGGCAATCGGCTACGGCGGCTATGGCGGCCATGGCGGCGGGGCGCTAGAAAGCACCCTGAACAACTGCACGGTGACCGGCAACTCAGTTACGGGTCCGTCTGGGGGCTATAGCGGTGGCGGCGGGGCCTGGCTCAGCACGCTGAACAACTGTACGTTGACCGGCAACTCCGCCAACAACGGCTCTGGCGGCGGGGCGTATGACTGCAGACTGACCAACAGCATTGTTTATTTCAATAGCGCGGCGCAGGGAACCAATTACGATTCCTCGAGCACATGTAACTACTGCTGCACGACGCCGCAGCCGACCAATGGTGTCGGCAACATTTCTTCGGATCCGCAACTAGCCAGCTCCTCGCATTTGAGCGCCGCTTCGTCCTGTCGCGGCGCGGGCAATGCCGCTTATGCGAGCGGGACCGACATTGATGGCGACCCTTGGCTCAACCCGCCGTCCATCGGCTGCGACGAATACCACGCTGGGGCACTGACGGGACCCTTAAGCGTGGGCATCACCGTATCGTTCACCAACGTGCTCATTGGTTTTACGGTGCAATTCACGGCATTGGTTGAAGGGCGGACCACGGCCAGTTCATGGGACTTTGGTGACGGCATGACCGCCACGAATCAGCCATACACTTCTCATGCCTGGGCGGCGCTGGGGGACTATGCGGTGGTCTTGCGCGCTTACAACGAAAGCCAGCCTGGCGGCATCAGCGCGACCGTAACCGTCCACGTGAGGAATGGCGTCCATTACGTGGCGGCCAACAGCGCCAACCCGGTGGCGCCCTACGCGTCCTGGGCCACCGCGGCCACGAACATCCAGGATGCCATCAACGCGGTTGAGCCGGGGGGACCGGTGGTGGTGGTGGTGACCAATGGGACTTACACCTCGGTTGCGGCGTCCGGACCCCTGACGGTGCGCAGTATCAACGGCCCGCAGTTCACCATTATCAACGGAGGCCGGTCGAATCTGTGCGTATCCTTGGCCGGCGAGGCCAGCCTGTCCGGGTTCACATTGACCAACGGCACCGGAGGGGCCTCTGGCGGAACGGTGAACGACTGCACGTTGAGCGGCAACACGTCATACGGCGCGAGTTCCAGCACGCTGAACAACTGCACAGTGACCGGCAACACCTATGGCGGGGCCTCAGGCTGCACACTGAACAACTGCGCTGTGGCCGGCAACTCCGGTGTCGGCGCGAGTTCCAGCACACTGACCAATTGCACAGTGACCGGCAACTCCGGAGGCGGTGCGTCCGGCTGCACATTGAACAACTGCATTGTTTATTTCAACACCGCGGCACAGGCAGCCAATTATGATTCCTACAGCACGCTGAACTACTGTTGCACGATGCCGCAGCCCGCCAGCGGCGCCGGCAACATTTCTTTGGACCCGCAACTGGCCAGTGCCTCGCACTTGAGCGCCGGTTCACCCTGCCGCGGCGCGGGCAATTCCGCTTTTGCGAGCGGGACCGACATTGATGGCGAACCCTGGCTGAGCCCGCCGTCCATGGGCTGCGATGAGTACAACACCGGCGCGCTGACGGGACCCTTGAGCGTGGGCATCGCTGCATCGTTCACCAACGTGCTGATGGGGTTTACCGTGCAATTCACGGCGTTGATTGCCGGACGGACCGCGGCCAGCGTCTGGGATTTTGGTGATGGTGTCACAGTCACCAACCAGCCATACACTTCTCATGCGTGGACGGCGCTGGGGGATTATGCGGTGGTCTTGCGCGCTTACAACGAAAGCCAGCCTGGCGGGACCAGCGCGACCGTCATCGTCCATGTGGCGAATGGCGTCCATTACGTGGCGGCCAACAGCGCAAACCCGGTGGCGCCTTACGCGTCCTGGACCATGGCGGCCACGAACATCCAGGATGCCATCAACGCGGTTGAAGTGGGGGGACCGGTGATCGTGGTGGTGGCCAATGGGACTTACACCTCGGTCGCGGAGTCCGGACCCCTGACGGTGCGCAGTGTCAACGGCCCGCTGTTCACCACCATCAACGGAAGTCAGTCTAACCTGTGCGCGTCCTTGATGAACGGCGCCAGCCTGTCCGGGTTTACATTGACCAACGGCGCCGCCGGGGCCTCCGGTGGTAGTCTGGACAACTGCACACTGACCGGCAATGGCTACGGCGCAAACGGATGCACGCTGTACAATTGCGCGCTGACCGGCAACCACTACTACGGGGCGTACTCCTGCACGCTGAGCAACTGCACAGTGGCTGGCAACTCGGGCAATGGCGTGGATAATTGCACAGTGAACAATTGCACAATGGAAAGCAACTCAGGCTACGGCGCCTATTCCAGCGCGCTGAACAACTGTGCCGTGAGCGCCAATTTCGGCTACGGGGCATACTATTGCACCCTGACCAACTGCACGCTGGCCGGCAACTCCCGTTATTATGGCGTTGGGGCATCTTCCTGCACGCTGAATAATTGCACCGTCTATTTCAACGGTGGGGCGAATTATGATTCTTACTGCACCCTGAACTACTGTTGCGCGACGCCGCAGCCGACCAATGGTGTCGGCAACATTTCCTCGGACCCCCAACTCGCCAGCCTTTCGCACTTGCTCGCCGGCTCGCCTTGTCGCGGAGCGGGTCACGCCGCCTACGTCAGCGGCACGGACATTGACGGCGAAGCCTGGGCCAATCCCCCCTCCATCGGCTGCGACGAGTATCACGCCGGCGCTCTCACCGGGCCGTTGAGCGTGGCCATCATCGCATCGTACACAAACGTGCTCGCCGGTTATGCGGCGCAATTCACGGCGCTGATTGACGGACGGGCCGCGGCGAGTTCGTGGGATTTTGGCGACGGCGGCACGGCCACCAACCAGCCGATTACCTCTCATGCCTGGGTGGCCCTGGGAGACTATGCAGTGATCCTGCGCGCTTACAATGAGAGCTATCCCGCTGGCGTCAGCGCGACGGTGACGGTTCATGTCGTCACCGGCATCCATTATGTCGCCGCCGGCAGCACCAACCCGGTGGCGCCCTACACAACTTGGGCCACGGCGGCCACCAGCATCCAGGAGGCCATCAACGCGGCGGAGCCGGGGGCGTCTCAAGTGCTGGTGACCAATGGAGCCTACGGCCCGATCTATGTCCCCGCGCTGATGACGGTCCGCAGCATAAACGGGCCGCAGTTTACGATTGTAAGCGGAGGCGGTTCGACGCGCTGTGCGAACCTGGCTACTAACGCCAGCCTTTCCGGGTTTACCCTGAGCAACGGGTTTGCCACAGGTTACGGCGGCGGGGCGTACGGAGGTACGCTGACCAACTGCGCGCTGGCTGGGAATGTGGCCGAGGCGCCTCTAAATTACGGTTACATTTGCATTTACTATGATCCCGTGTACCACTTTTGCCGAGGTTCCGCTGCCGGTTACTCTGTCGGCGATGCGTATGGCGGCGGGGCGGCCTACTGCACTCTGAACAACTGCACACTGGCCGGGAACGTAGTCGAGGCGCCTTTGCTTTACAATGCCAACGGCAATGGTTATCAGCAAGTTTACTCGAGTTATTCCCTGGGCAGTGCGTATGGCGGCGGGGCGGCTTTCTGCACGCTGAACAACTGCACCCTGACCAACAACCTGGCGCAGGAGGAGCCTCTTCGTGACTCCTATTACGACTTCATTGATAACCGCGGTGGGTATGGCCGCGAGGTGGGAGGGGGTGGAGCGTATAGTTGCACGCTAACCAACTGCGCGCTGCGCAATAACCGGGTCCAGGGGTACAGTGGCTACTTTTATGATCCCTATGACCCTTATGACTCTACCTATGTCGATGTCCCTGCCTTGGGCGGCGGCGCGCTCGACTCTACGCTGAACAATTGTACTGCGGCCAACAACTCAGCCGATGCAGGGGGCGGTGCCTATGACTGCACGCTGGCCAACTGCGCGTTGACCGGCAACTTCGGCGATGCCGCTTATTACAGCACGCTGGTCAATAGCGCGCTCACCGGCAATTCTGGCAGCGGCGCCATTTACAGCGAACTCACTAACTGCACCCTGACCGGCAACTCTGGGCAGGGAGCGTCCTCCAGCACGCTGATCAATTGCATTGCCTATTTCAATAGCGGGAAGAACTACGATTCCTCCTGCGCGCTGAACTTCTGCTGCACGACCCCGCAGCCAACCAACGGCGTGGGAAACATTTCTTCGGACCCGCGACTGGCTAGCGCCTCGCATTTGAGCGCCATCTCCCCCTGCCGCGGCGCAGGCAGCGCTGCCTACGCGAGCGGAACCGACATTGACGGCGAAGCCTGGGCTAATCCTCCTTCCATCGGCTGCGACGAGTACCACGTTGGGGCGCTGACCGGGCCGTTAAGCGTGGGCATCACTGCATCGTTCACAAACGTCGCCGTGGGTTTTGCGGTGCGCCTCACGGCGTTGATCCAAGGCCGGACGACGACCAGCACTTGGGACTTTGCCGACGGCAACACGGCCACCAACGAACCTTACACCTTCCATGCCTGGTCGGCTCCGGGAGATTATGCGGTGGTCTTGCGAGCTTTCAACGAGAGCTATCCCGGCGGTGTCAGCGCCACCCTGACCATCCATGTCGGGACGGAGGTCCATTATGTCGCTGCCGGCAGCGGCAATCCAATGGCGCCCTACGCCTCTTGGACCACTGCGGCGACAAACATCCAGGCCGCAGCGGACGCGGCGATTCTTCCCGGGGCGTTGGTGTTGGTGACCAACGGGACTTACGCCCCGATGGTTGTCGCTGGAGCGGTGAATCTACGCAGCGTCAACGGGGCGCTATCCACCACGATCAACGGAAGTCGGTCGAACCTGTGCGTGTCTCTGGGCGCGAGCGCCACGCTGACTGGATTTACCCTGACCAACGGCGTCGGAGGAGCTTCGGGGGGCACACTCAACAACTGCGCTATCGTGGGCAACTCGGGAAGCGGGGCGTCCGGCTGCACGCTCAACAACTGCATCCTGAGCGGCAACTCGGCTGCCTATTATGGCGGCGGGGCGAATTATTCTACGCTGAACAACTGCCTGCTTACCGGCAATTCGGCTACCAATGCCGGCGGCGGGGCCTATCAATGTACGCTGAACAATTGCACCCTCACCGGCAACTCAGCTATTTATAGCGGCGGTGCCTCCGCCTGTGCGCTGAACAACTGCATCGTTTATTTCAACACCGCGCAGCAGGGCGCGAACTATGATTCCTCCAGCATCCTGAACTTCTGTTGCACGACGCCGCAGCCGTCCAGCGGCGCGGGTAACATTTCGTCAGACCCGGAATTGGCCAGCGCTTCGCACTTGAGCGCCGGCTCCCCCTGCCGAGGGGCGGGCAACGCCGACTACGTCAGCGGTACGGATATTGACGGCGAAGACTGGGCCAGCCCGCCTTCGATTGGCTGCGACGAATACCTCGCCGGGGCGGTCAGCGGCGCGTTGACCGTGGCTATCTCCGCACAGTCCGCGAATGTGGCGATCGGGTTCCCACTGCAGCTCACCGCCCTGATCGAGGGCCGCGCCACGGACAGTGTCTGGGAATTTGGGGATGGCTTCATCGCAATCAACGAGCCTTACACCGCGTATGCGTGGGACGCGCCGGGCGATTATCTGGTGGCCTTGTGGGCCTTCAACGACAGCCACCCGAATGGGGTCCGCGCGACGGTGACTATCCACGTGATCACAGGCATCCATTACGTCGCGGCCAATAACACCAACCCAGCGGCGCCTTACACGTCCTGGGCCACGGCCGCCACCAACATTCAGGACGCCATTGATGCGGCTGCTGAACCAGGAGGGCATGTGCTGGTGACCAACGGGATTTATGCCGCCGGATTGCGCGCGGTTTCCGGCACGACCAACCGGCTGGTAATCCATTCATATCTGACCTTGCAGAGCGTTAGCGGCCCCACGTACACGACCATTGACGGAGGCCACATCGTCCGCTGCGTGTATTTGGCCGGTGCCTCTACAATTTCAGGGTTCACTTTGGCGAATGGAGCTGTGACAGGAAATAGCTTTGGCGGCGGAGTGTTCTGTGAATCGTCATTGGCGGTCGTTTCCAACTGCGTGCTGAACGGGAATTCGGCTGCCGACGGCGGCGGGACCTATTCCGGCACGTTGTACAACTGCACGCTCTCAGGCAATTCCAGCACCAGTTCATACGCTTTCGGTGGCGGGGCACATTCCAGCACATTGTACAACTGCATCCTGACGGGCAATTCGAGTACCAGTTCGTATGGTGGTTACGGTGGTGGGGCTTATTCCTGCACCCTCACAAACTGCACATTGACTGGCAATTCCTCCTCATCGGGAGGCGGAGCATATAGTTGCTCTCTGAGTTACTGCACTTTGAGCAACAACTCGGCCTATAGCGGCGGCGGCGCGTATTCCTGCACGCTCAACGATTGCACGCTCACGGGCAACTTCGGCCCTGGGCCATATGGTTCTTCCGGGGGCGGGGCGTACTCCTGCACCCTCAATGACTGCACGCTGACGGGCAACACGGCTATCTCTGGCGGCGGAGCGTATTCCTGCACCTTGAACAACTGCACGCTGACCGGCAACTCGGCTCCCTACTACGTTTACTGCGTTAACAGCGACTGCTACTATGAAGGAAACGGCGGCGGGGCGTATTCCAGCACGCTGAACAACTGCTCCATGGCCGGCAACTGGGCGGGCAGTGGCGGCGGGGCGGCCTACTCCTGCAATCTGAGCAACTGCACGCTGGCAGGCAATTCAGCCACGTACTACGCAGGAGGAGCGGCTTCCTGCACGCTCAACAATTGCATGTTGTCCGGCAATTCAACCTCTCCCCTGTATTACGGTGACGGTGGCGGGGCTTCCCAATCCACGCTCACCAACTGCACGCTGACGGGTAACTGGACTCGAGGCGTCGGCGGCGGGGCAGCATCATGCACCCTCAACAACTGCGCGCTGAACGGCAATTTGGCCACAGGGACATCCGGCAGTGGCGGTGGGGCACACTCTTCCACGCTCCACAACTGCGAGCTCACTGGCAATTCGGCTGCTCTTTCCGGCGGTGGGGTATGTTCTTCCTTCCTCAACAATTGCACACTGACCCGTAACTCGGCACTTTACCACTTCAGCGGGGGCCTTGGCGGCGACAGCGGCGGTGGCGGCGGCGGGGCATGCTCTTCGACGCTCAACAACTGCATCCTCTATCACAACACTGGCTGGAGTGGACCGAATTACGATGGCTCCAGCGCGCTAAAGTACTGCTGCACCACGCCGCAGCCAACCAATGGAGTCGGCAACATTTCCTCGGAGCCCCAACTGGCCAGCGCGTCGCACCTGAGCGCCAGTTCGCCCTGCATTGGACGGGGCAACGCCGCTTTTGCCAGCGGCGTGGATATTGACGGCGAGCCGTGGGCCAATCCTCCCTCCATCGGCTGCGATGAGTACCAGTCTGGTAGCGTGACGGGGCTATTGAGCGTGGGTATCAGCGTACCATTCACGAATATCACGAGGGGCTTTACGTTGGGGTTCACGGCGTTGATTGAAGGCCGGACCACGGCCAGCGTCTGGGGATTTAGCGATGGCGTCACCGTCTCCAACCAGCCGTCCACTTCTCGCGCCTGGACATCAGTGGGGGACTATACAGCGGTCTTGCGCGCGTACAACGAAAGCTATCTCGGTGGGATCAGCGCAACCGTCATAGTCCACGTCGTAGCAACGCCACCGGTCTATTACGTCGCAGCCGGCAACACGAATCCGGTTGCGCCCTACACATCGTGGGCCACGGCGGCCACGAATATCCAGGACGCCGTGGACGCTGCGTCAGTGCCCGGGGCGCTGGTGCTGGTAACCAATGGGATCTATTCCACGGGCGGGCGGACGATAGATGGCTCGGACAATCGTGTGGCGGTGGACAAACCGTTGAGCCTTCTGAGCGTCAACGGGCCGCAGTTCACGGCGATAGACGGAGCCCGTTACGTCCGCTGTGTGTACTTAACCAACGACGCCAGCCTGTCCGGGTTCACCTTGACCAATGGCTGGGGCGGCTTGCAGGACGGCGGGGGCGGAGTGAACGGCGGAACGGTGACCAATTGCCTGTTGACGGGCAACCTGGCTGGCTATGGCGGCGGCGCCAGGGACAGTATCCTGAATAACTGCACGCTGGTAGGCAACTCGGCCGATTATTATGGCGGCGGCGCTTATGGTAGCACGTTGAATCACTGCTCGCTGGCTGGCAATGACTCAAGTAGCTATAACGGCGGCGGCGCGTATTCCTGCGCGCTAACCAACTGCACACTGACCACAAACTCGGCTGGCGCTGGCGGCGGGGCCTACTCCAGCACGCTGGACAACTGTACGCTGACAGGCAACTGGTCTTACTCTTACGGCGGCGGGGCGTATAGCTGCACACTGAACAACTGCCTGCTGACGGGCAACTCGGCTTACCGGTACGGCGGCGGCGGGGCCTACTCCAGCACCCTGAACTACTGCTCGCTGAGCGGTAACGGATCCTCCAACGGCGGCGGGGCTAATAGTTGCATTCTGAACAATTGCATCCTCACGGGGAACTCGGCCGACAACTCCGGCGGCGGGGCCGAAGGTTGCACGCTGAACAACTGCACGCTGGCCGGCAACTCGGCCGCTGGAACATACGGCGGCGGCGGGGCTTATTACTGCACGCTCAACAACTGCGTTGCCTACTTCAACACGGCAACAAACGCGCCGAACTTCGACACCTACGCCAGCGCCCTGAACTATTGCTGCACGACCCCGCAGCCGTCCTACGGTGTCGGTAACATCACCAACGCGCCGCTGTTCGCGAACACGAACGGCTGGGCCAACCTGCGTCTGCGATCCAATTCCCCTTGCATCAACGCCGGGAATAATTTTTACGCCACGAACGCAACCGATCCCGACGGCAACCCGCGTATCGCCGGCGGCACCGTGGATATTGGCGCGTATGAATTTCAATCGCCAGCTTCGGTCATTTCCTACGCCTGGTTGCATCAATTCAATCTGCCCATCAATGCTGCAACCGATAGCGCCGACCCCGACGGCGATGGCATGAGCAACTGGCAGGAGTGGATTGCCGGAACCGACCCGACCGACGCGGCATCCGCGCTACGGCTGCTGGCACTCGCGGTCAGGCTTCCGGGTCTGCTCCTGAGCTGGAGCAGCGATACCAATCACGCCTATTTTGTCGAACGCACCAGCAGTTTAACGCCACCAATCACTTTTGGGCTGCTGCGGACCAATGTCCTCGGCCTGTCCGGTACGACCACCTTTCTCGACCCGAATGTCCCCTTGTCTGGCGCGGCCTTCTATCGGGTCGGGACCGACTCGACGAACGGCTCCGCACCCCTGCTGCTGCAAACACCGCTGTTTGTTCCCGCGGCGGTGGCCGTCACCTGGACCAGCGTGAGCAACCGCAGCTACTTCCTGCAGCGGAGCGGGGACCTCGGCGCTCAACCGGCCTTCTCGACGGTGCAAAGCAACATCGTCGGTCAAACCGGCACGACGACATACACCGACACCAACGCCATCGGAGCCGGGCCGTGGTTTTACCGGGTGGGAGTGAGCCCGTGAATAAGCACCAAGCATCAAACACCAAGCCCCAGACAAGCACCAACCATCAAGCTCCAACCAGAGGCCAACTCCGGCAGAGTAATTTTTGGAGCTTGGAATTTGAGGTTTCTCTGGAGCTTCGTGCTTGGAGTTTGGAGCTTCAAAGGGAGCTTGGGATTTGAGGTTTCCTATGGCATTCAATAGCCCATGAACCCCCCGCCCAATCGTGAAGTGGCCCTCTTTAGCGCGGCCCTGGAGTTGCCCGCCAGCCAGCGTGGTGCCTATCTGGCTGAGGCTTGCGCCGATGATCCCGCCCTGTGCCTGCGCCTCGAGGCCTTGCTCCGGGTTCATGAAGAAGCCATCCCTTTCCTGGAAAGCCCGGCGCCCGGAGCGCAGGAGTCTCCGATGGGTGCCCAGGTCAATGGTCCGACGGTGCGCCTCTCGACCCCTCTCGCCGAAAAGGCCGGCGACCGGATTGGCCGCTACAAACTGCTCCAGCAAATCGGCGAAGGCGGCTGTGGCGTGGTCTATATGGCCGAGCAGGAGGAGCCGGTGCGTCGCCGCGTCGCGCTTAAAGTCATCAAGCTGGGTATGGACACCAAACAGGTCATCGCCCGCTTCGAAGCCGAGCGCCAGGCCCTGGCGCTGATGGACCATCCGAACATTGCCAAGGTCTTCGATGCGGGCGCAACCGATACTGGGCGGCTGTTCTTCGTCATGGAATTGGTTCGCGGCATCAAAATCACCGAGTATTGTGACCAGAACAATCTTTCCACCGAAGATCGGCTGAAGCTTTTCACGCAGGTCTGCCAGGCCATCCAGCACGCCCACCAGAAGGGCATCATTCACCGCGACATCAAACCATCCAATGTCCTTGTCACCGTCAGCGAACCCGGTGCGCCCGGATGTCCCAAGGTCATTGATTTTGGCATCGCCAAGGTCACCACCGGCCAGCGTCTGACCGACAAGACCGTCTTCACCGCCTTCGAGCAATTCATCGGCACGCCCGTCTACATGAGTCCGGAGCAGGCCATGATGACCAGCCTGGACATTGACACCCGCACCGACATTTACGCGTTGGGCGTGCTGCTCTACGAACTGCTCACCGGCCAGACTCCGTTTGATGCTAAAGATTTGATGGCCGCCGGACTGGACGCGATGCGGCGCACAATCTGCGAGCAGGAACCGGTGCGCCCGTCCACCCGGCTGACCCAAGAGCTTGTAGCAGCCGACGTGAGGAGGCTCAAATCTTCTACCACCGGTGGACCGCTTTCGGAAGAGGAAATCAGAGCCTCCTCACGTCGGCTGCTACAAGTGAAAGAATTGGTTCATCTGCTGCGTGGCGACCTCGATTGGATCGTGATGAAAGCGCTGGAAAAGGACCGCACGCGCCGCTACGAGACCGCCAACGGCCTGGCGCGGGACGTGGAGCGCCACCTGGCCGACGAACCGGTCGTGGCCCGCCCGCCGAGCAAGCTCTACCGTTTCCAAAAACTGGCTCGACGCAACAAGCTGGCCTTTGCCGCCGCGACGGCCATAGCAGCCGTGTTGGCGATTGGCGCCGTGGTGAGCACCTGGCAGGCGATCCGCGCCACACGCGCGACGCGAGAGCAAACCCGCCTTCGCCAGGTCGCCGAAACCAAGGGGAAGAAAAGCGAGCAGGTGGCGCAGTTTCTCCAAGACATGCTCAAAGGCGTTGGCCCCAGCGTGGCACTGGGCCGCGACACGATTTTGTTGCAGGAGATTCTGCACAAGACGGCCGAGCGAATCCGCAAAGACCTGACCAACCAGCCGGAGGTGGAAGTGGAACTGGGCCTCACGTTGGCGGACACCTACCGTGATCTGGCGCTTTACGAGCAAATGGAAGGGGTGGCTCGCCACAGTTTGCAACTCGCTCGAGCGAGGCTGGGTGAAGAAAATGAGAGTGTTGCCAAGTCGCTCATCAGCCTCGGCTATGCTTTGAAGATACTTGGCCAGATGCACCTTGGCGTTATTCGCTACCAGAAACTGGAAGAGTCCGAAAAATATCGCCGCCTGCATGACGGTAACCTGCTGGAGGCCGAAAAATACTGTCATGAGGGCCTGGCGATGAGCAGGAAACTGCTGGGCAACGAAGATCCCACCGTTGCCTATGGGCTCTACCAACTGGCGAACGTGCTCGCGTCGCAATACCGGATGGCCGAAGCCGAATCCATGCACCGCGAAGCCCTGGCGATCTACCAAAAGCGATTCGGCAATGAGCATCCGCAAGTGGCCAAAGTGTTGTCTGAGCTCTCATCGTTTCTCGCGCATCAAAACAAAAGCCTGGCCGAAGCCGAAAAGCTGAGTCGCCAGGCCCTGGTGATCCAGAGGAAACTGCTCGGCAACAACCATCCGGAAATCGCAAGATCGCTGTTCATCCTGGCGATTGTCTCATCGCTCCAAGGCAGGTGGCCGCAAGGGGAAGCCAGTTTTCGCGAGGTCGTGGAGATCTGGAGAAAACTGCAGGCTGAAGAACGACCCGAATTTGCCGATGCGTTGCACAACCTGGGTTATTTGCTCATGCAGCAAGGCAAGCTGGCCGAGGCCGAAACCACGTTTCGCGACGCCCTGGCGCTACGCAGGAAACTGTTCGGCAACGAGCACCTCGACGTGGCCGAATCGATGCACAAACTGGCCATCACGGTCGCTCAGCAAGGCAGGCCGAGGGAAGCCGAAAACATCGCCCGCGAGGAGCTGGCGATGCAGAGGAAATTGCGCACAAACGACTGTGTAGAGCTGGACGAAGCGGTGTACAACCTGGGTTATATGCTCATGCAGCAAAGCAAGCCGGCCGAAGCCGAAACCATGTTTCGCGAGTCCCTGGCGATGCGCCGGAGACTGTTCGGCAACGAGCACCAGCAAGTGGCCGATTCGCTGCACAAGGTGGCTATCATGGTCTTCCGGCAAGGCCGAGTGGCGGAAGCGGTAACGTTCTGTCGCGAGGAGTTGGCGACGCAGCGGAAATTGCGGACCAACGACTGCCTCGAGCTGGCCAGCGCGCTCAACAGCCTGGGTTATTTGCTCATGCAACAAAACGAGCTGGTCGAGGCCGAAACCAGGCTCCGCGAGGCGGTGGCAATGCACGGGAGAATCCCCGGCAATGAGAATGGCGAGCGGTGGCTTTCGTGGAACAACCTGGCCAAAGTGTTCCAACTGGAAGGCAAACTGGCCGAAGCGGAAACGACACACCTCGAGGCGCTGGCGGTGAAGAGGAAACTGCTGGGCACTGAGAGCGCCTACGTGGTTGACTCGCTCAACCTGCTGGCTGACTTGCTCCAGCAGCAGGGCCGACGGGCCGAAGCCCGTCCCTTGGCCGAAGAAGCGGTGGCCATCTTCCTCCGTCACCCGGACCAGGCCGAATTCTTGCCGCTGGCTCAGCCGCTTAGGCACGTGCTGACAGTTCTCGGCAACACTGCCGCGGTTGACGCCCTCAATGCTCAACTCGGACAAAGATTTCACAAAAACGCTGAATCAGAGGACGCTGAAGCCCTGAATGATCTCGCGTGGTTTCTGGCTGTCTGCCCGGACGCAAAGTTCCGCGATGGAACCAATGCCGTCGCTTGCGGGGAAAAAGCGGTGGCAGCGACCGACCGAAAAAACCTCAGCTACCTGGACACACTCGCCGCGGCCTACGCGGAGGCCGGCCAGTTCGCCAAGGCCATCAGCATTACAAAGGAGGCCCTGGCCCTGCCGCACAGTGAAGGAGACGAATCAGACTTAACCTCGCGGCTAAAACTCTACGAGTCCAATTCTCCTTATCGAGAGGCTGACTGACTTTCGTCCTCTGACCTCTGACTGTTCTATTAGCGTTTATCAGCGCAGATTAGCGGTTTCGAAACGCGGCCCCAACGCTCCCTCGCAGTTTTCTTAAAATAATTTGCCGCTTTGCCGACTAAATCTCGCCTTGTCTCTGGGTGGGCAAATACGCCCACTCGCGAAAATGAACCGTCAACGCGACGAAATACAAGATCATGAAAACCAAACTCAAACTGTTTCAAGCTCGGCTCTTTTGCGCCGTGGCGCTGGGAATTGGCTCCTCTGTCAGCCTGGCCGCAGCGGCGAGGGATTCGGCTGACCCTGCACCGGCAAAGACTACGCAGGCGGAGCGCGGACATTCCTGTCCGCAGCAACGTATTGCGCGCGAAGTTCACAACAAATTCCAACTCGCTGGCGCGTCCGAGGGTGCTGCGGACAGGAATGTCCGCGCTCCGCTGACCAACCACGCCATCCCGTGGTCGCAGATCGGCGCCAAGGCCGCGGCGGATTACCAGGGCGACGGGCTGGCCATCAGTCCCACCGCCGAGGGCGCGCGGTTGCGCTGCGTTTTCCAACGGCTTGAAGGGGAGGCTACGCGCGAAGGCTTGTGGCTGACTTCGACCGTCACCAACGGGGTGAACGACCGTTTCCGGGTGACGGCGGCAGAGGTAGGGCGCGTCACTCCGAGCGCGCCGAGTCATCGGGCTGGCGAAATGCGGAATCTTGAAGCAGGCGGCGGCGCGCACGGAGTGACGTGCCCTACCGTGCCATTGCCAAACCACGGCACGGTGTCCATTGACGGCCAGACCGCGCGGCTCACCCGGCCAGGGCTGGTGGAGGAATACAGCGTGAGCATGGACGGGGTGCAGCAGGCCTTGGTGGTGCTGGAGCGGCCTACGGGCGTGGGGGAACTGGCGGTGCGGCTGGACGTGAGCGGGGCGAGGGTCGAGCCGGCGGCTTTTGGCGCGCAGTTAGTGCTGGAAAACTCCGGGCGCAAGATCGCTTACAGCCGGTTGCGCGTCACCGATGCGACGGGCAAAGAGTTGACGGCGAGGATGGAAGTGCGTTCTGCAGGGGGCGAGGTAACGAGTCTCAAATCAGAAGAGGGATCACAGGTCGGGCGCGTCACTCCGTGCGCGCCGATGCCTGCCGCCACAGATAACAGCTCTGAAACACGGAACGGCGCGCACGGAGTGACGCGCCCTACCGCTCCCACGCTGCTCGTGCTGGTAAATGACGCCGACGCCGTCTATCCCATCCGCATTGACCCGACCTTCAGCGATGCCAACTGGAGCAGCATGGGAGGCGTTCCCGGCACGGACGGACAGGTCTCTGCGGCGGTGCTCGATGGCGCAGGCAATCTCTACATAGGGGGCAACTTCAGCGTCGCCGGAGATGTGTTTGCCAACGGCATTGCCAAATGGGACGGGAACAATTGGTCGGCGCTCGGTTCGGGAATGGGCGGCGGCCTCCCTTCGACGTATGTGTTCGCGCTGGCGGTGTCGGGCACCGATCTCTATGCGGCGGGCAATTTCACCAACGCTGGTGGCAGCGCGGCCAATAACATCGCCAAGTGGGACGGGAGCAATTGGTCGGCACTGGGTTCGGGGTTCAACGGCGGCGCCGCCGTGCTGGCGCTGTCTGGCAGTGACCTGTACGCGGGGGGCTCCTTCACGAATGCGGGAGGCAACACGGCAAACCACATCGCCAAATGGAACGGGAGCAGTTGGTCAACCCTGGGTTCGGGGATGAACGACGTTGTGCGGGTGCTGGCGGTGTCCGGCAGCGATTTGTATGCAGGGGGCAATTTCACGAATGCCGGCGGCAGCGCGGCCAATCGGGTCGCCAAGTGGGACGGGAGCATTTGGTCGGCGCTGGGTTCGGGTGTAGCCGGCGTCCCGACCGGAGCTTATTTTACGTATGTGGCCGCGCTAGCCGTGTCGGAGGGCGACCTATATGCGGCAGGCTCTTTCACGAATGCGGGAGCAAGCGCGGCCGCTAACATTGCCAAATGGAACGGGAGCAGTTGGACGGCGCTCGGTTCGGGGATGGACGGCGATTATCCCTATGTGCGTGCGCTGGCGGTGTCGGGCGGCGACCTGTATGCGGGGGGCTATTTCACCACGGCAGGCGGCAGCGCGGCCAATTCCATCGCCAAATGGAACGGGAGCATTTGGTCCGCGCTGGGTTCGGGGATCGGCGGCGACGGTATTTCTGCATTGGCGGTCTCGGGCGGTAACGTTTATGCGGGGGGACAGTTCTCCCCATCACTCGGCGCCCTAGCCAACAACATCGCCAAATGGGACGGGAGCAATTGGTCGGCGCTGGGGCTTGTTGGTTCCGGACTGAACGACCGGGTCTATGCGCTGGCGACGACGGGCAGCGACGTGTATGCGGGGGGCAGGTTCACGAAGGCGGGCGGCAGCACGGCCTATGGCATAGCCCACTGGAACGGCAGCAGTTGGTCGGCGCTCGGTTCGGGGGTGAACTACCCTGTTTATGCTCTGGTGGTCTCGGGCAGCAACGTGTATGCGGGGGGCGATTTTACGATGGCGGGCGGCATCGCGGCCAACGGCATCGCCAAATGGGACGGGAGCAGTTGGTCGGCGCTGGGTTCGGGAATGAACGCCGATGTGCTGGCACTGGCAGTGTCGGGCAGCAACGTATATGCAGGGGGCTGGTTCACGACGGCGGGCGGCAGCGCGGCGACCAACATCGCCAAGTGGAACGGGAGCAGTTGGTCGCCGCTCGGTTCGGGGATGGGCGACCCTTACGGGCATACCTACGTGGGTGCGCTGGCGGTGTCGCCCAGCGAGCTGTACGCGGCGGGCTCTTTCTCCATTGCAGGCGGCAGCCCAGCCAATCAGATCGCCAAGTGGAATGGGAACAGTTGGACGGCGCTGGGCTCGGGGATTTTCGGCGGCTTCAGCGGGTATGCGCTGGCAGTCTCGGGGAACGACGTGTATGCAGTTAACGGCGCTTACGTTGCCAAATGGAACGGCAGTTGGTCCAACCTGGGTTCGCCGTTCAACCTCAATGGTGTGTCGGCGTTGGCGGTCTCGGGAAGCAACGTGTATGCGGGAGGCATTTTCTCGACAGCGGGCGGTAGCCCCGCCAAGGCCATAGCCAAATGGGACGGGAGCAGTTGGTCAGCGCTAGGTTCGGGCGCAGGCGGCGATGATTATCCTTACGTGTTTGCGCTGGCAGTCTCGGGCAACGACCTGTATGCGGGGGGAGGCTTCACGACGGCGGGCGGGAAGTCGTCCGCATACATTGCTCGTGCCTACCTGCCGACCCTCCCCACACTTTCGGTGCTCCGCTCCGGCACAGATGTAATGGTTTCCTGGCCATCGGCTGACACCGCTGGTTTCGCGTTGCAACACGCCGCCGCACTGGCCCCCTCGGCAACCTGGGTCACGAACACCGCCAGCATCACCGACGACGGCACCAACAAATCGCTGACCCTTCCGGCCACGAACAACTCGCAGTTCTTCCGCTTACGCAGACCGTAACGAAAAGTTTAACCGCTAGTTTACGCTGATAAACGCTAATGATGAGCCGAATTTACCTATAACCAGTGATCAGTGATCAGTCAACAGCGCTTCTTCATTAGCGAAGATTAGCGTTAATTAGCGGTTTGATTCCATTCATTGTATTGCGGATTATTCAATAGCGCATGAACCCCCCGCCCAATCGTGAAGTGGGCCTCTTTAGCGCGGCCTTGGAGTTGCCCGCCAGCCAACGTGCCGCCTATCTGGCTGCGGCTTGTGCGGATGATCCAGCCCTGCGCCTGCACCTCGAGGCCTTGCTGCGCGTTCATGAAGACGCAATCCCCTTCCTGGAGGCCCCGGCGCCCGGAGCGCAGGAGTCCCCGATGGGGGCCGAGGCTCCGAGCGCAACCGTGCGCTTCTCCGTCCCTCTCGCCGAAAAGGCTGGCGGCCGTATTGGCCGCTACAAACTCCTTCAGCAAATTGGCGAAGGGGGCTGTGGGGTCGTGTACATGGCCGAGCAAGCGGAGCCGGTCCGCCGCCGTGTCGCGCTCAAGATCATCAAGCTGGGTATGGACACCCGGCAGGTCATCGCACGTTTCGAAGCGGAGCGCCAGGCCCTGGCCCTGATGGATCATCCGAACATCGCCAAGGTCTTCGATGCGGGCGCAACCGAAACTGGCCGGCCTTACTTTGTCATGGAACTGGTCCGGGGCATCAAGATCACTGACTATTGCGATCAAAATAATTTTTCTACCGAGGAGCGCCTCGCCTTGTTCATCCAGGTCTGCCAGGCCATCCAGCACGCCCATCAGAAGGGGGTCATCCACCGGGACATCAAACCCTCAAACATCCTGGTGGCCGACCACGACGGTGTGCCCGTGCCGAAGATCATTGATTTCGGCATCGCCAAGGCCACCACCGACCAGCCGCTAACGGATAAGACCTTGTTCACGGCGTTTGAACAGTTCATCGGCACCCCGGCTTACATGAGCCCGGAACAAGCCAAACTGAGCGGTCTGGACGTTGACACGCGCAGTGACATCTACAGCCTGGGGGTGCTGCTCTATGAATTGCTGACGGGCAAGACGCCTTTTGACGCGCAGGAGCTTGTGAACTCGGGTCTGGAGGCGATGCGCCGCACGATTCGCGAGAAAGAACCGATCCGCCCCTCGACGCGCCTGGGCACGATGCTCGAAGGCGAATTGACGACGACCGCCAAACATCGTCACACCGACGCGCCGAAACTGGTTCATCTGCTGCGCGGCGACCTGGATTGGATCGTGATGAAGGCCCTGGAGAAAGATCGCGCGCGCCGTTACGAGACCGCCAACGGCCTGGCGCGGGATGTGGAGCGTTACATGGGCGACGAGCCGGTCGTGGCCCGGCCACCGAGCAAGATGTACCGCTTCCAGAAGCTGGCGCGGCGGAACAAACTCGCCTTTGCCGCCGCCGGCGCCGTAGCCGCAACGCTCCTGGTCGGCCTGGGGCTCGCCACCTGGCAGTTCATTGAGAAAAGCCGCGCCTATCGCCTGACTCTGCTGGCCGAACAAGCCCAGGAGCGTCTTCGCCTGCAAGCCCAAGCCTCCGAGAAGCAAGCCCGGGCCATCAACCGGTTCCTGACCGAGGACCTGCTGTTTCAGGCCACGCCTGAACAAACCGCGCGGGAAAAGAAAGTCACAATGGAGGAGGTGTTGGATGTGGCGACGCACAACCTGGATCAGAACGCTGAAATTGCCCAGCAACCGGAACTGGAAGCGACTCTGCGCCTGGACATTGGCACCACCTACGAAAAGCTGGGGGCGCTGGGTGAGGCGGAACGGAATTTGAGGCTCGCGCTCAAGCTGAGCCGCAGCGCGTTGGGGGCAGAACACCTGGAGACCCTGGCCGCAGAACATGCGCTGGCTAAGTTGCTCAGTGATCAGAGAAAGCATGAAGAGAGCGAAAGGCTCGCCCATGAAGCTTGGCAGGGTCGGCTGCGACTGCTTGGCGCTGAGCACCGCGACACGCTCAACTCACAGGAACTCTATGAGGAGGGCTTAGCAGAACAAGGCAAGTTGCAGGAGGCCGAGCCAATCGCGCGCCAAATTCTCCAAATCCGTGAACGGGTCCTGGGCCCTAATGATCCGGCCACGATCAGCTCGCTTGGGGACTTTGGGGAGTTGCTGCAGCTCCGCGGCAGCAATGCGGAGGCCGAGCCCTATGTACGGGAGGCTCTGACACGTCTTCAACGGAACGGGTTTGCGGACAAACACGACGGGTTTCTTTGCGTCAAGGAGCTCGCCATGACGCGCTTGCTGCAAGGAGACCCCGCAGAAGCCGGGAAGCTGCTGGAGGAAGCCCTCGTTCGGGCCAGAAAGAGACTCGGCCCGGACAACGTCCTGACCCTGTTCATTCAGCGGGTCCTCGTCCGCGCGCTCGCCGAAGAGGGACGGCTGGTTGAGGCGGAAGCGCTGGGCAAGGAAACACTCAATGCGCGACTCAGCACCAGGGCCAACCAGGATGACGTTGGCACCGGCCGTACGCTGCTCTACCTGGGCCGGGTGCTGGTGGAAGAGAGCAAGCTGGACGAGGCCGAGCCGCGGCTGCAAGAGGCGCTGACAATTTTCCGCAAGGATGCCTCGATCAAGGCCAGGCCCGAGCTGGCCGGCCAGGCGGCGAATTGGCTCGGCGCCATTCAGTTGGCTCGCAAGGCCTATCCCCAAGCCGAGGCCCTGATGCTACCTGGTTCTGAGCGTTTTTTTGCCGCCGACGTCGAAATGTCCCCCCATGAACGGCGTCTGGCCGTTGGCCACATCGTCAAGCTCTACGAAGCCTGGGACAGGCCCAAAGACGCTGCCGCCTGGCAGGGAAAACTCGATAACCTCGCCAAACCATAAGCGAAAGTTCCGCGATAAGGGACCTGCGGGTAAGCGATCGGTTCGAGGCTCACCGGCACCCTTGCCGAGGCGACCACGTGTCGCGAGGCGCCAATACCAAGATAGCAGACGACCGGCGCGTTGGTCAGTGCAGAGGGCCATTATGTTTGCTGCCGGGGCCGTTGGAAACAGGCGGTTTGCCTTCAACCTTTGCAGTGTTGCCGGCGCTGGGAGGCGCTGCCATAGAGGACGAGGCGTTGGGAGAAGGTGGCTGTGGAGCGGAGTTGTTACGCGCCGCGGGCAAGGTAAAGGTGATCGTCGCCCCGAAGTCAGGCTTGCCTTCGGCCCAGATATGGCCACCGTGGCGCGAAATGATCCGCCTCACGTGGGCCAGCCCAATGCCCGTCCCTTCGAAGTCAGCAGCCCGATGGAGCCGTTGAAAGACGCCGAAGAGTTTGCCGGCGTATTTCA
>WNGL01007499.1_pt1 | contig 26624 bp, 30 predicted proteins | sample 5400591 | NCBI WGS metagenome assembly WNGL01 (sample SAMN13153377, study PRJNA577476) | soil metagenome | isolation source: 80 cm soil or saprolite under Garry oak tree replicate 1 | place: USA:California | collected 2016-06-15 | reverse complement strand
CGTCCACGTCGATGCCGATGGCCGTGCGCGAGAGGCAGAGGTTGCGGTTGCCTTCCCGACAGAGCGGGCAGTGGCCGCACGAGTAGTTCGGCTCCACCGCGACCTTCTGCCCGGGCCGGACATTGCTGACGTCGCCCCCCACCGCCATCACCTCGCCGATGAACTCGTGACCCATGACGCGCGGGTAGTCGACGGGTCGGTCTCCGTTCCAGATCCGGTAGTCGGTGCCGCAGAGGCCCGAGGCGAACACGCGCACGATGGCCTCGCCGGGACCGGGCGACGGCTGCGCGCGTTGCTCGACCCGCACGTCCCGGGGCCCGCGGAGGACGGCGGCGTGCATGGCGCTCATCCTAGCGGCACTCCTCATTCACGGCAAGCGCACCGGGTGCTGGGCCAAGTTGCGAGCCAGACCAACCCAGCTCTCGCCTCGGGGCTACGCCCCTCAGCTCGAACCGCCACGCCCGAAGGAGCCAGCGGCGCGAGGCGTACCTGTATGTACGTTGAGCGTCGCTGGCGACTGAGAACGTGGCATTTCGAGCTGAGCGGCTCGGCCGCGAGGTGAGAGCTGAATAAGTATGGCGAAGCAAATTGGCCCAGCACCTCAGCCCGCGGTGTGGCCGCCGTCTATGAAAACGGTCTGGCCGGTCATGTAGTCGGAGGCAGACGAGGCGAGATACACGACGAGCGGCCCGATCTCCTCCACTCTTCCCGTCCGTCGGAGCGGCACGTCTCGCAGGAGCCGCTCGCGCACCTTGGCGTCGGCAAAGGCCTCGCTGTTCATGTCGGTGACGAACCAGCCGGGGGCCACGGCATTGACCTGGATATTGAAGCGCGCCCACTCCACGGCCAGCGCCTTCGTGAGGGCGATGACCCCGCCCTTGGAGGCGGAGTAGGCGGAATAGCCGGGCAGCCCCGCCGCGCCCAGGACGGAGGCGAGGTTGATGATCTTGCCCGACTTCTGGGCAATGAGCCGCCCTGCCGCCGCGCGGCAGCCGTTGAAGACGCCCACGAGGTTGACCTCGATGGTGCGCCGGAACTCCTCGGGCGCCATCTCCGCGAAGGACCGCACGCCCGCGGTGCCGGCGTTGTTGACGAGGATGTCGAGGCGCCCGAGGCCCTGGACGGCGCGCTCCACGAGGGCCTCGACCTGATCGTAGGCCGTGACGTCGGTGGGCAGGATCAAGGCTTTGCGGCCGAGCCGCTCGACCCCGCGCGCGGTCTCGGCGAGCTCCGCTTCCGCGCGCGCGCCGAGCGCGACGTCAGCGCCTGCCTCGGCGAGAGCCAGGGCCATGGCGCGCCCCAGCCCACGGCTTGCCCCCGTGACGATGGCCGCCTTGCCGTCGAGTCGGAAAGCCTCGAGGGCCATCCTACCCGTACAAGGAATCGAGGGCCGCGCGGTGCCGGTCGCTGATCACCCTGCGCTTGACCTTGAGGGTGGGCGTGAGCGCCCCGTTTTCCACCGTGAAGTCCTCGGGCAGCACGAGGAACTTCTTGATCTTGGCGTACGACTGCAGCTCCGAGTTCTTGTCGTCGACGGTGCGCTGCACGCGCTCGAGGACCTTTGGATGCTTGACGAGCACGGCCGGCTCGACGGCCAGGATGCCCTGCTCGCGCGCGAACTTGGCCAGCTCCTCGGCATTGAGGGTGATGAGGGCCACCGGATAGGGCCGGCGGTCGCCGTGGACCATGGCCTGGCTGATGAAGGGATCGGTCTTGAGCAGGTTCTCGATGTTCTGCGGCGCGATGTTCATGCCGCCCGCCGTCACGATGAGGTCCTTCTTGCGGTCCGTGATGAAGAGATAGCCGTCCTCGTCGAAGCGGCCGATGTCCCCGGTGGCGAACCACCCGTCGTCCAGGAACACTTCACGAGTCGCTTCGGCCTTCTTGAAGTAGCCCTTGGCGATATTGCCGCCCCGGCCCAGGATCTCCCCGTCGGGCGCGATCTTGACCTCCACGCCAGGCATGGGCTTGCCCACCGAGCCGAACTTGAAGGCATCCTCGCGATTGTTCGTCAGCACCGGACACGTCTCCGTGAGTCCATACCCCTCGAGGATGAGGATGCCCGCGGCGTGGAAGAACTCGGCGATGTCGCGAGAGAGGGGCGCGCCACCCGAGACGGCGAACCGCAGGCGGCCGCCGAGAGCCGCGTGCATCTTCGAGAACACCAGCTTGTGGGCGATGGCGTACTTCACGCCCAGCCCGGCGGGGACGGGGCGCCCCGCCTGCTTGAGCCGGGAGACCTCCTTGCCCACGCCCACCGCCCACCAGAAGATCTTCCGCTTGATGGGTGAGCCTCCATCGGCCTTGGCGAGGGCACCCGCGTAGACCTTCTCGAACACGCGCGGGACGCTGCAGATGAAGTGCGGCCGGGTCTCGGGCAGGTTCTCGCGTAGCTTGTCGATGCTCTCCGCGAAGGCCGTGCAGAGCCCCCGGTGGACGCCGATGAACGACTCGAGCCGCGCGAAGGAATGGGCGAGGGGCAGGAAGAGAAGGTGCACGTTACCTTCGGCGATACTGGTGGTCTGGGCCGCCGACTCGAGAGCGGAGATGTGGTTGCCGTGCGTCTGCACCACACCCTTGGGCGGCCCCGTGGTGCCCGAGGTGTACACGATGGTGGCGACATCGTCGGGGGCGGTGTCCGCCACCCGCGCGGCCAGCTCGGTCTTGAGCGCCTCACCCCGCTCCCGTCCCACGCGGCGCAGCGCCTCCCAGGTGAACAGGCGCGGCGAGGGCTCCTTGCCCTCGTAGCCCTGGACGACGACGATCTGCTCGAGCCCGGGCATGGCCGCGTCGACTTCGAGGACTTTGGCGAGCTGGCTCGGATCCTCGACGATGAGAGTCTTCACCCCCGCGTCGTTGACGATGTACTGGATGAGATCGGGCGGATAGGTCGGGTAGATCGGGATGGTGACGCACCCGGCTGTGAAAATGGCGAAGTCGGCCTGCACCCACTCGGCGCGGCTGGCCGAGAGAATGCCCACCGCCTCGCCGCGGCGGCGGCCGAGGGCCACGAGCCCGGTGGAGATCTCGCGCACGACCTCTCCCACTTCGCGCCAGGTCAGGGTCTTCCACGCTCCGCGCTGCTTGAGCTGCTGGGCGGGCTTGTCTCCGCTCAGCTCCACCCGATTCCAGAACATGCGTGCCAGTGTCTGATCAGCCATGACCCCTCCCCCTCACGACGGTGTGTGGGCCTCTCTCCGCAAGTCCTTGCGCAGGATCTTTCCGATCGGGCTCTTCGGTAAGGAAGGCACGATCCGGACTTCTCGTGGGCTCTTGAACCGGGCGAGCCGGGCCTGACAGAAGGCGATCAGCTCTTCCGGCGTGGCCGCTCCTCCGGGTTTGATCACCACGAAGGCCAGGACCTCCTCTCCCATCAGGGGTCGGGCATCCCGACCACGGCGGCCTCGGCCACCTTGGGATTGGCGTAGAGCGTCTCCTCGACGTCGCGCGGATAGATATTGAAGCCGCCGCGGATGATGAGGTCCTTCTTGCGCTCGACGATGTAGAGAAAGCCGTCGGCGTCGAGGCGTCCCATGTCACCCGTGTGCAGCCAGCCCCCCCGGAGCGCCTCCGCCGTGTCCGCGGCGTTCCGGTAGTAGCCGAGCATGACGTTCGGGCCCTGGACGCACACTTCTCCCACCTCGCCCGCGGGGAGCCGGCCGCCGCCGTCGTCCTGGATGCTCACGCTCACACCGGGAATGGGCTGGCCCACGGAGCCCAGCTTTCGCACTCCCGAGAGCCGATGAGCCGCCACCACCGGCGCCGCCTCGGTCAGCCCGTATCCCTCGAGAATCCTGCCGCCAAACTTGCGCTCGAAGGGCTCGACGATCTCCACAGGCAGAGGCGCCGCTCCTGAGCCCCAGGCCCGCATCGTCGACGTGTCGAAGCGGCCGGCCTCGGGATAGTTCAGCAGGTAGATGAGCATCGTGGGCACAGCGGACATGGCGGTGGCGCGGAATTCGTGGATGGTCTCGAGCACGGCCTCTGGATTGAACCACCGCAGCAGCGCGGCGCGAGTGCCGAGGATGTGGCCCGCGTTCATGACGGTCAATCCATAAGAATGGGACAGGGGCAGGACCCCGACGGCCCACTCCGCCCGGTCCAGCTCGTAGAGGCGCGCGGAGGCGCGCGCGTTCGATTCCAGATTGTCGTGCGATAGGGCCACTCCCTTGGGCGCCCCCGTGGTGCCCGAGGTGTAGAGAATGACGGCGAGGTCCCCCGTGCCTCGCGGCACCGCCTCGAAGGTATCCGCCTCGCCCGCGATCTCCTCGGCGAAGGCGCGCATGGTCCCCTCCCCGCCGCCATCCACGAGGAGCACGTGCTGCAGGCGCGGCAGCCTCCCCACCTGCTTCTCGACTTTCCAGACCATGTCCGGGGAGGTGATGACGACCTTGGCCTCCGAGTCGGCGAGGATATGCGCGACCTCCTCCTCGCCGAGCAGGAAGATCACCGGCACGATGACGCCGCCCGCGCGCAGGATGCCGCCGTAGCTCTGGATGACCTCGGGACAGTTCGGCAGCATGACCACCACGCGATCGCCCGCGCCGACCCCGAGGCGACGGAGGACGTGGGCCACGCGACAGGCCGCGCGGTGCTGGTCCACGTTCGTCAGCCGCCGCCCCTCGAAGGCAAGCGCTTCGTACTCGCCGAAGCGAGCGATGCTCTCGTCGCTGAGCCTGGCCAGGGTCATGGCGTCTTCGGGCAGATCTCGCGGAGGGCCACGAGACGCGCCCCCGGGGTCGGGTGGGTATTGAGCCAGTGCGACCACATCGGGGCCAGACGCTCGAGGTCGAGGCGCTCGATGAGGGTCATCACGCTCGTGCAGCCGCGGCCGGGACTCCCCGGAAGCTTGTCCAGGAGCTCCACGGCATAGCGGTCGGCCGCCAGCTCTTCCCGCCGATCATAGGCTCGACTCTGACCCAGGCCCTGCCCGCTGTCCGACTCGACCGGTGCGCCCCTGTCCGGAATCTTCGGCTCGACCTGGCGCCGCGCCTCACGGCTACTGAAATGTCCGAGCTGTACGTGGCCAATCTCATGGGCCAGCGCGGTCTGGAGCTCGTCCTGATCGAGGCTTCGCAGCGCACCCGTGGTCACCACCAGACCGAACTTGCAGCGCGGGTGCGGCCCGACGCCGAGATCGATGGCCCGCAACGTCTCGATGCCCAGGGCGACTGCGCAGCCGTCCTCGGGACCACGCCAGATGCCGGAAGCTGCGAGCAGCGGAGCCAGGGCATCACGGAGCTTGACCTCCTCCAGCCCAGTGGCACTGCGGAGGGAAGGCTTTCGAGCGGAACCGCATCCCACGAGCACAAGGCATAACGAGAGCAGCGCCAGCAATCTCATGAGCCTCTTTCTTTCAACTACTTAGGACGCCCGACGCGGCCAGACCCGTATACCACGGTAGACATAACGCAACGCAATAAAAAGCCTTGACACTCATAACGCAGAGCGTTATCGTCGAGTCGTGGACGGACCCCGCCGGGGGTCTGATGCTGCGATGGCCGATCAAGTGATGCAAGGAGGAGCATGGTGATGACGACGACGACGCAGGGCAGCGAAGTGTTCGCTCACATGACGGGCCGAGCCGTGGAGGCCTTCTCGATGGTCGCCGAGGCCAATCAGAAGATCCTGCGCGACCTGGTGGACCTCTCCGCCAGCACCGCCAAGGAGGGCGTCCGGCTCTACGCCGAGCTCCAGTCCTCGGCTGTGGAGGCGCTCAAGGAGGGTCAGGACTATCTCCTGAGCCGCCAGAGCGAGATCCAGGAGGCGCCGCGGGATCCCTTCGCCTTCTATCAGAAGGGCGTGCTGCAGTCCGTGGAGGGCGCGCAGAAGGCCTTCAAGATCATCGAATCGAACGCTCAGGCCATGACGCGCTCGGCGGAGCGGCTGCAGGTGACGGCGGAGCAGACGGGCAAGGAGATCCAGGCGACCTTCGCGCAGGTCGCCGGCCGGATGAAGTCGCTCTACTCGCCACTCGCCTAAGCGGCGCCGCGGCACGATGGGCAGAGGAAAGGCCGGGCACCCGCCCGGCCTTTCTCTTTTCTCAGCTCGAACTACTTCTCTCGGCGCTTCTCGAGCCGGTCTTCGAGCGCTTTCAGCTGCTCCCGCAGCGAGGACACTTCCTGGCGGAGGGCCTCGGCATCCTGGGCCGGCTCGGCTTTCTTTTCCGCCTTGGAGTCCGCGGGCGGCGCGGGCATCCATCCCGAGCGCACCGCCCAATCGCGAAGGACGCGATCGGCCTCGCGCTGACTCGTCATGACTCCCTCGAGGCTCGACTTGAGCGATTTCTGCACGAAGTCCTGCCAGGCCTCCCCGTGCTTGATGAGCTGGTGGAGAAAGGCGGTGGGAAGGCCCGCGCGATGGCTCCGCTCGTTCTCGAGAATGATCTGCGCGAGAGTGACCGAGGTCAGGTCTTCTCCCGTGGAGACATCCACCACGGAAATCTCCTTGCCGGCGCGGATCAGCTCCTCGAGCTCCTCGAGCGTGACGTAGCGGCTCTCCTGAGTATCGTAGAGCTTTCGGTTCGAGTACCGCTTGATGACATACGGCATACCTGAAGTCTAACACCCCGCGTCAAGCGCCTCAAGACGCCGTCCTCCCCTCTGCTATACTCACGCTCCGAATCGACCCCCCTCGCAGCCACGAGAGTCAGGAGGCCACGCATGCAGCTCAAGGGACGCACGGCCCTGGTCACAGGCGCCTCCCGCGGCATCGGACGCGCCATCGCGCTCTCCCTGGCCGAGGAGGGCGCGGACGTCGCCGTCAACTATGTGTCGAGCGAGGGCGCGGCGAAGGAAGTTGTCGAGCGCATTCTCGCCATGGGACGCAAGGCCATGCTCGCCCAGGCCGACGTGGCGGACTATCCGGACACGTACCGGATGGCCCAGGAGGTGCTCAAGCAGTTCGGGCACCTCGATATCCTGATCAACAATGCCGGCATCAACTCCGACAAGACCTTCGTCAAGATGGATCACGCCTCCTGGCGGAAGGTGCTGGCCATCAACCTCGACGGTGTCTTCAACTGCACCAAGGTCTTTATCGATCAGATGCTGCAGCAGGGCTGGGGCCGCGTCGTCAACATCACGTCGGTCATCGGCCAGATCGGCAACTTCGGCCAGGCCAACTATGCCGCCTCCAAGGCCGGGGTGGCGGCCATGACGAAGTCGCTCGCCAAGGAGCTGGCCGCCAAGGGCATCACCATCAACGCGGTCGCCCCGGGCTTCATCGAGACCGAGATGGTGTCGGCGATCCCCGAGAAGGTGCAGCAGAGGCTGCTGGGCCAGATCCCCATGGGCCGCTTCGGCAAGGCCGACGAGGTGTCGCGCGCCTGCGTCTACCTCTGCTCGAGCGACGGTGACTACATCACGGGGGCAGAGCTCTCCATCAACGGCGGCCTGTTCATGTAGGGCAGTTCGAGCCGAGACGGTCGCCGAGTTAGTCGCCGGCGAGATGAGGGCTGGGTAAAGAGGTTCGAGGGCTGAGCTAAGTCCGGTCGGGGCTCGAGAGACCGAGGGCGGCGAGACCGAGCATCCCGACGACCGCGGCGCCCTGCGCGGCCCAGGCCCAGGGCGCGAGGATCCACAGGGCGAGAGCGCCCACCGCCTGGCGCGGCGTCTCTTCGTAGTCCACCCGCGTCTTCGACGGCATGACGAGCGCTTCGCCCGTGAGAACTTCTTCCCCGCGCTGGTTGGCGCACACGGTCCTGAGCCGGATCCGATTCCGCTCGCGGTTGACCTCCACGACCTCGACGCGCGCCGTGATCACGTCGTTGAACTTGACGGGCTTGAGGAACTTCAGGTCCTGGGCGAGATAGATGGCGCCCGGCCCCGGGAGCCGCGTCCCGATCACCGCGGAGATGAGGCCGGCCGTCCAGATCCCAGGGGCGATGGGCTCCTTGAACATGGTGGAGGCGGCGTAGTCGCGGTCGGAGTGGACCGGGTTGTAGTCGCCGACGGCGTCCACGAACTCGGCGATGTCCCGGTCGGCGACCCGCCGCGTCAGCTGCGCGCTGTCTCCCACCTGGATGCTCTCGACGGTGACGCCGATCACGCGCGGTCCTTTCGGACGGCAGCGGTCAGCTCCTCCAGCCGCTTGAGCATCGTGTCGATGCGGTCGTCGACGGCGTCGATCTTCTCCTCGAGCGAGATGATGTGCTTCGCGATCCCGACCACCTGGCTGCGCGAAGGCACCCCCAGCCCGGCCAGCGTCGCCTCGATATGCTGCTCGGCGGCCTTCTTCGCGGGTCCCGCCTGATTGAGAAAACCCTCGAGCTGCTTACCCATGGCCTGAGCAAAATTCTCGGTGCCCATGGCCTGCTCGAGCACCTTGGACCAGGCGGCGATCCACTGGTCGAGGAACTGCTTCCACTGGGCCATGAGGTCGGGCGAGGGCTGCCCCTGCGTCATCACCTTGGACCAGGCCTGCATGCCCTGGTCCATGAAGGGCCGCCAGAAGGCCTGCGGATCCGGCGACTGTCCCTGCCCGGCCATCTTGAGCCAGGCTCGAGTCCCCTCCTCCACCTGCTTCTTCCAGAGATCGAAGAGCTGCTGGGCGCCCGTTTGGTCCGCCATTGGACTCTCCTCCTACGATCTCGCCTCGAGCCAGGAGGCGACCTTGGGCCAGCAATGCACGGACGCGCCGCGGCCGGCGATGAGGGAGATGTGGCCGCCAGGCAGCTCGACATACTCCGTGTCCGAGCTGCTCACGGCGTGGACGAGCGGCCGCACGCAGTCGGGCGGCGCAATGTTGTCCTCCTTGGCGCCCACGGCGAGCACGGGGCACCGGATGCTCTCGAGCCGGACGGGCCTCCCGTCCATGCGGAGCTGCCCTTTGATCAGCTTGTTCTGCTGGTAGAACTCCTTGACCCACTGGCGGAAGAACTCGCCGGGAAACGGCAGATACTCGTTGGCCCACTTGTTGAGCGCGTTGAAGCCGGCGACATAGTCGGGGTTCCAGAGGTTCCACCACAGGTTCAGGTTGGTGGAGACGTCCATGGTCGGCTTGAGGAGCTTGAAGCCCATCTTGACCATGTCGGCGGGGATGGCCCCCAACGTGTCGACGTACTTGTCCGCGTCGAAGAAGCGCGGGTCCAGCCAGAGGCCGAAGAGCCCGATCTTGGAGAAGTCGACGGGCCCCGCCATGTCGACGTAGTTCTTCACCGGGAACTCGGGCGTGCTGCCCAGCCATGACAAGGACAGGGGCGCGCCCATGCAATACCCGAGTACGGAGATCTCCTTCGCGCCCGAGGCCTCGAGGGCCTTCCGGGCCATGCGCGGAAGAATCTTGGTGGCGGCGTACTCGAAGGTGAGGTCATTGTCCTCGGGGCCGAAGACGCCCCAGTCGACCAGGAAGAAATCGAAGCCGCGCTCGGTCATGTGCTCGATGAACGAGCCCTTGCGCAGGAGATCGAAGATGTAGGGGCGGCTGATGCCGAGGTTGGGCACGAAGAGGAGGGGCGTCTTGACCGTGCGCTTCGATTCGTAGCGATAGAGCCGGGACTTGTTCTTGCGGTAGAGCTCCTCGCGCGGCGTGGGCCCGATCTCCGGCTCCTTCGGGTTCATGATCATCTCGCTGAAGTGCTTCATGCGCAGAGCGTTGCGCCGGAGCTCCTCCTGCCAGCGAGCCGCCATCTCCGGGGACAGGCCGGGCAGGTCAGGCGTCATCGTGAACAGCTCGTCTTTCATGAAAACCCTCCATGTCCATGCTACTGCGAGTTGACGCCTCGCGTCAACGACTTTGGCGCGCCGTGGGCCCGGGACCCTGAATCCGCTCGAGATCGTCGAGACGGCGGTATGATAGCACCCGACACCGGAGACACGACATGAGCAGCCAGCCGTTCTTCGTTCCCGCCGTGATCATCTTCGTGGTCAGCCTTCCCCTGATCCTCGGGCTCGTCCCACGCAACCGGATCTACGGTATCCGGACACGCAAGACCCTGTCGGATGATCGCACATGGTCTTCCGTGAACCGGTTTGGCGGAGGCATGATTCTGGCCGCGAGCGTCTTCTATCTGATCGTCGCCATGATCTTTCCATACTCCGGAGCCGCCCTCCTGGCCTGGTCGCTCCACCTGGCGGCTTTCGCGGGACCTTTGCTCGTCAGCGCGCTCGTCATCGCTCGGTACGCGAGGAACCTCTAGCCGAATCCCGGCACCGATGGCACTCGCCGGATAGTTGTGGTATTCAGATCGCCACCGATGCAACGGAGCACCGATCGGATCCTCACGACCCACACGGGCAGCCTGCCTCGGCCTGACGAGCTGACCCGCGCGATGTTCGCGAAGGAGGAAGGCGTCCCCGTCGATGCCGCGGCTCTCGCCGCAGGGATCCGCTCGGCGGTGGCCACGGTCGTCCGCAGGCAAGCGGAGATCGGCCTCGACATCATCAACGACGGCGAGTTCAGCAAGCCGAGCTACGCCACGTACGTCAAGGACCGGCTCGCGGGCTTCGAAGGCGCGAGCCATCCGCTCCAGTACCGCGACCTCGTGGACTTTCCCGGCATGGCCCGCCGCGTCTTCGGCGACCCTGGCCGCGCGCGGCGCAAGACCCCGGCGTGCACGGGTCCCGTCGCCCTTCGCGACCCCGAGGCGGCCCGTGCGGACGTGGCCAATCTCCAGGCCGTCTTCCCACAGGTGCGGGCTCGCGAAGGATTTCTCACGGCCGCCTCTCCCGGCGTCATCTCGCTCTTCTTCCACAACGATCACTACCCGAGTCACGAGGCCTACCTCTTCGCCATCGCCGAGGCCATGAAGCACGAGTACGAGGCGGTGGCGGGGGCGGGATTCGTCCTCCAGGTCGACTGCCCCGATCTCGCCATGGGGCGCCACATCCAGTTCGCGGACCTCAGCGTGGAGGAATTTCGCAAGATGGCGCGCCTGCACCTCGAGGCGCTCGACCACGCGCTGGCCAAGGTGCCCTCCGACCGCGTGCGCCTGCACCTCTGCTGGGGCAACTACGAGGGCCCGCACCATTTCGATGTCCCCCTCGCCGACGTCCTCGATCTCGCCCTGGCCGCCCGCCCGGGCGCCGTGTCCTTCGAGGGCGCCAACCCGCGCCACGCCCACGAGTGGCGCGTCTTCGAGAAGGTCAAGGTGCCGGAGGGCAAGCTCATCATTCCCGGCGTCATCGACTCCACCACCAATTTCATCGAGCACCCGGCCCTGATCGCCGAGCGCATCGAGCGCTACGCTCGCCTCGCGGGCCGGGAAAGCGTCATCGCGGGGACGGACTGCGGATTCGGAACCTGGGTCGGCCAGGCGGCCGTGGATCCGGACATCGTGTGGGCGAAGCTCGGCAGCCTCGCGGAGGGAGCACGGCTGGCCTCGCGGGAGCTCTGGTAGGAACTCGCAGCTCGAGCGCTGGATCAGGGAGGCGGAGATGGACTACGGACTGTTCACCATGCCGTCGCATCCACCGGAGCGCAACCTCTACGACGGGCACCAGTGGGATCTCCAGCAGCTCCGCTGGGCAGACGAGCTCGGCTTCAGCGAGGCGTGGATCGGCGAGCACCACACGGCGCCCTGGGAGCCGCATCCCTCCCCCGATCTCATCGTGGCCCAGGCGTTGTTACAGACCAAGCGCATGCGCATCGGCCCCGGCGGCTTTCTCATGCCTTATCATCACCCCGCCGAGCTCGCCAACCGCGTGGCCATGCTCGATCATCTGGCCCAGGGGCGGCTCAACTTCGGGGTGGCGGCGAGCGGCCTGCCGAGCGACTGGGCCATGTTCAACGTCGACGGCACCTCGGGCCAGCACCGCGAGATGACACGCGAGGCCCTCGACATCGTGCTGCGGCTGTGGAGCGACGAGCCCGAGTTCGACTTCAAGGGCAAGTACTGGCACGTGACCAAGACGGGGACGATGCTCGACACCCTCCGGCCCCACATCATGCCGTTCCAGAAGCCGCACCCGCCCATCGGGGTGGCGGGGGTGAGCAAGGGCTCTGACACCCTCAAGCTCGCGGGCGAGCGCGGCTTCTGGCCCATGAGCCTCAACCTGAATCCCGCCTACGTGGGGAGCCACTGGGAATCCGTCGAGCAGGGCGCGGCCCGCAGCGGTCGGACGCCGAAGCGCGCGGACTGGCGCCTCGTGCGCGAGGTCTTCATCGCCGACACCGACGCGGAAGCGATGCGCCTCTCCGCGGGCGGCATGATGGGCCGCATGATGCGGGAGTACTTCCTGCCCCTCCTCGCCTCCTTCGGCTTCACCGAGTTCCTGAAGCACAAGCCGGACGTGCCCGACTCCGACGTCACCCCTGAATACTGCGCTCGCCACAACTGGCTGGTGGGCTCTCCGGAAACGGTGACCCAGCGACTTCACGAGATCTACGAGGAGGTCGGCGGATTCGGCACCCTGCTGCTCTTCTGCTTCGACTACTCGGAGAACCCGAAGGCGTGGCGGCACTCCATGGAGCTCCTGGCCCGCGAGATCATGCCGCGCTTCAAGGATCTCGTGCCGAAGTAGCTCGCGCTCAGGGAGCCTTGCGCCGGCCGCCGAAGAAGCCGCCCTTCGGCCGCGCGTGCGCGTGCCAGTGATCCGGGATGTTGCGCATGTGGTCGTCCACGTAGTACTCGCCCATCTCGGTGGTGGCGACATCGTGCAGGTGCGCGCGCATGTGCTCGAGATGCTCGGGGGGCGGGGTCTTGCCGTGCCAGCGCCAGACCACCAGATCCAGCACACCTCGTCCTCGTGATACCAGTGGGTCATGCGGACGGCGCGGCAGAGATCGCAGCCGTCGACGCGGGTGAGCTCGCTCGCCACCTCGACTACGCCGGTCCCACGAAACCGATGTACGTCCCGCACGCGTGCTCGGGGGAGACCAGCATGGCCTGCTCGCCGGTATTGCGCACGCCGCGGGCCGGCGGGGGCACGCCGTGGTCCGCCATCCAGCGGGCGGCGCCGTCCATGCTGCTCGTGCGATACAAGACCTGAAACGGCCCCGGGCCGCGTCGGCTGAGCGCCTCCGCGGCGGGCCCGGGCTCCGCGGGCTGGGCCACCGTGAGGCCGGTGGGGCCGAGATCGAAGACCGCCATGTCCGACTTGATGACCGCCCCCCGCTGGATCGGCGGCACGGGCATTCCCAGAACCTGGCTGTACGCCTTGGCCGCGGCCGCGACATCCGGAACCGCGATGTAGACCCGCTCGGTGCGTCGCACCCCGTTGGGATGATTGCCCGCCTGGGGCAACTGGGCCCGTCGCTCCGCGAGCGGAGTCAGATGCTGAATGAAGAGCACGGGGAGCGGATGTGCGGGGCCGAGCACGGCCATCTTCCACCTGAGCTCATGTCCGGCGGGAGTTCGGCGGCCGCCCTCGCTCGGCTCGCCGACCTCGACGCCGCGGCGTCGCATGGCGGCCACGTCGGCCCCGAGGTCATCGCTCTGCACGATCACGAAGCGGAGCCCGTCGCCGTGAGAGAGAAACTCGAGGAGACCCCCGCCGGGGCCCGCGGACGACAGGTACTCCTGGCGATCGCGCACGCCCATGACCTCGAGGTAGTCCTCCTCGAAGAAAGCGATGGCATTGTGCGTCCCCCGGCCCGTGTGGACACCGCCCGGATGGATGTTGAAGCCGAGGCGCCGGTACGCCTCGATGCCGGGCTCGAGGTCGGTGACGCAGACCATGACGTGATCGACGCGGGTCAGCATGGGCCACTCAGACCGAGAAGAGGCTCCCCATCTTCATGGCGAAGCCCATGTCGCCCTTGAGCTTGAGCTTGCCCGACATGAAGGCCATCTGTCCGTTGAGCTTGCCCCCGATCATGTCCAGCCAGTCCTGGGCGGCCATGGTGATGGTCAGGTCCGCCGCGGGCGCCGGCCCCGCGTTCACGGTGCAGGTGCCGTCCTTGATCACGGCATGCCAGGTACCGCCACCCTCGCCGCCGATCTCGTACTGGATGGTCTTGTTGACCCCCGCCGCATTGGCGGGCTTGAACTTGGTGGGCATCAGGTCGAAGGTCTCTTTGACTGTCGGCATGTCCGCCTCCTTGAGAATCGAGACTAGAACGTGAAAAGGTCCATCCCACCCGTCACGGTCAGGACGGCACCCGTGATGTAGCGGGCGCGCTCCGAGCAGAGGAACGCGATGGCGTGGGCGACATCGTCGGGCTGCCCTTCGATCTGCATGGCCACTCGCTTGACCATGCGCTCGTAGAGCGGCGAGAGATTGGCATTGGGCCCGATGATCCCGGGCGCGATGACATTGGCCGTCACATTGTAGCGCGCGCCCTCGAGGGCCACGGACTTCGCGAAGCCCACGAGGCCCATCTTGCCCGTGGAGTAGGCCGCCTGGCCGAAGCCGCCCATGAGGCCCGCGATGGAGGCCATGCAGATGACGCGCCCCCACTTGCGCTCCCGCATCCCGGGAAACACGGCCTTGGTCACGTTGTAGGTGCCCGTGAGATTGATCTGCAGATTCATGTCCCAGTCGGCGTCCTGCATGTCCTTGAGCTGACCCATGGTGTAGATGAAGCCGGCATTGTTCACGCAGATGTCCACGGGGCCGACCTCGGACTGGGCCTGGGCGATGACCTCGGCGAGCTGCGGGCGATTGGTGATGTCGGCCTCGTACCCGCGCGCCGTTCCGCCCTGGTCGACGATCTCCCTGGCCGTTTCCGCGGCGCCCTCGGCATTGAGGTCGAGGATGACGAGCTTGCAGCCTTCGGAAGCCAAGGCGAGACAATCGGCCTTTCCCAGGCTACGGGCGCCGCCCGTGACGAGGGCGACCCGCCCTTTGATCCCGAGATCCATGGCCTACTTGCCCTTGAACTGGGCCGGCCGCTTCTGGAAGAACGCCTGGATGCCCTCGCCCGCGTCCTCGGTCTTCAACACCTTCTCGAAGGCGCGCAGCTCGATCTCCAGGGCCTGATCGATGGGCGCCTGGATGCCGTCGTCGAGCGCCTCGATGATGAGCCGCGTGGCGACGGGCGGGCGCTTGACGAGCTCGCGAGCGAGAGCCTTGGCGTCGGCGAGCGTCTCGCCGTCCTTGGCCAGGCGATTCACGAGGCCGATGCGGTAGCACTCTTCCGCGGAAATCTGGGTGCCGAGGATGAGGTGCTCGAGCGCTCGTCCTCGTCCCACCAGTCGCGGAAGGCGCTGGGTGCCGCCATAGCCGGGAATGATCCCCAGGTTGGACTCGGTCTGGCCCATCCGCGCCGACTGCTTGAGGATGCGGATGTGGCAGGCCATGGAGATCTCGCATCCCCCGCCCAGCGCGTGGCCGTTGATGGCAGCGATGACGGGCTTGCGAAACCGCTCGATGCGGCGGAGCACGGAGTTGCCGAAGCGGATGAAGGAGGTCACGTCGGGCCCGGAGAAGGCCGAGCCCAGATCCGCGCCCGCGCAGAAGATCCTGTCCCCCGCCCCCGTGATGATGAGGCACTGGACGGCGCCGTCCGACTCGATCTCGGACAGCACGGCGTTCAGCTCCTTCATCAACGCCTCGCTGATGGCGTTGGCGGGGGGGCGGTTCAGGGTCACGACCGCGAAGGAGTCTTCGCGCTCGAGGCTCATGGTCTCGTACGGCATCAACGATCTCCTCTCTGATTCACGCGCCAGGCGACACGGCGACGCCCTGGAGAAAGATCTCCGCGACCGCGGGAGCGCTGTCGGTGAGCGAGTAGCCTCGCTTGCCGAGCACCCAGGAGGTCGCCATCTGGTCCATGGCGCCGAAGAGCATCTTGGTGGCGATCTTGACGGCCAGGTCCTGGCGGAATCGTCCCTGCGCGACGCCCTCCTCGAGCACGGAGCCGATCAGCGCGAAATAGGCGCCGATCTCCTGGCTGGAGGCGCCGCGAAAGAACTTCTGCCCTTGCCGCAGCTCGACCTGCACCACCTCCGCGAGCTCCGGGTCGTCCTCGAGCATGCGGAAGTGCAGGACCACGAGCCGGCGCACCTTGGCGACGGCATCGGGCTCGTCGGCGATGGCCTTGCGCAGGCTGCCCACGAACTCGGCCATCTTGTCCCGGAAGAGGGTGACGAGGATGTCGTCCTTGGTCTTGAAGTAAAGATAGATGGTACCGGCGGCGATCCCCGCCTCGCGCGCGATGTCGGAGACGCGGGAGTTGTAGTAGCCCTTCCGCGCGAAGACCCGCACGGCGGCCTCGATGATGTTCTGGGACCTGTCTGGATCACGCATGGCGGCTGGCTGAACCGTCGTTCATTCTATGCGCGGCCCGCCGAACAGTCAATCCGGTTTCCGATCTACTTGCGAGCGAGGAGCGAATCGACGAAGGAGCGGAGGCGAACGAAGTCGTGAAGCGAAAGGCTGGCGAAGACGAGGACGGCCCCACGTGCGTCCACCTCCCAGACGACGGCGCGGACCTGCATGGCCCCTTGCCCATCCTTGGGCGTGAACGTCGCGGCGACCATGTCGCCGGGCGTGAGCCTGGTCTCCGTGGTCACGCGCGCGCCGACGGCGGAGAGATCCACGGTGCGGCCCTTGGTGGTGGCCTCGTGCCCCTGGACCTGAATGGGCAGATCGACGCCCACCCGCTCGGCGCGGCGGCGGAGATCCCAGGTGGGCACGAAGGCCTTGACCTTCACGGCGGCGTCCGGCGGCAGCGTGCCGAAGTCGACGCCGATCCCGCCCGGGTCGCGGCGGACCACTTCCGCCGTCACCTCGAGCTCACCCGCATCGCGGGGCAGCGTCACCCGGAGCTTCACCGCGTCACCGACGGCAACGTCGGAATTCACGCGAAGCTTCATGCCGGAGAGGCTGACGTCGATGACCTCGCCCGTGACGAGCCGGCCGTCGGACGACTGCACGATGGCGGGCCACGGCACCGTCACGCGCGGATTTCTCCGGCGCTCGCGAGTGGTGGGCGGCTCCGCGCGCTCGCCCTGAGACCCGGATTTCGTCGAGGGACTCATAGCCAGTACCCTGACCGTCTTCATCCAGTCTGTCAAGATCCCGGGGCACTTCTTGACCGTCTGGAGGGCGACGCGTAGGATGCGAGCCAATGACCATCAAGTACCGCATCGGGATCATGCCGGGGCCCTGGCCGGCGGGCAAGGACGGCGGCGAGTTCCTGTTCACCCTCGGCGATTTCTGCGAGAAATCCGACATCGACTCGATCTGGCTGTCGGACCGCCTCTCCTCGCCCACGCCGGTGCCCGAGGTCATGACCTCGCTCGCCGCCATCGCCGCGCGCACCCAGAAGCTGAAGTTCGGGCCGAGCGTGCTCGTCTTGCCCTACCGGACGCCAGTGGTGGCGGCCAAGGAAATGGCCACCATCGACTGGCTCTCACGCGGGCGGCTCTTTCCCGCCGTCGGGGTGGGCGTCGAGCTCCCGCGCGAGTTCGACGCCTCCGGCGTGCCCTTCAAGGAGCGCGGCCGGCGCACGGACGAGACCATTAAGATCCTCCGCCTCCTCTGGACCCAGGACGAGGTCTCCTACCAGGGCGAGTTCTTCAAGCTCGACCGCGTGACGATCTTCCCCAAGCCGTGGCAGAATCCACCGCCCATCTGGATCGGCGGCAAGAGCGAGGCGGCCCAGAAGCGCACGGGGCGCCTGGGCGACGGCTGGATCCCCTCCTTCATCACGCCCGAGGAGTTCCGCGTGGGCGTGCAGAAGGTCCAGGAGTTCGCGGCCGCGGAGAAGCGCGAGGTGCCCGAGGACCACTTCGGCACCCTCATCAACTTCGCGGTGGCGCCGAGCGAAGCCGAGGCCCTCGCCATTGCCCAGCCTTACATCCAGCGCAACCGTGTGGACGAGGCGACCATGCGCGCCTGCACGGCTTTCGGCCCCATCGAGGTCCTGGCCGCCCGCATCGAGGAGTACGTCAAGGGCGGCTGCTCCAAGTTCATTCTCCGCCCCCTCTGCCCGTCAGACCGGATGCTCGATCAGCTTGGCATGGCCGCCGAGCAGGTGATCCCCGAATACCACCGCCGCTAGGGCGGGCGGCTGAAAAAGGCCCATCTGCGGGAGTGCGGAGCCCGCCGGCCGCACGCTCAACGTACAGCAAGTACGCCTCGCGTGGGCCGGTGGGCTCCGCCTCGCATCTGGACCTTTTTGAGCCGCCTGCACGTGTGGCCCCCGACGGCTAGCTGCGGCTGAGGATGTCGGCGAGGAGGGCGGGATCGATGTTGCCTCCCGAGAGGACCACGCCGACACGCGAGCTCTTGGGCATGGGTAGCTTGCCCGCGAGAAGAGCGGCGGCGGGAACGGCCCCGGTAGGCTCGACCAGGATCTTGGCGCGCAGGAGCAGGAAGCGCACCGCCTCTTCGATCTCCTTATCGGAGACGAGAAGCACGTCGGTGACGTTCTGCTTGTTGATGGGGAACGTGAGCACGCCCGGGGAGAGATTGCGGATGCCGTCGGCGATGGTGGGCGGGGGCGCGATGCTCACGCGCTCACCCTTCCTGAACGAGAGATAGGTGTCGTTCGCGGTATCGGCCTCGACGCCGTAGATCTTCATGGTGGGACGGAGCGCCGTGGCCACGGTGCTGCAGCCCGCCATGAGCCCGCCGCCTCCCATGGGCGTGAGCAGAGCGTCCAGATCCGGCACCTCCTCCAGGAGCTCGAGGGCGGCCGTCCCCTGCCCCGCCATGATCGCGGGATCGTCATAGGGCGGCACCAGGATGCGCCCCGTCTTCGCCACGAGGTCCTTGGCCCTGGCCTCGCGGTCCTCGGTCTGCCTGTCGTAGAAGACCACCTCGGCGCCATAGCCTCTGGTGGCGGCCAACTTCGAGGCCGGAGCGTCGGTGGGCATGAGAATGATGGCCGAGGCGCCCGTGAGCTTGGCGGCCAGGGCCACGCCCTGGGCGTGGTTGCCGGAGGAGAAGCCGACCACGCCGCGCCTGCGCTCCTCGCCGGTGAGGGACAAGAGCTTGTTGAGGGCGCCGCGAATCTTGAAGGCGCCCGCCCGCTGCAGATTCTCGCACTTGAAGAAGACGCGGTGGCCCGAGGCCTCGTCGAAGGAGCGGCTCGTGATCACGGGCGTGCGATGGATGTGCCCCTTCAAGCGGCGCGCGGCCTCCCGGACGTCGTCGATGGTGATGGCATTCATGGCGCCGATTATAGAGCAGCCGTGGAGGCGGGGTATACTGCCCGCATGCGAACGCTCACAGCCGTGGTGGCTTCCGCCCTGCTGCTTCAAGGCTGCTCATCCCTCCTCAACATCGAGCTGGTGCCTCGCATCCGCCCGCTCCACGAGGAGACCGTCGAGGGCAAGGGCAAGGCCAAGATCCTTCTCATGGACGTCTCGGGCGTGCTCTCCGACGAGAGTGCCAGCCTCGCGCTGACCGCGCCGCCCCCCAAGGTGCCGATCGTGGCCCGCGTGCGCGAGGAGCTGCAGAAGGCCGAGGGCGACAACGACATCAAGGCTCTCATCGTCCGCATCAACAGCCCGGGCGGCACCATCACCGCTTCCGATCTCATCTATCGGGAGATCGTCGCCTTCAAGGCGCGCAAGAAGGTCCCGGTGGTGGCGGTCATGATGGACGTGGGCGCCTCCGGCGGCTACTACGCCGCCCTCGCCGGCGACACCATCATCGCCCTCCCCACCACGGTCACGGGCTCGATCGGGGTCATCATGCTCACCCTCAACGCGCAGGGGCTGATGGAGAAGATCGGGGTCGCCCCCCTCGCCATCAAGTCCGCCGACAAGAAGGACGCGGGCTCGCCCTTCCGCCAGCTCACCGCCGAGGAGCGCGCCATCTTCCAGTCGGTGATCGACCAGATGTACGCCCGCTTCGTCGGGCTCATCGTGGAGCACCGCAAGATTCCCGAGGAGCGCGTGCGCGCCTTCGCGGACGGGCGCATCTACACGGCCGAGCAGGCCAAGGCGCTCGGCCTCGTCGACTCGATCGGCTACATGGACGAGGTCGTCGCCTCCGCGCGCAAGGCGGCGGGGCTCGAGGAAGCGAAAGTCATCATGTACCACCGCCCGCGGGAGTATCGCTCGAACTTCTATTCCGCGAGCCCGGCCACCCCGGGGCTCGAGGCCTCCTTGGGCTCGCTCGCCGGCCTCGTGAGCGGAATGGGCCCGCGCTTCATGTACCTCTGGTGGCCCTGATTCGCTGATCTTTCCTGTCACGCGCACAAAAAAAGGGGGCGGGCCGTGAGGCCCACCCCCTCTGTGCGTCTAGGTGGCTGGACGCCTCAGGAGCGCGGCGGCGGCTGACGGAACGGGGTGTGGCAGGAGCCGCAGCCGACACGACCGTAGTCCTTCATGATGTCGGCCACCGCCTTCTCGTCCTTGGCCTTGGAGGCATCCCGCAGCCGCTCCGACCAGACTGCCAGGTTCTTGGCCGCCTTATTGAACTCGTCCCGGCGCTGCCAGAGCTCGGGCTTGGCCTTGCTCTTCTCCGTGAGCGATCCCTCGGGGAAGAGCGTGGGGATCTGCAGGGCCGTGATGGCGAGCACCTCGGCGTTGGGGGCGATGGCCTCGATGTTGCCCGCCTTGAACTTGTTCTGGATATCGGTCCACATGGCGCCCTGCACCTTCATGATGCGCTGGCGGTCGAAGACGACATCATCGGTGCCGACCATTCGCTGCGGGGCCGCCGTGGTGCAGGCAGCGAGTGTCGCCGCCACGAGGGGAATCAGCACGAGACTTCGGCGAAGCTTGGCTCGTCGGGTCATGTCGCCTCCTCGGTCATGGGGTGCGCTGCCATCACTCGATCTTGTTCTTCACCGCGGGAATGGCCTTCAGATACTTTGCGATGGCCTGCAGATCAGCCTTGGTCATGTCCTTGTAGCCGGCCAGGGTGCCCTGGATCGACTCGCCCATCAGCCCGCCCGCGACGTCGCCGTCGGGCCGGTTGCCCGTCCCCAGATAGGTCGCGATCTGCTCCTCCGTCCAGTCGCCGAGGCCCGTGGCCTTGTCGGGCGTGACGTTGGCCGCGGCCTGACCTTCGGGACCCGTCTTCTTGGAATTCCCCGCGAGGAATCGGTTGTTGTCGACGGCCATGGTCATGGCCGAGCGCGGCGTGTGGCACTCGCCGCAGTGTCCGACGGCGCGGACGAGATACTCGCCGCGCGCCACGCCGGACACGGGGGCAGCCGCCGGTGGCGTCTCCTTGGCCGCGAAGGTCACGAGCCAGGCGGGCAGGAAGACGCTCTCGAACATGGGCACGGTGATCTTCTTCGGCGTGTTCTTGCGACTCACGGGCGGGACCGAGCTGAGAAAGGCGACCACGGCCTTGAGGTCGCCCTCGGCCATGCCGTTGAAGGACGTGAAGGGGTGAACGGGGAGGATGCGCTCCCCATTGGGGCGCCGGCCGAGCCGTATCGCCGTGATGATCTGCTCGTCCGTCCAGCCGCTGATCCCCGTGGTCTTGTCGGGCGTGATGTTCGTGGCGTACACGGTCCCGAAGGGTCCTTCGAACTTCTTGCCGCCCGCATTGGGCTGGCCCTTGGGCTCGGTATGGCAGCCGCAGCCGCCCGCGGCGCCGAAGATGTATTTGCCGCGCGTGACCTCGGCCGGATCAGCGGCGAATATCTTGGCGACTTGCCGCCGTAGGCGGCGTAATCCTGTTCCTCGTTCCAGAGCACCCAGGATGCCTCCACGGGCTCGCGAGAAAGCTTCCGAACATCGGCCGGCGCCCCCGTCGGACCGACGAGCAGCTCCTGGTCGTCACCCAGGACACGCTCCCAGGCCGGCGGGGTGCCCGCCCCCATGATGGTGACGAGCCCGTGGTACACGCGCACGAGCACGGCCCCGTCGCGTCCGAGCCTCAGCCCCACGCCGCCATTGCGGAGGGAGACGCGCGTCGGCCCTATGCGCACCTCGACGGGGGGGCGCGCGTAGGCGCCCTGCGCCACGGCAGCCCAGATCCATCCGCGATCCATCCTGACCCGCACGGTCTGGTCCTCGCCGCTTCCCTCGGCGGGCAGGAAGAAGACCTGGGAGAGCGCGGCCACGCGGATGGCGTGGCCGCCTCCTGTCCGGAGGGTGGCGCGGACGCTCGGGGACGTACGAATGCCATCGCCCTCGCCGAGCTCGGCGCGAAGCTCGGCAGGCTTCCACGCCGTATCGCCCTTCTTGTACATCTCGGCCTTGCCCGTGAGCGTGACCACCATCGCGGGCAGCTCCCGAGGCTGGGCCATCACGAAAGGGAGACCCGAGCCGAACAGCACCCCGAAAGCAAGCCCGGCCAGTCCACACGCGCGCGGTGTCATGGATTCTCCACCTCCTATCGTCCCGACCAGCGGGGTGGCCGCTTCTCGAAGAACGCGGCAATGCCTTCCTTGGCGTCGTCCGACATCGCCACCAGGGTGAGCATCTCACGCAGGTAGCGGAGGGCGGCGCTGTACTCGAGGCCCGTGGCCGTCGTCGCCGCCTCCTTGGCGAGCCCGAGGGCGGTCGGCGAGTAGCCCGCGAGAGTGCGCGCCAGCGCGTCCACCGCCGCGTCGAGCTCTACGCGCGGGACGACCCGGCTCACCAGGCCCATGTCGAACGCTTCGCGGGCGGAGACCTGCTCGCCGGAGAGGATCATGAGCATGCCGCGCTTGCGCCCGACGGACCTCAGGATGGGCGCCATCACGATGAGGGGCAGGAGGCCGACCTTGATCTCGGGCAGGCCGAAGACGGCATCGTCCGAGGCGATGACGATGTCACAGCCGGCCGCGAGGCCGCAGCCGCCCGCGAGCGCGAAGCCGTGCACTTTGGCCACGAGGGGCGTCGTCATGCGCGCCATGGCCTCGAGGATGCGCGCGAGCCCCCCGAAGGACTCGCGCGCCTGCAGCGTCGTGCCGCGCTCGCCCATGCCTTTGAGATCGGCGCCTGCGCAGAAGGCCCTGTCCCCCGCTCCCGCCAGCACGATGACCCGCGCCCCTGGATCGGCCTCCAGAGCGCTCAAGGCCTGCTCGAGCTCCCCGATCATGGTCGCATTCAAGGCATTCCTGACCTCGGGCCGGTTCAGGGTCACCGAGGCGACGCCGTCGGCCACCGTCACGAGCAGGGTCTCGCACGTCACGACTCCTCCTCGCGCCCCTCGACCACATCGAGGAACTGCTTGAGGATGCGGGCCGTCGCGCCCCAGATGACGTCCTCGACGGTCACCGTGAAGAAGTGAACGGGGTGCGGTGTCCCCTCACGCTCCCAGAGCTCGGTGCGGAAGATGTTCGGATCCCGAAGCGTCTCGAGGGGCACCTCCAGCACTCGCTCGATCTCCCGGCCATCGGCCTGGAACTTCACGTCGCGGGTGACGATCCCGACGACCGGTGTGATGATGAACGGCGTCGCGCGCGTCGCGGTATCGTCGAGGAGTCCCAGCACCTCGACGGCGTCCGGCGGCAGCCTGATCTCCTCCCACGCCTCTCGCAAGGCCGTCTCCACGCGGGAGCCGTCCCGCTCTTCCACGATGCCGCCGGGAAACGAGAACTGTCCCTTATGATGCGGCACGTCCGCCGATTTCTTGGTGAAGAGTATGTGAGGCTCGCCCGCCTCCGGCGGGTGGGCGGTGATCGGCAAGAGCACCGCCGCCGAGATCAGATCGCTTCGCGAAAGCTCCCGGCGCGGCCGGCGGCTGAGGGCCGCGTCGAGCCGCCGCTTGAGCTCGGAGAATTCCACGCTAGCGCGCCTGGCCGTTCGGGGCGAGCCCGCGACACTCCGCGCGCTCGAACGAGAGCCTAGACAAAGCGGCAGGAGACCGAGCCGAGACGGGTGAAGGATGCGCGGGCGGAGTCGCCGGCCTTGGGGCGGAAGACCTTCGAGATCGAGCCCGTCATGACGATGTCTCCCGCCCTGAGCTTGCCCCCCTGGCCGCCGAGCGCGTTGGCGAGCCAGGCCAGCGAGTTGAGCGGATTGCCCAGGACCTCCGCCGCGGCCGCGGTGGCGACACGCTCGCCGTTCTCCTCGTACACCACGCCCTCCAGCGAGAGATCCAGCCCCGTCACGGGAACGACCGGCCGTCCCAGCACGATGGCATTGGCGAGGACCCCGTCGGCGATGACGTCGCTCGCCCGCGGCTTGCCGGAGATCCGGAAGTCGATCAGCTCGAACGCCGGCATGGCGCCTTCCACGGCGAGGAGCGCCGAGACGGCTGTCACGCCCGGCCCCGCGAGATCGGCCTTCATGAGAAAGGCCATCTCCACTTCCAGCCCGACGGCGGCGAAGCGCGAGATGGGCACGGCGTCGCCGCTGGCGAAGACGCCCGAGCCCAGGAGGAAGCCCAGCACGGGCTCCTTCACCCCGTAGCTCTCCTGCAGGGAAGCGTTCGTGAAGCCGGCCTTCCACCCGACCACGCGGTCTCCGCCCTCGACGAGCTTGGCCTCGAGGGCGCGCTGAATCCTGTACGCCGTCTCGACGGAGAGATCGGAGGCGGACTCGGACAGGGGGGACATGGTCTGAAGCGTCGCGCGGTTCTTGACGAGGCGCTCGACGGCATCGCTCACGGCGATAGGCATGGGCGGCTCCTGGCGGAGAGGGGGGAAGAGGCTTACGAGAGAGCGACCCGGTGGTGAACACGCTCGGCGATGCCCGCCAGCGTCTCTGCCGCGCTGCCCGGGATGAGGAGATCCGCCTCGGCATCCTGGGGCGTCGGCGTCCGGTTGACGATGACGAGACGCGCGCCGGCCCGCTTGGCGTGGACGGGCATGTGGGCGGCGGGATAGACCACGAGCGAGGAGCCGACCACGATGAAGAGGTCGGCCGCCCGAGAGCGTCGCTCCGCCTCTTCGGTCTCCTCGCTCGGCATGGCCTCTCCGAACATGATGGTGCGCGGCTTGATCACACCACCGCACGGCGGGTCGCAGATGGGCACGGAGACGCCCGCCTCGAGCCAGTCCTGGATCTGGGCGCGATCGTAGGGCCGATCACAGTCCAGGCATCGCGCGCGCATGGCGCTTCCATGCAGCTCGATGACGCGCTCGGCGGGCAGCCCAGCCCGCTGATGGAGGTTGTCGATGTTCTGGGTGATGACGCAGTCGAGCCTCCCGAGCTGCCAGAGCTTGGCCACGGCGAAATGGCCGGGATTGGGCTCGGCCCCGCGCAGGACGGGATAGACCATGCGGCCGAGCTCCCAGTAGCGACGACGGCCTTCCTCGGAGCCCATGAAATTCTGGAACGTGAACTCCGCGGGATCGAAGCGGTCCCAGATCCCCCCGGGACTCCGGAAGTCCGGAATGCCTGACTCGGTACTCATCCCGGCGCCCGTGAAGACCACCGTGCGCTCGGCCGAGCAGACCCAGTCAGCGGCCATCGTCAATGGATCGGTCACGCCAGGAGCTTGACCTTCCTTTTCAGTGACTTGTATGGCTTCGGCATAGGCTTGGCCTTAACTATCGCTCGGTCCGTTCAGGGGCCCGTCCTTTAAGTAGCTTCCAATAAGTAGCTTCCAAGTAGCTTCGAGCCCGTCCGAGGCGCCCCAAGCCTACCCCGGCCTCAGGCGACCTCGCAAGCCATACGGGGCGTGGGAGAATCCGAAGCGATGCGCGCCATGGTCCTGTCGGCTCAGGCTCCCGTCGAGACCTCTCCGCTCGCATGGGCGGACCCGCCCGTGCCCGAGCCCGGCCCCGGAGAGATCCGCGTGCGCGTGACGGCCTGCGCGGCGTGCCGGACGGACATCCATGTGGTCGAGGGCGATCTCCCCCCACGCAGGCTGCCCGTCATTCCGGGTCACCAGGTCGTGGGACGCGTGCACGCGCGCGGCGCCGGCGCGAGCCGGTTCGAGGTCGGCGATCGCGTCGGCGTCGCCTGGCTTCGCTCGACGTGCGGGCGCTGCCGCTTCTGCGTCTCCGCCCGCGAGAACCTCTGCGGCGAGGCAACGTACGCGGGCTGGACCCACGACGGCGGCTATGCCGAGTATTGCTGCGCGCCCGAGTCCTTCGCGTACGCGATCCCCGCGGCCTTCGACGATGCGGAAGCCACGCCCCTCCTCTGCGCGGGTATCATCGGCTACCGCGCGCTCCTCCGCAGCCGGGTGCCGCGCGGGGGCCGCCTCGGCCTCTACGGCTTCGGCTCCTCGGCGCACATCACGCTGCAGGTAGCGCGGAGCTGGGGCTGCGCGGTCCACGTCCTGACGCGGGAGCCCGCGCGCCAGCGCCTGGCCCTCGCTCTCGGCGCGGCGTGGGCGGGCGCGCCGGGCGATACCCTCCCCGCTGCGCTCGACGGCGCCATCGTGTTCGCTCCGGTGGGCAGCCTCGTCCCCGTCGCCCTGCGCGCCGTCGACAAGGGCGGCACCGTCGCGCTGGCGGGCATCCACATGACGGACGTGCCTGCCATGGCCTACGAGCATCTCTTCTGGGAGAAGACGCTCTGCAGCGTCACCGCCAACACGCGTGCCGATGGCGACGCGTTGCTCGCCGAGGCGGCCGCCATCCCCATCCGCCCTCGCGTGACCCGCTACCCGCTGTCGGAGGCCAATCGCGCGCTCGGCGACATCAAGACCTCCGACGTCGAAGCCACCGCGGTCCTGATGATCGACTGAGCTCTGAAGGGGTGACCCGCAGGGGGCTCAACCCTCGAGGTGCGCGCCCTCGGCGAGTGAGTTGTCGATGTGGAGCTCGATCTTCATCCGGCCGTTGCTCTTCTCCTGGAGGGCCCTGTCGAGAAGGCCCAAGGTAGCGCCCGGGGTGATTCCGCGGAGGCAAATCGCGGATTTCCAAACCGGGCAGATAGCGCATCGGCCGCGGCGGATTGCCTTGCTACGATGACCCATGGGCTCGAGCGCCGTCGCCTTTGC